>Ga0181518_10002015_pt1 | contig 19967 bp, 14 predicted proteins | sample PEATcosm2014_Bin_28_FD_119751 | JGI IMG/M metagenome (GOLD analysis project Ga0181518, IMG submission 119751) | Peatland microbial communities from MTU Mesocosm Facility, Houghton, MI, USA - PEATcosm2014_Bin01_60_metaG | ecosystem: Environmental > Terrestrial > Soil > Wetlands > Peat | place... | reverse complement strand
GCCCAAGTCTTTCCCGATCCCGCCGCCCGCGCCGCCTATTGGAAGCAGAAACTCGGCGACGCCCCGCCCCCCGGCGCGAAGCTCCAGAACCTCATTCGCTCCAAAACGATGAAGAAAGGCGGCGTCGGCTACGTGCAGCCGGGCGAAGGCTCCTTTCCACTCATGGCGGACATGAACCGTTTCGTCCTGGAGTCCGGCGCGATCCCCACGCTGACGTGGCTCGACGGGACCAGCGACGGCGAGAAGTGCATCGAGGAATTGTTCGCGGTCGCGATGGCCTCCGGCGCCGCGGCGTTGAATATCATCCCGGACCGCAACTACACCCCCGGCATCCGGGACCAGAAACTCCAAAATCTCCACGATGTCGTCGCCCTGGCGGAGAAGCATCATTTCCCGATTCTCGCCGGCACCGAGATGAATTCGCCGGGCAACAAGTTCGTGGATTCCTTTGAAACGGCGGAACTCAAGCCGCTCCTGCCGGTGTTCCTGCGCGGCGCGCACATTTTCTACGCCCACTCCGTCTTGCAGCGCCAAAGCGGCCTGGGCTACCTGAGCGCGTGGGCCGCCAAGACTTTCGGCGCCGTCCCCGCCAAGAACGACTTTTTTGAGCGGCTCGGCCGCGACTTGGAGCCGGCAAAAGAGGATCGCTTGCGCGGCTTGACCGCCGCCGTTGCCCCCGGCGATATTTTGGGGAGAATTAAATGAGGAACATTATGCCAGACACCATCATTCCAAAACAGCAGCGCGCCGTGCAATTGGTCGGACCCGGCAAATTGCAGATCAACGAAAACAAGCCCGTCTTCGAGCCGGGACCCGATCAGGTTCTCGGGCGGGTTGAAGTCGTCGGCCTCTGCTTCTCCGACCTCAAGCTGCTCAACCAATTCTCCGCTCACGCCCGCAAATCCACCGTCACCGGCGGCATTGCGCCGGACTTGCTGGGCGAAATGCCCAACTATGTCCCCGGCGACAAACCGGCCGTGCCCGGCCACGAGACAGTGATCCGCCTGATCAAAGTCGGCGCCAATGTCAAGCGCCACAAGGTGGGCGACCGCTGCCTGGTGCAAACCGATTACCGATGGCTCCCCACCGCCAATTCCAATTCCGCCTTCGGCTACAATTTTGAAGGCGCGCTCCAGCAATATGTTCTCCTGGACCAGCGCGTCTTCACCTCGCCGGAGGGCGAATCCATGCTCATTCCCGTCCCCGAAGATTTTTCCGCCTCCGCCATCGCGCTGGTGGAACCGTGGGCGTGCGTGGAAGATTCTTACGTCGAGAAACAGCGGCAGACCCTCAAGAACGGCGGCCGCATGCTCGTCATCGGCGAGACGCTGGTGGACAAGAACCGCGTCTGGAGCCTGCCCGGCAAGCCCAAAACCACCACCTTCACCATCGCCGACAAAATTGCCGAGCTGGCCGACGCGTCTTTTGACGATGTTATCTACGTCGGCTCAAACCCGGCGACGGTGGAAAAACTCTTCCCCAAGGTCGCGCCCGGCGGTTTGTTCAACCTGGTTCAAGCCGGCGGCAAGTTTGGCCGCCCGGTCGTGTCGCAAGTCGGCCGCATCCACTACGGCGGCATCCGCCTGATCGGCACCACCGGCAGGGACCCCGCCGCCGGCATGGCCGCCATTCCCGCCACGGCGGAAATCCGCCCCAACGACAAAATCAACATCATCGGCGCCGCCGGTCCGATGGGCACCATGCACGTCATCCGCGACCTCTGCCAGGGCGTGCCCGGAGTGACAGTGTTCGCCGGCGACCTCAGCAACGACCGTTTGGCCGCGCTGCAAAAGCTCGCCGAACCGCTCGCTGCCAAAAACAATCTCACCCTGCGCTCCTACAATCCGTCCACGGACAAACCTGCCGACAAGTTCAACTACATCGTCCTCATGGCCCCCGTGCCCGCGCTGGTCGCCCAGGCCGTCCAGGACGCCGCGCCCCGCGGCATTATCAACATCTTCGCCGGCATCCCCGCCGACAAGACCGCCGCCCTGGACCTGGACGCCTGCATCGAAAAGCAGCTCTACTTCATCGGCACCAGCGGCTCGGTGCTCGAAGACATGAAGCAGGTCCTGGCCAAAGTCGTCTCCCGCCGCCTCGACACCAATCTCTCCGTCGCCGCCATTTCCGGCCTGGACGGCGCGATTGACGGCATCCGCGCGGTGGAAAAGAATCTCATGCCCGGCAAAATTATCGTCTATCCTTCCTGCCGCGGATTGAAGCTGACCCCGCTGACCGAACTCGGCGGCTCGCTTCCGCTCTCCGGCGGCCATTGGAACAAACAGGCCGAGGAAGCTCTCTTGAAACAATACGCAACAACATGAGCGCCGATTTGAAAAACAAAGTCGCCATCGTCACCGGCGGGGCGCAGGGTTTGGGCCAGGCCATTTCGCTGCGGCTCGTCCGCGAAGGCTGCAAGGTCGTCATGGCCGACGTGAACGAAAAGGGGGTTGCCGACAGCGCCGCGGCCATCGCCGCCGAAACCGGCGGAGCGGTCCTCGGTCAGAAAGTGGACGTGACCCGCGAAAGCGATGTGCAAATGCTCTTCGAGCGCGCGGCGCGGGAGTTCGGCCGCGTGGACATCGTGGTCGCCAACGCCGGCATCCTGATTGCCGAACCGATTGCCGACGCGGACGCGGAGAAATGGCGCGCGGTCATGAACGTGAACCTGTTCGGTTATTTCCTTGTGACCAAACACGCCTGCCGCCTCATGAAAAAACAGGGCGGCGGTTCCATTATCAACATCAATTCCAAATCCGGCAAGAAGGGCAGCGCCGCCAATTCCGCCTACGCCGCCAGCAAGTTCGGCGGCATCGGCCACACCCAGAGCGTCGCGCTGGAAATGGCGCCGTTCAACATCCGCTGCAACGCCGTATGCCCCGGCAACCTGCTGGACTCCCCGCTTTGGACCCATCCTGAAAAGGGTTTGCTGGTCCAATACCTTCGCGCCGGAAAAGTCCCCGGCGCAAAAAACGTGGCCGACGTTCTCCAGTCTTACATCAACCAAGTCCCCATGAAACGGGGCTGCACTTACGAGGATGTCTGCAACGCCGTCGTCTTTCTCGCCTCCGATCAATCCTCCTACATCACCGGCATTGCCCTGAGCGTGACCGGCGGACAGGAAATGAACTGACCCTTATGCAAAATACAATTCTCCAGGACCTCCTCGCCCTTTCCCGCGAACTGGGCCGCGAAGACCGCGGCCTGGCCATGCTCGGCGAAGGCAACACTTCCGCGCGCATCAACCCCGAAACCTTTCTCGTCAAGGCCAGCGGCACCTGCCTCGGCACCCTTGCGGAAGGCGACCTCGTCGCCTGCCGCGCCTCCGCCCTGCTCCCCATGCTGGAAAAAGACAGCCTCTCCGACCGGCAGGTGGATGACGCCCTGCTCGCCGCCCGCGTTGACACCACGGCGAAAAAGCCTTCCGTCGAAGCCGTCTTTCACGCCTGGCTGCTGTCCCTGCCGGACGTCAACTTCGTCGGCCACACCCACGCCACCACTGTCAATCAAATCCTCTGTTCCCCCCGCGCGCGGGATTTCAGCCAACACCGGATGTTCCCCGACGAAATCGTCTGTTGCGGCTCCGCCTCGGTGTTCGTTCCCTACACCGATCCGGGCCTGAAACTGGCGCAGGCCATCCGCCGCGAGACCGACGCGTGCATACAAAAGCAACAGCGCCGGCCGCGGGTCATCCTGATGCAGAACCACGGCATCATCACGCTGGGCGCCACCTGGCAATCCGTCCTTTCCGCCATGCTGATGGCCGAGAAATCGGCCAAAGTCTTCGTGGGCGCCGCCGCCCTGGGCGGCCCCGTGTTTTTCTCCGCGGAGAACATCGCCCGCATAGACAGCCGCCCCGACGAGGCCTACCGCCAGCGCGCGCTGAAGATGTGATCCCCTCGTCCGCTTAGGAAAACAGATGTAGGATATGACGGCCGGGGATGATTCACACTTGGACGCGGAATTTCACGGCAGCCCATACGTGGAAATCCCCGATGAACATTGGACCGGCACTGTCAAAGAAATGCGTGAGAGAGCGGATAAGGCCATGCGAAGCTTCAAGCCCGCCCACAATCCCCACCTCGGCGAAATTCATTTTACCGAGAGGGGCCGATCCAAAACGCTGGGCACAAAAACAACGCCGCATCAATTCCAATCCGTCCAAGCCCTCCCTGCCCTAATCGAACATGGAGCAGTCGCATCCTCCGTAGATGATAATCAAGGCCGCTATCACATCGTCAAGATTCACACCATCGAGCATGGATTGAAAATAGGGGAGAGCCATTACAAGGCCGAAATAATTGTTCGAGAGGTGCGCACTGGATCAAAAACCAGCAAGACCGCCCATCAGTTCTACCTCCATAAACTGCAAGACAAAAAGGCTGACAGTCGTAATTTCCAGTCTGCCCTTTCGGGTGAGACTAGTAGTCCTGCCAGCCATAAGAAACCTAGCACATGAACCCAATTTGTCAACACCCATGAACCAAATACTTCAACTATTACAAGGCCGTTATTCTGGTTCGAGAAGCGCGCACTGGATCAAGAACCAGCAAGACCTCCCATAAGTTCAACCCCCATAAAGTGAAAGAAGAAAAGGCCGACAGTCTTAATCCCAGCCTTCCCCTTGCGGGTCAAACTAGAAGTCCTGCCAGCCATAATCACGATACGACATGATCGAAAAATGGCAACTCCTCAATCGAGGTATGGCGGATTCAATCCCTTTGGGATTGGGAACGCGCAATGACGAGCAGGTTCTTGCCGAAGGGCGGTTTGCAGATTCTGGTTTCCAGCCAGTTCTCCGGCGGGAAAACACATCTGTCAAACAAAAGCAGCGCCGCCCGGTTGAAGTTGTCGAAACGCAGCCATTTATGGAGCAACAGCCAGGAAAAATAGCCGGCAAAATCGCAGTAGCGCGCGGCCTCAATGGTGAATCCGGCGCCGCCCAGTTTTTCAAGGACCTCCGCCCGGCCATATCTGCGGAAATGGCCGAAGGCCTTGTCAATCGGAGCGTAAAGTTCCTGCCGGGCTGGAACAAACAGCGCCAGAACGCCCCGGCTGGCGGCCAGGCGGTCCCGGTAGATGCCAAGTTCCCGCCGGTCGTTCTCGATGTGTTCCAGCACGTTGATGCTGACGATGGAATCCCAGTCGCCCGCGATATCGGCAATGGTGCCGCAAACAACCGGCACCGCGGGATGTGTCTTCTTGAACTCCCGGCAGAAAGATGCTTCCGGCTCAACGCACTCCAGATGCGTGATCCGGGGCAGGGATTGAAGAGCGCCTGTCATCTGGCCAATGCCGCATCCCACCTCAAGGGTCCTGCCGCGAATCCACGCGCCGATTTCCCGGACCAGCAGGCGTCTGTAGTTCGCGGCTTCGCGAAGCGAGTTGAATTCAAAGTCGGGCATTCAATCTTTTTGTGTTTTGAGGCCGTTGGAATGACCTGGCGGCAGTCTTGCCCAATTCCGGGTTTTTGCAACTTTTTTCCCCCTCAACCCGCATTTGGCATTGACGGAATGCCCCGGTTGTGTCGTGATAAACCGACGCGCGTTTAGACGCGGCATTAAAGGGTCGCAAATCATGTCCAGAATTTCGCGAAAAATGTTGGCCGGCGGTTCGGGCGGCACAACGAAATACGACGCCCATTACAAGGTGCTTGACAAAACTTACGGCGCCCAGGCGGAGTTGCGCCGCGAATTGTCCGACTCCAAAGCCGCCGTCGCCGAGCGCTCCGAAATCCTCAACACCTTCGCCGACTGCGCCGATCCGCAGCGCGCCTGGCTGCTGCTGGAGGATTATTTTGAAAAGCTCTCGCTCTCGCGCAAAGATTTTGACAGCCGCGATTGGTGGCCGCGCCTCCTCTCCGCCCGGGGCAAGAAGCGCCTGGAGGAAACCGCCATCCTGTTCCTGCGCGCCAGCCGTCCGCTTCCCACCGAGCTGCTCCCGCACGCCAGCCCCGTGCGGTTTGCGGAAATCGAGCAATCGGAGAAGGAACAGCGCCTGGCGCAGCGCCTGGAACACTGGCTCTTCCCCAGCGCGCCCAGCCATCTGGATTCCCCTCGCGCCACCCTGCGCGTCTCCTGCGAGGCCCGGCCAGTCGAGGCGGATTCCGCGCTGCACGGCTTGGCGGTCTCCTTTCACATCTCCCGCCAGCGGACCGGTGACAAGCTCAAGACCCTGGGCGAAGTGGTGGACCTGACGGCCCGCGCCACTCACGAACAGGAGTTGTTTTCCTTCGCCGATTGGGAGTTCATCCAGTGGCTCTCCGAAAGCCACGCGGACCCCGAGGGCCTCTGGAGTTCAATGGTCCTGACCGGGCTGGAATTGCTGCAATGGCTGGTGCAATGGGGCGACAAATCCCGCCTCCTCCTCGGCCCGGCCGGCGAGCCGCTCGTCTTTCGCGGCGATTTGGCGGAGTTGAAGCCGCGCTTGGAAGAGGTCAATGGCCGCCTTTTTTTCACGCATCATCTGGCGCTTCCGTCCGGCCGCTCGCACGGCTTGGGCGAGGTCAAGTTCTTTTCCGGGCGGCCATCCCTGGCGCTGGTGGGCAGCGTGTTTTACTTGCTGCGCAGCGCGCCGCCGGACGACCTTCTCAATTCCTGGGCGCAGCAGCAGTCCCTTCCCGTCCACAAACTCAGCCGCCGCCTGCTCACCCAACTCCGCAAAACCCAGTCCGCCAACGGCCCGGCGTGGGAACAATTGTGCGAAGTGCAGAAGGCCCTCCCGCGCTTCACTTTCGAGCTGGCCGATGACGTCGTGCGCATGCGGCTGCTGGCCAAGAGCGAGAGCGACCAAAGCCTCTGGCATTGGAACAACAGCGAATGGCGCGCGGAGAATCCACCCGCCGCGCCCGCGGCCCAGGCCGCCACCCCGGACGAGGCGAATTTGCGGCCGTCGCAGACCGCCGCTGCAGGGGGCGCCCGCCCCACCATCCTGGACGACCCCCGCCTGGACAGCGCCGTGCAGTGGCTGCGCCGGCTGGACTGGTTCACCCCGGAGCCGGGTCTCTGGCACGGCGATGCCAATGAGAACTTCCTTTCTTCCCTTGCCGCCGCCTGGCCGGACCGGCCGGCCGAGGCCGAATACCTCGGCAACGCCGCCTTTCACCGCCTCTTCCTGGCCCCGCGCCCGTTGCGGCCGCGCGTCCTGGTGCAAGGCAGCGGCATTGACTGGTTTTCCGTGTCCTCGGAATGGGAGGCCGAAGGGCTTAAGTTGACACCCGCCGACTTGCAGCGCCTCCAATCCGCCACCGGCCGCTTCATCAAACTCCCCGACGCCGGCTGGCTGGAACTGGACGCCGCGTCGGTCCAAGCCGCCCACGAGGCGATGGCCGACCTGGGCGTGGACGGACTGATCGCCGTTCCCCAGCGTCTGAGTCTGGCGCAAGCCGCGCATTTGGACGAAGCGGGCCTGCAAAAGTTCGGCGACACACCGCAGGCCAAAATGTTGCGGCAAAGCCTGGCCGAATTTCGCGGCATTCCCTCCACGCCGCTGCCGGAGGGCGTCCACGCCGAGCTGCGCCCCTACCAGAGGGCGGGGTTCGATTTCCTCTGCCACCTCAGCCGGCACCAGTTGGGGGGAATACTGGCCGACGACATGGGCCTGGGAAAAACCTTGCAAGCCCTCGCCTGGCTGGCCTGGATGCGCGCCGGCGCCGCCGGGCAACAACCCTCCCTGGTGATCTGCCCGGCTTCCGTGCTGCACAACTGGCGGCGCGAAGCCAGCCGCTTCACCCCCGCCCTCAAGGTGCTCGTGCTGGAAAGCGGCCCGGCCCGCCACAACCTGCGCCTGCAAATTCCCGCCTTCGATTTGATCGTGACCAATTACGCCCTGCTGCGCCGCGACCTGGACGCCCTGCAAAAATTCGCCTTCCGCGCCGTCATTTTGGACGAGGCCCAATTCATCAAAAACCCCGACGCGCAAATCACCCAATCTGTCAAGCAATTGCGCGCCGGCCAGCGCCTGGCCCTGACCGGCACCCCGCTGGAAAACCGCCTGCTGGATTTGTGGAGCATCGTGGATTTTGTCCAGCCCTCCTATCTCGGCAGCCAGCAGCAATTCCGCGACAAATACGAGCCGCGCGGCGACAATGCCGCCGACGAGCAGCGCATCGCCCGCCGCCGCCTCTCCTCCAAACTGCGCCCCCTCCTCCTCCGCCGCCTCAAAGCCGAAGTCGCCGACGACCTGCCCGACCGCATCGAGCAGCGCCGCGACTGCGAGCTGGGCGAATCGCAGCGCCAACTTTACCTGGCCGAACTGCGCCGCAGCCGCGAGCAGGTGATGAGCACTGTGGCCGAACGCGGCCTGAACCGCAGCACCATTCACGTCCTGGCCGCCCTGACCCGGCTGCGCCAGATTTGCTGCCATCCGCAACTTGTCAACAATGATTCGCCCTCCGGCAAAACCGACACCCTTTTTGAATTGCTCGACCCGTTGCTGGCCGGCAACCAGAAGGTCCTCGTCTTCAGCCAATTCGTGCGCATGCTGCTCATCCTCGAAAAGGAGTGCGCCGCCCGCCAGATTCGCACCCATATCTTGACAGGCGAAACCAAGGACCGCCAGCAAGTGACCGATGCCTTTCAAACCGATCCCGCCGGCTGCGTCTTCCTCCTGAGCCTGCGCGCCGCCGGGACGGGCCTGAACCTGACCACCGCCAGCAACGTCGTGCTGTACGATCCCTGGTGGAACCCGGCGGTGGAGGCCCAGGCCATTGACCGTTCGCACCGCATCGGCCAGCTTCGCACCGTCAACGCCTTCCGTCTCATTGCCCCCGGCACGGTGGAGGAAAAGATATGGGAACTCCAGCAGCGCAAGGCCCAGACCATCGCCGACGTTCTGGGCGAGCGCGGCTTCGCCACCAACCTCACGCCAGCCGATCTCGAATACCTCTTCGCGGAAGATTGAGGGAATTCTTTTTGACGGTAGGGCGGGTCTCCGTCGAGCCGCGGCTCGACCGAGTCTCGCCCTGCCGTTTTCTTAATTCACAATTCACTATTCACTATTCATAATTCTCTTTCCATTCCTTCCAGTCGTTCACCGTGGCCTCGGCCATGATCCGGGCCGCCTGCTCCAGCCATTCCGGTTTCCGCCGCAGCAAGTCGCGCCGCACCGCGGCAACGGCCCGGCGCGTGCCCAGATGCACATTGGCCAGTTCCCGTCCCATCGCCCGCAACAGCTTCTCTTCATCATGACCGCGCGGCAACTGCGACAACTCAATCCGGCTGCAATAGGGCGACAAGCGCCGCAACACCCATCCCTCCTGCACGCCGAGGAAGGGGTCCGGCGCGCGGACGGAGTTGGACACGATCCGCATATAGTAAATCTGGTTGTTTGCCAAACCGCCGGCCCAGGCGCAGGCGGAGGGCAGCAACGGCTTGGTCTCATGCGCGATCTTTCCGCCGCGCCAATCGGCAATGGCTGTGAACCGTTCCCGGCCCAGGCTCCCCATCCCGGCCCGCCGGTGCGCCACACGGAAAGCCAGGCCGCGTTCCGGCATGGCCCGCTTGAGCAACCGCATCGCCTTGGCGGGCACCGGCTTGACCGTCGGCAGCGCCTCGAACTTCTCCCAGAAGAGCGCCGGATCGCGCAGCCGGTTGGTGGCAATCTCGCGCAGCAATGGATGCTTCTCCGCCAGCACAAAAGGTTCGCCGCCGGTCTCCAATCCCTTGGTGTACCCCTCCAGAATCGCCGCGCAAGCGCCGGCCAGGACAAGGGACAAATGACCGCGCTCAATGGCCAGCCAGGCGCTGGCGGCCAGCCGCGTCAGGTCCAGCGTGTAAGGCAGCGGAAACGCCTCGTCGAAATCATTAATGCCCCACACCAGCCGTCCCTCCGCGTCGCGCCAGGTGCCGTAATTCTCCACATGCAAATCGCCCACCGCCAGCACCGCCGGCGCGCCGGCCGCCTGCGGGCAGAGCGCGGGGAAAAGCTGCATCCAGCGATAGAAGGTGGCGCGCAGAAAGGAAAACGCGTCCCGCGCCATCGCCTCGTGCTTGGCGTCCAGGTCGCTTTGGACCACGCGGATGCGGCCCGCCAGCCACGTTTCATACTGCCGGGTTGCCTGCTGGATGTTCATGGCGGACATCCTGCGCGACACCGGCCTGCTTGTCACTAGGATTCGACAATTCTTGTTTCTATGCTTGCAATTCAGCCAGACGCCTCATATAACGTCGTTGCAATGTTTGCGGTCCGCCGTGAAAACGGACCGCGCAAAAATAAATGACCCCAAAAAAGTTTGTTATGAATACTCCCATGCGTTTGCTTGCGCCGGTTTTCCTCGCCGCCCTCGGGATCACTCCCTTGTGCGCGCAGCCGCAATATCAGTACCCGTTTCAAAACCCGAACATGCCCCTCGAACAGCGGGTGGACAACATCATCTCCCTGATGAATCGGGACGAGAAGATCTCGCTCCTTTCCCAGTCGCCGGGCGTGCAACGCTTGGGGATTCCGAGCATGCAGCAGGCCGAAGGACTCCACGGCGTGAAGTCGGGACGCGGCGGCTCCTCCACCTACCCCCAGTCCATCGGTCTGGGCGAGACTTGGGATACCGAAGTCCTGCATCAGGTCGGCAACGCCGAGGGGTACGAGTCCCGTTACAACAGGCAGCATAACGCCGCGCCTGCCGGAGGACGAGGCGGCAGGGGAGGGGGCGCTTCCCTGATCATCCGGGCGCCCAACGCCGACCTGGGCCGGGACATCCGATGGGGCCGCACCGAGGAGTGCTACGGCGAGGACCCGTTCCTCAACGGCACCCTTGTCACCGCGTTCGTCAAGGGCATGCAGGGCGACGACCCGAAATACTGGCAGGCCGCCTCCCTTCTCAAACATTTCCTGGCCAACAGCAACGAGAAGGGCCGCTCCGGCTCCTCCTCCGATTTCGATGACCGCCTCTTTTATGAATACTATTCCGTTCCCTTCCGCATGGGCTTCCAAGAGGGCGGTGCCATCTGTTTCATGGCGTCTTACAATGCTTGGAACAAGATCCCCATGACCGCCAATCCCATCATCGCCAACGTGGTGACACCGGAGTGGGGCGTCAACGGCGTCATCTGCACGGACGCCGGTTCGCTGGGCAACATGACCAGGGCGCACCGCTACTACCCGGACGACGCGCACGGCGCCGCCGGGGCGATCAAGGTTGGCATCAACCAGTTCCTGGACCAATACGACACTCCCACCAGGGCCGCGCTGACCCAGGAACTGTTGACGATGGACGACATCGAGAAATCCATCAAAGGCACCTTCCGCACCTTTATCCATCTGGGCCTGCTGGACCCGCCCGAACTCAACCCCTACAGCAAGATCGGCACCGAGGAGACCGCCCCCTGGCTCACGCAGAAGAGCAAGGATTCCGTCCTTCGCGCCACCCGCGAGTCGGTTGTCCTGCTCAAGAACACCGGAATCCTGCCCCTGGACAAGGGCGCTTTGAAATCCATCGCCGTCATTGGCCCGCGCGGCAACGAGGTCGTCAAGGACTGGTATGGCAGCACTCCCCCTTACACTGCGGTCACCCCGCTCGCGGGCATCAAGAGCAAAGTCGGCAGTGGCGTCAATGTCCAATTCCTCTCCGGCTCCAATGTCACCGCCGCCGTCGAATTGGCCAAGTCCTCGGACATCGCCTTCGTCTTCGTCGGCAACAGCCCGGACGCGGGCGGCTGGATGAAAATCAATGACAACAGCGAGGGGCGCGAAGGCATAGACCGGGTCAACATCACCCTCCCCAACTGGCAGGAGGAGCTGGTCAAGCAGGTCTATGCGGCCAACCCCAAGACCGTCGTCGTCCTGGTTTCCAGCTTCCCCTACGCCATTACCTGGGAACAGGAAAATGTCCCGGCCATCGTTCACCTTGCCAACAGCAGCCAGGAAATGGGCAACGGCCTGGCCGATGTCCTGTTCGGCGACTACAACCCCGCCGGGCGGACGGACCAGACCTGGGTCAAGTCCACGAATGATCTTCCCGCGATGATGGATTACAACATCCGCGACGGCCGGACCTACATGTATTTCAAGGGCGAGCCGCTCTATCCGTTTGGATACGGCCTCAGTTACACGACCTTTGCCTATTCGAACCTGCGGACCAGCGCCGCGTCGTTGAGCGCGAAAGGCGCGGTGGACGTGAGCGTGGATGTGAAGAACACCGGCAAACTTGCCGGGGACGAAGTGGTGCAATTGTATGTCAAGCACATCGGCTCCTCGGTGGAGCGCCCGATCAAGGAACTCCGCGGCTTCGCGCGCGTCATGATCCCGGCGGGCGAGACCAAGACCGTGACGATCAACCTTCCGGCCAGCCGCCTGGCTTACTGGAATGCGGCCCAAAAGGCCATGACGGTCGAGAACGACAAGGTGCAGCTCATGGTGGGCGCGTCGTCCGCGGACACCAAGTTGGACAAGACGATTGAAGTAACGCAGTAACAAAAACCGCCGGCGCCCCGTTGCCCCGGCACAATTGATTGTCTGTCATGTGAAGAACATGACAGACAATCGCATTTCCTATGAATACACCCATCCGTTTATTGGTGCCGGTTTTCTTTGCCGCCCTTGGCATCGCTCCCTTGTGCGCGCAGCCGCAATATGAATACCCGTTTCAGAACCCCAACCTGCCCCTCGAACAGCGGGTGGACAACCTCCTCTCCCTCTTGACGCCGGACGAAAAGATCGGGCTTCTGGGCCAGCGGCCGGGCGTGGAGCGGCTGGGGATTCGTTCGATGATGCAGACGGAGGGCCTCCACGGCGTCATGGGCGGCGGCGCCACCAGCACCACCTACCCGCAGGCCATCGGCCTGGGCGAGACTTGGGATGTCGAAGTCCTGCATCAGGTCGGCGCGACCGAGGGTTACGAAGCCCGCTACATCGTCCAGAGCACCAACCGGCCCGCCACCGGCGGGGGCAGGCGCGGCGGCGGCGGTTCCCTGATTATCCGGGCGCCCAACGCCGATTTGGGCCGCGACATCCGCTGGGGCCGCACCGAGGAGTGCTACGGCGAGGACCCGTTCCTCAACGGCACTCTTGTTACCGCGTTTGTCCAGGGCATGCAGGGGGACGACCCCAAATACTGGCAGGCCGCCGCCCTTCTCAAACATTTCCTGGCCAACAGCAACGAGAAGGGCCGCTCCGGCTCCTCCTCCGATTTCGATGACCGCCTCTTTTATGAATACTATTCCGTTCCTTTCCGCATGGGCTTTCAAGAGGGTGGCGCGATCTGTTTCATGGCGTCTTACAATGCCTGGAACAAGGTTCCCATGACCGCCAATCCCATCATCTCCACTGTGGTAACTCCGGTCTGGGGCGTGGACGGCGTGATCTGCACGGACGCCGGTTCGCTGGGCAACATGGTTCGCGCGCACCACTTCTACCCGGATGTCGCGCACGGCGCCGCCGGGGCGATCAAGGTTGGCATCAACCAGTTCCTGGACCAATACGATGTTCCCGTCAGGGACGCGCTGACCAATAATCTGCTGACCATGGCCGACATCGAGAAAGTCATCCGGGGCACCTTCCGCACCTTCATCCATCTGGGCCTCCTGGACCCGCCCGACAAAAACCCCTACGCCAAGATCGGCAGCGACACCACCGCCCCGTGGACCACGCAGAAGACCAAGGAGTCCGTCCTTCGCGCCACGCGCGAGTCGGTCGTTCTGCTCAAGAACACCGGAATCCTGCCCCTCGACAAGGCCGCCTTGAAGTCCATTGCCGTCATCGGCCCGCGCAGCGACGAGGTGGTCCGCGACTGGTATGGCAGCACTCCCGCCTATACCGTCACCCCGCTCTCAGGCATCAAGGACAAGGCCGGCAGTCGCGTCAATGTCCAATTCCTCTCCGGCTTGAATGTCGCGGCTGCGGTCGAGTTGGCCAAGTCCTCGGATGTCGCCATCGTCTGCGTGGGCAACAGTCCGAACGCGGGCGGCGCATGGATGAAAGTCAATGATGACAGCGAGGGGCGCGAAGGCCTGGACCGGGTGCATATCACCCTGGGCAGCGGGCAGGAGGATCTGGTCCAGCAGGTCTTTGCGGCCAACCCCAAGACGGTGGTCGTGCTGGTTTCCAGCTTCCCCTACGCCATTACCTGGGAACAGGAAAATGTCCCGGCCATCGTTCACCTTGCCAACAGCAGCCAGGAAATGGGCGCCGGCCTGGCCGATGTCCTGTTCGGCGATTACAATCCCGCCGGGCGGACCGACCAGACCTGGGTCAAGTCCACGAACGATCTTCCGCCCATGATGGATTACAACATCCGCAACGGCCGGACCTACATGTATTTCAAGGGCGAGCCGCTCTATCCGTTTGGATACGGCCTGAGCTACACGACCTTTGCTTACTCGAACCTGCGGAGCGCGGCGACGTTGAGCGCAAGGGGCTTCGTGGACGTGAGCGTGGATGTCAAGAACACCGGCAAGCGCGCCGGGGACGAGGTGGTGCAATTATATGTCAAGCATATCGGATCGTCCGTGGATCGGCCCAACAAGGAACTCCGCGGCTTCAAGCGAGTGATGATTCCGGCGGGCGCGACCAAGACCGTCACGATCACTCTCACGGCCAGCCGGCTGGCTTACTGGAATGTGGCAGAAAAGGCCTTCGTTGTCGAAAACGACAAGGTGCAGGTCATGGTTGGCCCGTCGTCCGCGGACACCAAGTTGGACAAGACTATTCAGGTGACACAATAGGAAAACCCTTCGCCGTCCGCTGGCGGTGTAGCGTCGGCGATGGGCGCCGATGGGCGGTAAGGATTAGTCAAAAAGAAAGGTATATTATATGCGTCTCGCTTATTTAATTGCAGTGGCAATTGCCATTCCGTCATTCACCGGCTCTGTTCAGGCCCAGGCCGCTCCGAAAACCGAACCCTACACATGGCGGAGCGCCAAGATCGTCGCCGGCGGGTTCATCACCGGCATTGTCTTCTCGCCCGTGGAGCCGGGGCTGGCTTACGTCCGCACCGACATCGGCGGCGCATACCGCATAGACAATCAATCCAAAAAGTGGTTCTCCCTCACCGATTGGGTCGGCCCGCGCAACAGCAACCTGGGCGGCTGCGACAGCGTCGCGCCGGACCCGGTTGACCCCAACAAGGTGTACCTTGCGCTGGGCACCTATTTCGCCAGCGGCAACGGCGCCATCGCCCGCTCGTCCGACGCCGGGAAGACTTTTCAAGTCGCCACGATTCCCGTCCCCATGGGTGGCAATCAGGACGGCCGCGGCATGGGGGAGCGGCTGGCCGTGGACCCCAACGACACGAGCGTGCTCTACTTTGGGTCGCGGCGCGACGGCCTCTGGCGCAGCACAGATGGCGCGGTGACTTGGGCGCGTGTGGCATCCATGCCGGTCACGGGCGGCAACGGCAGCGGCGGCATTACCTGGGTCATCTTCGACACGCGGAAGGAAGATGCGCCGAAGCAGCCCACCAAGAGCATTTTCGCGGGCGTGGCGGCCGGCGGCACGTCGTCGCTGTATCATTCGGCGGATGCGGGCGAAACGTGGCAGGCGGTTCCCAACTCGCCCAACTTCATGCCCCATCGCGCCGTGTTGGAACCCAACAGCCGCACGCTCTACGTCAGTTTTGGAAACGGCCCCGGCCCGAACAGCGTCACTGCCGGCGCGGTTGCCAAATACGACATCAACGCCGGCAAATGGACGACCATCACGCCCGACAATCCCGGCAACGGCGGCTACGGCGGCCTTGCGATTGACCGGCAACATCCTTCAACCCTGATGGTGTCCACGATTGATCACTGGGGACCCGCCGACGACATCTTCCGCTCCACCGATGGCGGCGCAACCTGGAAGCCCATCGCGGCCACCACCGATCGCGACACCTCCTTTTCGCCCTACATGGCCAACCTGTTGCGCGGGCATCGCTTCGATTGGTGGCTCGCGGCGCTGGCCATTGATCCGTTTGATTCCAATCACGCCATGTACGGCACCGGCGGCACGATTTGGGGCACGCATGACCTGACCGACTTTGACGCCGGCCAGCACACCAAATGGACCATTGCCGCCGACGGCGTGGAAGAGACGGCCGTTCTGGCGCTGGCCAGCCCGCCGTGGGGCGCGCACCTGATCAGCGGCGTGGGCGATATCGGCGGCTTCACGCATGTGGACCTGGATGTTTCGCCCGCTTCCTACCATACCAATCCCAGTTACAGCAACGAGGGCAGCGTCGAATTCGCCGACGGAAAACCGGTCGTAGTCCGAACCGGCAACCGGGGAGGCAACGCGGGCTATTCCGAGGACGGCGGAATGACTTGGCGCCCCATTTCGTTGCCCGGCGCGCCGGCGGACGCGGGTGGCGGGGCAAGGCGCGGCGGTCGTGGCGGCGGCGCTGGTGGCGGTGGCGGCGGGGGTGGAGGCGCCGGCTCCTTCATTACGGTTTCCCAGGACGGCGAAACGCTTCTGGCCTCCAGCGGCACAGGCGTCTTCATTTCCAAGGACAAGGGCACGACATGGACGGCCAGCACGGGCCTGTTCAGCGGCGCGCGCCCCTTCGCCGACCGCGTTGCGCCCACCACCTTCTATGCGCTTGACACCGCCAATTCCCAGATCTACACCAGCACCGACAGCGGCGCGACCTTCACCGCGAAGCCCGTCACCGGCTTGCCCCAAGGCGGCGCGGCCCGCGGCGGTCGCGGCGGCGGCGGTGGAGGCGGACGCGTCAAGTCCTCGTTTGGCAAGGCGGGCGAACTCTGGCTCTCTTCGGGCGGCGGCCTGTATCGCTCCACCGATGGCGGAGCAACCTTCGCGCTTTCCTCGAGCAACATCAACGCCAACAATTTCGCCTTTGGAAAAGCCGCGCCCAATCGTGAGAACCCGGCCATCTTCGCCACTGGCACCGTGGGCGGCGTTCAGGGAATCTTCCGCTCCGACGACAACGGTTCCTCCTGGGTCCGCGTCAACGACGACCAGCATCAATTCGGCGGCTCCCCCTCCGTCATGACCGCCGACCCGCGAGTGTATGGCCGCGTCTATATCGGCATGAATGGCCGGGGCGTCCTCTACGGCGACCGGGTAGGCACCAATTGATCCATGCAAGAGCCTCTCCCGATAGTGGGCAGCAAGAACACCCACAAAATGATGAAAACACAACCACCAACAAAAACCTGTCGCAAAGGAACGGCGATGTGGATGGGTATGAGCATTGGCGCAGCCATTGGAGCAGCAGTTGGCGTTGCCATTAACGAGTTGGCGCAGGGAGTTGCCATTGGCGTTGCTTTAGGCGCAGTTGTCGGCGCTGGTGTGACTTTCGCGCCGCCAAAAGGAGACTGAGGCCATTGCTGCCTTTCCACTCGCCGGAGCCAACCTGCCGCGTCGGCACGAAAATCAATAATATGCGATTGTGCGGGACTGACCCCTGCTACTGCTACAAAAGGCGCTCCAATTGGCTCAAGCAGCTATTGACGCTGCATGTCGTTGTTGGTATAATCCTTTTACATGGTAAATCAATTGTTCATCTTCCGTGAATATAATGAATCCGCCACTGTCAGCTTTAATTGTTAACCTTTGCGAGGCAAAAAGTGAACTTGAACGCCTAATAACTGAGGTGAATTGTGCGAACGTTGATGAAGAAAAAATAATGCAACGCTACCATGAAATATTTAAGCACCTTTCCCTTGCATGGAATGGCAGGCAAATGACTCTCGACGAATTGAGTTCATTAGACAACAAGCAGTTTGATCAAATTGGATGCAAGCTTCCTCCTCTCGGTGCCAGATTCCATTTTTAATCAGCAGGCAGGAAAGTGGTCAGTCCCGGGCATATAGGGGTCAAACTAGAGTCTTGACATGTTTGTGGGGGTCAATCCCGGCTATTGGTAAATTCTCATTTGCCGCTCATCAAGCGTCGCGTCAACCGGCTCGGTTCTCGGGAGGATGTTTTTGGCGATTTGGGAAGCCGGGAGGGGGTATTTGGGCTGCGCGGCAGCGCAGCCCTACCGGGGGTGGTGGTGGCGCGAGCAGGGGTCAACCATGTCTGTGCGCGTTTTCGCACTTGGCATCCTTGCTGATGTCAATCTCCACCATTGGAACAAATTCGCAATTCAAAGAGTCTCATTTGAAAGGACTGGAAGGTTCATGGCGCAAATTGACGCCAGACAGCACGTATAAGGATGTGAAGCACAAACGCGTGTTGCAAATCGGAATTCCCGCCCTTGCAAATTGGAGATCCATAATGGATGCTTGTGCCAGCGAAATGAAACTAAATGACGCCTGAAAACCCATCTTTGCCTTCATCAGCGCGTCGCGCCGCAGGGCAGCGCAGTGCTTTCACCCTGATTGAACTTCTGGTGGTGGTCTTGATCATTGCCATTCTGGCCGCCCTGCTGCTGCCGGCGTTGGGCAAATCGAAGCTGGCCGCGCAAAACGCCAATTGCCAAAGCAACCTCAAACAGATGATGCTGGCCTGCATTCAGTACGTGGAAGACAACCAGGGCAGTATTTTTCCGGCCTATACTTCAGACGGTTCGCTTTGGATTGATGCCCTGAACGTGTATTGCGCCAACGTGGCCAAGATACGACTTTTACCAGACAAACCGACATTATCACCGCCTCCAAAACGCCTTACCTTCAAGATTCCGTCTGGGTGGACTTTTGGCCCATGCCCGGCGATGAACCCTATACAGACCTCTATACGTGCGACGGCACAGAGAACCCGCCGGAGATCCGGCGTATCGTCACCCCCCGGCATGGCGGGTGTATTGCGAGCCAGGCGCCCACGGCTTTTGACATCACCCAAACCTTGCCCGGTGCCATCAACTTGGCCCTTGCCGACGGACATGTGGAGAGTTCTCCCTTGGAACACCTTTGGAATTATAGTTGGAACAAGACCTGGGTTGTTCCCTCACTCCGGCCGGGGCTGTAGCCGGTGTCCGAGCCGGTGTCAGTCCTCAGCGGCCATTGAAACAAGGCCAGAAGACAAGAAGTCATAAATGATGAGGACGGAAGGCAGCATGTGCCCAGCATGATACTAAAAACAGTCCGCCGTTCCCGGTTCCGTTCGGCGAGTCGCCGACCGGCACAGGCGGGTCGCCTGTGCTACCCACCGGAACCAGCATGACAAATGACCAATTTTCAATGGCCAATTGTCAATCATTGCTTCCGAATTTTCAGGCCGTCGGAAACGTGGCCGGTGTCAGTCCTTTGGTTGCGGCTTTGCCGCTCTGGGCCTTTTGCGCCTTTTTGCAGCTATTCTTTTCTCCCAGTCTGTAATCTGTGCAACCGACCGCGCGGTAAGGATTAGGCACTGCAATAATCCGCATTTGAAAGCATTGTACCTTAATTCCACCGTTGACAAGCCGCGCTTGAGCTTCTATACTGTCACGACTATGGCAAGGCATGGATTAAGGCAAAAGCGGAAAACTGAAATGCTGAAAACGGAAATGGGGCGGATGGAGGCGGGGCGAACGGGAAGAGCAGAAATTTGGAAAGCGGAAAGCAGAAATGGCCGGCGCTTGGCGGCTTGGCGGCTTGGCGCTGGATTCTTCATCCGGATTTCGGATTGCGCCGGATGGCGACCGGACCCGGCCGGGATTCCCGCTGTTCCGCTTTCCCAATTTCCGCTTTCTGCTTTCTGCTTTTCAGAATGGCCTGTAGGCGGCAAAATTTGCCGGTCACTCTGGCCCGGTCAAGGCCGGTCAAACCCAGTCAAACCCAGTCATACCAAAAAGACCGGTTTGACCGCCAGTTTCGACGGGCGCGGCTGGAAGGCGGTGCTGGCGGCTGCGTGCTCTTCACGCGAAACGCCGTGGAGTGCGGGAAGCTCAGTCCCGCTTTTCGGATTGGGCGCAAGGTGCGAGTGGGAAAGCGGCGGCAAGCCGCCGCACTCCAAAGCGGCCTGTCGGCCGCGTGCCCTTCACGCGAAGCGTCATGGAGCGCGAAGGCCCGTTCCACTTTGCCTCTCAAACAGCCGATGTCGTCCTTTGGACAGCAAAAGGGGTGGGAAATTGCAGTCCAAAATCAAGGCTAATCAAGGCTAATCGTGTTATTTTG
>Ga0181518_10002010_pt1 | contig 20013 bp, 17 predicted proteins | sample PEATcosm2014_Bin_28_FD_119751 | JGI IMG/M metagenome (GOLD analysis project Ga0181518, IMG submission 119751) | Peatland microbial communities from MTU Mesocosm Facility, Houghton, MI, USA - PEATcosm2014_Bin01_60_metaG | ecosystem: Environmental > Terrestrial > Soil > Wetlands > Peat | place... | reverse complement strand
CTCCTACAAGGTTTCCGGCGGCCTGCACGGCGTCGGCGTCTCGGTGGTCAACGCGCTGTCGGCCTGGCTCAAGCTCACCATCTGGCGCGACGGCAAGGCGCATTTCATGGAGTTCCATGACGGGGACGCGGTCGCTCCGCTCGCCGTGGTCGGCACCGCCCAGGACAAGCGCGGCACCGAAGTGACGTTTTTGCCGTCGAAAAAGACCTTCACCATGACGGAGTTCGACTTCGCCACGCTGGAGCACCGGCTGCGCGAGCTCGCCTTCCTCAATTCCGGCGTCACCATCGTGCTGTCCGACATGCGCCACGCCGTCGAGAAGCGCGAGGAGCTGCGCTACGAGGGCGGCGTCGAGGCCTTCGTCAAATATCTCGACCGCAACAAGACACCGCTGGTGCCGCAGCCGATCGTCATCAAGGCCGAGCGCGAGGGCGTCAGCGTCGATTGCGCGATGTGGTGGAACGACGGCTACCACGAGAGCGTGCTCTGCTTCACCAACAACATCCCGCAGCGCGACGGCGGCACGCATTTGGCCGGCTTCCGCGGCGCGCTGACGCGCCAGATCACCGGCTATGCCGAATCCGGCGGCGCCGCGCGCAAAGAAAAAGTCGCGCTGACCGGCGACGATTGCCGGGAAGGCTTGACGGCGGTGCTTTCGGTGAAGGTCGCAGACCCCAAATTCTCGTCGCAGACCAAGGACAAGCTGGTCTCCTCCGAAGTGCGGCCGGCGGTCGAGGGCATCGTCAACGACATGCTCAAAGCCTGGCTGGAGGAGCACCCGAGCGAGGCCAAGATCGTCGTCGGCAAGGTGATCCAGGCGGCAGCCGCCCGCGAAGCCGCGCGGAAAGCGCGGGAGATGACGCGCAAGAGCGCGCTCGGCATTACCTCGCTCCCCGGAAAACTCGCCGATTGCCAGGAGCGCGATCCGGCCAAGTCCGAGCTGTTCATCGTCGAGGGTGATTCCGCCGGCGGCAGCGCCAAGCAGGGCCGCAACCGCGAGTTCCAGGCCGTCCTGCCGCTGCGCGGCAAGATTTTGAATGTCGAGCGGGCGCGCATGGACAAGATGCTGTCGTCCGAGCAGATCGGCACGCTGATCACGGCGCTCGGCACCGGCATCGGCGCCGACGAATTCAACGCCGACAAGCTGCGCTACCACAAGATCATCATCATGACCGACGCCGACGTCGACGGCGCCCATATCCGCACCTTGCTGCTGACGTTCTTCTACCGGCAGATGCGCGACATCATCGACCGCGGCCATCTCTACATCGCCCAGCCGCCGCTCTACAAAGTCTCGCGCGGCAAGTCCGAGCAGTATTTGAAGGACGAGCGCGCGCTCGAGGATTATCTGATCGACACCGGGCTCGACGAAGCGGTGCTGCGATTGTCGTCGGGCGAAGAACGCGCCGGCAACGACCTGCGCAAGCTGGTCGAGGAGGCGCGCGCGATCCGCAATCTCCTGAACAATCTGCACAGCCGCTATAACCGCAAGGTGATCGAGCAAGCGGCCATCGCCGGCGTGCTGCATCCGCGGGTCACCAGCGATCCGGCGAGCGCCGCGGCGGCGGCCGGCTATATCGCGCGGCGCCTCGATGCGCTCGCCGACGAGACCGAGCGCGGCTGGCACGGCCAATTCACCGAAGGCCAAGGTTTTCAGTTCGAGCGCACCGTGCGCGGCGTCAAGGAAATCGCAGTCATCGATTCCGCGCTGCTCGGCTCGGCCGATGCGCGCAAGCTCGACGAATATGCCCCCTCTTTGCAGCAGACTTATCCGCGGCCGACGCCGCCTTTGATGCTGCGACGAAAGGACGAGGAAACCGCCATCCACGGCCCGGTCGGCCTGTTCGAAGCGGTGATGGCGGCCGGCCGCAAAGGAATTTCGCTACAGCGCTACAAAGGGCTGGGCGAGATGAATCCGCAGCAATTGTGGGAAACCACCCTCGACACCAACGCCCGCACCATGCTGCAAGTCAACGTCAAGGAGATCGACGAGGCCAACACCATCTTCGACGAGCTAATGGGCGACAAGGTCGAGCCGCGGCGGGTCTTTATCGAGGCGAATGCGCTGGTGGCGAGCGTGGATGTGTAGGACTGTCATGCCCGCCAACGGGTCCGGCCCAAAGTGGCCGGCCCGATGACAAGCTCCGGCGGGCATCCAGCAATCTCCGCTCAATCCTGTTTGTTACCTGACTGCTGGATCATCCACCTTCGGGGATGATGACAGCTAGAATAGATCGAAATATTCGTTCTGCTCCCACGCGGTCACTTCGCCGCCGCCAGTAGCCTCAGCCTTGAAGCGCGCCAACTCGGCTTCTTTGATGTGAGCGTAATAGTCCACAAAGGCTTCGCCGAACGCATTACGAAACACTTCACTCCCTCGTAGCGCCGCGAGCGCTTCGCCGAGGTCCTTTGGCAGGAGCTGCGCCTTGGTCTCGTACGGCGTATCCGCCGAGGGCCCGGGATCGCGCATTTGCGCCATGCCGTCGAGGCCAGCGTAGATTTGCGACGCCATGTAGAGATATGGGTTCGCCGCCGGCTCGCCGATCCTGTTTTCCAGATGCGTTGACGGATCGCCGGGTTGGCCGAGCACGCGCACCATGACGCCGCGATTGTCGCGCGCCCAGATGCCGCGGTCGGGCGCCAGCGTATAGGCGCGGTAGCGCTTGTAGCCGTTGATGGTCGGCGTGGAGAACGCGGTGGCGGCGTGGGCGTGGGTCAGGAGGCCGGCGAGGAAATGCAGGCCAGTTGCGGAGAGGCCTTCGCGCGCATTGCCGGCGAATGCGTTGCCGCCGCGTTTGCGCTCGAGCAGCGACTGGTGCAGGTGCCAGCCCGAGGAAAAAAGATTCGGCTGCGCCGGCCGGCACATGAAGCTCGCCAGGAGGCCGTGGCGCCGCGCGATCTGTTTGGTGGCGGCGCGGAACAGGATCATGGTGTCGGCGGCGTCGAGGCCGCGTTGCGGGCGGAAGGTGAACTCGCACTGGCTCGGGCCGAGCTCGACTTCCACCGAGCGCAGCGGCATGCCGAGCGCGACGATGCCGCGGCGGATCGGCTCGAGCGCCGCGTCGATCTGATCGAAGCGGCTCTCGGTGAGATATTGGTAGCCCTGGTTGAGCAGGCTCACCTCGGGCGCCCGCGGCGGCCAGGTGGCGTCCTCGGGCGTGAGCCGCGGATTTTCCAGCTTGAACAGATGGAATTCGACTTCGAGGCCGGCGAGGTAATCGAAACCGGTGGCCTTGAGCCGCGCAAGCGCATCGCGAAGAACCTGCCGCGTCGAGAACGGCACCGGCTTGCCGTTCCCGAAAAAAATATCGCACAAAAACCAGCCGGTATTCGGCGCCCCATGGTTCGACGTCCATGGCAAAATCTGGAACGTCGCCGGGTCGGCGATCATGACGAAATCGCCGGCGCCCTGCATCTCCGCCATGGCGAAACCGCCGCCGGGCGTGAACACCGGAAACGCGGTCTTGTGCGCGGTGTCCTTGGCCAACAGCGTCGTCGCCATGGTGACGCCGGCTTGCATCAGGCGCGGCGCGTCCTCAGCCAGCACCGTCTTGCCGCGCAGCACGCCGTGCTGGTCGGCAAAGGAAAAGCGCACCAGTTCGAGCTTGTATTTCTTGATCGCCTGCACCGCCGCCTTGGCGGCGCGCGCTTGTTCGCTGGTCCACAGGCCGTGTCGCTCGACAAAGCTCTTCGCCGCGCGATGTCCGGCCATTCAGTGCCCGTTGGCCCAGCTTTTGGTCTCTTGCCGGCTGGCATCGGTGCGCTGCCAATAGCCCTGCCAATCGCCGGCCGGGCCGATACCGTCGACGCAGGCCGGGCCGGTGATTTTTTGCGCTGCCGCGGCGTCGAGCACCATCATCGGCTTGGCGCCATTGCCGGATTGATCGAGCGCCTGGCGCAACAGCCGACGATAGGCGCTGATCGCCTTGTCGGAGGCGCCGAGATGTTCTTGCGTGCGATCCTGAATCGCGCCCATGGATTCGCAGGCCCATTGGTCGTGCACGTTGATGTCGGCGCCCATGCCGGTATAGGTCGCGTGCTCCTGCTCGTGGGCGTCAAAGCCGTAATCGTTGCTCTTGTTCTTGCGCGGCACGTAATCCGGCAATTCGTAGAGTTCGAGGCGCTGGCGGCGCATCTCGTCCTTGTCCACCGGCGCACCAAACGAGGTGAAGATCGCGTACCAATAATGCCGCACGTCGTCGATCGGCACGTGCCATTGCGAGATCGTCATCTCGCGGCTCATCGGAATGATGAAGGCGTTGGGAAAAATCAGGTTGGTCACGCGCACATGGGCATTGGCGTCCGAGATCTGGCGCAGCGTGATCAGCCGAAATCCGTAATCGGTCGGTTCGATCTCGATGCGCGGCCGCGGAAACTCGCGCATGATCTTGGTCATCGGCATTTCGGAGTCTTTTGAGATATCGCGGAACATGCGGCCGTAGCCCTTGTCCGGATCCTCGTCCTCGAAAAAGCGGTGCAGGAACGACGTGTGCACCGGATCGATGCCGACTTCGAGCGATTGCAACCAGTTGCAATCGATCATGCCCTTGAACGCGAACGTGTGGGTCGACGGCGCGACGAAGCAGTCGAATTGCGGGAACGCCGGCGGCGCGCCGGGGCCGAGATAGGCCCACAGGATGCCGCTCTTCTCCACCACCGGATAGGACTTCTGCTTGATGTTGGCGCACAGATTGCTGTTGTCCGGCTCGGCGGGCGTCTGCAGGCATGTGCCGTTGACGTCGAACAGCCAGCCGTGAAAGGCGCAGCGCAAGCCGCCGTCTTCGAGCCGGCCATAAGCCAGATCGGTGCCGCGATGCGGGCAATGCCGGCCGATCAGGCCGTAGCGGCGCTTGTCGTCTTTGAAGGCGACCAAATCCTCGCCGAGGAGCCGCACCGGTTTGACCGGCCGGTTGCCGGCAAGCTCATCGACCAGCGCGGCGGGTTGCCAGTACCGGCGCATCAGATCGCCGGCGGCGGTACCGGACGCGGTGCGGGTGATGAGATCGTTCTGTTCCGCGCTCAGCATCGACGATGTCCTCGTTGCTTCGCCAATCCTAGCTTCAATGCCCAGGCAGCACCAAGACCTTCGGGCTCTCCGGCAGCGTCGTTTTCGACACCACGACCGAGGGGACGTCCGCCTGTTCGACCGGCCAAAGCTGGCGCGCCCGGTCGAGGAATCGGCCGAGCGTGTACGGGCTGAAAAAGTGCATCGGGATGATGATTTGCGCTTTCAGCGCGGTCAGCACCTCCATCATGCCGTCGAGATCAAGCGTGTAGCCGCCGTCGACTGGCGCCATCACCACGTCGACCCGGCCGATCTCGTTGAGCTGCTCTTGCGTCAGCGTGTGATGCAGATGGCCGAGATGGGCGATGCACAGATTGGCGATCTCGAACACGAAGATCGAATTGCCGTAGCGTTCGGTGCCGCCGAACCCATTGCGGATATTGGTCGGCACGTTGCGCACGCGCACGTCGCGATATTTTAGGTCCCAGACCGCCGGCTCGTTCTCGCTCGGCCCCCAGCCGCGCAGCACGTATTTGATCGCCGGATCGGGATGGTCGGTATAGTGGGTGTCGTGGGCGTGGTTCATGGTGACGATGTCGGGCAGCACCGGCGGCCGCACATAGTCGTTGTAGTCGGTGGCGATGCGCACCAGTTGCGGGCTCTCGATCAGAAACGTGGCGTGGCCGATGAAAGTGAGCCGCACCTGGTCGGCATTGAGCGCGGCGAGATCGAATGCGGCGGGAATGACGCGCGGCCGATTCTCCGCGACCAGGCCGGGACAATTCTGCGGCACGTCCGGCGGTGGCGCCGCTTTCGGCGCCGGCTGCTCGGCCACCTGGGCGAAGGCGAAAGCGGGAAAAACAATTACGAAGAGCGCCGCGACAACAACGCCTCGAATGTCGGCAAGAATACTCAACAGCTTCACTGCAACTGCTCCCATCCGCGGCGCAATCGTGCGCGGTCAGACAAGAGAATTTGCCACGGAATACGGCGTCAAACTATGACGCCCGGCGGGCAAGAGGCCAGCGATCAACGGCCCGACGTGATCACGCCCCGTGCGGTGACGACCACCCATTGGCCGTCTTGCCGCTTCACCGCTTCGACCTTGCCGACACCGGGCAGGATGCTGCCGGCGCCGACTTCGAACAGGCTGCCGTTGCGGCCTTCGACCAGCGCGCGGTCACCGTGGACGTCCTGCACGACCCAGTCTTCGACGATCCGGTCGACGATTTTCGGATCGGCCGGCGGCGTCGTCATGGGCGCCGTGGTCATAGGTGCAATCGAGCCCGTGGTCTCGGGCGTGGCGTTGATCTTGTTGAGCCGGTCGACGGCGTCGGCGATGTGGGCAAGCTGCGCCGCCGGATTGGTCGCCGCGCGCTCGACCCTGTCGAGCCGCTCGGCGATGGCGACGAATTGAGTGTTGGCGTTGCGGACCGAGCCGTCGAGATTGGATTTCATCGCGGAAAGTTCGGCGACCTGCGACTTCAGCGCGCGCAAGATGCTGCCCGCATCCGCCGTATTCGCGCTCGGGGCCGCTTCCGGCATGAGCCGCCCGACGCCGGCACCGGTCAACGATCCGGCGAACGAGCCGACCGCCGCGGCGATTGCGATCGTTGCCGCGAGCAACGCAAACCGCCATGAGCGCGGCTGCGCCGCGGGAGCGGTGGCCGCATTCGACTCTTCCTTTGCGGCTTCGCCGTACGCCGCCTCGTCGTCCGGCGGGGGCGGTGCGGGATCGGCATCAAAAAATTCATCCTCGATGCCACCGCCGGCCTCGAGTTTTGGCGACCACACGACGGGCAATTTGTGCTCGGTCGAGTCGCCCGCGGCGGCCTTCGACTCTTCGCCCGGACCGCTGGACGGCTCGCTGGCGGAAGGGTTCGACGGTTGTTCGTTGTTTTCGGGTTTTTCCGCGCGCTTGCCCATGTTCCGGATCCTCCGCCTGGCGGTTGATCCGTCGTTAACGAATTATGGTTAGCAATCGGTTACCGCGGGGCGCTCCGCGCCGCGATGAACGGCCTTCAACTTGCCAAGCCGTTGTCGTTGGCGAGGTCTTTGAGCGAGGTCTCCGGACGCGCGCCGATGTGCTGGATCACTTCGCCGGCGGCAAGCGCGCCAAGGCGGCCGCAGGTGCGATCGTCGGCGCCGCGGGCCAAGCCGGAGAGGAAGCCGGCGGCAAACAGATCGCCAGCCCCTGTGGTATCGACGACACGCTCGATCGGAAAAGCCGGCACCGCCTCGATGCCGTCGGGGCCAATTACCAGACAACCCTTCTCGCTGCGCGTCACCACCGCGGTATCGATATCGGCGCGCAGCGCCTTGACCGCCGTATCGAAATCCGCGGTTTGGTAAAGGCTCGCCAACTCGGCCTCATTGGCGAAAATGAGATCGACGGTGTGCGAGCGCATCAATGCCAGAAACTCGTCGCGCCAACGGTCGACGCAAAACGCGTCCGACAGCGACAGCGCCACGGTGCGCCCCGCCCCGTGCGCGATCTTTGCCGCCTTGAGAAACGCATCCTTGGCGTTCTTCGGATCCCACAAATAGCCTTCGAGATAGATGATGCGGCTCGCCGCGATCATGTCGGCGTCGATATCGGCGGGATGCAGATCCTGGGCGGCGCCGAGAAACGTGTTCATGGTGCGCTCGCCGTCGGGCGTCACCAGAACGTAACAGCGTCCGGTCGAGGCGCCGTCGGTCGCCGGCGGCGTCGCAAAGATCACGCCGGCGGCGCGGATATCGTGGCTAAACGCGCGGCCGAGCTCGTCGTCCTTGACCTTGCCGACGAACGCGCCGCGCCCGCCGAGGCTCGCAAGCCCGACGATGGTATTGGCCGCCGAGCCGCCGGAGATTTCGACAGCCGGGCCCATCGCGTCGTAAATCCGCTCCGCGCGCGCCTCGTCGATCAGCGCCATGGCGCCTTTGTTCATGCCCTGTTTGAGCAGGAAGTCTTCCTCGGTGCGGGCGATCACGTCGACGATCGCATTACCGATGCCGAGAACGTCGTAACGGGCTGAAACCATGAGAAATCTCGCGCTGGGACGCGGCACTATAACGGCCGGGCCTTGCAGGGCAAGCCGACGCCGTGGCAATTGACGCTGGTCCGCTCCGGAGACCGTCCATGGCGTTTAAAGAACTGGTTTTTTCAGGCGTGCAGCCGACCGGCAATCTGCACCTCGGCAACTATCTTGGCGCCATCAAGCGCTTCGTCGAGCTGCAGGGCCGCTACGACTGCATCTATTGCGTCGTCGATCTGCACGCGATCACGGTGTGGCAGGACCCCACCGAATTGCCGAAGGCCATTCGCGAAGTCACCGCGGCCTTCATCGCCTGTGGGATCGATCCCAAGAAGCACATCGTGTTCAACCAGAGCCAGGTCGCGGAGCACGCCGAGTTGGCGTGGGTGTTCAACTGCGTCGCCCGCCTCGGCTGGCTCAACCGCATGACACAGTTCAAGGAGAAGGCCGGCAAGGACCGCGAGAACGCGTCGGTCGGTCTTTATGCCTATCCGACGCTGATGGCGGCCGACATTCTGGTCTATCGCGCCACCCATGTGCCGGTCGGCGAGGACCAGAAGCAGCACCTCGAACTGTCGCGCGACATCGCGCAAAAATTCAACAACGATTTTGCCAATTCGATCAGGGATAAGGAATTCGGCGACGCCTTCTTCCCATTGCCGGAGCCTTTGATCACCGGCGAGGCGACGCGGGTGATGTCGCTACGCGACGGCACGAAGAAGATGTCGAAGTCGGATCCATCCGACCAATCGCGCATCAATCTTACCGATGACGCCAACACCATCGCGCTGAAAATCCGCCGCGCCAAAACCGACCCGGAGCCGCTGCCGAGCGAGGAAAAAGGCCTGGAGACGCGGCCAGAAGCCGACAATCTGGTCGGCATATATGCGGCGCTTGAGGGAACGACCCGCGCCGGTGTGCTCAAGCAATTCGGCAACGCGCAGTTCTCGACGTTCAAGTCGGCGCTGACCGAACTCGCCGTCGCCAAGCTCTCCCCGATTGCCAGCGAGATGAATCGGCTTATGGACAATCGCGCGGCGATCGATGCCATCCTCGCGGATGGCTCGGCCCGGGCGCAAAAACTCGCCGGCGAAACCATGAAGGCGGTCAAGGATATCGTCGGTTTCGTGCGGTCTTAAGCTGTCTGGCCGCCCGCACCCGCCCTTGAACTTCCTAGGCAATTCGCCACGTATTGGTGTAAGTTTACGTCAAGTCACGGCGCGGTCGGACGCGGCCGCTGTCAGCTGACCAAAGGACAAACGACAATGTTCATCCAGACCGAAGCGACGCCGAACCCGGCGACCTTGAAATTCCTGCCCGGACGGGCGGTGCTGGAAGGCGCAACGCTCGACCTGCGCGACGCCGAGCAGGCGGCGCAGTCGCCGCTCGCCGAACGGCTGTTCGGCATTGCCGGCATCAGCGGCGTGTTCTTCGGCTCCGATTTCATCACCGTGACCAAGAGTGCCGGCGAATGGCAGCAGCTCAAGCCGATGATCCTCGGCGCCATCATGGAACATTTCATGTCGGGCGCGCCCTTGCTCAACGCGGGCGGCAGCGCGCCGGCCGACGGCGAGGAGTTCTTCGACGCCGCCGATGCCGACACCGTCGCCACCATCAAGGATCTGATCGAGACGCGGGTGCGGCCTGCGGTGGCCAACGACGGCGGCGATATCACCTTCAAGGGCTTCAAGGACGGCGTCGTCTATCTCAACATGAAAGGCGCCTGCTCGGGCTGCCCGTCGTCGACGGCGACACTGCAGCACGGCATCCAGAATCTGCTGCGCCATTTCGTCCCCGACGTCACCGAAGTCCGGCCGATGTGATCGGGGCCGCTTCCCCCGACGATTCAGTGCGCCATGCGCGTACTCGCAATCGATACGGCGCTAGGGGCGTGCTCGGCGGCCGTGTTCGACACCCAGCAAGGCGGCGGCATAATCGCGAGCGCGAGCTTGCCGATGCTGCGCGGCCATGCCGAAGCGCTGATGCCGCTCATCCGCCGGATCATGGACGAAGCCGGCACGGCCTTTGGCGATCTCGACCGCGTTGTGGTCACGACAGGGCCCGGCAGTTTCACCGGATTGCGGGTCGGCATTGCCGCGGCGCGCGGCATCGCGCTCGCGATCAACAAACAAGCCGTGGGTCTGTCGACGCTGTCCGCTTATGCGGCGCCATATCTCGCCGATGATGAAAATGCGCCGGTCGTCGTCGCCATCGATGCGCGGCACGCGCACGTCTATCTCCAAGCTTTTGCCGCAGGCGGCCGCACGGTCACAGGTCCGAGACTGGCGCCGTTGAGCGAAGCGGTGCGCGCGGCCGCCGCGGCGCCGGCGCGAATCGTCGGCTCGGCCGCGCAACTTGTCGCCGAAGGGCTTGCGGTCACCGACGCAGCGCCGTTGCACGTCGACGCCAGTGGCGCGCCCGACATCGACTGGGTGGCACGGATGGGCGCCGCGCTGCCCGAAGGCCAGTCGCCGCCGAAACCGCAATATCTGCGCGCCCCCGATGCGCAACCGCAAAATGCTGCGCAACTGCCGCGCCGATGATGCGCTTTATCGCTCGTCTATTCGGCCGGGTCGCGCCCACTTTATCTGAAGCGCGGCCGAGCGATGCCTCAGCGATCTCCGCGCTGCACATCGCTTCGTTCCAGCGCGGCTGGGGCGAGGATGAAGTCTATCGGCTATTGATCGAAAAAACCGTCGTCGCCCATCGCGCCATGATCGGCAAGACAATGATCGGATTCATCCTGTCACGCGTGGCGGCGGGTGAAGCGGAAATCCTCTCGATCGCCATCGCGCAGCGCCAGCGCGGCCGCGGCTTTGCGCGGCCGCTGCTCGATCTGCATCTGCGGCGACTGGCCGGGCTCGGCGCGCGGGCCGTGTTTCTCGAGGTCGACGAGCGCAACGCCGCGGCGCGTGCGCTGTATCGCCACGCCGGTTTCTACGACGTGGGACGGCGCCAAGGCTATTATCAGACCGGCGCAGCGGCGCTGGTGCTGCGTCGCGATCTTGGCTAACGCATCCGCAAGACTGAAAATAACAAGACTGAAAACAAAATGTTCGCGGCATAGGGAGGGAAACGGCATGACGGCAGTGCGATTATTGAGCGTCGCATTTGGTCTCGCGCTCACGTTCAGTGTCAGCCACAACTTCGCCCGCGCGCAGGACACGGCCTATCCCGACCGGCCGATCAAGATGCTGGTCGGCTTCGGCGCCGGCGGCGGCACCGACATCGCCGCGCGGATCATGGCGCAGAAAATGTCGGAAATTCTCGGCCAGTCGATCGTGGTCGAGAACCGCACTGGCGCCAGCGGCATGATCGCGGCCGAAGACGAAGCCAAGTCGGCGCCCGACGGCTACACGCTGATGATGGGGAGCCAGACCACCTATGCGGTGGCGCCGAACCTTTATCGCAAGGTGACGCTCGATGCGGCGAAAGATTTTGCCGGCGTGGCAATGACCGGTGCCTCGCCTTTGGCGCTGGTGGTCAATCCGTCGTTCGCCGCGCATACGGTCAAGGACGTCATCGCCATGGCCAAGGCAAATCCCGGCAAGATCAATTTCGGCACCGGCGGGCTCGGCACCACGCCGCATATGACGGCCGAGCTGTTCCAATACACCGCCGGCATCAAGATGGTGCACGTCGCCTATCGCGGCGAAGCGCCGGCGATCAACGACTTGCTCGCCGGACAAATTCCGCTGATGTTCGCCAACCTCTCCGCCGTGATGGGCAACCTCAAAGCCGGCACGCTGCGGGCGCTCGCGGTCACCGGCGCGCACCGCTCGCCGTCGGCCCCGGACATTCCAACCGTGGCGGAGGCGGCGCTACCCGGTTTCGAAGCGGAAACCTGGTGGGGCATCGTGGCGCCGGCCGGAACGCCGCACGCTGTTCTGGCAAAACTCAACGCCGCGGCGCTTAAAGCGCTGGCCGACGACGACACCAAAAAGCGCTTCGCCGACCTCGGCATGACCAATGGCGGCAGTAGCCCTGAGGAACTCGATGCCTATATCAAGTCGGAGATCGCCAAGTGGTCGAAAGTGATCAAGGACGCCAATATCCAGCCGATGGACTGAAGCAAAATCTGCCAATTCCTTTTTGCCGGGAATCCGGCTAGACCATACAGACAGCGTCGCCACAAAGTGGAATTTATGTGTTGATATAGGGGCTTAGGCCGACCACCCGGCATGAACGGAGCGAAAAAACTCTACGTCAAATCGTTCGGCTGCCAGATGAACGTCTACGACTCGCAGCGTATGGCGGACACTTTGGCGCCGGAAGGCTATGTCGAGACCTCAAGCCCCGACGATGCCGACCTGGTCATCCTCAATACCTGCCACATCCGGGAAAAGGCGGCGGAGAAAGTCTATTCCGAGCTCGGCCGCGTCCGCCGCATGAAGGACGCTGCGGCCGCCACCGGCCGGCGCGTCATGGTCGCGGTCGCGGGCTGCGTTGCGCAGGCCGAAGGCGAAGAAATCATCCGCCGCGCGCCGGCGGTTGATCTCGTTGTCGGACCGCAGAGCTATCACCGCCTGCCCGACTTGCTGGCGCGGGCCGCGCGCGACGGCGAGGCGATCGATACTGAGTTCCCGGTCGACGACAAATTCAATTATCTCGCCGCGCCGGACCGCGCCGCGATCCGCAGCCGCGGCGTGTCCGCCTTTGTCACGGTGCAAGAAGGCTGCGACAAGTTCTGCACCTTCTGCGTCGTGCCTTACACGCGCGGCATGGAGACGTCGCGGCCGGCAAACAAAATCCTCGCCGAGATCGCGCGGCTGGCGGATGCCGGCGTGCGCGAAGTCACGCTCATCGGCCAGAACGTCAATGCCTATCACGGCGAAGGGCCGGACGGGCGGACGTGGTCACTGGCGCGGCTGCTCGAACAGACCGCCGCGCTGCCGGACATCGACCGGCTGCGTTATACGACCAGCCACCCGCGCGACATGGACGACGATCTCATTGCCGCCCATCGCGATCTGCCGCAGTTGTTGCCGCAATTGCATCTGCCCGTGCAATCCGGCTCCGACCGTGTGCTCGCGGCCATGAACCGCCGCCACAGCCGCGCCGATTATCTTGAAATCGTCGATCGGCTGCGCGAGGCGCGGCCCGATCTGGCACTCACCTCCGATTTCATCGTCGGCTTTCCCGGCGAAACCGAAGCGGACTTCGCCGCCACGCTCAGCCTCGTCAACGACATCGGCTATGCCGGCGCGTTCTCATTCAAATATTCGCCGCGGCCCGGCACGCCCGGCGCCGACATGGACGATCAAGTGGCGGAAGACGTGAAGTCGGATCGCCTGCAACGCCTGCAGGACGCCATCGATCGCAATCAGGCGGCGTTCAATCGCGGCTGTGTCGGCCGCACCTTTGATGTGCTGTTCGAGCGTCCCGGCCGCCATGGCGGCCAGCTGGTCGGCCGTTCACCTTATCTGCAGCCGGTGCAAGTCACGGCGCCGTCATCACTGATCGGCACCATTGCCCCGGTCGCCGTCACCGAAGTGTCCAGCAACAGTCTGTTCGGCGTGCTCATACCAAAGCCTGAACAAAAGCAACAACCAGCCTTGCTCGGCGCGGGAGCTTGAATTGCGAACACCCGGAACGGACGAATCGGTCATCGTCGCACAGAACAACGCGACGCAAATCGCACTGACTTTCGACGACAATCGCCTCGCCTCCACCCTGTTCGGTCAATACGGCCAGAACCTCGCCTTGATCGAGCGCCGGCTCGGCGTCGTCGCCAATTCGCGCGGCAATCACGTCACGCTGGAAGGCACCCATGAGGCCTGCGAATTGGCGCGGCGCGTGCTCGAAAATCTCTATGAGCGGCTCAAGCGCGGCGACGAACTGGTGCAGGGCGATGTCGATGGCGCGGTTCGGCTGGCGCTGTCGCAAGGCTCGCTGTTCGATTTCGATCCCGCGGCGGCGCGCGACAGCTTTGAGGAAATCAATCTGCGCAAGCGCCGCGTCCGCGCGCGCACCCAGGCGCAGGACGCTTACGTGCGGGCGCTCAAGCGTCATCCGCTGGTGTTCTCCACCGGCCCGGCCGGCACCGGCAAGACCTGGCTTGCGGTCGCCCATGCCGTGCAACTGTTCGAGCGCAAGGACGTCGATCGCATCGTGCTGTCGCGGCCGGCGGTCGAGGCCGGCGAGCGGCTCGGCTTCTTGCCCGGCGACATGCGCGAGAAGGTCGATCCCTATCTGCGCCCGATCTACGATGCGCTCTATGATTTGATGGACGCGCGCATCGTCGAGCGCGCGCTGCAAAGCGGCGAGATCGAAATCGCGCCACTCGCTTTCATGCGCGGCCGTACGCTGTCGAACGCCGCCGTGATCCTTGACGAGGCGCAGAACACGACCGCGATGCAGATGAAAATGCTGCTGACGCGGCTTGGCGAGAACAGCCGCATGGTGGTGACCGGCGATCCAACGCAAGTGGATCTACCGCCCGGCCAAACCTCGGGGCTCGCCGACGCAGTGCGGCTCCTCGATGGCATCGAGGGCATCGGCCATGTCAGCTTCACCTCCGCCGACGTGATCCGCCACGAGCTCGTCGCCCGCATCGTCGAGGCCTATGACTCAGCCGCGGCGCGCAAGCGCGAGCGGCCGGAATGACACCCGCACCGCGGGCGAAACTCAAGATCGACGTGCTGGTCGATTCCGACCGGTGGAGCGAACCCGCCAAGGCGCGATCGCTGGTGCGGCGTGGCGTCGCCCAGGCCGCCGCCACGGCGTCAACAACCGGAACGGAGCTTGCTATCGTCCTGACCGATGATTCGGCGATCCGTCAGCTCAACCGGCTTTGGCGCGGCATCGACGCCGCCACCAACGTGTTGTCGTTTCCGAGCAAGCGAGCCGCGGACGAGCCGCCCCATCTCGGCGACATCGTTTTGGCCTATGAGACCATCGCGCGGGAGGCCAGTGCCGAAGGCAAGCCGTTCGCGCATCATCTCGTCCATCTCGTTGTACATGGTTATTTGCACCTCATCGGCTACGATCACGACAACGACTCGGACGCGGAAGCCATGGAACAAAGCGAGCGTAAAATCCTGCGGCGCCTCAATATTCCGGACCCTTATCGGCATCCGGGCAAGGCCGTGAAAAAGGCTGGAAGCAGGCGCTAATATCCGACGCGAGTGCCGACCTAAAGCTGAAGTCTGAGGCCAAAGCCCAAAACCATGTCTCAAACCCCGACGCGCAGCGAGCCGCCCGACAGCGAACATCGCGGTCTGCCGATGGTGGTGGCGCAGCCGGACGAGCCACAGGAAGGCTGGCTGACGCGGGTCATGCGCATCCTGTTCGGCTGGAAAGCCGCGGCGACGCGCGCCGACCTCGAACATGTGCTCACCGCCGAGCAGCCGCAGTCCGGCTTCTCGCCGGAAGAAGCGGCCATGCTCAAGAATATTCTGGGCCTGCGCGAATGCCGCATCGAGAGCGTCATGGTGCCGCGCGCCGACATCATCGCCGTGCAGCAGGATATTGCGATCGGCGAGCTCGTTCGCGTGTTCGAGGTCGCCGCCCATTCGCGGCTCGTGGTTTTTAACGACACGCTCGACGATCCAACCGGCATGATCCATATCCGCGACCTGATTGCGTTCATGGCGGCGCGGGCCTCCGCCAATCCGGCGATTACTCCGGCGAGCGAACCGCCGCAACAGGCCGGTCTCAACCTCGGCAATGTCGATCTGGCGATGCCGCTGTCGGCGGCGAAGCTCGTTCGCGAAATCCTCTACGCGCCGCCCTCGATGCCGGTGCTCGATCTGCTCGCCAAGATGCAGGCGACGCGAATTCACTTGGCGCTGATCATCGACGAATACGGCGGTACCGACGGGCTGGTCTCGATGGAAGACCTGGTCGAATTGATCGTCGGCGACATCGCCGACGAGCATGACGAACGCGAGATGCCCGCGGTCATGCCGCAAAGCGACGGCTCGTTTCTCGCCAACGGCCGTGCCAGCCTCGACGACGTCCGCGCCGCAATCGGCGACGAATTCGACGTCGGCGACGCCGCGCAGGAGGTCGACACGCTCGGCGGTTATCTGGTCATCCGCGCCGGCCATGTTCCGGTGCGCGGCGAATTGGTGCCTGGACCGGAAACGTTCGAGGCCGAGGTGCTTGATGCCGATCCACGCCGGGTCAAGCGGGTCAGGATCTACCGTCGCAAGGACCGCCGGCCGGCTGCGGCGCGCGAACAGCCCGCAGCGGTGAAGACACCGCCGATGCGTCCGACACCATCCCCCGAGGCCAATCGGCCGAATACGAACGCGCAACGCACGCCGTGACGCTCAACGGACTGCACAATTCGATTGTGCTGGCCTGGGGCTGGCGGCGCGGCTTGATCGCATTCGTCGCCGGCGCGCTGTCGGCATTGGCGATGGCGCCGTTCAATTTCTGGCCAATACTGTTCCTGACCTTCCCGACCCTGGTCTGGCTGATCGACGGTGCCGGCGTCGGCCGCTGGGGCGGCGTGGGTGTGGCGGCCGCGACCGGTTGGTGTTTTGGCTTCGGCTATTTCGTCGCCGGCCTCTATTGGATCGGCTACGCCTTTTTGGTCGACGCGCCGACATTCGGCTGGCTGTTGCCGTTCGCGGCGATCGGCCTGCCGGCGCTGCTCGCCGTCTATACGGCGATCGGCGTTGCACTTGCTCGCGTTCTTTGGACCCGTGGACGCTTACGCATCCTGGCTTTAGGCGTGACGCTCACCGCGACGGAATGGTTGCGCGGCCACGCATTGACGGGATTTCCGTGGAACTCATTCGGCTATGCGCTCGCCGCGCCGCTGCCGTTGGCGCAAGGCGCGTCGCTGATCGGGCTGTGGGGCCTCACCTTTATCGCCATCGTCGTATTTGCCAGTCCCGCCACGCTCGCCGACGACCGCACCGAAAACCCGCGGCCGTGGCTGCCGCTGGTGCTCGGCGTCGTCGTGCTCGTTGGACTTGGCGGCTGGGGGAGTTTGCGGCTTTTGCGCCTGCCGACGCAGCTCGTCGACAAGGTGCACTTGCGCATCATGCAGCCGAATCTGCAGCAGGACGTGAAATTCAATTATGCGGCCAGGCACGAGGTGATGGACCGCTACATTGCCCTGTCCAATCGCGCGTCAGGTCCGGATGCTCCCGGCATGAAAGACGTGACGCACCTGATCTGGCCGGAATCGGCGTTTCCGTTTTTCCTCGCGCGCGAAGCCGATGCGCTCGCCCAGATTACGCAGCTTTTGCCGCCAAACGCCGTGCTGATCACCGGCGCGGTGCGCGTCGCCGAGCCGATAAATCCTTCAGCACCGGCCGTCTATAATTCGATTTACGCCATCGACCACTCGGGTTCGATCGTCGCACTCTACGACAAAGTTCATTTGGTGCCGTTCGGCGAATATTTGCCGTTCGAAAAAATCCTCGCGCGTCTCGGTTTTCAGGAGCTCACCAAGCAGCGCGGCGGTTTCCTCGCCGGCGATCGGCGCCGGCTGATCGCCATACCAGGCGCGCCGGTTGCGCTGCCGTTGATCTGCTATGAGATCATTTTCCCGGACGATGTCGTGCCGCGCGGCCAGCGGCCCGGCTGGATCGTTAATGTCACCAATGATGGCTGGTTCGGCATCAGCACCGGGCCTTACCAACATTTGCAGCAGGCGCGCATCCGGGCCATCGAGGAAGGCCTGCCGGTCGTGCGCGCCGCCAATACCGGCATCTCCGCGGTCGTCGATCCGCTTGGCCGGATCGTCAATTCATTGCCGCTGGGCCGAGAAGGCGTGATCGACTCGCCGTTGCCACGATCGGTGCGGGCACCGCTCTATGCCCGCGTCGGCGATGCTCCGGCCATCGTCATGGTCGCGATCGCACTCTTTCTCGTCGTGCGCCAGCGCTTCCAATCGGGCATTGCGGAATAAAAAATGGGCCGGAGGCCTATCGAGCCCCATAAATGAAATTTATGGGCCGTTTGAACCTTGCTCTCGCCGCAACCGAGCCGCGCAACCGCAGGCAGCGCAACACGCAGAAAGGGAAGTTAATCACATTTTTGAATGACCTAATGCCGAACCATCGGCATATAGGCCGCCCAGGAGTTGCTATCGATTGCAATGGAATTACTATCCATGGCCATTACCCATAAACAGGGGTGATAGAGGAGCGGATGATTATGATCGCCAAAAAGGCGCCGAACCCAATCGACAAACATGTCGGCAGCCGCGTGCGTATGCGGCGGATGATGCTGTCGATGAGCCAGGAAAAACTCGGCGACGCGCTCGGTCTGACGTTCCAGCAAGTCCAGAAATACGAGAAAGGCACCAACCGGATCGGCGCCAGCCGGCTGCAACAGATTTCGAATATCCTCCAGGTGCCAATCGCATTCTTCTTCGAGGGCGCGCCGCACGTTCAGTCGGGAACGCGCCACGAGCATGTGGGTGAGGCGCCTTCGCCCGCCTATGTCTCCGATTTTCTCGCCACCTCGGACGGCCTCGCCCTCACCAAGGCGTTCACGCGCATCAACGATTCCAAGCTGCGGCGGCGCATCGTCGACCTGGTCGAGCAAATCGCCGACGACAAGCACTGAGGCAGGCTTCGGCGGCGCGGTGCCCACAGCCGCCCACTCGCAGCCCACATCTTGACCGCGCAGGGCGACGCTGCAAAAACCCCTATGGATCGGCGCGGGAGTTCACCGGCGCCGGCAGCCCAGGCCGTCAAAACAGATAAAGTTCAAGGCGATCGGGGCCGCCTCACGAGGGGAGTGTTTCGCAGTGTCACGTGCAAATTACCTATTCACCAGCGAGTCCGTGTCGGAAGGCCATCCGGACAAGGTCTGCGACCAGATCTCGGACGCCATTCTCGACGCCTTCATCGAGCGGGACGTCAAGCTCGGCATCGCCGATGACAGCCTGATCAATACCCGGCTCGGCTGCGAGACGCTGTGCACGACCAACAAGATCATCGTCGCCGGCGAAGGCCGCGGCCAGTTGTTCCGCAAGATCAACGATACGGCGGTCGTCGATCGCGAGCTGATCACTGAAATCGCGCGCGGCGTGGTGAAGGATATCGGCTACGACCAGAGCGGCTTTTCCTACCATGGCGCCGACGTCGAAGTGCTGCTGCACGGCCAGTCGCCCGACATCGCCATGGGCGTCGACGCCAAGAAAAAGAAGGGCGAGGAAAACGAAGGCGCCGGCGACCAGGGCATGATGTTCGGCTACGCCTGCACCGAGAGCGAGGTCTACGAGAAGGGCTCGTTCATGCCGGCGCCGATCTATTTCGCGCATAAGATTCTCAAAGTGCTGTCGGAAAAGCGCCGCGCCAAGCAATTGTTCGACCTGCAACCGGATGCCAAGAGCCAGGTGACGGTGCAATATGTCGACGGCAAGCCGGTCGGCTGCACCAAAGTCGTGGTCTCGACCCAGCACAATGCGCAGAACCGCAACGGCAAGAAATACACGCCGGGCATGGTCAAGGATTTGATCGGCGACGCCGTAGCGTCCGCGCTACCGAAAGGCTGGATGCCGAAGAAGGACGCTGATTTCCTGGTCAATCCAACGGGTAACTTCGTCGTCGGCGGGCCGGACGGCGATTGCGGCCTGACCGGGCGCAAGATCATCGTCGACACCTATGGCGGCTATGCGCCGCACGGCGGCGGCGCGTTCTCCGGCAAGGACCCGACCAAGGTCGACCGTTCGGCAGCCTACGCGGCGCGTTATCTGGCCAAGAACGTGGTCGCGGCCGGTCTCGCTGAACAGTGCACCATCCAGGTCGCCTATGCGATCGGCGTTGCCGATCCGATGTCGCTCTATGTCGACACCCACGGCACCGGCAAGGCGGACGAAAAAAAGCTCGCCAAGACGCTGCAGGAGATTTTCCCGCTGCGGCCGACCAATATCCGGCGCGCACTCAAGCTCAATCGACCGATCTATAAGCGCACCGCGGCTTACGGCCATTTCGGCCGCGCCCCGGACAAGGACGGCGGCTTCTCGTGGGAGCGCACCGATCTCGCCGACGCGCTCAAACGCGCGCTGCGCTGATTGCG
>Ga0181518_10002007_pt1 | contig 20049 bp, 16 predicted proteins | sample PEATcosm2014_Bin_28_FD_119751 | JGI IMG/M metagenome (GOLD analysis project Ga0181518, IMG submission 119751) | Peatland microbial communities from MTU Mesocosm Facility, Houghton, MI, USA - PEATcosm2014_Bin01_60_metaG | ecosystem: Environmental > Terrestrial > Soil > Wetlands > Peat | place... | reverse complement strand
GGAACGGGTCCCGGCGCCCGACCCCGAAGCGAATTCCGCAGGGCGTGACATCACAGGGTGAGATCAAGCGGTTGGGTTCCCTCACGCCCTCGCTGAGTTCAGGCCACGGTCATCGACTCGGCCAAGCAATCGACGGGGTTGGCGCTGATACGCCAGAGGTCGGATGAATGATCGAGGTTAGCTGAGACACGATGGACGATCGCCGAGTTCGCTGAGCGATGGTATGGACCTGATTCGGCAGCCGCGCTGCTAGAGCGCGCTGGTATTGCGCTAGCAGAGGACGCCGCCGGGCGGGCAACGTTTCGATACGGTGATCTGATTGCATGGATGGAGAACAACACAGCCGAGTTCGAGCAATGGCTGGAGGAGTTTGATCCAACTCTCAAACAGCGCCGCAGATGAGGCAGAGGGCCTACCGTCGACGTGGCGTCTAAGTCTGATGGCTTTGGCAATCCCCTTGGCAATCTACGGGACCATATTTCGCAGCATCGGAGCAGATTCGCAGGACTGGAATCCGCTCTGACCTGCCTCTATATGATCAGAGCTCATCGGCTGGACGGACGAAAACTAACTACGGATCAGAAAGGTTGGAAGCTGGAATCTCTTCGAGCTCCCCGGGCCTAGGCAGTCGGATCAATTGCCACAAGTAGATCGCGGAGACTACGGATCGTTGATCGGACTTCAAGGAGGTATTTCGTGGGCGAGAACGGTTGCGCAAGTGTCGGATTGACATCTCCCGGCTCAATGCCAACGGTCTCCACTTCTGAACCAAAGGGGATGGTCAACATCCGAATTGCCGCGGCGTGCTGCGCTGGAACGTAGATCGTTGTCGTGATGGCAAGGATGCGATCCTCCGAACCAAGCCGCGCAATCTTATTGCCCCACCAATTATAGCTGTCCGCCGTATTCGCTCTTCTTAGTGCTGGCTCGCTTGAAGGTGCGGCCGCGACGCGCACCGGGAGTCCAGCATTTCCTTCGTACCGGCGTACCGTCCAAGACCCGCCTGGGTTTTCGATTCTTTCGCCCTCAACAGACGCTGGTTGGCCTAGCTGGAATGCCTTCCTGGTCCCCGCGTCGAGAGCATCGAACTCCTCGTCCAGACCCGGAAACCCTGCGCGATCAGCCAGAGCTCGTTCTTGATCGCTGAACGGTCGATGTCCGCCCAGCGCTGTCACCGTAGATGTCCTGACAGCGCCAGTGCGGATCAAATTAGCAGCGTGAGCTGGTCGTGTAATGCACGCTCGAAACAATCCACCAAGCATTACGACGTGGTCGTAGGATTTGTGTTGCGGCGACCGGGACTTGCGAAATCCGAGTGCGGCCGCCGCGTTCAAAACGAGCTCCTCCTGATTGCTGGTGAGAGGAAGTTCGTCTGCTTGGTCGCGCTCCTTGCCCTGCCGAGTATCCCATCGCTGAGTGAAAGAATCGAGCCAGTCCAGCTTCGTCCGGAGCTCGAGACTGCGTACGGCGACATCAGCCTCCCCTCCGAAAGCTACAACTAGCGCTCGAATGGGCGGGGAATTGATCCACTCCTCGATGTCAGTCGAGAGGTCGTTGCCATGGCCGACCGGCTGAACGGGTTCGAAGATGTCACTCATCCGTCACGGTTTCGTCCAGGGAAAGGGGTAGACGTATCTATCCACAGATCATATGTTCTGGCCAACGGTATCGGGTACAAGCCGACCCGGTGATTGATCGAGGAAGGTGCAGAGGGATGCCAGCTTCGGGTGACGTCGAATGGCGGGACTGGGTCGCATCGCTCGACACAGAGAATCCAGAGGCGACCACGATCTCGTTGAGGAACCTGGCGCGGTATGCCAATCCCGCAATGGTCGAGGGCCATGGGCTCGGCATGGGTGGCGCCCCGTTTCACGGACATGAACCGAACCATGTTCTGGAGATGGCGTGGTCACTCGCCGAAAGGCTCGACGAACGGAAGGCATCGTGGACGATCGAGCCGTTCAGTCCGACATCAGGCCCCGGTCAGGTCGTTAGGACCACGGCAGAGTTGCTCGATGGTGCTGGTACCTGCCTTGATTTCGCAGTGACGCTAGCGGCAATGTGCGTGAGAGAAAGGATTCCTTGTCATCTAGCCATCGCAGAGGAGTCGGGAAACTCCATACGCCATGCCTTCATTGTGATTCAAGTACTGGGTCCAGGTCTCCCACACGAGGAGACGAGCGATGCCGTTGCTGCGGGATTTGACGATTGGGTCGAGCTTCTGGCCGGACCGCACGCTGCTCACACCCAACTGATCGATGTAACCCCACAGCCTGAAGAAACGACCGAATCGAGGCTGTCCGTTCGAGAGCGATCCGAAAGATTGCTGGAGTCACTTAGGTCTAAGTCTGGGTACGTTTTCGCGATCGAAGTCGAAGCGGCCCTGCAGGCGGGCGGCTCCGACGGCTACTACCGGCTACCAGAATCGAGTAGAGATCTGGGAATCACAGCTCGTCTACCGGATCTCCCACGCGACTTTGCGGAGTTTCAAACACATCAAGAAGTGCGCGAGCGTTTGAAGTCGGCTAATGGGCTGGTCGTTTTGCAAGGTCCGAGCGGATCTGGAAAGAGCACTTTGGCGTTGGAACGAGCCATCCGTACTGTAGGTGGCAAGGGATGGTTCCTCGACGGGAGCGACGAGCGGACGCTTCGTAACTCACTGGCCGATGCGGAGGCACGGTCCGGGGGAACACGGGCTATGAACCTACAAGCCGACTATTTGAAGTCGATGACGTCAGCCGCAGATCGGAGGCTCAAGGCGACCAGTCGTCCTTGGGTTGTGGTGATCGACAACGCCGAGGGCGAGCCATCGAAACTCCGAGAGCTGATCCCCAACGCCAAAAAGGGGCAGTTGGTCATCGTGACGACCACACGAGAAGATTGGATGGCGGTGGTGGGGGAGGAGTGTCTCCTCAGGGTCAAGCCCCTTGAGGATGCCGACTTGCAAGAGCAGACGCCAGGGGCAGGCCTTCCGGATGGCGAATGGTTTCCAGGGTTGCTGCGCATCGTCAAGAAGGCCGGACTCTCTGGGGAACTGCTTCGTTCCCTCGATGGCACGATCGTCGAACGAGTCGTACGAGGTGCGCTCGGGATCGTGGGGACTGATTGGCCTAATGATCCAAGGACTTTGACCGTTGTGGCAGCGTCGTTCATGCCGGCAGAGCGCATCACGCTCGGTTGGTTGTCCGAGTCAGCCTTCGTAGGTTCGCGCGAACGCGCCAAGGCGGTAGTCGATGACTGTGCAGCTTCGGGGCTTTTCGAAAAAAGCCGGCAGAGCTTCGACTTCCGAGCGAGTGATGAAGAGCCAATCTGGATGCATCGACTCGTTCGTAAGACGGTGCAAACACTCCTTCCCGCGGCCTTCAACGAACTGGGTTGGTCGGTCGTTGCACGATACGGGCCCCGGCGCCGTAGCAATCATTACACGGACGAGGAACTGCTTCAACTCTGCGAATTCCTATCGAAGTCGGCTCCATCGGCTCCGTCGGTCGAGTACGGCGAAGCGGTTCAGGTGGTTCTCGACCTCCTGGAATCCAGAGGTATCGAATCGGTCAAGAGAGCCGCCGCACTTGCGAACGGGGCCATGACCTGCGTCGACCCCAATGCCTCTCGCAAGGAGGGACGGATCATGTCGACGATGCTCGTGGCACGTGCTCGTCTTGTGAATCAAATCAACGAGCCACCGCCAGATCCGAAGGACGTTGAAGAGGCGATTGGCTGGTGCGAGCAGGCGGAGTCGCTGATGACAGGGAGCTTGAGCACCGAGGACCTTCTGCAAAGCGGTCGAGCCTCTGCGATGCGAGGACTTCTCATCAAGAGACTTGCAAACCTTCAGAAGAACGCAACCCAAGCCGAAAAGGTCGAGTTGCTCAATCGAGCTCTCAACGTTCTCATCCAGTCGTATCAGTCCCGCAAGCAGGCGTTGGAGCAGGAGGCCATAAAAAAAGGTCATGATCTTGAGGACGTCGAGGATCCTGAGCAGCACATCGATCGGGGTTGGTACAACTTGGGGGGGGCCAATGTCGATCTGGCCAATGCAATACGCAAGGTCGAGCCGAATCGCGTCCCAGCGCTCTTGAGCAATGCACTGGCTGCGTATGCGGGATCGCTGGATCTGCGCCGTCGGCTCGATTTGCCGAGCGATAACACCTATGCGGCGGCCAGCTTGTGGGGGATTGCGCTCATTGCCTACTCGGCAGCATTGTATTGCCCTGGTGAACTCGAGCTCACGAATGTGCAGCCGGTAGACGAGCTTGATCCAGTCCTCCGGAATCAGACACGGACCTCGCTCCTTCGTGCAGCGGAGTTGGCCGGTGCAAGGGCTCTTGAAATGCGAGTCGTTGTCGACTCAGCGATGGGGGGAGATACGAACAAGGCACGCGATCTGCTGCGAAAGATATCATTGGCATGGAAGGTGCGAGGTGGGGATGGGTTCGTCCGTGCCTCCGAGGTACTCAAAGCCCTCGAATCATTGTTCAACGACCTCGACGTCACCTCCGATGACATCGAGGCGGCCGTGGCGGAGCTCGGAAAGGACGCATAACTACTTCGATGAATACGTCGCGGCGCTCTTGACGCTGCCGTCGGAGCCCAGGATCATCCAACCGCCGACGACCACGGCAGACGAAGATTTCCAGTTGGCACGCCATAGGAGGCTCGCGAGGGAGACGTAGACCATTAATAGATCGGTCTGGGACTCGTGATGGTAGCCAATGAGGTCGGGGCCAACGATCCATGCCGAGTTCGATCGGCACCTGCTGAGTTCCTCGGCAAGTGCCCCGACCAGGAGCGCCTTGACGTCCTCCACCTCAAGGGCCGGGACGCTCTTGCGTGATCCAAATCGGGCCAACCCGCGAACTGCGTAGTCAATCGCAGCCGGGCCGACCGTGGCTGCGTACTGGGTGTTTCCATGCACCACCGCGAGATCGAACAGTCCGTAGGTCCGGCGGGGTCCGGCGGAGATGCGATCGGCACCGAGTCGGTCGGCGATGCTCGTGTACCATGAAGGAACTTCGGAGAGCCCGAGGAAACGCCAATTCACGCCCTCCGCCGTGTGAGCTTGCGTTATCACCATCTCGGCGAAGCTCCTGATTAACCTCAGCACGTCCTTGGGCTTATTGGCATATTTCCGGGGGACGAGGCGTGACTCCCCATGCCGCCCAGCTCCGCCACTATCGGAGTATTCCGGCTCCGACTCGTTAGCTTGCGTTTCAGCCGCTTCCGCCGAGGGTCGGGGGTCGATGAGATTATTTGGGAGGCCGCGCACAAGGCAACATTAGTGATGCCAAGCGCGACGATGCTGTTTGTCGTTGGGAGGGAAGAGGTCGGAGGACAGAGAGTTGGTATGGAGCTCCTATTCCGGGCTGACGGTTAGTCCCGATGGTCTCGTCAGCGAGGTCCTCGATTATGCTCCCTTGCCGGCGTTCCCTGAAGTCGAGGACATTCGACGGTTGGACGATCCGGCTCCCGGCGGGGATCCGCTCGTGCCGATTGTGCATCGATCGATCCATTTATTGCGTGCGTACTGGCACGCGGGCTGGACGCGAGCTGAGCCAGTCATGTCACTACGCGCACAAGTCGCCGACAGGCTGTACAAGGTCGCGGACGGCCTTCCAGAGGGATACGGCCTTGCAATCTTCGATGCTTGGAGGCCACTGGCTCTCCAAGCTGAGATCTATCGAGCAGTCAACTCGGATGGCAAGTTGTTACCGGGATACTTTGCGCAACCTCGCACTGATCCGTTGAATCCACCACCGCATAGCACTGGAGGCGCGGTCGATCTGACGCTCACGTACGAGGGGGCAGCCTTTGCATTGGGTTCGGCTTTCGACGAGTTCAGTCCAAATTCAAATGTCCACGCATATGAACAGCGGCCCGGACTTGTCCGTAGCCTGCGCCGGATGCTGTTTTGGCGATTGCATGAACAGGGCTTCGTGGGTATCAGGACCGAATGGTGGCATTTCGAATTTGGAACGATCAGATGGGCGGCCCGAACCGGTCTGAACCCTATCTATGGCCGTGTGCCGTAAAGGGTCCAAGCATTTCATGATGTGGCTGGCGTGGAGAGAACTACGTATTGGGCGGTAGTAGACTTCTCTACTAGAGCGAGTAGTCGGGTGAACTCCATGGTCATTGGGTGGACGGAACTGCAGGCCAGTGGGATGGCACGGTAACCTCATGACTGAATCCGCCACATTGCCAAGGCGAAGTCGCGAGTTCGAATGTCGTCTTCCGCTCCATTAAAATCTTGGAGGATGCCGGAGGCTACTTCCAGAGAGCCCGTAAGGATGGGTGCAACGGGCCGGGAATCTTGGGTCCGAGGCCTGCGTGCGCAATGTCACGCCACGGCGTTCCTTTTGAAGTTCTTTTCCAACGTCGCTCTGCCTACTCCGGACGATGGCGTTGATCAGTTCGGTGTTCTGGTAACTCCGGCGCGGAGCGACGTCACGTTTGTGATCCAGACCAAGTCTGGAACCAGCCCGAGCGTCAGAATCAGTGCCAAGACGCTTCAAAATTGGCTAAGCAATATCGATGAACGGCCGGCGCTGTTACTTCACGTAGATCCTCAGCTAACGACTCAGGAATACAAGTTCCTGGTCCTCTTCGACTGGATGATCAAGAGATACAAGCGGATCCCCCGGATCCTCGAACGCAAGTCGGTCGCTTTCAACTTGAGCGACTTCACTGTTGTAGACAGTGCGGGCGACTCCTTTTTACAGGCCATTTCAGCAGAGCGGGATCGCGTCCATAAGTGCGGCCCATTCGCCGCCAATCCCGACGTCCCTTTCAGCACTTACGACATGGTACGGAAGATCGGCTCTACAACCACGCTTGAGCTGCCGCAAGCAGTTCGACTTGAGATTGCGCGGCGTCCGATCGCTTCCCGACCCCACTTTCTACGGGACGAATGGCACCAGGCGGAGATATCGATCAGGCGCGCCGGCACGACACAACTGGATCATTGGATAGCCGAATTGCTTGAGGTGGCTTCGCCATCCCAAACCGAAATGGAGCAGCGACAATTCGCTGAGTTTATCCGTCAGTACGAGGCCATGCTGTCAGGACAAATGTATAGGTTGCCGAGGTTCAACTGGGACAGCGTTAGTTCTAGACGGGTCTGGCTCGAGGCACTTCCAAATACTTTTCGAATGCTCGAACTGTTCTCTGACTACCCCGAGAGATGGAACCGCGATCCCTTGGGCATCGCTGGTGCGACATTGCTCCTGTCAGCCGCGGCAAATTCGGATGCGCTGGCTGACCGAGCTGAGAACGCATTGTTGAGATTGATGACAGTGTTCGACGGGAAGGAGGCTAAGTCCCGCTGGCAATATCTCATACTTCGCGAGTTTCACTTCGCTCGAGTTGAAGCAGACATTGGAAAGCACCCGACCCGGGATTTCCTTGCTTTTATAGATCGTCACCGACAGTACGGGCAAATGGAGGTGTGGCTTCATCAGCTCTACTACCAGACCATCGATCCCAACGACCTCCTAGGTTCTCTCGAGCGAAAGCTTGTTCAACCGAAGCCTCGCGATCATCGGACGCTAGACGTAACAAACGCTCTAAAGTCCTATTATGTGGACGTAGGCGAATTAACGGGTGAGATTTTCCTCCGCTGATCCTTGCCGCTCGGGGCTCGCGGGGATCGACCAGACGGGCAAAATAGGTCTCATAACCCTGCAGCTGCAATCCGCTGCGTGGGGTTCGGTGACGGTCTGTGGATTTGGCCCGGCACGAGGATCTCTTGACTGCGGCTAGCGATGGGCACTTCCGCGGCAGGATTGGCACACGACGTGCGAACTGTGCTGGAGGTACTCACCTCCCGATAGTCAGACCCGTGTGTGCTGGAAGAGATCTACGCCAACGTCGCCACGGAATCAGGCTCGGATCAGTCCAAGACTTGCAGCCCGCTATCCAAAATGATCATCGGACACCAAGATTCGCTTTTTAGATCCTCCGGGCAGGTGACAGCAACTCGCTCCCCCGAGGCCGCAGAAACGGTCACGGTCGCTCCGCTTTCCCTGATGGAGGTTTCATGGCTGTAAGCAGCCACTTCGACCGTATACTGCGCTCCAGGAATGAATTCAGTGATGGTGACGGTCTCTGGCCCGAATCCATGGCGCACATCCCGATCGAGAGCGATCCATGGAAATTCATCAGTGGAGCCTAGATCCCGAAAGCTGATTCGCCTTTGACTTCCGTCATCGAACTTCAGGAGTATCGAGATGTCGAGGTCCTGCGGTAACTCGCCCCACGTCAATACAATTTTACAAGGCAGCGTTATTGAGCGCGTCGTACTATTCAACCCGAGTTTAAGTCGAATCGCTGACTGAAATTCAGTGGCCGACGCCGAGCCAGGCCTCAGCTCGCTAAACACTCGCACGCGAGCCTGCACGTCGTCTGCAACTCGATCGAGAATGGTGTCCTCGTCGACGATCCCGTAGCTGGCCAGCAGCACGAGGCTCAACGGGCGACCGTGAGCGTAATCAGTCAGGGCATCAGCAAAGTTGCGGGTGCTGGCCTTGCCATATTGTTTGCATTCAATCGTGACAGGTGCCTGATCGGTGGCCGTGATGGGGTCGGCGACTAGCGTAATGTCTGGCTGAATGGCCTTCGTTCTTCCCTTCTTTGCAACTGGGTTGGCAAGAGGACTACGAAGCTCAGTCCAAAGGTGCAGGCGTGGATCAAATCGGTCGAAAGTCGCAAGGTGGGTGCCTGCGAAGGAAAAAGTCAGTCGACCATTGACCGAAAAGAGACGCGGCACTTCAGTCTCAAGAGCCTGGAGCACTTGTGTACACACCCAGTTTGAGTACAACTCGTGACGGTGTTCCCACAACGGAAGACTTAAGATGTCTTCTACCTGTTTCTGCAGAATGGTCTTATCGGGATCTCGGTTCCGGAAGGTGGCTATAGCCTCGTCAAGGTCCGCTGCAGCGGTATCCCAGTCGTGACCGCCGGAGATAACGACGGTTGCGACCGTAGTCACAAGCGCGGGCAGCCAGTGATCGTGTTCGACTTCTCGGAGACGTTCTGCCGATATAACTACGTTGGTAGCCAGAGGTTCACGGTTACTCGATATCTGCCTTCGATCACTCAGATCAGCATATGAAACCCAAGTCGCACGAAGACTCTCCAGAAATACGTCACACAGCGCCCACAGCTCGGCGACAAGGTCATCGAACGGACGAGTACCAGTTGATCTGGGAAGCCGCGGAAGACGAGCGGGCCAAAGATCTTCACGGCAGGCGCGTGCAAATTGATCGATGTCCACATCACCAACCGAATCAATAAAGAATGCATCACCCTTGATGTGTTGAAAAACTCTAGTTAGCTTCCAGAAGTCGTCCGTGGTTACGTCATCGAAGTTAAATCGAGCGCTTACGTGCCGGAACAGACTCACTGCCGAACGAAAGTGATCAAGGTTGAACCTGAGTTCCGGATCCGAGCCTCCGAAGTCATAGGCGATATCCAGTTGGTCGCGACCTTGGAAAGCAGCCGCCCTCTCGAACATAGCTAGCAAGTCAGACCACATGTCGACGTAGGGCTCTACCACCGCCAAAAAGGCGAGCAGAAAGGCCTCGACTTCAACCGAGTGCGAGTCCAGCAGCTCAGGTAGCTGCGGAGCAGCGGGCAGGCCGAGAACCTTCCTCAGATCATCAACGACCGACAAGTCGCGACCGTCAGGCTCGAGCCCACCCCGAGCGCAAAGAGCCATCCAGACTTCTCGACTCGTCGATGCGGGCGACACCATGCGATCTACAGTATTGCCATGCGCAAACTGAGGCAATCGGACGGTGGCAACTCGGCAAATGACGCGACATCATCAATTCCCCTTTGAATCTGAGGCGAGAATGGCCGGTAATTCGCGGAATCGAAAGCTTACGCGGGTGTCAGAAAGGCGTAAAAGGCTCGACCCGTCACTGGTAGCACAGACCCGAATTTCGCAGCTGCCCTCTCGGGAGGCGGATCCGAGGGCCTTACCTCCTCTCAGCAATTCGTCCGATCCAGCGCGTATTCAAGCTGTAACCACCGAACTAGGCCTAGGGCGTGACATTAAACATCCGACTGTGGAACTGTGTTGCGAAGCGCGCCTGCAGTTTGGGAGCGTGAGGACACCCTACTAATCACCCAAGATGAAGGGCTCGAGTATTTCAGGGGTTTGGAGATGACGCGTATTCAGGTCATGGTGTCGAGCAGGTCGCACGACCCAGTATCCGACGCGGATCAGACGACCTTGGAGACAGCTCGGAGGCGGCTAAAGAAGACGATCGAAGCTGTGCTCGCCCAAGATGGACGTGCCGCCTTCGAGGTCTGGATCAGCGAGGAGGGCGATCCGGCCGCTGCAGATAGGAGCAGTTGGGAGGAATGCATCGAGCGAGCAAGAGCTTGTGACATCCTCCTCGCTCTCTTTAACGGTCACAGTGGCTGGTCACCCAAGGGTTCGTCGATTGGAATTTGCCAAGCCGAACTTCAAGCCGCCGTCGACTCGGCACCAGAAAAGGTGAGACTGGTATGGCTTAGATGCGACCGGACCCGTAGCTCCGTGCCCGAGCGAGAATGGGATCAGGCGTTCCGCCAATACGTCGATCGTCTCTCGATCTTTAGAGGTGCGATGGCCGACAGTGCCGAGGATGTTGTCCGAGAGAGTATGGCCGCTCTTCGCGACGCCGTAGTTGAGCTGACCCGGGCCGGCTCGCGCTCATCGAGGCTAGGACTCGGCTACCAGGGCGAAGCGCTTGACTGGAATCGCTTGAGTTTCGCTAATCGCAAGGGTCGGATGGAGGAGGTTCTCGCGGAAGAGTTACTGGAGCGTCCAGGTTCGATTGGGCTTACTGATAGGGAAGTGGTCGTGCTTGTGTCGGGCAAGCCAGTCCTCGCGTGCTGCCACGCGGTTCCCGCAGCGATGACGATTGCTGGCGCCCGCGAGCTTGTCGGCCAACCGTTCTTACGCGATCACGAATATCTGGCCGCCGGATCTGAAGACACCAACGGACCGGTTCACATCATCGCCTGTGTGGGAAGGGTAAGTGACGCGCAAGCTCGGCGCCAACTCGGCTTCCCCGATGCCACTGTGGTTGCTACGCCGTTCGGAGTGTGGATTGCAGACCCAATCCAGAAGATGCAGCTGCTCTTTCTTGCTGGCTGCCTCGATTCGACGAGCACCAGACATCAGGTCCAGCGAGCCTTCGCCTGGCTTTCCAGGACCGGTGAGGAGGCTCAGCTACTCGATCGAGCCATATCTCGAGCACGAATCGCGCGAGCCGTTGGCGCAGAACAGATTCGGTCCTCCGATCTATCACCTGGTGGGAAGACAGCAACTGGCAAGCGTGCGGGGCGGTCGCCCGTGTATCCTCGTACGAAGGGCGGAAGCGGGGTTTGATCGCTTACGATGCCCGAAGTACTGCAATGGTCGCTCACGTCGAATCCACGGCGCCGGACTCCGGCGAGCCGACCACTGGAGCGTGGGATAGGAGCTATCGTCGCCGACAGAGGCCTCGTTGGTTCCGGGGATCCGCTCAGCGAAACAGCAGTCGCTCCTTTTCTTTTGATGACTCTGGCTCGAAGTACGACTCCGCCCACCTGGAGTCCTCATTCAAATAGAGTCGTCCGCGCGGCCCGCGAGGGGAGCGCCCGGTCGCCGGGAGCCGCCGACCACGCGGTGCTCGACCGCGCAACTCAAAGTGGTTGAAAAGCCGCATGAACTCACCCAGATACACGTCGGCGACGCGCGAATCGCCGCGGATCACAAGCATGTTCTCGTCGTTGATACGAGCGGAGGCTTCGCTCCAATTCGCGGACCCCGTGACCACTACCGGGGTATCGCTCAGCGGGTCCACAAGCATGTATTTCGTATGCATATACTGAACATGCCCGTTCAGGCCGGTTAGTCGCTCCTCGATCCAGTCCTTCCATCCGCCCGTGCCGATGCGTGCGCCAGCCACGACCATGTTCCCGGGTTCTCGACGTACAGCCTCCACGTCACCTCGTTCGGTATCGAGTAGCAAGTAGCGCAGGTAATCACGTTGCCCAGAGAAGATCGGCGCGATCTGCTTCCCCAGCCCGAATGCAGCCGTGAGGAACAGGCTGTTCGTAGCGCCCTCGGCGATTCTCACGTACCAGTCGAGAGCATCAGATCCCGTACGTGGACTGAAGACACAGCTGATACGCCGGCGAGGTCGGCCGCGAGGAACCGCGATCGCCGTGTCGGCGTACGCGCGCAGATCGATTCGCGCAGGGTCGACGGCTAGTTCCGACCAGTACTGAAGGTAGGACTCAGCAACCGCCCGATCACGCACGATGTGTCCCACATTGGAGTGCCCGAAGATACCTCCCTCGGTGATGTTCGTCGAACCCGTCCAGACTTGCTCAGGTCGGCCACGACGCGAGAACACGATGAACTTGTTGTGCGCGATCCGTGCTTTTCGACGTGGAATCGTGAGCTGTTCGAGTCCTGCCTCTCTGATCGCCGCGAGGTTCTTCTGCGCGGTGTCGTCCGCCTTGCGGGGGACGGCATCGTAAACGATTTGGACGTCCGCTCCTGCGTCCGCTGCGATCCGAAATGCTCGGAGCACCCGCTCGTGTTGGAACTCGTAGACAGCGGCTCTCAGCGCTAGTCCGGGCTCGTGCGCCTGCCCGATGAACCTGAGCAGCGCCTCCTCCAATCCCCGCGACAACCACTTGTAGGCCTCACGGTACGGGACATCGCGTGGCGAGCGATTGTGGAACCGCGCAGCATAGGCTTGCGATCCGGCAGCGCCGCGATTGAAGAAAATCGCATGCTGGTCGCGGTCTTCAGACTCAGTGATGACATGAGCAACAGCCGAATGACCCGGTTCGAGCTTGCCTGGCCGCCCGTACATCGCGATCACCTCGTAGGTGTAGACGTGCTCCGGCTCTGCGCCGTAGTCACCCCACAAGAAGGCCTGGAACGGATTGAAGAACGATGACTGTCTTCGTTCTTGACGATCGGCGTTCACTTTGAACGTCCGGAAGTTCGTGAGGTAGTGACGCTCCCCCTCGTTGTGGTCAGTTCGCCGGATCGCGAAGCCCAACAGGCCATCGGCGCAGTCGGGGGTAACGTCGATCCCGAGCAAAACAACGTAGCTGCCAGCGATCGCCTGCACGGTCACCGGCCCGGCGGGACTACGCACACGCATAACAACCCGAACGGTACGCCCATATCAGCATAGAGGCAATCCCCATTGCTCAAAGAGCAGGCGAAGCATAGGATTGGTTGCAGTGAGTATCGGCGAACGAGCGCCAGAACCCGCGTCCTTGCGGCGCTCCGTCGAGCTCGGCATCGGCTGGGTCGAGGCCCAAGTTCAGCCTGATGGGTCGTTTGTTGGCAGTGAACATGACCTGGCCGGCTACTACAAGTCCATTCTCGCCCTCGCGGTTTGTGGCCGACTCGAGTCCGCGGCGCGCTCCCGTCGGTTCCTGCGCACGCACCTGCGCGGCCCCGACGGAGAGCTGTCGTCGGGTGGAGCGAAGACCGGGATCGAGCGGATGGCGCGCAACCTCGCGAACTACATGGATGGCTGGGTGGTGATCGGGGCCTGGATGCTCGAGGACTTCGAGTTCGCCGACGAGGTAGCACGTCGACTCGTTGAGGCTCAGAATGAATCTCACGGCGGGATCCTCACCGGACCGGAGCGTTGGGCGGGCCTGCCGCGCTACGACCTCGCCACAGCGGCAAGCTGTGGCCGCGCCTTCTTGTTCTGCGGGCGCCGCGACGCAGCATGTGCCGCCGGCGAGTTCCTGGTTGAGGCACTTGACCATCAGGTCGCGCCGGATCAGCGTCTTGACCTTGTCTTCGACGCTGGCTGGCGTGTCGTAGATACCCCCGACCAGAGTGAGCGCACCTACTACCGGTTCGAACTGTTGCGGCGAGGGGAAAAGGTGTGGTTCCCCGCCTTCTCGTGCGCCTTCCTTTGCGAGCTGTACCAGGTCACACGCGACACCCGCCACCTGAGCGCCGCGGAGCGCTACTACGGTTTCGTCGAGCGAACACCCGAGTTCCGCGACGGCACCATCGCGAATGGGAAGTCAGGCTGGTCCGCTGGGCTTCTGGCGTGCGCCACCGGACTCGACGAGTACCGGTTGGCACTGCGGCAAATCGCGCGCAACGTCCTCGGCCGCCAGGCCCAGGACGGTGAGTTCGGTGCCGCCGGTGCGCTGGGCGCTTCGGCGCCCGCCGCCTCCACAGCCGACATGCCACGTCGCCTAGAGCGGACCGCCGAATTCACCACCTGGACTGCCGAGTTTCTGCGCATGTCGGCAGCCGGAGTGATGGACGACGATGGCGACTGAGCCGAGCGCGTGTCTGATCCGCCACGGAGAGACGGAGTTCTCGATCGCCCGCCGTTACAACGGCGTGACCGACGCCCCTCTCACTCGCCATGGCGAGGAGGTCGCCGTCCGGCTCCGGCCGGTTCTCTCAAGGGCCAACTGGGGACTCGTGCTCTGCAGTCCGCTTCAGCGGGCCCGGCGGACCGCGGAACTCTCGGGGTTCCCCGACCCTGAGATCGTTGCTGAGCTCCGCGAATGTGACTATGGCGAGATCGAGGGCCTAACGACGGAGGAGATCTCAGAGCGTTGGCCGGGCTGGGACTTCTGGCGAGATGGCTCTCCAGGCGGCGAGACCGCCAACGACGTCGCCACACGCGTCGCGCCGGTAATCGCGCGTCTCCGCGAGCATCCCGGACGAGCCCTAGTGTTTAGCCACAGTCATACGCTCCGAATAATCACCGCGCGCTGGCTTGACCTGCAAGCCAAGCTAGCGGCCATCTTCGCGCTCGAGCCGGCGCGCATCAGCGAGGTCGGGACTCACCGGGGTCATCCAATCCTTATCTGCTGGAACGACTCGACGGGCGCGACACTCGAGGAGGTCCGATGAGACCACCAGTCCTTCTTTTGACAGGTCCTGTCTTTGGGCTCCGCATGCGAAGACTGCTTGACGGTGTTTGCGAGTTCGGCCAGCTTGTCGGTAAGAGGGTCGTCACCTATTCGGTATTCGATGAGATTTTCGAGCGCGAGGGAACAAGGCCGCAAAACCCGTACGAGGATGTCATTGCCGTTGGTAACCTCCTGAACGGCTACACATTTCAGTTCGAGCTCCTCCGCCACAACGCACTCTGTTCGATCGCCCGCCGGATCGACGCGTTGGATGACGTGGCGGGTGTCATTGTCCGCATGCCAGCCACCGTGAGCTGGCGTCACATCAATGTACAGTTCAAGGACCACCGGATGATCGCGGAAACGATTTCGCCGGACCGCATCGCGACCGTCATCAACGCCGAATGGAAGATCAAAGCGTGGCTCGAAGGCGGCTTTGGCAAGCGTGCACTGGCTCTGATCGCCCAAGTTGATGAGATCGACATCGCGGAGATCCTTCAGTGGATCGGAAACGAGGTGTCGGCCGCCGAGGACTGGGCCGAGTGGTGCAGCGAGTTAACCGGCAAGTCGATCCGACACCACGTCATTGGTGCCGAGGCACCGTCTCGCGAAGACCGGACGAAGTTCGTACGCGATGTCGACAATGTGCTGAAGGCGGCAACGACGCCATTAGGTGAGCTCCCGTCCTTCTACGCCTCCTACTCGATGACCCAGTCCGGCGAACGCGAGAGGAACATAATCAACGAGGCTGTCTGGCGAATGCGGGCCCATGGGCTCGTGGTCGACCCTGGCACGATCGAAATAGGGGGCGATATACCAGCAGCAGATCAGGCGGCCGTGTACTCGTATACCGTCCTTCGCGACTTGCGCTGGGACGTGCGCAAGGTCGACGTTGTCGCCGCCATCCATCCCTACGAGAACACTCCGCCGCCGCTCAGCACCGGGATGATGGACGAGCTAGGTCATGCGCGCGCGTTCGGCAAGGACCGCTATCTGGTGCTCCCGAAGGGCAGCGAGAGCCCGTTCACCGCAGGCACCTACATTCCCTTTAACCACCACTTCAACACTATCGATGAACTCTTCGATTTTCTGGAGAAAAAGCGCAGGCCGACCCTCAAACCGCGGTGGGCGGAGCAGGTCGATGCGTTCGCGGACTGGGCGCGGGACCAGCTCGATGAGCGAGAGGACGCCGCAAGGGCGGCGAAGGGGCGGCACGAGGCGGAGAGGAGAGAGGAAGAATGAATGTCGGCCGCGCACTCTCACTGAGCGACTACGACGACGCCCTGTATGGGCCATTTCTTGGCATCAGCGATGACGGTTCGGCTGCGGAAGCAATCCGCGACGCGGCTCTCGGTTCACCAAAGGCTCAGGCGCTGGCAGCATCTGAGCCTCTAGCCATCGGCGTGGCACATGACGCCGAGCGACTGCGTTCTGTCGGCGAGGTACCAGTGGGGCCTGAGCAGTATGAGCAGATTCGCTCGGTATTGGGTGGCCGTGTCTTGATCACAACCAATGTCGGCTCGCACGTGAACATCTGGCACTATCTCCAGCCACCCGCGTTTCAAGCTGTATCGGGATCGATACCAGCAGAGGTCGCGGAGTGGGCCCGCCGGCACGGCGCGGGCCTCCGCGACCGGATACCCCAGCCATGGCTCCGCCTACGATTCGACTCGGTACCGCGCGACCTGTGCATTACTCTGCTACGTGCTGCGGCCGCTGAAGCGCCCGTATGCGTCGCGGTTCGTACAGAGGACGGCTTTAGTAATGTCCGCGACGCGATCGATATGGCGGCGACCGCTGGAGCTCGCGCTGTGGTCATCGACGGCCTGGCTCGCCCACCAACCGAGGGTCGCCCCGCGCTGCCTGGATTGCTGAACTATTTCTCCGTTACCCAGACGAGAGAGCTGCTACGCGCCGCGCATGAGCATCATGTTGAGATTGAACCGGCGCTCAAGATCGACACCGACTCGGTAGCTAACCAGATCTGGACCGGTCTCTATGCAGCGCGTACGATGGGACTGTACCTTGGCAAGTATGGACTCTTCCCGTTGACATTCCAAGAGACAGCCGATGTCGTGGGCAAGATCCAACGCTGGATGCACGACTGGACAGCCGCGCCCGCCTTTTACGTTGATGTTCCGTGGATAGACGATGACCGCGTCTACGAGTTGTCCGATGCGGCCGAGGCGACTGACCGGTGGCTCCAGGTGGTCGCTAGCCAGGGCGCGCGGATCGTGCTCATCGACACCGTGGATAAGGCGCGTGGACGCCACCTGGTACGAGCAGCCACGGACGATACCGCGGGCATCTTTTCGTGGGACGAGCTTGAGCAACTGCGAAACGTCGCGGCTCAGGTGGGATTGCGTGTGCTCTGGGCAGGCGGAATCCCGCTCTCGCAGGTACGCGAGTTCGGACGTCGCCGCGTATTCGGGGTATACGTGACCTCGGCAGCTGCCGAAGCCAGACCGCTAGACCTAGAGGAACAGCGCGACATCGGCCTAACGGCAGCCAAGGTTCCGGTGCGAGACAAGATCGCATTGGTCAAGTTGTTATTGGAGGTAGGTTTCCTCAACGATAAAGCGCTCGAGGACGACGCTACCGCGGCCGAACAAGGCGATGCTGATGCCGTGGGGCGCGTTGCAACGATGTTGATTGGGCTCTGGAGACAGCGACTCGCCCATTGAGCGGGGCGATTGTTGGCGGGCGGGCACCCCCACCACTGCAATCTCCAGTTTGTCCATCCATTCGTCTTCGACATAATGCCAGTCGAAATCCGGCATACGGCAACGATCCGTCCTATCCCGCACGCTTCGACTTTCTAAGGCCGCCATGCGACAGCGAGATTGCTGGCGCTGGCAGGCTGTCGATGGTGCTCCATCCCATCGGCGAGGTCTAAGTGGAGTTCCAATTGAGCTGGCTACAAGGATGAGAACATGTTGGTGATTCGTGGTGATTCGCGTGTCGCCGATCTGTAACTGAAGGAGTTTAGTTTATGCGCTTGTTCAAACATTTTGAACTTCGCGGACATATCGTCGAATTCAAGCTGCGGGCCAACAATGAGCGAGTTCGAATTCGTCCCCAATCGTGCTGGCTGAAGCGTCTAGCTAGGTGGGCGGAGGGTTACTTTGAAGAGGTATCCGACCTCTGGAAGGAGGGAGAACTTTTGCACAACGCCGTGACGGAAATGCCCATTCCTCCTAGGAGACTGGCTCATGGGCTGCGGCCAAGAAGGCGGGCTCCTCGCAATATATTCGCCACTGATCCTCCCCCAATCGCCTCCTCGATTGAATTAGTCCAGCCCTTGCTGGTTCGCTCATGGTGAAACCGCTCTCTGCGATGGTTTCAAGTTTGCAAGACCGCGCTGCTTGCCATACGTCCCCAACTCGTTTCATTCTGTCTATGTCTGATGGACGTGGAAGACTACTTGCCCAGTAGGGAGCAACTTCGATAATCGATCCCATTTCGACCAGTCGATCCCACATTTCCTGTTCATGCGCGCTCTCCCCACCATGATGAGGTGCCTTCACGAGACTGCAGGGAGCGAGGCCACGGTGGTTTGGGTCATCAAGAATCGCTTTCCACCCGAACTCTTTCGGGCTGGCGATCATGTCTGCCCCCAAGAGAGCTCGAACGTCTCCGGCTTGGACATAGAGGACTATTGAACACCGATTGTCATTCGAAAGCCGTGATTTAATTCTCGGGCTGCTATCTCTCGCGGCGATGGCCTGAAGGGTCCAACAATCGGATCCTGTTCTTGCCGCGACCCTGCTGACGCGTCTAAGGGAAGCTCCACACGCGCAGCCGCGGTCATGCCGTCGGGAGACGGGGTCGCGTTCCGAACCTTCAGCATTGGACGCTGCGAAGCGGCGGCGGTTGCGCCGAGGGGTCAGCGAGAGGACTTGATCAGGCGGCGAGCTCGTACTCGTGGATGAGCCCGCCGAGCACGTCGCGACGGCGGATCGTCCCCACAGCGTCGGCGGCGACGGTCACTGGGTGCGGGGGAGCGAGGTCGAGGCCGCGGTGGGGCCGGGCCTGGTTGTAGTGCTCGACGTACTCGGCGAGGATCCTTTCGAGGTGCCGCCTGGAGAAGACGAGCAGGTGGTCGAGGCAGTCCTCTCGGGCGGTGCGCACCCACCGCTCGGCGAACGCGTTCGCTCGGGGTGCGCGGACGGGCGTGAGGATGATCTTGGCGCCAATCGAGCCGAAGACCTGGTCAAAGTTGTCGGTGAATTTGGTGTCTCGGTCGCGGATGAGAAACCGCACCCGCCGACCGGCATCATCGAGTTCAGCGGCGAAGTTGCGTGCGACTTGGGTCACCCACGAGCCGTTCGGGTTGGCGGTGACGCCGAGGAGGTGGATAACCCTTCGTTCGACTTCGATCACGAACAGCACGTAGTAGCGGCGGAGGAGCACCGTGTCGACGGTGAAGAAGTCCGTGGCCACGATGCCCTTGGCCTGGGCGCGGAGGAACTCGGTCCAACCGGGTCCAGCTCGCCGCTGCGCTGGCGGAAGGCCGCGGCGTCGCAGGACGTTGGCGACGCTGCCCTTCGAGACAACGATTCCGAGCTTCTTCAGCTCCCCAACGATGCGCAGGTAGCCCCAGCGGGAGTTCTCCCGGGCAAGTCTGACGATCAGCTCGATGGTCTCGTCCGGCAGCCGAGGGCGTCCAGCTCGTCTGTGCGGGTACGTCCAGCGTCGCCGGACGAGCGCCCGGTGCCAGCGCAGGATCGTCTCGGGGGTAACGAGGAACGCTGCCCAGCGCTCCCGTGGTACGAGCCTGGCCAGGACCGCGACGAGTGCCCGATCGGACCAGCTGAAGCGAGGTCGCGCCACCTGACGTCGCAGTACGGTCAGTTGGTGGCGGAGTACCACGATCTCGGCATCTTTAGCGATCTCGCCCATCCGATGGATGCGCACGACTTCGACGAGACGGTGGACCAGGCGATAGAGGAAACTGAGCGCCACGGAGCTACAGGATCGCGGTCCAGATCGTGCCTGGTCAAGCTGAGGATCGGGTTCTTGGACCCTTCAGGCACCCATGCGCACAATGGTGCGCGTTATGGGCCAGCTATCCAAGCGCAGATCGCCGATTCCGCCGCAACTTGCTCGCTGTTGCGCGTGGGCGCGGCACTGTCATTCTGTAGGATCCCAATC
>Ga0181518_10002006_pt1 | contig 20057 bp, 15 predicted proteins | sample PEATcosm2014_Bin_28_FD_119751 | JGI IMG/M metagenome (GOLD analysis project Ga0181518, IMG submission 119751) | Peatland microbial communities from MTU Mesocosm Facility, Houghton, MI, USA - PEATcosm2014_Bin01_60_metaG | ecosystem: Environmental > Terrestrial > Soil > Wetlands > Peat | place... | reverse complement strand
CAAAGACGATTCGGGCAAAGAAGTTGGAACGGTACTGGTGCCGTTCCAACACATGACCGCAGACGCGCGTAGAAGTGTCGCGGGGAGACCGCTGTGATCAACCCCAAAGACGATTCGGGCAAACAAGTTGGAACGGTACTGGTGCCGTTCCAACACATGACCGCAGACGCGCGTAGAAGTGTCGCGGGGAGACCGCTGTGATCAACCCCAAAGACGATTCGGGCAAACAAGTTGGAACGGTACTGGGCGGGCTGTCTTTCGCAGTGTTTGCCGCGCACATGCTGGTGAGCGGGCGGTACGGCTATTTTGTGGATGAGCTGTATTACCTGGCTTGCAGCCATCGTCTGGCCTGGGGCTATGTCGATCAACCGCCCCTCATTGCCTGCATCACGTGGCTGGTGCGCGTGACATTGGGAGATTCTTTGCCGGCGCTTCATTTTTTGCCTGCAGTGGCGGCGGGGTTGCGCGTGCTGCTGACCGGGCTGATCGCGCGGGAGCTGGGGGCGCGGCGATTCGGGATGGTGCTGGCGTGCGTGTGCGTGATGGTAGCGCCGATTTATCTGGGGCTGGATTCGCTGTTGACGATGAATGTGTTCGAATCGCTCTTTTGGATGGGCGCGGCGCTGGTGGCGCTGAAAATCTTCCATGGGGCGGGCCAAAGACTCTGGCTGCTGTTTGGCGTGATCTGCGGCGTGGGCCTGCTAAACAAATATTCCATGTTGTTCTTCGGATTCGGACTGTTCTTGGGACTGGTGTTAACGAAGCAGCGCAGGCAGTTTTCCTCGCCATGGATTTGGCTGGGCGGGCTGGTCGCGGTGTTGATTTTCCTGCCGAACCTGTTGTGGGAGATGCAGCGGCATTTCCCCACGATCGAATTGCTGCGCAATGTTCAACAAAGCGGGCGCAATACGGAAATGGGGCCGGTGAAATTTCTGCTGGTTCAGGCGCTGTTCATCTTTCATCCGCTTACAGCGCCGGTGTGGATTGCCGGACTGGTAGAACTGTTGCGCGACCGCGAGGGAAGAGGCTGGCGGGTACTCGGCGTCACCTGGCTGGTGATCATGGCCTGCATGCTGACGATGCACGGGCGGATGTATTATCCCGCGCCGGCGTATCCGATGCTGTTTGCGGCGGGCGGCTTGGTGTTTGAACGCTGGCTGGCGCGTTGGCGGAGCGCGCGGTGGCTAAAACCCGCTTACCTCACATTGCTGGTTGTGACCGGACTATTGCTTGCGCCGTTCGCGTATTTCCCCATGCTGACTGTGGATCAGTACATGGCCTATGCGCGTTTCTGGCGTTTCCAGCCGCCCCGCATCGAAAATCATCGCCTGGGCCCCTTGCCGCAGATTTATGCCGACCAGTTTGGATGGAAGGAGATGGCGCAGGTGGTGGCGGACGCGTATTACAAATTACCGGCGGAAGAGCAGAAAAGTTGCGCGATTTTTGGGCAGGTTTACGGGCAGGCGGGAGCGATTGATTTTTTCGGCGCGAAAATGGGCCTGCCTAACGCCATCAGCGGGCACCAGAATTACTATTATTGGGGGCCGCGCGGATATACGGGCGAATGCATGATCATAATGGCGGACCGGCCGGAACGGCTCCACGAATTGTTCGAGAGCGTGGAATTCGCTGGGACGGTGTATCACCCGCTGTCAATGCCGTATGAGCATTTCGACGTGTATGTGTGCCGTAAACCAAAATTCGGCGCGCTGGAAAAAATTTGGCCACAACTCAAGCGTTGGGGCTAAGCAACGCCATTCCTTGTCAGCGAGGGGAAGCGGATGCTATGGTGGGGTATTCGCGGAAGGTGCGCGGATGGCGCGGGGGTGTGCTATCGTGTGGCCCTGCAATCACTTACGGGGAATCTTGGGCGTCCTTGAAGCGCGTTCCTGACATTCGGACGTATCGCGGGAAGTGGCGAGGAGACGTGACTCGTGAGTGGTGACTTGTGATTCGTGATGAGGCCGGAGCGAGTTGTCATTTTGAGCGAGGTGAGGGAGCTCTATTAGGGACAAATGGCAAACAAGACGAAATTTCAGGCGATTAAGGGGACGCGGGATCTGCTGCCGCCGGAGACGGAATTGTGGAACCGGGTGGAGCAGACGGCGCGCGAGGTGTTTGGCACGTTTGGATTTGGGGAGATTCGGTTGCCGATCTTTGAGCCGACGGAATTGTTTGCGCGATCTATTGGCGAGGAAACGGACGTTGTAGCGAAGGAGATGTATTCCTTTGAAGACTACGACACTTCGGAACTTCTCGAACTTCTTGAGTCTCGAAAGGCCGCCCTTACATGGGTGGATTTGCCGGTGAGCCACCCTTACGGGCCTTTAGGTGCTGGCGCACAAGCAATTTTTCAGCCCTTTAGCTCGGTGATAGGAAATGTCGTGAGATTGGGTTTGGATGCATTGCAAAAAGGAAAAATCCCTCGAACCCCTGATAATGAGCGTTTGTTAGCGGATCTGAAGGATGGGATCGGTACTTTTGTTGGTTCACTTAACTCCAGAGGTATGAGTGAAAACCGCCAGGCGGTGAATAGTCTCAAAGGCCTAGTCGGTCAATTGAGGTTCGGGGACTCGCTATGTTTGCGGCCGGAGGCGACGGCTAGTGTGTGCCGGGCTTACATTGAGCACGGGATGCAGGTGCTGGCGCAGCCGGTGAAGCTGTATTACATGGGACCGATGTTCCGGCGGGAGCGGCCACAGAAGGGGAGATACCGGCAGTTTTATCAGATTGGGGCGGAGGTTTTGGAGGCGATAACTCCGAACACGGACGCGACGAAAACGATTGGGAAAGACGCGGCGGTGGACGCGGAAGTGATTGAGATGGTGATGACGTATTTCGTGCGGCTGGGATTGGAAGGCGTGCAACTGGACATTAATTCAATTGGGCACGACGGACCCGAGTGCCGGCGGGTTTACAGAGGCGCGCTCTACAATGCGCTGCTCAAGGTAAAAGACAAGCTGGGGGCGGACAGCCAGCGGCGGATTGAGACAAATCCCTTGCGTGTGCTCGATTCAAAGTTGGAGAGCGAGCAGGCGATTATCGAAAGGCTGCCGCGCATCGGCGATCACCTTTGCGCGGATTGCGCGAAGCACTATGCGGAAGTGAAGCGGCAACTGGACTTGCGTGGCGTGGCGTATCAGGAGAATTGGCGGCTGGTGCGCGGGTTGGACTACTACATGCGGACGACGTTTGAGATCACCGCGCGGGGCTTGGGTTCGCAAAATGCGGTGTGCGGTGGCGGGCGATATGATGGGCTGGTGGAATTGCTGGGCGGGCCGCCGACGAAGGGCATCGGATTTGCGATTGGCGAGGACCGCGTGATCCTTTCGCTGCAAGAAGCGGGGAAGGGCAACATGGCACAGGGGCTGGACGTGTACATCGCGTGGATGGGCGAGAAGACGCTGACGATGGCGATTCGCGCGGCGCGGGATTTGCGGCAAGCGGGATTTCGCGTGGAACTGCCGCCGGTGGAGCAGAAGTTGAGGAAGGCACTGGAGCAGGCGGATAAGCTGGGCGCGCGGTATGCGCTGATTCTGGGCGAGGATGAAGTGGCGAGCGGGCAGTGGACGCTGAAGACGCTGGCGGATGGGACGCAGGAGAAATATAGCGAGGCAGGGTTGCTGGAGTTTTTGCGGAAGGGGCGTGGTTGATTGGGCGTTTTGGGATGGTTGGGTGTTTGTCGTTTAGACTTTTCTTGCGGTTATGGAAGGCCTCACCCCTGAAGGGGTGAGCTACAGGTGGGACTGACGTGCTGGACTTTTTGGGGAATTTGAAGCGAACACATTATTGCGGGGCGCTGCGCGCGTCGGATGCGGGGCGCGACGCGACGGTGATGGGCTGGGTCCACCGGCGGCGCGACTTGGGGAATTTGCTGTTTCTAGATGTGCGCGACCGCTCGGGGATCGTGCAGGTGGTGTTCAACAAAGAGACGCAGCCGGAGGCGCACGCAAAGGCGGAGCAAGTGCGGAGCGAATTCGTGGTGGCAGTGGAAGGAACGGTCACCAGGCGCGAAAGGGCGAATCCGGAGCTTGCCACGGGCGAAATCGATTTGGTGGCGACGAAGCTGCACATATTGAATAACGCAAAGACGCCGCCGTTTCCGATTGAGGAGGAAATCAGCGCGTCGGAAGAGACCCGGCTGCGCTACCGGTACCTGGATTTGCGGCGGCCGAGACCGCACCGCAACCTGGCGTTGCGGCACAAGATTCTGCTGGAAATGCGCAAAGCGATGGACGAGATGGGGTTCATCGAAGTGGAGACGCCGATGCTGACGCGCTCGACCCCGGAAGGCGCGCGCGATTATTTGGTGCCCAGCCGCGTGCATCACGGGAAGTTTTACGCGTTGCCGCAATCGCCGCAGATTTTCAAGCAGATTTTGATGATTGGCGGGCTGGACCGGTATTTCCAGATTGTGAAGTGTTTCCGCGACGAGGATTTGCGCGCGGACCGGCAGCCGGAATTTACGCAGTTGGACGTGGAGATGTCGTTTCCGCGGCAGGAAGATATTTTCAGCGTGATCGAGAATGTGATGGTGCGTGCGTGCGCGGTGGCGGGAATAGAAGCGCACGCGCCGTTTCCGCACATGCTGTACAAAGAGGCGATTCGGAAATATGGCAGCGACAAGCCGGACATGCGGTTTGGGATGGAACTGCACGAGGTGACGGATTGTTTTCCGCCGGAGGCGAAGCAGAAGCTGCAGATTGGCGGCAGCGTTTTCGCGCTCGTAGCGCCGGGAGCGGCGGGGTATTCGCGGAAGCAATTGGATGAGCTGGCGGAGAAAGCGAAGGGGCTGGGCGCGCGCGGGGCATATTTCGTGAAAGTGACGGCGGAGGGAATTACTTCGACCGTGGAAAAATTGATCGGCGCGGAGAATGTGAAGAAGCTGGCGGAAGCTTGCGGCGCGAAGACGGGCGATTTGGTGGTGGCGGTGTCCGCGAAGGAAGAGATCAAGGGTGCGGAAGCGGCGGCGCTGGTGGCGGGGCAATTGCGGCTGCAGCTCGGGGAAGCGCTGGGGCAGATCGACAAGACGCAGTGGAAATTTTTGTGGCTGACGGGATTTCCGCTGTTTGAATGGAGCGAGACGGACAAGACGTGGGTGAGCGCGCAGCACCCGTTCACGGGAATTGTGGACGAGGATTTGGAGAAGCTGGAGACGGCGCCGTGGGAGGTGCGCTCGAAGGGCTACGATTTGGTGTTGAATGGCGTGGAGCTGGGCTCGGGGAGCATACGAATTCACCGGCAGGATATTCAGGAGCGGCTGTTCAAGGCGCTGGGCTTGACGGAAGAGCAATTGCGGCAGCGCTTTGGATTTTTCCTGGATGCGCTGACGTACGGCACGCCTCCGCACGGCGGAATTGCGCTGGGGCTGGACCGCGTGACCATGCTGCTGGCGGGGGAGAAGTCCATTCGCGAAGTGATTGCGTTTGCCAAGACCACGGCGGCAGTGGATTTGATGGCGGAATCGCCGAGCGAAGTGGATCAGGAGCAGTTGGAGCAGTTGGGGATCGCAGTCAAAAAGGAATAGGACTTTCGCTCAGTCTGGTGAAAGCAAATGCTTGAAGAATGGCTCTATTTGCTGTCTCAGATGTGGCAGCACCGACAGAACAGATTCATTGCGGTCGGTGGGTTGGCTGTATTCTTTGTTGGCCTCATGTTTGTTCTTGTCAGGCTACAAGGAGTACCGGAATCTATTCTCGCCATCGTTGCGTTCCTATGTGGGGTGTTCTGCCTCGGCACAATCGCTCTCATGATTTACTATCCCCTGAAGTTCATTGGGATTGGCGTAATTCGTTTGTACCGCTTGTGGCTTGCCTCGCCGCAGCAGAGTGCACCGGATGTCGCGAAAAAGGACCATCTAGGCTAATTAACTCATGAGCCGAATACGTATATTGGCGGAGGCGGTGGCGAATAAGATCGCGGTTCGTTTCTTTAGGAGGCCGGGGCTTCAGCCCCGGCGTAGAGAGCGGCTATGAATTGGGCTTTAGCCCCTGAAGGGAGGTTGTGATGTCAACGCCCGGACATAGAACTGTTCCTGGCGCCTCCTACTTTGTCACCACAAAATGTTGGGAGGGGCGCAGCCTTTTCCAGGTCACTGAGATCGCAGAGATTCTGTTAAGCACTCTCTTGCACTACCGGGATTCTAGGGCGTACTTGCTTCACGAGTTTGTCATTATGCCAGACCATCTTCACCTCATGCTGACTCCTGGCCCTGAAACCAGCCCCGAAAAAGCGGTTCAGTGGATCAAAGGCGGCAGTTCGCATCGGATTCATAAAGAGCGCGGCGGGAAAATGGAAATCTGGCAGGTGGGCTTTCACGATTGGACGATACGGGATATGGAGGATTGGAAAACGAAAACGGAATACATTCACATGAATCCGGTGAAAGCGCGACTTTGCGAGCGGGCGGTGGATTGGGCGTATTCATCGGCAAACGGGAAGTTTTGCGTGGATCCTATGCCTGAGAAGTATCAAAACCTGGCTTCAGGGGCTAAAGCCCAATTTGTTGGCACTTTGGCGCAGGGGCTGAAGCCCCTGCCTCCTAAAGAGCGGCGCTCATGAGCCGAATACGCATATTGCCGGAGGCGGTGGCGAACAAGATCGCGGCGGGCGAGGTGGTGGAGAGGCCGGCTTCGGTGGTGAAAGAGTTGCTGGAAAACGCGCTGGACGCGGGCGCGAATTCCGTACGCATCGAAACGGAAGTGGGCGGGAAGCGCATGATCCGCGTGATTGACGACGGCCACGGGATGGCGCACGACGATGCGCTGCTGGCGTTTGAACGGCACGCGACAAGCAAATTGCGCACGGCGGAGGACCTGCTTTCGATTGCGACGCTGGGATTTCGCGGGGAGGCGTTGCCTTCGATCGCGGCGGTTTCGCGGCTGCTGCTGGAAACGCGTGACGCCAACGAAGCCGAAGGCACGCGGGTGGAATTCGCGGGAGGGAAATTGGTGAACGTGAAGCCCGCGGGATTGCCGGCGGGAACGACGGTTAGCGTGGCGGACCTGTTTTATTGCATGCCGGCGCGGCGGAAATTCCTGAAGTCGGATACGACGGAGCTGGGGCACATCGCTTCGCTGGTGACGCACTACGCGCTGGCGAATCCGGGAAAGCAGTTCACGCTGACCACGCCGACGCAGGAGATTGTGAATTGCGCACCGGTGGATAAGCTGGCGGACCGCGTATATCAGTTGTTTGGGCGGCAGGCGCTGGACGAGTTGGTGGAAATTGCGCCGGTGTCCGCGGCGTTTCGCGCGGCGATTACGGAACCGGAAATGGAGGCGGGGGAAGAGTCGGCGACACTGACGGTGGCAGGGTTCACGTCGCGGCCGGAAATTCAACGGCTGAACCGCAACGGGATTTACGTGTTCGTGAACCGGCGGCTGGTGCGGGACCGGCTGATATTGCACGCGATTCATGAGGCTTACCGGAATATTTTGCCGCCGAACGTTTTTCCGGCGACGCTGGTGTTTTTGGAGATGCCGTACGACGAAGTGGACGTGAATGTGCATCCGGCGAAGATCGAGGTGCGCTTTCGCAGGTCGCAATTTGTGCACGACTTCACGCGCGACGCGATTCGCCAGGCGCTGATGAACACGCGGCCGATCGCGAGTTTTGCGGCAGCGGCGGCGACGATGGCGCCGAATCCCGTGGCGCCGCCGGGCTCGTTCGCGGGAGGTTTTGCGGAGGCGAATGCGAATTCGGAAGTGTCCCGCAGACCCGACCGGGACGCAGAAGGCGCGCCGCGCGCGATTATTCCTCCGTTGGAGGAATTGGGAGTTGGCTCCGGCGTAGGCTCGGACTACGCATCAGGCGGCGGATTCGATCTGACATCCGCGCCGCAGCAACCTGTGCCACAGCGATTTCCGTTTGAGCCGGGAGGATCGTTCAGCCCTGGTGCGGGGATGGGAACGGCGGAGCCGGCGGCGAATTGGGCGGAGAATTTTTCGCGCGCGAGCACGGAGGCGCCGGCAACGCTGCCGCGGCCGGAACAAATTGCAGATTTGAAGCCGCTAGGACAGGTGAACGCCAGCTTCATTGTGGCAGTGAACGGCGAGGGATTGTGGATCGTGGACCAGCACGTGGCGCACGAACGCGTGCTGTTTGAGCAGCATTTGGAGGCGCGGCGGGCGGGAAAAGTGGAAGCGCAGAGGCTGCTGATGCCGATGGTGATCGAACTATCGCCCCGGCAACTGGTGATCTACGAAAAGATTTCGGAGGAATTGGCGGCAAACGGGTTTGAAGTGGAGCCGATGGGGCCGAAGAGCGTGGCGATCCAGGCGGTGCCCGGTGGAATTGCGGCGAGCGATGCGGAGCAGTTGTTGACGGAGATCCTGGACGGGCTGGAGCGGGAGAACGCCGCGATTTCCATAGATACGCTGCAGGCGAAGATAGCCGCGTCCACGGCGTGCCATGCGGCGATCAAGGTGAACATGCCGCTGGACCAGACGAAAATGGAATGGCTGCTGGCGGCGCTGGCCAAGACGGATTGCCCGATGAGCTGCCCGCACGGGCGGCCGGTGGTGCTGCGCTATTCGTTGAAGGAGATTGAGAAGGCGTTTCATAGGATCTAGGTGTTGAACGCTGGGCGCGGGCCAAAGATATCAGTAATCAGATATCAGAGATCAGAAGGCGAGGAACTGCGAGCTGCGACCCGGAAGCTTGAGGAGAAGTGAGGAGTGGCCTTTCGCGGAAAGCGCTCAGGGTAAACGAGTGGCGAGTGGTGACCCAGGGCTGATAGACTGCGATGGATTTGCTCGTGGCTTGATTCCTGATAACTGATTGCTGATTACTGATATCAGTCATCAGATAGTAGCGATCAGGAAGCAAGAATACGATCAAACGAGGGAATGGTGAGCGAAGGACAAAAGACGGCGGTGATCTTTGGCTTGGCGAACAAGCGGAGCATCGCGTGGGCCATCGCGCAGAAGCTGCACGAAGCGGGATGGCGGCTGGCCATCACGTATCAGAATGAGCGGCTGGCGCAAGAGGCGAAAGACCTGATCACGGATTTGCCGGGGTCGGAAGGCTTCATGTGTGACGTTTCGTCGGACGAGGAGATTGCGAAGCTGTTTGCGGAATTGCAGGGACGCTACGGCGTGGTGCACGGGCTGGTGCACAGCGTGGCGTATGCGCCTGCGGAGGAACTGAAGGGAGAATTTGTCAACACGAGCCGCGAAGGATTCCGAATCGCGCACGACATCAGCGTGTACTCGCTGATCGCGGTGGTGCGGGCGGCGGCGCCCCTGATGACAGAGGGCGGCGGCATCGTGACCATGACGTATTACGGCGCGGAAAAGGTTGTGCCAAAGTACAACGTGATGGGCGTGGCCAAGGCCGCGCTGGAAGCGACGGTGCGGTACCTTTCGAGCGAGCTGGGGGCGAAGAACATACGGGTGAATGCGATCTCGGCGGGGCCGATCAAGACGCTGGCGGCGCGCGGGATTTCGCAACTGGGAGAGATGCTGAGAGCACACGCGGAGCGGGCGCCCTTGAAGCGCAATGTGGACCCAGCGGAAGTGGGCAGCACAGCGGTGTTTCTGCTTTCGGAAGCAAGTTCTGGAATTACCGGCGAGACGCTGTATGTGGATTGCGGATATAACATTATGGGATTTTGAGGAAGTGGCGAGTGGCGAGTGGCTAGTGGCGAGGGAAGGCTGGTACACTGCGGGGAATTCGGTGAGACAGGGAATCCTGATAACTGGTTTCTGATTACTGATATCAGTTATCAGATATCAGCGATCAGGAATCACGGAGATGAGTTCACGACTGACGATTGCGATTGACGGGCCGGCGGGGTCCGGGAAGAGCACGGTGGCGCGGCGCACCGCGGCGCTGCTGGGCTACGTGTATCTGGATAGCGGAGCAATGTACCGCGCGGTGGCGCTGAAGGCGCTGGAGCGCAAGTTCCCGCTCGAAGATGAGGCGGCGCTGGAAGCGTTGACGAAGGAGACACACATTGAACTGAAGCCGCCGACGCCGGAGCAGGAAACCGCGGGATTGAAGAATCGCGTGTTTCTGGACGGGCGGGAAGTGACCGAAGAGATCCGTAGGGCGGAAGTGGCGCAAGCGGCTTCGCGGTTGGCCACGATTGCGGGGGTGCGCGAGGTGCTGGTGGCGGAGCAGCAGCGCGCGGGACAGGGCGGCGGCGTGGTGATGGAGGGGCGGGACATCGGCACGGTGGTTTTTCCGAAGGCGGAGCTGAAGATTTTTCTGGAGGCTTCGGCGGAAACGCGAGCCCAGCGGCGCTGGAAAGAGCATCAGGAAAAAGGCGAGAACTTTTCGCTGCTGGAAGTTTTGCGGGAAGTGCGCGAGCGCGACAAACGCGATCGGGAGAGAAAAGTCTCGCCGCTGGTGCGCGCCGCCGATGCGGTGCTGTTGAACAACACGGCAATGGGAATCGAAGAGACGGCGCGGCTGATCGTGTTTCTGGCGCACGAGCGGGAGAACAAACGGAATTCCGCGGGAGCGGCGTTGGAGTGCGCGTGAAGATGGTTGTTGGCCTGCCTGGTTGGTGAAAATTCACAATTGATGCAGTGGACGGACGAAGAGCGGAGTGCTGGCCGCGCTCGGAATGATAGTGACGTTTACACCTTGCCGCCTAGAGGATCAGAGGCATCGCTCGACCCCATCTCGCCAATTCGTAAACGGTTGTCATCCCGACCGAAGGCCCGCGCGGTTTGCGGGCCGCAGCGGAGGGATCGTGGCTGGATCGCTGTTCGCGCTCGACCCCACAAAGAGCGACCCAAGAGAGAGGAAAGGCTGCGGGATCAGAAAGTGAGGGCGGCAGCGCGCTGGATGGCGAGCTTGTAGGTTTCGGGGAGTTTTTCTTCGATTTGGCCGAGGCGGGCAGCACGTTCGCCGAGTTCTTGCCATTCGGCACGCTCCATGGCGAGGAGAAGTTCGTAGACGTCGCGGAAACGGTTCTGGCCGCCGCAGAGAGCGGTTTTGACGTCCTGCGATACGGGGAGTTGAATCAAGACCTCCTCCATGGGCTTATCGAGCAGGGCATCGGCCACCGAGAGAAGCCCCATGAGGAAGAGGCTGGAACTTTGCTCTGGAAGACCGGCGGGCTTGGCAATCTCCTCGCAAAAATAGGCGCGCGTGAGAGCGGTGCGGATCAGCTCCGGAGGTTTGCCGCTGCTTAAGGCAATGACGGCGAAGATGGAGAGCCAGCGGCGGAATTCGCGTTCGCCGAGCAGGGTGAGGGCCTGGCGGACGCTGTGGACTTCGCTGCGGAGGCCGAGGACGGGGGAACTCAGATAGCGGAGGAGACGGTAGAGCAGGGAAGGCTCCAGCTTGAGGAGTCCTTCGATGCGGTTGAAGTCCAGTTCGGCAGCAGCGACGGCATTGAGCAACTGGAGCTGAACGAGCTTGTTGCCGGGAATCTCGCGCGTCTCGATCATGGAAGGCTTGCAGAAGAAGTAGCCCTGGAAATAGGTGAAGCCGAGCCTGCGGGCTTCATCGAGGTCGCGCTGAGTTTCAACTTTCTCGGCGAGGAGGGAGATATTCGGGCTGCGGTATTTGGCGGCCAGGGATTTCCGCGCCTCGGGATCGAGCAACTGAAAATCGACTTTGAGGAAGTGCGCCAACTCGACGAAGGGGCGGGAGTGCGGGGCGTCCACAAAATCGTCGAGGGCGAAGAAGTAGCCGGCCTCGCGCAACTCGCGGCAGATGGCAAGAATCTCGTCCGTGGGTTGCACGGTTTCCAGTATCTCCACAACAATGCGATTTGGGGGAAGCAGACGGGGAGCGCCAAGGCGCAGAGCCAGTTCGTCCACATTAACGAAGGCGCGGGCGTGGCCGGTTAAAAGCTGGAGATCGATTAAAGTGATGGAATCGGCGATGACGCTGGCGGAGGCGTTGGCGTAGGGCGTGAAAGCGTTTTGCGGGCCGCCACGGAAGAGCAGTTCGTAGGCAAAAACCCGCAGCCGCAGATCAAAGATGGGCTGGCGGGCTATGAATTTTTCGAGCACGAAGGCACCCTTTGCATACTACACGGCACGCGGCTGGGGGCAAAAGCGAGGCGCGCGCGAGGAGGATGCCGCGGGAGAGGAATTGCAGTTTGGCGGCGGCGCATGCAACCGTAAAAGCGACGCTCCTTTGAAGCTCCCTTCGGGGCTCAGGGCAAGCAGGGTAAACAAGCCGCCGCACTCCAAATGAAAGGCCATTGGTTATAGGGGCTTCACGTCGGCGCAGTCATGGAGTTGAGGAACTCCATATTGGTCTTGTTCTTGGTGAGGCGGCTGAGCAAAAGCTCCATGGCCTCAACGGTGGAAAGCGGGCTGAGCACCTTGCGCAGGACCCAAACGCGGCTCAACTCTTCGGCGGGGAGGAGCAGTTCATCCTTACGCGTGCCGGAGCGCTGAATATCGATGGCCGGGAACACGCGCTTATCGGCGAGGCGGCGATCGAGATAGATTTCCATGTTGCCGGTGCCCTTGAATTCCTCAAAGATGACGTCATCCATGCGGCTGCCGGTGTCGATCAGGGCGGTGGCGATGATGGTGAGCGAGCCGCCTTCTTCGACGTGGCGGGCTGCGGCAAAGAAGCGGCGCGGGCGCTGCAGGGCATTGGCGTCAATACCGCCGCTGAGGACTTTGCCGGAAGGCGGAGTGACGGCGTTATAGGCGCGGGCGAGGCGGGTGATGGAGTCCAGAAGGATGACGACATCACGTTTGTGCTCCACGAGGCGCTTGGCTTTTTCGAGGACCATTTCCGCAACCTGGATGTGGCGCTGCGGCGGCTCATCAAAAGTGGAGCTGATGACTTCGCCCTTCACGGTGCGCTGCATGTCCGTGACTTCTTCCGGGCGCTCGTCGATGAGGAGCACGATCAAAGCCACCTCCGGATGATTGACGGTGACGGAATTGGCGATGGACTGCAGCATCATGGTCTTGCCGGTGCGCGGCGGCGCATTGATCAACCCTCGCTGACCCTTGCCGACGGGGCAGAGCAGGTCCAGCACGCGGCCGGTCAAATTTTCCTTGGCGGTTTCCATCTTCAAACGGCCTTGGGGGTAAAGTGGCGTAAGGTTGTCGAAGAAGATTTTGTTGCGGGCGACCTCGGGATCCTCAAAATTGACAGCTTCGACCTTGATGAGGGCGAAGTAGCGCTCGCCATCCTTGGGCGGGCGGACTTGGCCGGAGACGGTGTCGCCGGTGCGCAGGTCGAACTTGCGGATCTGCGAAGGGGAGACGTAGATGTCGTCCGGGCCGGGAAGATAGTTGTATTCCGGTGCGCGGAGGAAGCCGAAGCCATCCGGCAGACACTCCAAAACGCCTTCGGAGAAGATTAAGCCGCTCTTCTCGGTCTGCGCGCGCAGGATCTGAAAGATGAGCTCCTGCTTGCGCATGCCGCTGGCGCCGGGAATGTTCAATTCCTTGGCGATCTTGGCCAGATCGGTGATGTTCTTTTCCTTGAGTTCAGCCAGGCTGATGCTGATTTGATTGTTGCCTTCCGTGCTTGTCTCTTTTGCCATATATCCTGACTCTTGGTGATTTGATAGTTGAAATGGTTGTGCTTGTTGACCTTGACATCCCGGAATGGACTGCGTGGCGGTGTACCGTCCGGCGGAACGTATGATCCGCCTGGGTGGGCAACCAAACTGTCTGCAACCGGAGGCAGCCCCGGGTCTTGACGATCACGCGGCCCGCGGGTGCAAGCCGTGCCCGGAGACTGCAACTTAGTTGGTCAAACTCGTGTCTTTATCGGCGCCCGAGAATGAATCCGCGACGGGCGCAACGCCAGTGTGCTCCAGTGGCACAATTGGTCGCTCCAGCGCAATTTGCAGCACTTCATCCATGGTTTCCACGAAGTGCATTTTCAGGCTGGAGAGAATCTCCTGGGGAATATCCGCAAGGTCTTTCTCATTATCCTTCGGAAGCACGATGGTACGCAAGCCCATTCGGTGAGCGGCCAGCAACTTTTCCTTGACCCCGCCGATGGGGAGAACCTTGCCGCGCAAGGTGATTTCGCCGGTCATGGCGACGTCGCAGCGCACCGGGTTCCTGGTGAGGGCGCTGACGATGGAATTGCAGATAGTGATGCCGGCGGAGGGGCCGTCCTTGGGGATGGCGCCTTCGGGGACGTGCACGTGGATATCGAGGGTGCGGTAGAAATCCTTCTCGAGGCCCAACGCGGCGGTGCGAGAGCGCACATAGCTCATCGCGGCTTGCGCCGATTCCTGCATGACTTCGCCAAGTTTTCCGGTGGGCGTCAGGCGTCCCTTGCCCTCCATCGTGGTGGCTTCCACGGCCAGCACGGAGCCGCCAACCTCGGTCCAGGCGAGGCCGGTGGTCAAACCAATTTCGTTCTGCTTTTCAAGCCAGAATTCGCGGTACTTGAGGACGCCGAGGAATTCACTGACGTTCTCCGCGGTGATTTGGACGGAAGTTTCGGGGCCGTCGGCGACCACGCGGCGGGCCATCTTGCGGGCGATATTCTGGATTTCGCGTTCGAGGTTGCGCACACCCGCTTCGTGGGTGTAGTGGCGAATCATGTGCAGCAGACCTTCATCGGTGAAGGTGAGATTCTTTTCGGAAAGGCCGGTGGCTTCCTGGGAGCGCTTGACCAGGAAACGCTTGGCGATCTCCAGCTTTTCCTGCTCGGTGTAGCCGGGGAGCCGCAATATCTCCATGCGATCCATGAGGGGCTGCGGAATGGTGTGGAGAACATTGGCGGTACACACGAACATGACCTTGGAGAGATCGTATTCGACGTCCAGGTAGTGATCCGTGAAGGAGTGATTGATCTCGGGATCGAGGACTTCCATGAGGGCGGCGGAGGGGTCGCCGCGGAAGTCCGTGGACATTTTGTCCACTTCATCGAGGACGAAGATGGGATTGACGGTGCCAGCCTTCTTCATCATCTGGATGATCTGGCCGGGCAGGGCGCCAATGTAGGTGCGGCGATGGCCGCGAATTTCGGCTTCATCGCGCACGCCGCCGAGGGAAACGCGGACAAACTTGCGGCCAGTGGCGTGGCCGATGGACATGGCGAGAGAGGTCTTGCCCACGCCAGGAGGCCCGACAAAGCAGAGGATGGAGCCTTTGGGATTCTTGACGAGTTGGCGCACGGCGAGGAATTCGAGGATGCGCTCCTTGATTTTCTCCAGGCCATAGTGCTCTTTATTAAGAATTTCCTCGGCAGCCTTGATGTCGCGAATTTCCTTGGAACGTTTTTTCCAGGGGACAGCGATGAGCCAATCGATGTAGTTGCGGCTGACGGTGGACTCGGCGGACATGGGGGGCATGAGTTCGAGGCGCTTTAATTCGGTGGTGGCCTTTTCGTGAACGTCCTTGGGCATGCCGGCGGAGTCAATCTTCTTCTTGAGCTCGTCGGTTTCGCTCTTCTCGCCCCGGCCGAGTTCCTTCTGAATGGCCTTCATCTTTTCGTTGAGGTAATACTCTTTTTGTGCGCGCTCCATCTGACGCTTGACGCGGGTATTGATATTGCGGTCAACGTTGAGCTTTTCGAGTTCGATTTCGAGGATATCGGCGACGCGGTTGAGGCGCTCCAGAGGGTCGGCGGTTTCGAGGAGGTCCTGCTTTTCGTCGACCGGGAGCTGGAGATTGGCGGCAATGGTGTCCGAGAGGCGGGAAGGATCGTCGACGCGAGCGGCGGCGATCATGGTGTCGTAGTTGAGGCTCTGGGAAAGCTTGATGAACTGCTCGTAGAGGGTGGTGACCTTCTGGGCGAGCTGCTCGACCTGCGGGGAAGTTTCGATTTTGGCGGCCATCAGGCGGATGGTGGCGCGGAAGAAGCCTTCCTCGGGGCTGATGGAGAGGGCGCGAGCGCGTTCGATGCCTTCGACGAGAACCTTGATGTTGCCATCGGGGAGCTTGACGCTCTGAACGATGTTGGCGAGGGTACCGACGGCGTAGATTTCCTCGGGCTTGGGGTCATCCACGGAAGCATCGTGCTGCGTGGAGAGAAAAATTTTCTTGTCACCCGCGAGGGCTTCTTCAAGAGCGCGGACGCTGGCTTCCCGGCCGACGATGAAAGGAGTCATCTGCTGCGGGAAAATAACCATGTCCCGCACCGGCATCATCGGTACGCGCTTCATTTCCTGTTTTTCGCGAGTGAACATGCAGGCCCTTGAAACTCCTCTGTTGTGGCTGAAAAAACTTCCTCCGCTGCCGATAAAAGAAAATCCGGAAACGACTTTCTTCAGGGGCGCTTCGCGCCCTGGGCTGAAGCCCAGGGTCTACCGAGCCCATTGGTTATAAGTGCTCTGCGCGGGGCCCTTCGAAGCTCAGGATAAACTGAAGCCCCGGCCTCCTAAAGAGAACAACTTATCCCGCCTTCTCGAGCAAGCTCCAATTGATCTCATGGCCGTGGACCATATCCGCGGTCACGACGAAGTCCCGAATCTTGCGCTGCATCGGGAGATGGTACATCAACTCCAGCATGAGGTCTTCGAGGATCATACGCAAGCCGCGCGCGCCGACTTTGCGCTGAAGCGCCAACTCCGCGACGGTATCGAGAGCGTCCTCGGTGAAGCGAAGCCGGACATTTTCAAACTCGAAGAGGCGCTGGTACTGCTTCAGAAGGGCGTTCTTGGGCTCGGTGAGAATCTTCATGAGCGCGTCCTTGTCCAAATCGCTCATGACGCCGGCAACGGGCAGGCGCCCCACAAATTCGGGGATCAAGCCGTAGCGGATGAGATCGCCGGGCTGCACCTGTTCGAGAATCTCGGTGTTGCGGCGCTGCGGCGTGGTGGGGGCGGAGTCCGTGTGAAAGCCCAGAGAGCGCTGGCCAACGCGGCGTTCGATGAGCTTCTCCAAGCCGACGAAAGCGCCACCGCATATGAATAAGATGTTCGTGGTGTCCACCGGGGTAAATTCCTGGTGGGGGTGCTTGCGGCCACCCTGCGGAGGCACGTTGGCGACGGTGCCTTCGAGGATCTTGAGCAGAGCCTGCTGGACGCCCTCGCCGCTGACATCGCGGGTGATGGAGGGGTTCTCGTCCTTCTTGGCAATCTTGTCGATTTCGTCGATATAGATGATGCCCTGCTGGGCCTTCTGCACATCTCCATCGGCGGCCTGAAGGAGCTTCAGGATAATGTTCTCGACGTCCTCGCCCACATAGCCGGCTTCGGTGAGTGTGGTGGCGTCCACGATGGCGAAGGGCACATCGAGCATGCGGGAAAGGGTTTGCGCGAGGAGCGTCTTGCCCGTGCCAGTGGGACCGATGAGGACGATATTGGACTTGCTGAGCTCCACTTCACCGGGCTGCTTGTTGAGGAAGATGCGCTTGTAGTGGTTGTAAACGGCCACGGCGAGTTTTTTCTTGGTGCGATCCTGACCAATGACGTAGCTATCGAGGAATTGCTTGATTTCCGGGGGCCGGGGCAGGCGGCGCGCGGGAGCGGCGGCCTGTTCGCGCTTCTCGTCTTCCAGAATGGTCTGGCAAACGCCCACACACTCATTGCAGATGTACGCGCGCGGATAGTCCGAAGGGGAACTGATCAGCTTCTCCACCTGCTCCTGAGTCTTGTGGCAAAAAGAGCAACGCAGAGGTTCGTCTGGGCTGTATTTTTTCACGTGTGTGAAGGCCTCGTCCTCCGGCGGAAGCACCGGAGCCTTGATTCCATTCTAGGCCGAATTCTCCCTCGCGCGAAAGAGAAAGTCTCTAGTACTGATAGCAATCAGCAACGCTGCGCAGGGCTACCTGTGCTTGTAGATGATCTCATCAATCATGCCGTATTCCTTGGCCTGCTCCGGGTTCATGATGTAATCGCGCTCGACGTCCTTCTCGATGCGCTCGATGGGCTGGCCGGAATGCTTGGCAAGGAGCTGATTGATGGTGGTACGCATGCGCAAAATCTCTTTGGCGTGCAAATCGATGTCGGTGGCTTGTCCGCCGAGTCCGCTCATCCAGGGCTGATGGATGAGGATGCGGGCGTTGGGCAGGGCAAAGCGCTTCTTGGGAGTGCCACCGGCAAGGAGCACGGCAGCGATGGAAGCGGCCTGGCCGACGCAGGTGGTGACCACGTCCGGCTTGACGAATTGCATGGTGTCGTAGATGGCGAAGCCCGCGGTAATGGAGCCGCCGGGGGAGTTGATGTAAAGCTGAATGTCTTTTTCCGGGTCTTCGGCCTGGAGGAACAGCATTTGGGCGGTGGCGAGGTTGGCGACGTGGTCGTCAATGGGCGTGCCGATAAAGATGATGTGTTCCTTGAGCAGGCGGGAATAGATGTCGTAGGCGCGTTCGCCACGGCTGGTCTGTTCGACCACCATGGGAACCAGAGTTGTGCCGAAATAGCCGGGCTCTTCGTGTTTTCTCATGTGAACGAGTGCGCTCGCAAAAGCGGGGATAAAATCACTTGACGCTGGTGGCACTGGCCGCGGCGACGGTCTTGACCTTGGCAGTTTCGGCCAGCCAGTCGACGGTTTTGTCACTCCGCAGCTTCGCTTTCATCCTATCGAGGGCTCCCTGCTTTGTCAAACGCGCCTCAAGAACTTCGGCGGATTCGCCACTATGACTGGCCAGGTGCTCGAGCTCCTTGTGGAGATCGTCATCGTTTACTTCGATTTTTTCCTCGGTGGCGATGCGGTCCACAACGAGTTCGGCCTTGACGTCATCCTTGGCGCGGTCTTCCTGACGGCGGCGCAGGCTAACCCAGTCCACGTTCACGGCGCGGGGATCCACACCTTGCTGGGCCAGCGAGCGCACGACACGTTCCAGGCGCACATCCATTTGATGCTCGACGAGGGATTCGGGCACGGGGAAATCGTGAAGTTTGACGAGCTCGGCGAGGATCTTTTCGCGCGTGAGATCTTTCTGGCGGTGGTCGCGCTCGTGTTCCAGGCCCTCGTGGATTTTCTTTTTCAGTTCGTCGAGGGAGGCGGCGTCGCTGACGTCCTTGGCGAATTCGTCGTTCAGTTCGGGAAGTTGTTTGGTCTTGATGCCGAGGACATCGAGGGAGTAGTGAAGAGTCTTGCCGGCGAGCTTGGTGTCGGGATAGTCGGCGGGGTAGGCGACGTCGAAATTCTTGTGATCGCCGGCGCTCGTGCCGAGCAGGTGTTCGTTGAATGGCTCCATGGTTTCTTCGGCGCCGACGTGGCAGAGGACGCTCTCGGCTTTCAGAGGTTCGCCGCCGCCTTCGGGCGTGTCCAGAAGCTTAACCTGGACGAAATCGTCGTTCTGGACGGTGCGGCCTTCGACGGGAGCGAACGTGGCGGCGCGCTGCTGCATTTCGGCGAGGGTGTTGGCGACGCTTTCGTCGGTGATGGCCATTTCGGGAAGTTCGATTTCGAGGTTTTTGTAATCGCCGAGAGAGAATTCAGGCAGGACTTCAAACGAGGCGCGGAATTTTACCGGCTGGCCTTCCTTGTATTCGAGCTTGTCCACCTGGGGCTGGGAAACGGGCGTGAGCTTTTCTTCGGCGACGGCCTTTTCAACGCGCTCCGGCACGAGGGTTTGCAGGACTTCGCCCTTGATGTCTTCCGCAAAGCGCTTCTTGATCAGCGAGATTGGCGCCTTCCCCGGGCGAAACCCCGGCACGCGCGCCACCTTCGCCAAGTCCTTCGCCACCTTCTCCGTCTGCTTGGCCACTTCTTCCGCCGGAATTTCCAGCTCCAGCTCTCTCCGGCACGTCGCTTCCGCCATCTCTCGTTCTCCCTTTGCGTTCCCGCTCTCTAGTTCCTTCCCGTCTTCAATTTGCCGCTGTTTGCGCGGCTTGCCCCGCGGCGCTTCGCGGAAAACACGAATTCCGCCCCACACCCTATCGTGCCTGAAACTCTCTGGAAACTACTGCGGCCAATGCGGCGGGCCTGCAAAAAATCCCAACTAAAAGTATAAGGGAGGGTGAGGCAGGGGTCAACGCGAGGCTGGGGATAGGGGACAAGGAGCCCCAAACTGGGCCCCTCGCCCGATTGTGATGCCATGCGGAATGGTATGTGGATCCGATTGGTACCGGGATCCACTTCTCCGGTAAGCGCTGCCGGCTCAGACGGTCGACGCAACACTTGCTTGGAGTTTACTCGCTGGAGTTTGAAATCCTAGAGTTTTTCTTGGACGTTGATTCAAGCGCAGCTCGACCTGGTCGAGCT
>Ga0181518_10001995_pt1 | contig 20107 bp, 17 predicted proteins | sample PEATcosm2014_Bin_28_FD_119751 | JGI IMG/M metagenome (GOLD analysis project Ga0181518, IMG submission 119751) | Peatland microbial communities from MTU Mesocosm Facility, Houghton, MI, USA - PEATcosm2014_Bin01_60_metaG | ecosystem: Environmental > Terrestrial > Soil > Wetlands > Peat | place... | reverse complement strand
GCCGCGGGTCCGCGGCCGGGCGTGGTACGCCGCGGGTCCGCGGCCGGGCGTGGTACGCCGCGGGTCCGCGGCCGGGCGTGGTACGCCGCGGGTCCGCGGCCGGTCTCAGAAGACGACGACGCTGCGCAGCACCTCGCCGCGTTCCATCTTGCCGAACGCCTTCTCGACGTCCTCCAGTGACATCGTCTCGGAAACGAACTTCTCCAACGGGAGGCGCCCGCCCAGGTGCAGGTCGATGAGCATCGGGAAGTCACGGCTGGGCAGGCAGTCGCCGTACCAGGAAGACTTGAGCGCGCCGCCGCGGCCGAACACATCCAGCAGCGGCAGGTCGAGCCGCATCTCGGGGGTTGGGACACCCACAAGTACCACGGTCCCGGCGAGGTCGCGAGCGTAGAAGGCCTGCCGATAGGTCTCCGGCCGGCCGACCGCCTCGATCACCACGTCCGCGCCGAAGCCGCCGGTCAGCTCGCGGATGCGCTCGACCGGATCACCGGCCCGGGAATTGACCGCGTCCGTGGCCCCGAGCTCGCGCGCCCACTCCAGCTTCCGGTCGTCGACGTCCACCGCGATGATGCGTGTCGCGCCGGCCAGGCGGGCCCCCATGACGGCGGCGTCTCCCACGCCCCCGCAGCCGATGACCGCGACCGAGTCGCCGCGGCCGACCTGGCCGGTGTTCAGCGCCGCGCCGAGCCCGGCCATCACGCCGCAGCCCAGCAGGCCGGCCACCTCGGGCCGCGCGGCCGGGTTGACCTTGGTGCACTGACCGGATGCGACCAGGGTCTTTCCGGCGAACGCGCCGATACCCAGGGCCGGCGACAGCGGGGTGCCGTCCGCGAGCGTCATCTTTTGCTTCGCGTTGTGGGTGCTGAAGCAGTACCAGGGCCGGCCTCGGCGGCACGCGCGGCACCGCCCGCAGACCGCGCGCCAGTTGAGGATGACGAAGTCGCCGGGGGCCACGTCGGTCACGTCATCACCGACGGCTTCCACCACCCCGGCCGCCTCGTGGCCGAGAAAGTACGGGAAGTCGTCGCCAATCCCGCCTTCCCGGTAGTGCAGGTCGGTGTGGCAGACGCCGCAGGCCTGGATGCGAACCAGGGCCTCGCCCGGCCCCGGCTCCGGTACCAGGATCGTCGCGACCTCGACCGGAGCGCCTTTCCCGCGCGCGATCACGCCCGGCACGCTTTCCGTCATCGGCTCACCCTCCCGTGCAGGCCGCGGCCCGGGCCGGTTCCGGGCCGGGGCGCCTCTCGTCACCCTCATTACTTACCAGAGGAAAGAGCCGCCAGCGCCCGGCGCACCCAGCGGACGGATGGCGGCAGCCGCCGAACGAAGCCACAGCGACCGTCACAGGGGGCGCCGGGCCGTAACGCCGGCCGGCCACCGACGCCCGCCACCCTCCGGGCTGGGACATACCTGGCTGGCGTGGGGCCGGGCCAGTGCTTACCGCCCTTGGTGAGTGGGCATTCGGTGGCGGGGCGGGCTCGTGTTTGCCGCCCTCCGGGCTGGGCATCCCGGGTCGCGGGGCGGCCTACTGCTTGCCGCCGACGAGGCCGCCGAGGCCGTTGGTGACGTTGCCGACCCCGTTGCCCACGCTGCCCGTGGTACTGCTGACCGTCCCGCCCAGCACCTGGACGGTGGCGGCGGCGCCGTTGCCGACATTAGTCACCGCGCCGCCGACGGTACCGAGCCCGGACTTGCTGAGCCTCGCGCCGACTTGCTGGGTGGTATCGATGACCGCATTCCCGATCGTGGAAACGGTGGGGCCCAGCACGGTGCCGACCACCTGGGTGGCGCCCGCTACCACCTGTCCGAGGTTGCCGGCCGTGGTGCCGAGACCAGCTCGGACGCCCTTGGTGATCGTCCTGATCGGCCCAGAACTCGGGCCGGTGGTGCCGCCACTGGCCGTGTTGCGGTCCGCCGACGGCACGGCCGCGTCCGTCCCGGACGACCCAGCCGGCGCACCCTTAGCCGGACCGGCCGGCCCGGCGCTCGCGGCGCCGTCACAACCCCCGCTGGTCCCGTCCGGCGCGCTGGTCCCGTTGGACGCGGTGCGGCACACACACCCCGTCACCCCGCTGACCGGGGCCAGGGCCGCGACCGAACGCAGCGGGCTGGCCGCGCCGGACACGCCGAGGTGCGCGAACGGACGCGAGGAAGACAGCGCGGCGGCCGGGACGGCAACCTGTCGGGTGCCGATGGCTAGTGGGGAGGGGCCGACCGCGGTGACGCTGATGGCGAAGACCATGCCGCCCACCGCGGCCAGTCCGGCCGCAGCGGCCGCGGCCGCGGCCGCGGTCAGGGGGTGCAGCCGCAGCAGCCGCCAGTGGGCGCCCAGCCAGGCCCCCGCGCGCTCCCGGGCCACGGCCGCCTTGATCCCGGTCCCGGCCTTGATCCCGGTGGCCGCTCCGGCTTTCGGTAACCGGCTTGGCCCCAGTCGCGGCCCCCGCCTTCGCCGCGTCCGCCTTCGCCGCGCCCGCCTTCGCCGCTCCGGCCCCCGCACCGGAGGCGAGCGCAGCCGACGCGCCGGCCAGCGCAACGGGCGTGAGCATGGCGCCGAGGTGGCTGTTGAGCTCGGCCAGCTCACTGGCCAGGGCGTGACAGCCCGTGCAGTGCTGGAGATGCTCGTGGACGACGCTGCGCCGGCGCCGGCTCAGCCGGCCACGGGCGTCCGCGCCGAGCGCGGCCGCGTACGACTGGCAGGAGACCGGAACATTGCGCCCAATGTGCTGCTGCAGGTAAGCCTGCCGGAGACCTTCCCGGGCCCGTACGGCCAGAGCCGACACTCCGTTGGCCGACAGCCCGAACATTGGCGCGATCGCGGCGGGTGCCTTGCCCTCGACCTCCAGCTGCCAGAGAACGGCGCGCCAGCGCGTCGGCAGGCGGCCGAACGCCGCAGCGACCAGGCGAGCCTCGGCCCGGGCTTCGGCCTCCGCTTCCGGGCCGCGGGACAGCTGGGCCAGGCTCATGTTCTCTTCTGGCACACGGTCCTCGAGATCCTGGTCGAGATCGCCGATGACGGTCGTCCGGCGGCTGGCGCGCAGCCAGTCGTTGGCCGTGTTACGGACCGCCGTCAGCAGGTACGCGCGGAAGGCCAGGCCGGGGCCGCCGCCGGCCCGGATCGCCCCGAGCACGCGGGTGAAGGCCTCGGCGACGATGTCGTCGGCCACGTCGCGCTGGACCATCGAGAGCGCGACGCGCCGCGCGACCGGCGCGTGCTCGATGTACAGCTCCTCGTACGTGCGACCGGCAACGTCGCCGACGGGCAGGATTGCCATGTCGTTGGGCGTTCGGTGCTTAGGCCGATGGCCGCCGTCGGGGATTTGTTCGCCGGCTGTCCCGCTGAGCACGATAACCTCCGGGCTATCTCGGGTGCGGGACCGATAATGCCAAGTGCGGAGCCTAAACGCTAGTTGATGGCCGAAGAATTAGCGTCAATATAAGCAGCAATAATTCGGATATTTAGGGTATCCCGATGGGAATGGGGTGGGTGATTACAAAAGGAGCCCTCGCGGTGAGCGGTTGAATTGATCCGCCGAGGGCGTCATTTCCGGAACAGGCCGCGCCGTCCTTGTAAGCTATCTTCGCGCCTTTTCCGCAGGCCGGTTCCCCGCTCATCCGGACGTCCCGCACGGCCCTTCCACGCTCCGCCGCGGCCGGCGTAGTGCCGACGGCCCGAATCGGCCGTCATGGCCGCGTAGATGGCCGCGACAGCAGGCAGCAGAGGAGCCCACAGGGGCGACAGCCGGTACAGCCGGAGCATCGGCAGGTAACTGATCGCCATTGCCGCCCATCCAGCCCCGCCGGCCGCCGCGCATAGCAGCGGTCCGGTCTCCGCGCCGCCCGCCGTCTGGCCCGCGCCCGCCGCGAGAGCGATCAGGCCGGTGATCGCACTGACCGGCGGCAGGGTGTAGAGCCAGGCGAGCCCGGCCAGTGCCCCGGCCAGCAGCCACGGCGAGTAGCGAAGCTGAGTGTAGGCCGACCGAGCGACCATGTTCCACAGGTCGGCGAGGCCCACGTACGGCCGGACACTCCGGACTTCGGTACTGAGCCCGAGCCAGCAGCGGCCCCGGGCCGGAGGGCGTTTCAGCAGCCGGCCCAGGGCTACGTCGTCGATAAGCGCGCCACGGATGGGAGCAAGGCCCCCGGCCGCGTCGAGGGCCCGGCGGCGGATGAGCATGCATCCGCCCGCTGCGGCCGCCGTCCGGCCGCCCGGCCGGTTGACCCAGCGGAACGGGTAGAGCTGGGCGAAGAAATAGACGAACGCCGGGATGATCGTCTTTTCCCATCCGGTCTCGCTGCGCAGCAGGGCCATCTGCGACACCAGGTCACGATCATCGCCCTCGGCCGCAGTGACGAGCGCGCGGAGTGCGCCCGGGGCCCAGGCGATGTCGGCGTCGGTGAACAGAACGTACGGGGCGCCGTCGGCCCGGGACGCCGCCAGTCCCTGAGCCATGGCCCACGGCTTGCCGGCCCAGCCGGCGGGCGGGGCGACGCCGTGGACGATGCGCAGCGGCCGGGGCGCGGCAACGCCGATCGCGGCGGCGACCTCATCCGTGCCGTCGGTGCTGCTGTCGTCGACGAGCGTGACCGAGAACGGGCCGGGGTAGTCCTGGGCCAGCAGGGCCGGCAGCGTCACCGGCAGGATGGCCGCCTCGTCCCGGGCCGGCACCAGAGCGACGACCTCTGGCCAGGCAGCCGGCTCCGCCGCGTCCGGCTCGCGCATGGGCGACTCCGGGGCCGGCTCCGTCGCGGCCGGCTCGTGCGTAGGCGACTCCGGGGCCAGCTCTGGCGCGGCGCAGTGCCGGGCCGGGAGCCGCTGATCGGTGCGCCAGAAGCCGCCGTGGCCGGTGAGCAGGACGAGCCAGGCGACGGCGGCCAGCGCCGTCACGATCCCGAGAACAAGCACAGGGGAAGCCTGGCACAGGGGAAGCCTGGCACAGGCCGCGGGCCCGGTGGCCAGGCTGGCGGCTATCTGCGCCAGGCGAGGATCTTGCCGACGTGGTAGGTGGGCTGCCCGAGCAGGCCGATCAGGTACTCCCCGAGCCCCGAGCGCGGGCCGGTGACCGCTACCACAGCGGCCGGGTCCCAGCGCGCGAGCTGGGCTTCTACCTTTGAGCGCGCGGGCATTTCGAGGAACGCGCCGCCCGACCACAAGACGTTCAGGTACAGCGCGGCGGGTGACATGACGCCGCCGTCGATGTGGGCCTGACCGCCCGGTCCGGGGCCGGTGAAGTACCCGCCGATCAGGTCGATGGGCAGCGCGGTGTCGGCCTGCCAGCGCATCGGCTCGGTGAACGTCGCCGTGGGGATCGGGACGACGAGGACCCGGGCGCCGGCCGGCAGATGCAGGGCGGCGAAGGACGCCGACCACCCGGCCGGCGCGGGGGTGGCCGCGGCGTCGGGCAGTGGGCGGGGCAGGAGCGGCAGCACCGCGAGGACCGCGGCGGCGGTGGCGGCCTGCGGCCCCCAGCGCCGTGCGACGATGCGCGGGTGGCGGTGCGCGAGATCCAGGCCAAACGCCAGCAGGGCCGCCCCGGCGCCATCGGCGATGATCGAGAACCGGGTCGGCAGCGCCGCCCCCAGCAGCGGCAGCGAGCCTATCCAGTGCCAGGGCAGCAGGACCGCGTGGTGGTCTGTGCCGCCGACCATCAGGGTGCCCCCGAGAGAGAAGATCTCCAGCACCGCGGACGTCACGGCGGTCGCCCGCACCGGAAGGTTCCGCCAGCAGAACAGCGCCACCACGGCCAGCACAACGAGCAGCGGCCATCCCACGTAGGCGAGATACTCCGGGACACCGCCCCGGTAGCTGGCAGCGGCCGAGGCGCTGGCCGCGGTGTGGAAGAACAGGAACGCCGACGGGGTCACGAACCCGGCCAGGTCGTTCTTGAAGAAGTCGGGCGGGAATGCGCTTCCGTGCTGGTGCAGCGGCCCGAAGAACTGGACCCACAACGGGTAACCGGACACGATGAGCACCGTGGCCACCGCGACGGCGAGCCCGGCCATCAGGTTGGCGGCCCGCTGGAGCGCCGCCCGCGGCCGGCTCACGGCGAGCACAATGGCGATCACCGCGCCCGCCAGGGCCGTGTCCAGCAGCACTTCCTCCGCGGAGAGCAACTGCACGGTGGCCAGCAGGCCCAGCCACAGCCCACCGCGCAGCGGCCGGGAGCGTCCGGTGCCGATCCGCAGCGCCGCATCGAGGATGAGCGGCGGCAGGACGGCGAACTGAAAGTCGTAGTGGCCGACGGCCGACTGGAGCAGGGCGGGCGAGAAACCGTAGACCGCGCCCGCGATCGCCGCGGCGGTGACGCTCACCCCCCACCGCCGAAGGACGAAGAACAAGGTGAACGCGCTGCCCGCGAAGCCGATCGTCATCAGCAACGTCAGGCTCACCTGAGGCCCGGCCAGCAGCGTCAGCGGCGCCAGCAGGACCCCGGGGAGCAGCATGAACGTGTTCCACATGACGTTGATGCCCTGCGGGGCGTTCAGCGCCGTCGTGACCAGGGCTGGCAGCCTGAAGTGCGCGACGGCCGTCGCGTCATAGCGGAAGAACCAGGCGAACTGGTCGGCGTCATTGGCGTTGCCCGCGACGGTGCCGGTCCCGGGGTGCCGCCACAGCCACAGCATCAGCGCCACGGCCGCCAGCAGGTAGTACAGCGCCGCCAGCGTGAGCACCCGCGCCTCACGCCGAGACGATGGGATGTCCCGGGCGTCAGCCGGGAATTGCGTGGCGGGCAGCGCGGACACGCCTGTTGAGGCTAGTCGCCGACGCCGCGCAATGTGTGCAGAGGGTCGATAACCACAGCAAAAGATAGGTTACGCGACTCCGGCCGGACCGACGGCCGGGAGCGCGGCCGGACCGACGGCCGGAAGGGCAGCCGCTGGGGCGGCGGGGCACCGGGGAGGGACACCGGGGCCGGGCCGCCCGCACGCCTCACTTCACTTCGCGCAGCCGCCCGGTCGCGACGTCGAAGACGAATCCGCGGACGTCATCGGTGTGCGGAATGAACGGGCTCGTCTTGATCCGCGCGATGGACTGCCGCACGTCCTCGTCCAGGTCGGCGAACGCCTCGGCCGCCCACGCCGGCTTGATGCCGACCTCCTGCTGGATGGCCGCCTTGAACTGGTCGTCGGTGAAGGTGAGCATCCCGCAGTCGGTGTGGTGGATCAGGATGACGGACCTGGTGCCGAGCAGCCGCTGGCTGATGGTCAGCGAGCGGATCTCGTCGTCGGTGACGACGCCGCCCGCGTTGCGGATGACGTGCGCCTCCCCCCCCTCGAGGCCGAGGATGCCGAAGATGTCCAGGCGCGCGTCCATGCACGCGATCACGGCCAGATGCCCCGAGGGCGGCAGCGGCAGAGGGCCGGGGTAACTCTCGGCGTAGCTCTCGTTGTTGGCGAGCAGGTCATCGGTGATGGACATATCGGTTACCCTCTCGTGGATTTACGACGGGAAGCAGTACGAGTCGCTGGAGGCGTCGCCGCCCTGCAGCCGTACCTGGTGCACGCGCCGGCCGCGGAACGCCTCTCCCGCGGGGAAGAACCGCTTGTCGAAGGCGATCCCGCCGTCCGGATTCACGTCAGCTCCCTCCCTTGTCCACTGTCCCTCTGGCGCGTACCCCGGTCTGGTGCCCGCTTCCCGCGTCACTCATGTCACCCGCCCCTCAGCAGATCCTTTCGGGCCGAACAGTGTCAAGCCGAGCGACGGGGCGCGAAAGCCGTGACCGGCGGCTAACCGGCCCGAATCTAGTTAATTTTGGTCAGGAAAGTCAACTATTAACGCCCGGGCGGGAGGCGCCGGCCACCGCAGCGGCGCGCGGCTCCGGCCACCGCCGAGCCGGGCGGTCCCGGCCACCCGCCGAGCCGGGCAGCTCCGGCCACCCGCGGAGCGGGGCAATTCTGGCTACCGACATGTCCCGAAAAGGTAACGCTGCGGAATGCGCCGGCCACGCCTGCGCCCGGCCAGCCGGAAAGCCAGGTAAGACGTCTAAAGCAACAATGGCAACGGTTACCTGCGTGCGCCGTTCCTCATCCTACCGATTGGTGGCCAATTCCGTCGGCGAGGGCCAGCGCGGCGCATTTCGGGGTTTCTTTCGGGAGGGAGTTCGGGTGGGATGGTTAAGGCCAAATCGGGGCCCCGGCGATGGGCGCTCGGCCTTGGCGCGGCGGCGATGACCGCAACCGTGCTGAGCGGCGGGCTGGCGACGGTGGCCTACGCGGCACCGGCGAAGGTCTCGTCGGCGGCCTACACGCCGGCGACGCGCACGCTGAGGCCAGGCATGCGGGGCAACGACGTCAAGCGCCTCCAGCGGCGCCTGGCGCAGCTCGCGTACTACCCGGGCGCGATCAACGGGCACTACGGCTCCGACACCGAGGAAGCGGTCTGGGCGTTCGAAGAGGTCCAGAACATGCCCGCGAGCGGGACCGTCACCGTGAAGGTGGAGCGGGCGCTCGTCAATCCCCGGCACCCGAGGCCGCTGTTGGCGCACGGGGCGGCGCTCCGGGTCGAGGTTAGCCTCGGCCGCCACGTGCTGTACGTCTACCACAGCCATAGGATCGTGCTGATCAGCCATATTTCGTCCGGTGGCGGCTATTACTACTGCGACGGCGGCTGTGCTTACGCGATCACGCCGACCGGCAACTTCCGCACCTCGTGGCGGGTCAAGGGGTGGCACACCTCACCGCTCGGGGAGTTGTACAACCCGGTCTTCTTCTACCGCGGGTTCGCCATTCACGGCGACACCTACGTCCCCATCCAGCCGGTTTCGCACGGCTGTATCCGGATCCCCATGGACGTGGCCAACATCTTCCCTGGCCTCGTGCCGAGGAACGGTATCCCCGTCTACGTGCGGGCCCGGGGATAGCAGCCTCGCGTTACGCACCACCGCCGCCGGAGCCGCTGGCTGTTCTCGCCGCCAGCGGCTCCGCGGCGTTCTGGCCGCCAGCGGCTCCGCGGCGTTCTGGCCGCCGCCCGCAGTGGACGTCCGGCCGAGTAGCCCTCAGGCCGGAGGCGCCATCAGGCCGGAGCAAACGCCCGGCCCGAGTGGACGTCAGCCGGAATGGCCCTCGGCCGGGGTGGCCGGGGCCTGGGAGAGCCGGCGCGGGCTGGTGCCGTTCCCGGACGCCGGACGGTCCGGGTCCGAGATGCCCTTGCGCACCAATTCCAGGATGGTCATGCCCTGGCTCACCAGCCCGGCCGCTATCTCGCCGAGACCGTCGGCGCCGTTCAGCACGCTGACGTTGGCGCCGGCCAACCCGGCCGCCGCCTCCTTGACGATCTGCGGCAGCTGGCTGATCAGCATCTGGTCCAGCGCGACCCGGTTGTTCGAGGAGGCCGCCTCGGCCTGAATCCGGGTCCGCTCGGCGTCGGCTACCGCGAGGATCCGGACCCGCTCGGCCTCGGCCTGCGCGGGCTTGACCACCTCGGAGACCAGCTGCTGCTGGCGCAGCTCGGCCTGCTTCTGCGCCAGGTCGGCCTGGGCGGAAATGACCGCCTGCTGCACGTTGGCCTGGGCCAGCGGTCCCGCCTGGGCCGCCTCGGCCTGCGCCTTGTCCACCTCCGCCTTGTACTGCGCCTGGACGACAGCGGTCTGCCGTCCGTACTCGGCCTGCTGGCGCTGGGACTCCTGCTGAGCCTGCACGGCCAGCTGGTCGGCCTGCGCCTGCGCGATCTTCGCCTGCCGCTGGATGGCAGCGTTGTGCGGCGACGCCATAGCGGCGATGTAGCCGGCGCCCATGTCGTCGATGGACTGGATCTGCAGTGCGTCGACGGTCAGGCCGATGGTGGCCATCTCCGCCTTGGAGCCGTCGAGCACCTCGGTGGCCAGCTTCTGCCGCTCGGTGACTATCTCCTCGACCGTCATCGAGCCGATGATCGACCGCAAGTGACCGGCGAAGATCCGGCCGGTGAGGATCGACATCTGGTCCTGGTCGGAAAGAAAACGTTGTCCGGCGTTGACGATGCTTTCCTCGTCGTTGCCCACCTTGAAGGCGATCACGGCCCGGACGTTCAGCGAAATGCCCTGCTTCGTCACGCAGGTCTCGGCCACTTCGGCCTCCTGCAAGCTCAGCGTGAGGTAACGGGCCTTGCGGAATGCGGGCGCAACAAAGGCCCCATGGCCGGTGACGACCTTGAATGGGGCGCCACTGCGGCCCGCCCTCCCGCCAGAAATCAGCAGGGCCTCATCGGGCGCCGGAACGCGATATCCAAACATCACTTCATCTCCTCAACCGGCTCGGGCCGGCTGCCTTTTCCTGAGCCGGTTTGTGAGCCGGCACATCCGTGCTCCAGGGGTCTCCGGCCGCGCTATCCGCCATAGTCGCCCAGCGCGTCGAGCGGGTCGCTGGCCCACTCCATGACGTCGACCGCCCGGCGGCCGCGCTCGTCGATGATGAGCACGGTGGCGCCTCTCGGCAGCGGAGTCTCCGACCAGGCGATGAAGGTTTCTGAGCCGCCGCGGATCTTGATCCGGACTTCCCCGGGACCACTGCGGCCGCGCGTGCTAACGGTAAGGACGCCCACCAAGCCGATCGCCGACGAATCCGCGGCCAACACGCCCCCTTGCACCTCCTGAACAAGGCCAGCCTAGCCCCGCCAGGACAGTGCGTTAAGACGGTGCGTTAATAGGTGCGGCGCCGCCGGAAAAACCGTCCGGGAGCGGACCGTCAGGTGGGCTGGTCATCGCCGCGAACGGGCCGATGTCACGGTCGGGAGGGGCCCAGGCGCACCGGTACGCACCGGGAAGAAATGCGGAATCTGAACGGCCGAAATGCGGAGCGCGACCAATGAGGTGCCGCCTGCCCGGCGGACCGCGCCGGAGCGCTACACGTGGATCGCGCCGTCGAACACCACGATCGGCCAGCGGTTAGAGCCAGCCGACCCGGACGCTGTCCGCGGGGCTGTCGGCCGGCGCGTTGCCCAGTGCACCGGAACGGACCCGGCCGAGGAGCCGCTCGGTGGCCTCGAGGATGTCGGGGACGGCGCGCCGGAGGCTTTCCGCGTCCCCGGGGGCCGCGATGTCGGCGGAAACACCGGCTTCCTTCAGCACCTCCGGCAGGTCGGACAGCTTGACCGCGAGCCAGGCGATCGGGTCCGCGGACAGCTCCCGGACGAACACCCGGCGTCCCGGCTCCCAGCCCGTGAAGGCCGGGTGATGATGGGTCCGGTCGAAGCTGCCCGGCTTGCCGTCCACCGATTCGAGCAGGTCAACCCGCCAGATGGGCTCGCCAACGGATATCGGCTGCGCCGAGTAGATCGATCCCTTCAGGTCACCACGTTCGAGCACCCGAAGTTCCAGCCGGACCCCGTGCTCCGCGCCTTCCTGGCCCTTGCTGGGCTGGGGGTCGACGAAGTAGAGGTCGCTGAGCAGTACACCGATCCGCTCGAAGCCGAACGTGCAGAGCATGAATGAGTCCCTTCCCGGCCGCGGCCAGCGTGTCCGTTTCTCCCACTATCACCCGGGCGTGCGCGCGGGGCCAGCCCCGCGCGGGATTGCGGGCGACCCGCCGGTGATAGAAACGGTCAAAGGAGACGCGGCCGACCGCGACCGCACCGCGCTGGGACGCGGACAAGGACGCGGGCCGGTGGTTCCCGCGTACTGGCCCGCGTACTGGCCCGCGTATTGGCCGCGTAGTAGCCCGATCCCTGGGACGTATCGATGGACGATCGGCCGGATGTCAGCCTTCCGCTCCCCCGCGCATGCCCCTTCCACGTGCCCCCGGAGTACGACCGGCTGCGCCGGGCACCCGGCCTGGCGGCCGCGGAACTGCCCGGCGGATCGCTCACCTGGCTGGTGACCCGGCTGGACGACGCGCGTGCGGCCCTGGCCGCGCCCGGGTTCACGGCCGACCGATCGGACCCGGCTTTCCCGATGCCACAAAAGCGCCCCGCCCCGCCGGCCCGGACGCCGCGCCCACCGCTGACGCCCGCCGAGCGACGGGTCCGGAGCCGCGGCGCGTCGCTGATCGGGATGGATCCGCCGGACCACACAGCGGCGCGCCGCGCGGTCATCGGCGAGTTCACGGCTCGGCGCGTGCAAGGCCTGCGGCCGCGCATCCAGGAGATCGTTGACGAGCGGATCGACGCGATCCTGGACGGCGGGCCGCCCGCCGACCTGGTGCCAGCCTTGTCGCTGCCGGTGCCGTCCGAGGTCATCTGCGAACTGCTCGGCGTACCGTACGAGCGGCACGAGTTCTTCCAGTCCCGCAGCATGATGTTGCTCAGCCACCGGGCTCCCCCCGAACAGCGATTCGACGCGCTGCGGGAACTGTTCGGCTTCCTGGACGAGCTGGTCTCGGCGGAGGAGGCCGAGCCCGGCGACAACCTGCTCGGCCGTCAGGTTAAGCGGCACGGACCGGGGCGCGGACCGGGACGTGACGACGACCATCGCGACCTGGTCAGCCTGGCGTTCCTGCTCCTGGTGGCCGGGCACGAGACGACGGCGAACATGATCTCGCTCGGCGTCCTGGCCGTACTGCGGGACCCCGCGACGCTGATGACTGCCGTCATGGACCCGGACCGGGCGCCGGGCGCCGTGGAGGAACTACTGCGGTACTTCTCGATCGCGGACACCGGGACGGGCCGCATCGCGCTGGCCGACACCGAGATCGGCGGCACTCTCGTCCGCACCGGCGAGGGAGTGATCGTCTCCCTGCTGGCCGCCAACCACGATCCCGCAGCGTTTCCCGACCCCGGCACACTCGACCCGGCGCGGCGGATCCGGCAGCACGTCGCCTTCGGGTCCGGCCCGCACCAGTGCCTCGGGCAGAGCCTGGCCCGCGCCGAACTCGAGATCGTTTATCGGACCTTCTTCCAGCGGATCCCCGGGCTGCAGCTCGCCATCCCGCTGGACGAGCTGCCCGTCAAGGACGACGCGTTCGTCTACGGCCTGCACGGGCTGCCCGTCACCTGGTAAAGCCGGGACGTGCTCAGTCCGCCAGCAGCGCGGGACCGGCGGCCAGGGACACCGCGGCCGCGCCGCCTACAGCCGCCGCCCCGCCGGAACTGAGGGCGACCAGCCAGCGCTGACGCGACGGCAGGTCACGCCACGAGACCGCCGTGGTCGCCAGATCGAGGCCGTCGGCGAGCGCGGCGAGGCCGACCCACATCCCGGCAGCCAGGCCGACAGCCGCCGCCCGATCCGGCTTTCCCGGGTCGGTGGACATCGCGGCGCCCCAGATCGAGGCCGGGCTCTGCGCCGGCCGGAGCCGCAGCGCCGCCAGCGCGCCGAGGCCCAGCGCGAGATCCCGGCCGCCCAGCGCCCGCCCGAGTACTTGGCCCAGGACCCGCCCGGGTACTTGCCCGGGTACTTGCCCGGGTACTTGGCCGGGTACTTGCCCGGCGGGCCCGTCGCCCGGACCGCCCGTCCAGGACCGCGACAGGAGCCCCGGCGCGGCGAACGCCGCGACGCCTACTCCCACCCGGCTGACAGCCACGGCCATGGCCCCCCGCCGTAGCCACACCGACATCGCTGCTGCCACCTGCGCGGCCTCCTCCGGTTCGTGCTCCGGTTCGTGCTTACCCCTCATCATGCGGGACGTTCCCACGGAAGAAGCAGCCAACCCGCGGTGTTGCCCCCTGTCGTGAGTGATCTGGCTAATGTGCCGTTGTCCGTGCTCGACCTGGCGCCGATCCCGGCGGGGGCGACCGCTGGCGACGCCCTGCGCGCCACCATCGACCTGGCCCGGCGGGCCGAGCAGCTCGGGTACCACCGCTTCTGGGTCGCCGAGCACCACAACATGCCGGGCATCGCCAGCTCCGCGCCACCTGTGCTGATTGGCCATCTGGCCGGCGCGACGTCGAGCATCCGCGTGGGGTCCGGCGGCGTGATGCTGCCCAACCACGTCTCACTGGTCGTGGCCGAGCAGTTCGGCATGCTGGAGGCGCTGCACCCCGGGCGTATCGACCTGGGCATCGGCCGGGCTCCCGGCACGGACCCGGTGACGGCCGCGGCGCTGCGGCGCTCCCCGGAGGGGCTCTCGCCGGACGATTTCCCCGAGCAACTCGGCGAGCTGATCGGCTTCTTCAGTGGGGAATGGCCGGAGGGTCACCCGTACGCGGCCATCACCGCGGTCCCCGGCCAGGGCAACAGCCCGTCCATGTGGCTCCTGGGGTCGAGCGGGTACAGCGCCCAAGTGGCCGGCCTCCTCGGGCTGCCGTTTGCGTTCGCCCACCACTTCAGCGCGGAGAGCACGCTGCCGGCGCTGGCCCTGTACCGTCAGCGGTTCCGGCCGTCGGCGACGCTCGACAAGCCGTACGCCATGGTCGCGGCCGCGGTGATCTGCGCCGACACCGACGAGCGCGGGCAGTGGCTGGCCGGCCCGGGCGCCCTGTCGTTCCTCCGGTTGCGCTCCGGCCGGCCGGGGCCGCTCCCGTCGCCGGAGGAGGCGGCCGCCTACCCCTACACGGCGCTCGACCGGGAGGTCATCCGCTCCCGGCAGGCCTCGAACATCGTCGGCTCCGCTGAGACGGTCCGGCGCGGGCTCACCGAACTGCTGGCGGCCACCGGCGCCGACGAGCTGATGATCACGACAATGGTGCACGACCCCGCCGACCGGCTGCATTCCCTCGAACTGGTCGCCAACATGGCGTCCCAGGCCCGCGCGCAAGACCCCGCGGGCCTGACAACTACCACAGCGGACTGACGACGAGGCGCTCATGCCGTCCTATGACGTCATCGTGATCGGGCTCGGCGGCATGGGCAGTGCCGCGGCGTACCGGCTGGCCCAGCGCGGCCAGCGCGTCCTCGGGCTGGAGCGGCACACCCCGGTCCACGATCAGGGTTCCAGCCACGGCGGCTCGCGGATCACCCGCCAGGCCTACTTTGAGGATCCCGCGTATGTGCCGCTGCTGCTGCGGGCGGCGGAACTATGGCCGGAGGTCGAGGGCGCCTCCGGGCGGACGATCGTCCACTGGACCGGCGGGGTGATGGTGGGCCGCGCCGACAGCCGGACCGTAGCCGGCAGCCTGCGCAGCGCGCAGGAATGGGGCCTGCCGCACGAACTGCTCGACGCCGCCGCCATCCGCCGCCGGTTTCCCACCATGACCCCGGCGCCGGACGAGGTCGCGCTCTGCGAGCGCGGCGCCGGGCTGGTGATCCCCGAGGAGTCGGTGGCCGCGCACCTCGCGCTGGCCGAGCGGTCCGGCGCCGAACTGCACTTCGAGGAGCCGGTGACAAGCTGGCAGGCGACCCGCGGCGCGGGGGTCCGCGTCAGCACCGCCGCGGCCACCTACACGGCGGCCCAGCTGGTGATCTGCCCCGGGGCGTGGGCAGCGGAGCTGCTGGCCGATCTGGGCGTGCCGTTCGGCGTGGAGCGGCAGGTGCAGTACTGGTTCACCCCGGCCGGGGACGTGGCCCGGTTCCGCTCGGACCGGCACCCGATCTACATCTGGGAGGCCGGCGACGGCCGCCAGTTCTATGGCTTCCCCTCGTTCCCCGACCCCACCGGGGGCCCCGCAGGAGGGGTCAAGGTCGCGTTCTTCCGGGGCGGACAGCCCTGCACGCCGGGGACCGTCGATCGCCAGGTCCGTTCGGCAGAAATCGAGGCGATGCGGGCGTTCGTCGCACCACGGATGCCGGACCTGCCTGCGACCTTCCTGGCCGCAGTGACCTGCATGTACACGAACACACCGGACGAGCATTTCGTCATCGCACGGCATCCCAGTCACGAGCAGGTGGTCGTGGCCTGCGGCTTCTCCGGGCACGGGTTCAAGTTCGTGCCCGTCGTCGGGGAGATCATCGCCGACCTGGTCACCGACGGCGGAACCTCCCATCCCATCGGCCCGTTCGATCCGCGGCGGCTGGCCCCGTCCGCCCCGTGAGAGGCCGGGCCCGATGAGCCGAACCGCGAGCCCAGCGGGCCCGGCGGCGGCTCGATCAGGAGCCGAGCTGATCCAGGCGCGCGGCCAGGAAGCCGCGCTCAACGGCGTTGCCGGTCAGCAGCAGCGCCTCCTCATACGCCAGGCGCGCCTCGCCGGTCCGGCCGAGGCCGCGTAGGAACTCCGCCCGGGAGGCGGACAGGTAGCCGTAACCGGCCAGTTCCGGGCTGGCCGCCAGAGCATCGAGAGCCGCGAGGCCCTCGGCGGGCCCGTCGGCGAAGCCGACCGCCACGGCCCGGTTCAGCGCGACCACCGGCGACGGCCAGCGGCGCATGAGCAGGTCGTACAGCCCGACGATCTGCGGCCAGTCGGTGTCGCCGAACCGCGGCGCCTCGTCGTGCACGGCCGCGATCGCCGCCATCACCGCGAAGCGTCCCGGGGCGCCCTGCCCGAGGGCCTCGCGGACCAGGGCAACGCCTTCATTGATCTTGGCCGGGTCCCAACGTGCCCGGTCCTGGTCGGCGAGCAGGACCAGCCGGCCAGCCTCGTCGACGCGGGCGCCGCGGCGGGCGTCGGTCAGCAGGATCAGGGCCAGCAGCCCTGCGGCCTCGCCGTGGCCGGGCAGCAGCACGCGGAGCATCCGGGCCAGGTCCAGTGAGCGCTCCGCCAGGTCATCGCGCATCAGCTCCTCCCCGGTAGGAGCGGCGTAGCCGGTGCTGAACATCAGGTGCACGACCGTCAGCACGGCGTCCACGCGGGCGGGCAGCTCGGCGCGGGGTGGCACGCGGTAGGGAATCCGGGCGGCGGCGATCTTCTTCTTGGCCCGGGTGATGCGGGCCGCCATCGCCGCCTCACTGACCAGGAACGCGCGCGCCACCTCGGCCGTCGACAGCCCGCAGAGCAGCCGCAGCGACAGGGCGACCTGGGCGTCGGTCGCCAGCGCGGGGTGACAGCAGGTGAAAACCAGCCGCAGCCGGTCATCGGCAACCGCCGGGTCGGCCAGCTGCACTGGCACGGAGCCCCCTGGTTCCGGCCCCGCCAGTTCGGGCCCGGCCAGTTCGTCCGCTGCCGCGTCGGGCCGGGGCGCCAGAGCGGGGTCGGTGACCAGCAGCGGCAGCGCGCGCCGGGCGGTCGCATCGCGGCGCAGCAGGTCCAGCGCGCGCCGACGGGCGACCGTGGTCAGCCAGGCGCCAGGACGGGCCGGAATCCCGGCGGTGCCCCAGGTGTCCAGCGCCCGGGCGTAGGCGTCCTGAACGCACTCTTCGGCCAGGTCGAGGTCGCACGTGACGCGCACCGTCGCGGCGAGCACGAAGGCCCACTCGCTGCGGTGCGCGTCCGCGACCGCGGCGGCCACGACCGCCGCGGTCGGGTCCACGTCGATCACGGTCTCGTCACCGCCTCAGCATCGGCCCCGGGACCGGGGTCACATCACCTCCCAGATCGGCCGGACCTCGACACCGCCGAACCGCATGGGCACCTCCCGGGCGATGGCGAGGGCCTGGTCGAGATCGGCCGCCTCGACGAGGTAGTAGCCGCCCAGGGCCTCCTTGGTCTCGGCGAACGGCCCGTCCGTGACCGCGAAGCTGCCGCCCGCATCGGGCCGGACGGAGGTCGCCGTGGGGGAGGGCTGAAGAGCGTTGCCGCCGCGGATCACGTCGGCGTGGCGCTGGCCGAACTCCGCGTGCTCCTTGGTGAGCTGCGCGGTCTCGCCCGGGGTCGCGTTCGCCCACTGGGCCTCGTCTGCGTAGATCAGGATCAGGTACTGCGACATAATGCCTTCCCTCCGGTGCACGGCCCGCCTGCCGGGCCCTTACTTCACCGACGCACGGGCCCGGCGCGGATCGACACCCGCAGGGCTCATTTTTCCGCAACTGCGCCGGAGATGGCAGCACGGTCAGCCAAATTACACGGGGTAATAGTCCCGATTACCTTCCGTATTAGGCCACGTCAGGATGCCGCTGTGTCCTGTGTCAGCGGTGTTGTTATCACAGGAGGATCACAAAATTTCGTCGATTTGCCTGCGGGCCCCCCTCCCGTCCTGCGATGCTCTCCAGCGGCAACCAACCACCGGCATGGTGCGGGAACGCCGCGAAAGATCACAAACGCGATCAGCGCTCAGCCGGGCCGAAAGCAGCTCCCGCGGAGCAGCGAGTAAGCGGGCATTAATACGATGATGGGAGCTCTGTGGGTTCAGCGCATAGGCATGGCCGCAAGTTGAAGGTCATGCGGTCGGGACGGCACGCAACGCTGTCGCAGGTGGAGAAGGTAGCGGAGAAGGCCGGGAAGGCCGCTCCGGCGATGGCGGTGACGGCGGGCGCGCTGATGGCCGTTCCGCACGGGCACGCCGCGGCGCCAGCCAAGCACGGCACCGTGGCCGAGGCGGTCGTTACCGCGAAGACCGAGCACACCGCCGCTGGCAGCTATTCCGCGGCCGAGACGGTCCTCGCCACGAAGGCTGCACTGGCCAGCTCCGCCCGCCTGGACGCGGCGACCCACGCCGCGACGGTCAGCCACACCTACGCCGTGCGCTCGGGCGACACCTTGTCGAGCATCTCCAGCCAGTTCTACGGAAAGGCGGGTGACTGGCAGTGGCTCTACCACGTGAACCACTCGACCGTTTCCGACCCGAACATGATCTACCCGGGCCAGGAGCTGGACGTACCGGCTGACCCGCCCGCCAACTACACGCTGCCCGCCGCGGAGGCGCCGGCCACCACGCCGAGCGTCACGAGCGCGCCGAACTGGGGGTACCAGGCTAAGCACGCGGCCCCGAGCAGTGCCGCCGGCGGTGACAGCGGCAGCAGTTCGGCTTCGGTGAGCGGGCCGACCACGGCCTCCAACCTCTCCAATGGGCCCGCGCCGACCTCGGCTGGCACGTACAGCTGCGGCGGCCTGGAGTCCTTGTGGGAGCAGGCCGGCGGCTCCACCGGTGAGGCGGTGATGGCGGCGTCCATCGCCATGGCCGAGTCCGGCGGCAACCCGGGCGCGATCAGCCCCACCAACGACTACGGGCTCTGGCAGATCAACGGCTCGCACGGCGCGCTGGCCACCCTCAACCCGCTGGGCAACGCCGAGGCCGCCATCAGCATCAGCGGCAACGGCAGCAACTGGGGCGCATGGACGACCTATACCTCCGGTGCGTACTCCGGCCGCTGCTAGGAGGCGCCGCACATCCGGCCGAGCGCGCTGAAGCCCCCGCGGGCAGCTACCCGCGGGGGCTTCAGTGTTTCCGCGACTGGGATGACGCGCCGTCCTGGGCTGGCCTCGCCGGTCTCAGGCGGCCTGCGACCGGTCTCAGTGGTCGCGCCGCGGCCGGCCGGGGCCGCCCTCAGGTCGCCGGCCTCAGGCGGCCGGGCCGTTAGCGAGGGTGACGGTGGCCGTCTGGCTCTGGCCGTAGGCGTCGGTCCAGCCGATGCTGACCTGGTCGCCGGGGTGGTAGGCCCCGAGGATCGTCTGGATCTGCGACGCTGAGGTCACCGACTGGCCAGCGAGGGAGGTAATGACGTCACCGTCCGCCAGCCCGGCATCCGCGGCCGGAGAGCCGGACAGGGCCCCGGCGATCGTCGCACCCGACGTGGTGGTCCCGCTGCCGTCGCCGCCGTAACCATACCCGCCGCCGTAGCCATACCCGCCGCCGTAGCCATTCCCGCCGTTACCGTCGCCGCCCAGGCCACTCCCGGAACCGGTGGCCGCACTGCTGACCTCGATGCCGAGGAATGCGGTGGAGCCGAGGTGCACGGTGGAGGATGAGGTCCCCGCCTCGATCTGCGACGCGAGCGATTCGGCCTCGTCGATCGGGATGGCGAACGCCTGAGTCGCCTGGCTCTGGCCCTGCTGGCTCTGGCCCTGCTGGCTCTGGCCCTGCTGGCCCTGGCCCTGCTGGCTCTGGCCCGGGGTCGCCGCCTGCGCCGTCGGCGTGGCGCTTGAGGTGGAGGCCGCGGTGTCGATCCCGATGACCTGGCCCGCCGAGTTGACCAGCGGCCCGCCCGAGTCGCCGGGCTGGATCGGCGCGTTGGTCTGGATCAGCCCGCTCAGCTGCTCCGAGTTGGTGGCCGAGCCCTCATCGCTGGCCGTGATGGACTGGTCGAGCGCCGTCACGCTGCCGGTCACCACCGATGGCTGTCCGCCCTTACCCTCCGCGTTCCCGATGGCGACGACCTGCTGGCCCGCGCTCACCGAGGAGGAGTCGCCGAAGGCCACGGTCTGCAGGCCCGACGCGTTCTGCAGCTGCAGTACCGCGATGTCATTGGTCTTGTCGTAGCCAATGACGGCGGCCTTGTAGGTGTGGCCATT
>Ga0181518_10001994_pt1 | contig 20108 bp, 16 predicted proteins | sample PEATcosm2014_Bin_28_FD_119751 | JGI IMG/M metagenome (GOLD analysis project Ga0181518, IMG submission 119751) | Peatland microbial communities from MTU Mesocosm Facility, Houghton, MI, USA - PEATcosm2014_Bin01_60_metaG | ecosystem: Environmental > Terrestrial > Soil > Wetlands > Peat | place... | reverse complement strand
TGAATTCGCCGTAATGGCAGCGGATGCAGTCGCCGGCGGCCAGGGGGCGGAATGTAAAGTTGACAGAGGAATCGCCCTGGCGCTGGCGGATATGCAGGCTGCCGGGGCCGTGACAGCTTTCGCAACCCACATCCACCAGCTTGGCCGCCCCAAACTCCCGGCGATACCCCGAAGCCGCGCCGAAACCGACCGTGTGGCATCCGATGCACTTTGGATCGGCTTCCGCGCCGCGCCCCGTCAGCGTCGCAAAAGCGCCCGCGTGCGTTTGTCAGGGCCTTGGCGCAATTCAAATCCATTCGTCAGGACGTGTGATCATTTCGCTTTCGTTCACGCGAACCGTGGCCGGGAATACATGGCGCGGGATGTCTGCCAGCGGAAGCGGTTTGCAGGTCACTCCCATCCGGTGATAATTGTGGTTGCGGCGCTCTTCCCGCTCATCCTCCAAAACCGGGATGTACACCGTAATTTTTATCTGCGGATAATTCCGGCGCACCCATTCCACGGCGGGTTCAAGGTCGGAGTCGCCGGACACAATCACCATCGAGTCGGTCAGCCCCCAAAAGGCGTCTTCCAGAACATTGACCGCCATGTTCACGTCGGTCTTTTTTTCCTCCGGCACCTGGTATTCAAGACGGCGCATACAATCATGCGCCCGGCAGGTGACAGTGCGCTCCTGATATTTGCCCAAGATGATCTTCACCTTCGGCAGCGTGCCGAGCGCCCTCATGTAGCGTTTCTGGCGGTCACGCCGGGTGCTCACATGCTTCAACGGATCAACCATCGCCGTAAAAAATTTGACGGCAACAACGTCTTCGTCCAGCCGCAACGCCTCAAAAAACGACTGGACATTCAGCCATTTCCACTCCGGATGGTGCTGGAATATGCCAAAGTACCAGTTGAACCCATCCACGTAGATGGTGCAGCGCTTTTTGAGTTTGGGCGGTGGGTTGGATTCGGACATAAGGCTGTTGAAAGGGGTCAAAAATTATCAAAATAGGGCTTGATTTTCTGGGACAAATGGCCGATATATATTGCAACTTCTCGCAATTGCGATTGGGTGATCCGAAAGGGTTGCCCTATTTTTTTGTACAGTCAGGCCGTCGTTGGGCGGCTCGGTATCAATTTTCAATTCGCTTCGTTTCCTGATAAGGACGCTCCCGCATCCGCATCGGCGGCAGCCAATCTCTTGAAATGAGGATGGCGGCTCCCTGGCGGAAATCAAGCCTCCAATAGGGGCGAAGGGGTCACCCATGTCTGTGCGCGTTTCCGCAGTTGACATCGGGAATTGCTTGTTCACAGGGGTCACGGTGACGCGGGCGGCTCGTTGCCATGTTTGATTATGGGCCACATTTGGTCCCAAAGGAATGGGCGGCTGAATTCGCCGCAATGGCACCGGATGCAGTCGCCGGCGGCCAGCGGGCGAAATGTAAAGTTGACAGAGGAGTCGCCACGGCGCTGGCGGATATGCAGGCTGCCGGGGCCGTGACAGCTTTCGCAACCCACATCCGCCAGCCGGGCCGCCCCAAACTCCCGGCGATACCCCGACCGTCGCAGGGGTCAGTCCCGGCTGTTGGTAAATTCCCATTTGACGCTCGTCAAGGGTCGCGTCAAACGGCTCGGTACTCGGGATGGTGTTTTTGGCGATTGGGGAAGCCGGCTGGGGGTATTTCAAACCAGAAACTGTTCGCGTGGAATTCCAGATTGCCGGACCCGAGTTTAGGCACATTCCACCTCGATGCGGGTGAACAACGCCGGCTTCTTGAGCCGTGTCCGAACCTCCTCCGCGCTCGCCGTCTCAAAGAACCCTTCCAGCGCCTCTTTTAGATTGGCCAGCGCCTCTTCGATCGTCTCGCCCTGGCTCGCGATATCCAGTTCCGGGCAGAGGGAAACGTATCCGTCGGCTTCCGGATTGAGCACCGCGCTGAATGTCATCGTTTTCATAATTCTCATTATATCACAAGCCGTTCTGCCATTCCCGGAGGTTATCAGGCAACCCGGCTTCTGACAAGCGCAGTCACAGGGGTCGTGTTTGGGCTTGGCGCGGGTCTTCAAGTGCGGCAGGCTGGACCGCGCGCCCCAATGACCAGCGCCGAACAACATCAAGACACGCCGCCGACCAGCGCCGCCAATTTCGGCCGGACGCATTGGAGCGTCGTGGTGGCGGCCCGGGGCGATGACTCGCCCGGCGCCCGGGCGGCGCTGGAGAAGCTCTGCGGCATTTACTGGCTTCCCATCTATGCCTTCGTTCGCCGCCAGGGCCACTCTCCGCACGACGCGCAGGATTTGACGCAGGGGTTTTTCGCGCGGTTGTTGGGAAAGAATTTTCTCTCGGCCGTGGACCGGTCCAAAGGGAAGTTCCGCTCGTTCCTGCTGGGCGCCCTCAAACATTTTCTGGCCAATGAATGGGACCGGGCGGGCGCGCAAAAACGCGGCGGCGCAAACACGTTCATCCCGATTGACGCCGCCAGCGCCGAAACTGCCTGCTGGATCGAGCCGTCGGACAATTCGAGCGCGGATAAAATCTTCGAACGCCGCTGGGCGCTGGCGTTGCTGGACCAGGTGCTGCGCCGCCTCCGCGAGGAATACGTCCGCCTCGGCAAGGAGAATCTGTTCGAGCAGCTTAAGCCCGTCTTAACCGAAACCAGCCGCGGTGTGCGCTACGCGGACATCGCCGTCCGGCTCGGCTCCAGCGAAGGGGCGGTCAAAGTCGCGGTCCACCGGCTGCGGCGGCGTTACCGCGAGCTGTTGCGCGCGGAAATCGCCGAAACCGTCGCCAGCGAAGCGGAGATTGACGACGAAATCCGATGTCTCTTTGCCGCCTTGTCGGATTAAACCTGTAACCTTTTGCTGTTTTTTCTTCTGTATAAGGCATGAAACTATGGCTTGATCCAATCTTCTCCGTCATCGGCTTGAGTGGCGGCGAAATGATCCTTGTGTTCGCGGCGGTATTGATCTTCTTCGGCATCCTTGTCGTCGCGGCTGTGGTCTCTATCTGCTTTATTGCGTGGCAAAAGAGAACGCCAAAGACGCCGCAGCCGGCCTCCGGGCCGTTTCGCGCCGCCGCAGCGGCGCAACCGCCTTTCACACAATGCCCGCAATGCGGCGCGAAGCTGCCGGCCGGCGCGCCGGAGGGGCTTTGCCCGGCGTGCCTGTTGAAGCGCGGCATGGCCGGCGAAACGGGCGCGGCGGACGAACTGTTCGTCCCGCCGGAAGTGGCGGAGATGGCCGCCAAGTTTCCGCAATTGGAGATCATTGAACTCATTGGCCGCGGGGGCATGGGCGCGGTCTATAAGGCGCGCCAGCCGGCTCTGGACCGCTTCGTCGCGCTGAAAATCCTGTCGCCGCGCATCGCGGACAGCCCCGGTTTTGCCGAGCGGTTCAACCGCGAGGCCCAGGCGCTGGCCCGGCTGGCGCATCCCAACATTGTCGCCGTGCATGACTTTGGAAGAGCCGGCGAACTCCATTATCTCATCATGGAATATGTGGACGGCGCGAACCTGCGGCAGGTGGAGGGGGCGGGCCGGCTGGCGCCCGAACAAGCGCTGGCCATCGTGCCGCAGATTTGCGAGGCGCTCCAATTCGCGCACAATGAGGGCATCGTCCATCGCGACATCAAACCGGAGAACATCCTGCTTGACACCAAGGGCCGCGTCAAAATCACCGACTTCGGCATCGCCAAGATCCTCGGCCAGACTTCCGGCAAGGCCGCGCTGACCGGGGTGAAGGACAAGGTGGGCACGCCGCATTACATGGCGCCGGAGCAGATCGAAAGCCCGGCCCTGGTGGATCATCGGGCGGACATCTTCTCCCTGGGCGTGGTCTTCTACGAAATGCTCACCGGCGAACTGCCCCTGGGAAAATTCGCCGCGCCTTCGCAAAAAGTTCATGTTGACGTGCGGCTGGATGAAGTCGTGTTGCGCACACTGGAAAAGGAACCGGCGCGGCGCTACCAGCAAGCCAGCGAAGTCAAGACTCACGTCGAGACGATTGCGGCCACGCCATCCGGCGGCGGTTCACCCAACCCTCCGCCTGCGGCTGGCAACCCGCCTGCGCCGCCGGCCGCGGGGATCATCACCGCGCCGGCGGTGGCCTTGATGGTCGTCGCTTTGTGGAGAGTGTCGTCCGCGTTCACCGCCCTGTTTGTCCTTACGACCGGCAGCGCATGGCTGGACCTCTTCCTCGGTTTTGGACATGTGCTCGACGGGTTGAGTAAGATAGCCATTGTCAGCCTGTTGTTATTCAAGTTGATTCCCGCGCTTCTGATTGCTTATGGCGGATTCCAAATGTTGCAGCGGCGGAGTTATGCCTGGGCCATGGCGGCCGCCGTCATTTCTATCGTGCATTGCAGCCTGTTTGGATTTCCCGTTGGAATATGGGCCTTAATCGTTCTGACGCGCGCGGATGTGCGGCAAGCCTTTGGCGCCGATGTGGCCGCTGCTCCATTCTCGCCGCAAACCGACCGGTTTTGGAGGAGGTTTGCCGTGGCGGCGGGTTGCATGCTGTTGGTTCTCATTGCGCTGACCGTCATCGCGGTGCTTGCTGCCTTGTTGGTCCCTGCCTGGCGCCAGGCGCTGACTCGCACAAGCGAAGTCAAAGCCGGCCTCCACCAGGACGCGGGCGGGGAGTATCGCAAGGAATTCACCCAGACATTTCCGATGAACGCGGATGGAAGTTTCAGCCTCGACCAAATCAATGGCCGGATCGAAATCCACGGCTGGAGCAGCAACGCCGTCGTCGTGCGCGCTGCCATTCACGCCAAGACGAGCGAAAGCGTGGAAGTCGTCAAGCTCAACATTGAATCAGACGCGGACAAAATCATTATTCACACCGAACAGCCCTCCAGCGTGACCGGTTTTCCGTCGAGCTGGCTGTGGTTCAAAGACAGTCCGAAAAACGATGCCATCGTGGATTACGACGTGCAGGTGCCGCGGGCCGCGCGGTTGGAGAAGATCAGCACCGTCACCGGCGAGATCGTGATTGATGGCGTTTCGGGCGACATCACCACAAGCACCGTCATCGGCAAAACGCAAATCCGCGGCGCCGGGGCCGATTTGAAGCTGGACACAGTCGCCGGCACGATCGTTGCCGACATGGCCGTGCTCGGCGCGGGACAATTGGTATCTCTCCACTCGGTCAACGGCGGCATGGAACTGGCCTTGCCTGAAAATGCCGACGCGACTTTTTCCGTCCACACGACCAGCGGCGACATCACCAGCGAATTTCCTTCGCTCGTGGTGCAAAATGAAACCCCCGTCGGCCACAACTTGAAAGGCCGTCTTGGCAACGGCGCCGCCAACGTGAAAGCCGACCCCGTCATGCGCAGCATCAAAATCCTAAAAAGCGCGAGCCTGCCGCAACCCCCGGCCGCCCCCTAAAAGTGCGTGGCCGCTTTCGGAAGAAAGCCGCAAATAAGAGTCTGGCGGTTCTTTGCGCTGTAATCCGTCAGAATCGCGCATTTCCGCGAAGATTTCAGGACTGATGGACACGCGGTTGATAAACGCAAAGGCGCGATGGCCGAGAGTTCTTGCGAGAGTTCTTGGCGGTTGACTTTCGCGCGCCGGTTTGACACCATGCCGCTGGAATGAATGTGAGCGAGAAACCCATCCTCCATCACCCGCGCAGCGTCAATAACGGCGCGGCGCAAAGAACCGATTCCCTGTCAACATCAAGTATTCATCGAAAGGAGCATTCCATGAGTCATCGCCTGTTCTCGGCATTCCTATTGATCGCGTTTGTCCCCCTCGCCAGTTGTCCCCTCGACGCGGCGGCTGGCGCGCGCGGCGCGCGCGGCGCGTCCGGCACGTCCACTGTCCCCGGGCCGGCTGCGGCTCCGGCGCCCCCGTCCGCGACGGCCGCCACGCCGCAGCGGTCGGTACTGGCGCCGCCGTCGGGCTATGTTACCATACACAACGATTTCTTCTGGGTGGATCAGAATGGAAACCGGATTGCCACGCGCAGCGGCTGTATGTGCCAGTTCGGGGACCAGTTCTGGTGGTACGGCGGCGGCTTGCCAGGCTACGATCAGACCGCTTATGAGTCCACCGATCTGGTCCATTGGACCTACAAAGGCGTGGCCCTCCGCACCGAAGCTCTGACCGACCGCATGGATGTGCTCTACAACGACATGACCAAACAGTACGTCATGTTCTTGAAGTACGAGGGAGACGCCGCTTTTTTTGGAATCGCCACCGCCGCCAAGCCCGAAGGCCCCTTCACCTTCAAGGGCCGGACCCTGGTGGACGGCGCCAAAATCGGCGACACGTCCATGTTCAAGGATGCCGACGGGAAAGCGTATCTGTGCTACGTGTGGGACAACGCCGGGCCGAACCGCCAACATGGCATCTACCGGATGTCCCCCGACTATCTGACCCTCGAGAAACGCATTTATCTATTTGACATACCGAGCCGCGAAGCCCCGCACATTTTCAAACGCAACGGCCTCTACTATTACGGCACTTCCCGCACCGCCGGGATTCGGTCCAGCGCCACTACATATTACACCGCCACCAATCTCGCCGGCCCCTGGTCGCGCCCAAGGGTGTTGTCCACGCCCGGCTCGGATAATTCCTGGGACACGCAGTGCGATTTCGTGTTTCCGATCCACGGCACACAAGGGACGACTTATGTGTATGACGGCGACCGCTGGATTCACACCGAGGCCCGCCAGGGCGACTACCCCTGGCTGCCTCTGGAATTCGACGGCGATGTGCCGACCGCGAATTATTACCAGGATTGGGATATCAATCTGGCCACCGGCGCCTGGCGAAAATTCGATCCCGCCCGCAATCTTGCCCTGAACAAGGCCGCCACCGCCTCCTCCGCCCTTCCCGCGCATGACGCCACGAATGTCACCGTTGCCACGACCTGGCAGAATTACATCAATTACCGATGGGAAAGCGCCGCCGGCGACCCGCAGTGGATCATGGTGGACCTGGGAGCGCCCACGGACATCAACCGCGTCATCCTCAAGTGGCACACCGATTTCGCCAGGGCCTTCAAAATCCAAGTCTCCACCGACGCCGCCGCCTGGACCGACGTCTTCAGCGCCACGCGAGGCGCCGCCTGGACCGTGACCGACGAGACCTTTCCGACAACCACCGCCCGGTATGTGCGCATGTATGGCACGCAGAGAGGCACGGATAACGGGTATTCCTTGTTCGCTTTTATGGTTCTAAAAGATTAATTATAAACCTTGCAGGTGACAACTATGAAAACTCGAAATCTGTTTTGTTCCTCCCTCGTGTGCGCCCTGGCCCTGGCTGCGGCTCAGGCAATGGGTGGCGCAGCGTCCACCAATTCCGCCTCCGTCATCCCGCACTTGCGCAAGCAGGGAACGGCCACCCAATTGATCGTGGACGGCAAGCCGTTCCTGGCGCTGGCGCATGAGTTGGGCAACGACAGCGCCACCAGCGTCGCGTACATGAAGCCGGTCTGGCCCAAGATCGTGGACGCGAAAGTCAACACTGTCCTGGCCGGCGTTTCCTGGGCGCAGATCGAACCGCAGGAGGGGAAATTCGACTTCAGCGAACTGGACGGCATCATCCGCGATGCGCGGAGTTACCACATCCGCCTCGCGCTGCTCTGGTTCGCAACCTGGAAGAACGGCCAGTCCAGCTATCCGCCCGGCTGGGTCAAGAAGGACTACGAGCGATTCCCGCGCGTCCAGATTGTCGGCGGCTTGTGGCCCGTGTTCGGAGGCGAAGCGGGGCAGCCGCGCGTCGCGCTCCCAGGGAGCCGGAGCATCGAACTGCTCAGTCCCTTCGGCGAGGCGAGCCGCGACGCCGATGCGCGCGCCTTCGCGGCCCTGATGCGGCATGTCAAGGAAGTGGACGGCAGCAAGCACACGGTCGTCATGATCCAGGTGGAGAATGAAGTTGGGATTCAAGGGGACACCCGGGACCGCTCGCCCGCGGCCAACCAGGCATTCGACGGGCCGGTTCCGAGGGAATTGATGGACTACCTTCAGCGGCACAAGGACACCTTGATACCGGTGCTTCGCAAGGTGTGGGAGGCGGCCGGCTTCAAGACATCGGGCACTTGGGAAGAGGTGTTCGGCAAGGGCAGGCCGGCGGAGGAAATCTTCATGGCCTGGCACTTCGCGCGGTACGTCGGCAAGGTGGTCGAGGCGGGCAAAGCCGAATACCCGCTCCCGATGTTCTCAAACTGCCCGCAGTCCGGTTTTGGAACCGCGCCCGCGCCGGTCAAAGGCGGCCAGAGCGGCGGCCCGATGCCGGACGCGATGGACATCTGGCGGGCCGGAGCGCCGATGCTGGATATCATTGGGATTGACGTGTACGGCTTCGATTTCGAGATGATGCTCCAAAAGTTCTCGCAGTCCGGCAATCCGGTCTGGATACCCGAGACGGTCGGCGGATTGGAGGGCGCGGCCAGGCTGCTCTTCGCCCTCGGACGCTATGACGCGATTGGTTTCTCGCCCATGAACGGCGGGATAGACCGGCGGCTGGCTCCCGATTACGATCTGATCAGCGGCTACGACATGGCCACGCAATTGACGCCGCTGATTCTGGAACACCAGGGTACCGGCACGATGTCCGCCATCCTGATGCAACCGAAGGACCCGCCGCGGCAAATCCCGCTGGGCAACTACACGCTGTCGGTCGCCTTTGTCAAGCCGCGGGCGGAAAAGCGCGGCGAGCCGGCGCCGGAGCCGCCGACCCTCGCGGGGGCGATTTTCATCTCGACAGGGCCGGACGAGTACTACGCGGCCGGCTTCGGCGTCAGCGTCGCCTTTTCACCAAATACACCGGGGCTTCCGTACGCCGGACTGGACACCGTGGAAGAAGGCACTTTTGTCAAGGGCCGCTGGGTTGCCGGGCGGCATCTGGCCGGCGACGAGACCATCGAGGGCGATTGCTTGGAGTTGCAATGGCCGCGCAAGGGCGAGGCGCCGTCGCTCCAATCCCGCATCAGCCGGGAGAACATCCAGCGCGTCACGCTGTACCGCTACCGCTGAGAAATGCCAGATTACGCGCGGGCGCGGGCGGCGGCGGGAACGCCGGAGCCGGCGGCGGCTGCAGGCTCGGCGGTGGCTCGCGCGGAGGTCTTGGGACGCTCGCCTTTGTGCCACCAGAGAACAAGGGCGCAGGCGATGAAGATGCTGGAATAGGTGCCGCTGATGATGCCCACCAGGAAGGTGAATGCGAAATCGTTGATCACCCCGCCGCCGTAGAGATAGAGCGACATGGTGGAAAGGAAGACCGTGCCGGAGGTGATGATGGTGCGGCTCAAGGTCTGGTTGACCGCCTTGTTGATGATTTCGCTGAACGTGCCGCGCAATCCCAGTTTCAGGTCCTCCCGGATGCGGTCGAAGATAACCACTTTGTCGTTGAGGGAGAAGCCGATGATGGTCAACACCGCGGCGACCATGGGGGCGCTGAGTTGGCGGCCGGAAATGAAGAAAATGCCGAGGGTGAGAAAAACGTCGTGGACGACGGCGACGACGGCGCCGATGGAGAAGGAGAACTCGTAGCGGAAGGCGACGTAAAACAAGATGCCAAAGAGCGACAAAAACATGGCGAAGACAGCCGACCGCTGGATGTCCTGGCCAACGGAAGCGCCGACGGTGCTAATGGCGCTGACGGAGAAACCGGCCGTGGGGAATTGTTGGGCCAGCGTATTGGTCACCGCCCCGGCCTTGCCATAGGGGGCGATGATCTTCAAGGTCTCCGCCCCGGCGCCTTTTTCATACTGCATTGGCGTCTGCCCCACCACGGCATTGAGGGCGGGCCGCAATTGATCCAATCCCACCTTGTTGGTGAAGCTGAGGGTAACGGAGTCGCCGCCGGCAAATTCCGGCCCCATGACCTGTCCGCCCCGGACAAAAATGCCGTAACCCATCCCGGCCACGATGATGACGGCGGAGGCGATGAAGGAGAACTTGGTCCATTTCATGAAATCCCAATCCGGGTTTTTGATGATGTGCAGCATGCCGATTTTGTTGAGCCAGCCGCGGTTGAGGAGGAAATCAAAAATCAGGCGGGTGACGACCAGGGCGGTGAACAAGCTCAACGCCACGCCAATGGTGAGGGTGACGCCGAATCCCTTGACCGGGCCGGTGCCCATCCAGATGAGGATGATGGCGGAAATGAGGGTGGTGGTGTGGGAATCGAAAATGGTTGCGAAGGCGCGGCTGTAAGCGGCGGCAATCGCCCCCTTCATGGATTTGCCCAGCGACATTTCCTCGCGGAGCCGCTCGTAAATGAGCACGTTGGCATCCACCGCCATGCCGACGGTCAGGACGATGCCGGCGATGCCGGGGAGGGAGAGGGTGGTGCCGATGGAGCACATGATGCCCAGGGTGATGACCAGGTTGAGCAGCATGGCGAAATCGGCAATGAGGCCGCAACGATGATAATAAACGGCCATGAACACCACGACCAGCAGCGTGCCGACCACGGCGGACCAGATGCCGCTATGAATGGAATCGGTGCCGAGGGTCGGACTGACCTGATTCATGGCGTCAATTTTCACCGGCGTTTCCAGAGGATTTTCCAGCATGTTCGCCTCGGAGATGGCTTCCTGGATGTCCATTGCGCCGCCGCTGATCCTGCAACGGCCGCCCGTGATCGGCTCTTCGATGTGCGGGGCGGTTTGGATTTCGCCGTCGAGCACAATCGCCATGTAGCCGTCGTTGTTGTCCGTGGTGAGCTTGCCGAATTTGGCCATTCCCACAGAGTCGAACTCGATATTGACTTCCGGCGCGCCGGAGGTGTCGCGGCTGGCGTAGGCGCGCTTTATATATTTGCCGGTCAGCCCTTCGGAGGCCTTCTTTTCCACCAAGTAAGGAACGAAAACGGTGTTTTCGTCCTTGTCCTTGGTTTTCATTTTCAAAATCTCGTAACCGACGGGGATGACGGGCGGTTGTTGCGACAGAAACTCGCGAGTTTGCGGATTCACGACGCGGAACTCCAGGAAGGCGGCCTTCTGGATATTGATCTTGGCCTGATCCTGCGCGGCTTGGGAAAGGCCCGGCAACTGGATGCTGATCTCATTCTCGCCCGCCGGGACGATGGTCGCTTCGGTGACGCCCAAGTTGTCCACGCGCTGGCGGAGAATGGTAATGGCTTGGGAGACCAGGCGCTTGCGTTCCTCGGCGGCGTTGACGGAGTTGTAGTTGGTGTCGGTGGTCGCGACATGGTTGGTGTCCAGGCTGACACGGAACTCGGTGCCGCCCTGGAGGTCGAGACCGAGGTGGATTTTGCCGGCGGCTTTGCGCTGGAGGATGTTGAGGAGGGCGTAGGTGGGGTTTTCCTGTCCCTTGACGTAGTTGTTGGGGAAGTATTTCTGGATGTCGTTGGTGCCGATGGCGGCCTGCAAGTCGGTGAATTCGCGCGAGGGGTCCGGCTTGGCCGCTTGCAAGGCCTGGGCCTGCTTGAGGATGTCGCGGAAGACCGCGTCCTGGGCCTGGAGGTCGGCCTGGTCCTGGAATTCCTTGATGAGGCTGCGGTTAGTCAGGGGGTACATTTCCCACAGGGACCCCAGCACCAGGAAGGCGATCAAGGCGCAAAAGAATTTAGGACTGCGAGTGACGATGTTCATGAAGTTCAGTGAAGGTCAGGATGGGCTGGTGTCGCCGCCGCGCTCGGTTACCTCGGCGACGGCGGACTTGAGGATTTCCAGTTTGGTGTCGTTGGAGCGAATGGAAATGGTCTTGTCTTTGAGGGACAACACCACGCCGACAATGCCGCTGGTGGTGATGATTTTGTCCCCGGCGCGCAAGGCTTTGAGCATGGTTTCCAGGTCCTTGGCCCGTTTTTGCTGGGGCCGGAAGATCATCAGCCACATGAGCAGCACCATGCCGCCCATGATAAGGAGCGTCTGGAACAACTGGTTGCGGGGATCGGGCCGCTGCTCCGTTTGTAACGGGGCCGTGTCCGCCAGCAACAATTTCAAACCACTTAAACTCATAATTTCCAAAGTGAGCCGATAAATCTAGGGCAGGGAAAGTATTTGGCAAGCATAACCTTTGCGTCTTCGGTAGGGCGGCGCAACGCCGCCCTATCGGGAATGTGAAGATCCTTGTCATTCACCCGTCACAGATTGCCGCCCGGTTTTCAATTCTCGTTCAGCTCCAGGCGCAGGTAGTCATAGACCACGCCGGAACAGAGGTCGCCGGCGGGGACGGTGAGCGTCATTTCATTTTCGCCCGCCTTGAGCAGGGCGGCGTCGAACCTCTGGACATATTCCTCCCAAACGCCGGTGTCGGTGTTGTAGCGGAGCGCGTTGGTGGCCACGGGCCGGATGGCGCCGACGCTCTTGCCGTTGACAGCGATGGCAAGCCCGCCGCCGCCGTCCGCGCCGGCCAGGGCGATGCGCAGGGCCGCCTGGCCCGTGAATATCCTGTCCTCCATGTTGAATTTGATGGTCCAGGTGGTGGCCCGGCCCCGGCCAATCGTGCGCCACATATCCTCATTCCCCGTTGCGGTCCGAATCCAGCCGAAACGCTGGTTGAGGGGGTCCGTGGCGGCGGGATTCTTCCAGGCTTCCGAGGTCGCATGGGGCACTTGCTCAAAGAACCAGTCCTTGTGGTAATCGCTCTTGCCGATGGTGTAAGTGATGTCGTTGGGGAACAAATCGCCGTAGCGCACGCACCAGCCCCAGAGCCAATAGTTCGAGCCGTCGCCCTTGTAGAATTTGCCGCCCGTGCGGTCGGGGTATCCAATCTCCCACACTTGTTTTCCGTAACGGACGGGCTTCCATTCCAGTTTGCCCAAGTCCAGCGTCTTGCCCGCCGTGACGGTGATGTTGTAATTGGTGTATTCGCCCAGCACGCCGTCGGCAAAGGCATGCAGCGTGTAAGTGCCGGGGCGGATGTCGGAGATGGTGAACTTGCCGTCCTCGGCGCCATCGGCCCAGAACTGATAGTATTTGCCGTCGTGCGGCCAGGTAATCCGGTTTCCGGTGCCCGCCCGCGCGACAAATCCCCCGGCGCCGCTGGTGAACTCCGGGTGCGCCAGGCCGACGGTCAGATGGGGCAGCTTGGCCGTGGCCGCCTGCGGGTCATTGAGCACCAACTGGCCGGTGACGTTCCCGCGCTGGTCCTTGTGCGGGTAATCCACGCCGTTGACCCAGTCGTAAGGCCACGAGGCCCTTTCCTTTTTGGCCTGGGCGAGCGCATCCTGCCACAGGGCGGTTGCGTTGTCGTGCCAGACGGCTGGGACGGTTGGGTTGCCGGCGGTTTCCGCCAGAATAGCCATGTCAGCCGGGGATGGGTCTTTGGGGTCGAGCAGGGCATTGCAATAGACAAAGATCGGGCCGACGACTTTGTTCCAGTCCTCCCCGGCGGGGATGTTGCAGCCCGCGCCGCCGGCGTAGTGGCCCGCGCACCAATAGTCCAGGATGATCGGGTCGGGGTTGTCGTTGGCGTCGAAATGGCAGACGAGTTCCAGTTTGGAGGCGCCGCCGCAAAGGTATTCGGTGGTGGGGTTGATGAAAAAGACGCCGATGTGGTCCTTGGTGCTGGACCAGCCGTAGGCGGGAATCTTGTATTGCACGGCGTTGTAGCTGTATTTGTGCTCGACGGAGTTTTTGTAGTAGCCGGTGCTCAAGACGCGCTGTTCCTTGGCGTGGATGACGACGCCCCTGCCCCAATCCAGCGGGGTGCATTCGAGCAGGTTGCGGTCTTGGTCCACCGAGAGCCAATTGAAGTCATGGTTGAGCTTGGTGATATAGCGGTTTTCGCCATAACCGGCCGCGCCGCTGGAGGCCGGATGGGTGTAAATCGCATAAGCGTAAATGCCGCTGAGGCCGCGCGCCAGCGTGTAGCGCAGCTCAATGCCAATGCCCCGGCCGGGGGCGCCCTTGATGGAGACTTCGGCGCGCTCGCCGCCGTTTTTCGCCGGATCAATGGTGAGGCTGTTGACGGCGCCCGCCGGCGATTGTTCCCAGTAACCGCCGCCACCTATGGTGTTGATGTCGTGATAAACCAGCGCGGTCAGCCTGCCGCTGCCCTTGCTGACCGTCGCCGCGACAATGCCGTTGTTGAGGATCCAACTGTTTCCCCTGTCGGAAACGGTGACGGGGGCGTTGACGCTGGGTTTGGCGACAGCCGGCGGGCCGTCGGCGGCGCGCAACGCCGGCACGGCCAGGGCCAGGGAAATGAGGGCGGACACAAGGAGGCCGCGCGGGGCGGCGGATAAATGCATATTCATGGCGGCATGAGACTCCAAAGGGATGGGGAGAAGCAAGGACAATTTGAGAGAATGTTATCATCTTTGCTTGCATTCCATGTTAGAATGGTTTATGATTGGCTTGGCTTGGGGGCGGTTGGGCCTCTGCGATTCGTCCGCCAGAGGGCTGGACGAAGGGGATGTTTTATTGCAAAAGGCCGAAGTAAGGATAATATGGTTGCGGCCAATTCAAACGAGTGGTTTCAGTGAAGTTGTTGTATGAACACGATGCGCAATCAGATGAGGATATTGTGGGCGGCGGCGTGGCTGGCTGCGGTGATCCCGGCCCCGGCGGCGCCCAATCCCGCGCCGCATGTCTATCCCAGTGGCGTGGAGATGGTAACCGAGATGGGATCCAACCTTTACTTCACGCTGCCTCCAAAATTCCAGAAGGGGATCCGCCCCACTCCCGTCAAGGTGGAGAATATGGAGGCGCCGGTCATTACGCCCATCGCCGTCAACGACGGGAACAGCCTGCGCGGCGGGGTTTTCATTTCCGCCGGTTATATTGACCTGGTCAATCACCTGGCCCATGCCGCGGCGATAGACGACAGAATCCAGCACGGCTTCTTTCAGCAATACCTGCTCAATATGGCCCGCGAAAGCGGGGAGGTCTCGTTGCCCAAGCCGCCCGCTATCATTGACAACCGTTACTGGACGGAGACCGTGATGAACGATCAGGCCAGCTACTTCAACGAGATGTTCGGCATGACTCTGGCCCTCAGCCTCTCCCATCATTACCTGGGCCATTACAACCAGTATGCCGGCGCAATGCTGTCCGGCAAACTGGTCCCCATCAACAATTTCATCCCGCCGGCCTCGTGGGAGGCTGGCGTCGAGACCGCCGCCCACAATTGCCTGGAATACGGCGTCCCCGTCCGAGGGGCCAAAGTGCTCTTTGAAGCCCTTGACAAGATGCCGGCGCGCCCGGCTTGGGCCGCTTTTATCGCTCCGCCCGCGGCCAACCTCAAGCAAATGAGCGCGCAAATGCAGGTTTATGAGGATCGGTATTTCAAAGGCGGGTTGACCTGGTGAAAATAAGTTTGCCAACGGGGCGCTTTTGGTTTTCAGTTCCGCCTTGAACAGCAAGAACCGAATGCCGCGCCAGCGGCCGCCATGTCCGTCACGCCCCGGCAATTTGAGCAACTCAAGGCGCGCCTGAGCGGTCCCAAGCGCGTGGCGCAGCCTGTTTTCCAGAGCAGCCTTCGGCCGGCGCCGGCCGGAACGCAAATTATTGCCGGCATAGACCCTTCCCTGCGCGGCACCGGCTTTGGCGTGATCCAAGTCGCCCGGCCGCACCCGGTGGCGATGACGCACGGCACGATTGCCTGCCCGGCGGGCTGGGAACATTCGCGGTGTCTTTTGAAGATCCAGCGGACGTTGCGGGAGATTTGCGTCCAATACCGCCCGACGGTGTGCGCCATCGAAGGGCTGTTCTACGCCCAAAATCTGCAAACCGCCCTGACGCTGGGCGAAGCCCGCGGGGCGGCCCTGGCCGCGATGGCGGAAGCCGGACTGGATATTTTTGAAATCGCGCCGCGCAAGGTCAAGCAAGCGGTCGCCGGTTACGGCGCGGCGCACAAGGAGGCGGTGGCCAGAATGGTGCAGCGCCTCCTGCGTTTGCCCGCGACGCCCGGACCCGACGCGGCGGACGCCCTGGCCGTCGCGCTGGCCCACGCCCAGGACACCAGCCGCTACAGCCTCATCGCGCCCAAGAGAATTTAGAAGTCTCACAAATCCGAAAGGTAAAGCGCCCGATTGCGCCAAAGATAAATGCCGCCGGAGGCCAGGGTGAGGATCACCGCCACCCAAAGGGAAACCGGCTCGAACCATTCCACCCACGGCTTGCCAAAGACAGGAAAGCCGAAAATGAGTTTGCCGGCCGGCCCGACTTCCTGGTAGCAGTGCTCCACGAGGATGGCCAGGATGGCGACGATTTGCGAAATGGTCTTGTGTTTGCCGAATCGTTCCGCCGCCAGCAGGAGGTTCTTGGAGGCCGCCAGCAGCCGCAAACCGGTGATGGCCAGTTCCCGCGCCACGACGATCACCGCCATCCACGCCGGCATCCAGGCCTTCCCCACAAACGCGATGAACGCGGAGCACACCAGGATTTTGTCCGCCAGCGGGTCCATGAGAACTCCGAAATTGGTGATGAGCTTGTCGCGCCGGGCGATGCGGCCGTCAAAGTAATCCGTCAGGCTTGCCGCGCTGAACAGCAGGAGGGCGACAGTCTCATGCCTGCGAAAATCCACGAACACCGCAACCAGGAAGGCGAGGGTGAGGAGGAATCGCGAGACGGTTAATTGGTTCGGTACATTCAAACTTTCCCGTAGGATTCCTCGACGATGGCGCGGAGGTTGTTCTCGCCGACGTTGACGATGGCCATCTCGCGGGCGGCGCTTTCCTCGGAATCGCTGGCATGGGCGGCGTTGACCATGATGCTCTGGCCAAATTCGCGCCGAACCGAGCCGGGCGGGGCCTTGGAGGGATCGGTCGGGCCGAGGACATCGCGGATTTTGCGGATGGCCGACACGCCTTCGTAAATGAGCGCGATGCACTTTTCCGTGCCGGGCTGGCGGAGTTGGGCGGCATCGCATTCGCCCGGCGCGCGGCCGGACATGAATTTGACAATGTTGTCAAACTGGCTGTCGCCAAAAATCGGGCCGAGCAGCTCGCCCAGTTGTCTTTCCTCCGCGGCGGGTATCTTGAACGCGAACTCCTTTTCCAGCGCCGCCCGCGCGCGCGCGGCCACGATGTCCTTGAGCCGCTCGCGCAACACCTCCCGCACCGGCCCGTAAAATTCGGACGCCTGCGCGACGCTCATGCGGTGGACCTTGATGCCCACAATATACAGCCCGGTGCGCGACAGAAAATCAATCACGTTGCCGGGCCGTCCGGTGGCGAAGCGGAAGTTGTCCGGCTTGATGAGCACCAGGGTGCGCTGGGGGATTTCGCCGGGCGGATAGGAAAGCGTGCCGTCCACCACGCCGCCTTCGGTGTCGGAATAATGCGCCCAGAGTTTGAGTTTCCTCACCGCCTCGTCGGCGCTCGGCGAGGCCAAAACCGCCGGCTCGAAATAGCGCACCTGGTCCTGGTCGTCCAATATCAAATCGCCGTACGTGTCGCGAATCGTTTCCCCGCCGCGCCGGTCGGCGCTGATGTTGCCGATGACGGACCGGATTTTGCGCACGGCTTCCTCCCCGGCGAAGAGCAGCATCATCACGCGGCGGCGCCGGCCGGTTTTCGCGTCGGGGCTGAGATTGGCCACGCAGTAATCGCGGATCAGTTCCTGGATGCGGCGGTCTTGCGGGTCGGCGGCGGAGACGATTGCCTCCGAGTAGAGCCGGACCAATTCGGCGCCGGGAGCGAACATGCGCGCGGCCACCAGTTCCAAGCCGGTGCGCGTGATCAGCCGCGCGATAATGCCGCCCGTGCGGGACTTGTGGAGCGTGTAGGGGGTGATGAGGACGTACGCGAGTTGTTGCGCCATAGTAAATTAACTGGACTGGGCCTTTGGCTCGGCGGCGGCGGGTGCCGCGCCGGCCGCTTTGGCGGGTGGATGGGCGGCGGGCTCCTCCGCCGGTTTCGGGACGGCGGCGACCGCTTTGCCGCCCAGAATTTTAAACATGACAACGCCGCACGTCGGGCATTTGCCCTTGATCGCCTTGCGTCCGTTCTTCATGGTTTCTTCCACCGCCTCGGCGATTTCTTTCTTCGCCTTGCATTTGACACAATATCCTTCAGGCATAAAAATGGTCTGGACAGGCGCTTCTGGCCTCCTGCCGCAGCGCCCGTATGTTACGGGCGACAGCCCGGCAGCGTCAACCGGAATCGGCCCAAAAGTCATAACACATTGATAGCCAAATAGATATGACTTGAATTGGACGGGCCGAAACCGTCCGAAACCGCTCATTCCGCCCCTTCCGCGCCGCCGCCGGGGAGTTGGCCGGAGGCCAGCATTTGGCGCAAATTGGTCTTGAGCATCTTGCCGGTGGCGTTGCGCGGCAGGCCGGGAAGGATCACGATTTGCCGCGGCGCCTTGTAATCCGCCAGACGCTCGCGGAGGAATTGCCTCATCGCGGCGGTGTCCAATGTGACGCCCTCGTTGGCCGAAACAAACGCCATCGGTTGCTCCCCCTTGCGCGCGTCCGGCATGCCGATGACCGCGGCTTCGCGCACGCCGGGGAATTGATAGAGGACTTCTTCGATCTCGCGGGGATACACATTGGCGCCGTTGACCAGCAGCATGTCCATTTTGCGGTCGGTGATGTAGAAGTAGCCGTCGCGGTCGCGGTGGCCCACGTCGCCGGTCAGGAGCCAGCCATTGCGAAAAACCCGCGCCGTTTCACCGGGCTGCTTCCAATAACCCAGCATGACATTCGCGCCGCGCACACAGATTTCCCCCGTTTGCTCCGGCCCGGCAACCGCCCCGGCGTCGTCCTGCACGGACATTTCCACGCCGGAAATCGGGACTCCAATCGAACCCGCTTTCCACGGACCTTGAATGGGATTGAACGAAACGACCGGGCTGGCTTCGCTCAGGCCGTAGCCTTCCAGGAGCGGCATCGGGAAGCGCGCGGTGAATTCCCGCAAAATCTCCGCCGCCAAAGGCGCCCCGCCGCTGATGCACACGCGCAAGGGCAAACCGCCGGGCGCGGCCGCATGGGCGAGGGCGCGGAAGAATTGCGGCACGGCCGGCAGCAGCGTGGCGCGGTGGCGGATGATTTCCTGCACAATGCTCTTGGCCGGATGGAGCGATTTGACCAGGACAATGGAGCCGCCGACATAGAGCGGAAGGAGCACCCCCACCGTGAGCATGAAGCTGTGGAACATGGGCAGCAGAACGGCGAAGCGGTCTTCCCCGACGGCTTCAAGCGCGACGCGGCAGCTTTCCACATTGGCCAGCAAATTGGCGTGCGACAACATCGCGCCCTTGGGATGCCCGGTGGTGCCCGATGTGTAGATAATGACGGCGAGAGTTCCCATTGCGGATTGCGGATTGCGGATTGCGGATTTGGGAGCGTCCCGATCCCATCGGGACCCGCTGTGGCAGGCGTCCCGCCTGGCACTCTCCTCGATTGCGGATTGCGGATTGCGGATTGCGGATTGCGGACTTCCGATCGCCGCCATCTTCAATCCGTCCACTCCGTCCACGGCGTCCAGACAATCCACCGCCCTCCGCCCACCGCCCTCCGCCCTCTCTTCCGCGATCTGCGCGCCGGCGATTTCCTCGGCGGTCAAGACCGCCACCTGCGGGCGCACTGCGTCCGGCGCGCCGGCCTCCGTGATGAGCGTCTCAATGCCCGCATCGGAGAGGATGTATTGGACTTCGCCCGGTTTCAGAAAATTGTTGATGGGGACGGCCACCGCGCCGGCTTGGAGGATGCCGAAGAAGGCCGGGATGAACTCCGGGCAGTTCTTCAGCCATATCCCGACGCGATCTCCGGCTTTGACTCCGAAATCCCGGATCAGCCGCTCCGCCACCCACAAGGCGCGCGCCCGCAGTTCTCCGTAAGAGAACTCGGCGTCCCCCCAGAAAAGCGCGGTCTTTTGCAAATCCCGCCGGGCGGAGTCAAAGAAAGCTTGGGCCAGGTTCATTGGATAAGATTATGGTTACGATTATCAAGGGATTATCATGGAGCGCAGTTTGCCCACCCCATCGTGAAAACTCAAGACGCGCCAAAACCGCCCTGATCCGCTCCTAAACCGCGCATCTCTCACTCTGGAGCACACGTCCCGATTCCGAATCGGGATGTGGCAGCCGGCGCCCCCGCCGGCCAAGTCTGCAAGGGACGCATGGGACGAATGGCCCAAGAGGCCCTCCTCCTGTATTGAGCCGCGCGGCGTTCTGATCGCTCCGGCGCAGGTACACGACCGTCTGGCAGACGCGGTCCAGGGCGCGAAGTTGGAGAAGCGATT
>Ga0181518_10001993_pt1 | contig 20121 bp, 19 predicted proteins | sample PEATcosm2014_Bin_28_FD_119751 | JGI IMG/M metagenome (GOLD analysis project Ga0181518, IMG submission 119751) | Peatland microbial communities from MTU Mesocosm Facility, Houghton, MI, USA - PEATcosm2014_Bin01_60_metaG | ecosystem: Environmental > Terrestrial > Soil > Wetlands > Peat | place... | reverse complement strand
GTGGATCGCCGGCTTCGATGTAACGCGCGATGTTCTCGATCATCACGATGGCATCGTCCACCACAAAGCCGGTGGAGATAGTAAGTGCCATCAGCGATAAGTTATCCAGGCTGTAACCCAGGATGTACATCGCCGCGAAAGTTCCGATCAGTGAAAGCGGTACGGCCACGCTTGGGATGATGGTGGCGTAGAGGCTCCGCAGGAAAAGGAAGATGACGAGCACGACGAGGCCGACCGTCAACATCAATTCAAACTCAACGTCGGAAACCGAGGCTTCGATGGCGGTAGTGAGATCGGTGAGCGTGGTTACCTGAATGCCCGTCGGCAAGTTGGCTTCAAGCTGTGGCAGTAGTTGCTTGATGCTCTTGACCACGCTGATGGTGTTGGCGCCGGGCTGGCGTTGCACATTCAGGATGACCGCGGGGGTCTGGTTCATCCACGCGGCCTGATTGTTGTTCTCAATGCCATTCACGACATTGGCCACGTCGGTCAGCATCACCGGCGCGCCGTTACGGTAGGCAATGACCACCTTGCGATAGTCGTCGCTGGTTACCAGTTGGTCGTTGGCGTCGATCTGGTAATCCTGGCGCGGGCCATCAAAGTTGCCTTTAGCGGCGTTGACACTGGACTGGGTCAGCGCCGCGCGCAGGTCTTCCAAATTAATACCGTAGGATGACAGGGCCGTGGGGTTGGCTTGAATCCGAACCGCGGGCTTTTGGCCGCCGCTGATAGTTACCAGGCCGACACCGCTGAGCTGCGAGATCTTCGGCGCAAGGCGCGTGTCCACCAGATCTTCGACCTGGGATAGCGGCATGGAACTTGAAGTGATGGCCAAGGTAAGCACAGGCGCATCGGCTGGATTCGTCTTACTGTAGATCGGCGGCGAGGGTAGGATGGAGGGCAACAAACTCTGCGACGCGTTGATGGCGGACTGCACTTCTTCTTCAGCTACGTCAATATTCAGACTGAGGTTGAACTGCAACACAATGACGGAAGTGCCTCCGGAACTGGTGGAGGTCATCTGGCTCAAACCCTGGAGTTGGCCGAATTGGCGCTCCAGCGGCGCCGTCACCGTCGTTGCCATTACCGTCGGGCTTGCTCCGGGATAAAACGTGAGCACCTGAATGGTCGGATAATCGACTTCCGGCAGGGCAGAGACTGGCAGTTGGGTATAGCCAACAAGTCCGACCAAGAGGATGGCGGCCATCAGCAAAGAGGTGGCTACCGGCCGTAAGATAAACGGACGAGATGGACTCACGGGGCGCTGCTCCCGTTTGTGCCGGTCGCGGCAGACTTGGTTGTAGCTTTATTCGAAATGACGACTGCGGTGTTGTCCTGCAACTTATCGAAGCTGCTGGTGGCGACAACGTCTCCCGGATTGAGGCCGTCAACCTGAGTTAGGCCGCCGTCCGTAACCCCCAGCTTTACGCTGCGCATATGTGCGATGTTGTTTTGAATCACATATACGAAAGATGCCTGACCATTCTGCTGAATGGCGGACGCCGGAATCAGCGTCACCCCCTGCAAGGTATTCACCAGCAGCCGCGTGTTCACAAACTGGTTGGGGAAGAGCGCATCATTCTTATTGTCGAAGATGGCCCGCGCTTTGACTGTTCCCGTCGTGGTGTCAATCTGGTTGTCGAGCGTCAGCAGCTTTCCACTGGCAATCTTTGTCTGTGCCGTGCGATCAAAGGCATCGACGGTGAGCTTGGCCTTTTTGCGCAGCTGAGCTGCGACCGGGCCAAGACTGTCTTCCGGTATGGTGAAAATTACTGTGATGGGCGTCAACTGCGTGATGACGGCCAGAGTTGCGGTCCCGGAGGACTGCACCACATTGCCCGGATCCACAAGCCGCAAACCGACACGGCCACCGATGGGAGCGGTGATATGGCAATAGTCAACCTGGACCTGGTCAAATTGCACCGTTCCCCGATCGTTTTTTACGGTGCCCTCATCTTGCAGCACAAGCTTTTCTTCGTCAGCTACGATTTGCTCGGCGATCGCTTTGCGAGCCAATGCTTCACGGTAGCGTTCGAGATCCATCTGTGCCTGGGCGAGGAGGTTCTCGTCCCGTTGGAGCAGCCCTTGCGCCTGTAACAGCGTTGCGCTGTAAGTGCGCGAGTCGATGTCAATCAGCGGATCGCCCTTGCTTACCAGCTGACCCTCCTTAAAGTGCACGGCGACGACCAGGCCATTCACCTGGCTGGTAATCGAATCGGTATAAACCGGAGTGACGGTGCCGATCTCGTCAAGGTAAACGCCAATGTCACCTTTTTTAGCGGTCGCGCTGGTAATCGTGATTTTCGGTGGCGCGGGCACGACTTTTGTCGCGGCATCCAGGTGGCGCCATACCAGCATGACTGTGAGCACAACGGCGAGGAACAACAGAATCCACAGGACGAACCACATTACTTTATGCCGGTGAGGTTCCGAACCGTGGGCCGTGAGTTGATGGTTACGGTCGATCAAGGGATGCTCGTCGGTATCAACAGTCAAAAGGGATCTCCTTTTTCGGCTCAGAATCGCTAGAGATTATAGTCCAGCGGAAAGTATTCGAACTGTGCCATTCTGCACAGTATTGCGGATGGGGACAAGGGCGGAGTCGACGTGTTCCTCACGGAGGGCGCGACGTAGATGCGATCGTATGGCATGTGATGAGAGCGCGTCGCTTCTCCCGGCAATGAGCAATAGGGAACAGTTTTCCATTGTCTGAACTGTCATAGTTGGCTCGGGCTTTACCAAGATGGTACAAGAATCACGGCTAGGTGCCGAGGAGGTAAGAACATGTCCGCGGCCATGGGCTGGCGCCCGCTTACTGTTCGTGCGCTGGCGTGTCTCCTCGTCGTGCTCATGTGCAGCGGCGGTTCGTCAGCGTATTCCGTGTTGACGCACGAGGAAATCGTTGACCTGCTTTGGGCCGACGAAATCCGGCCCTTGTTGCTCAAGCGATTTCCGGGGCTCTCGGAAGACCAGATCAAAGAAGCGCACTCCTACGCCTACGGGGGTGCCGTCATCCAGGACCTTGGCTACTACCCATTCAGCAGCGTTGAATTCAGCAATCTGGTGCATTACGTTCGCAGTGGAGATTTTGTTCGCGAGTTGCTGGTGGAGAGCGCCGATGTGAATGAGTATGCTTTCGCACTGGGCGCGCTGGCACACTATACGTCGGACATTACCGGGCATTCGATGGCAGTGAACCAGGCGGTGGCCATCGAATATCCAAGGTTGCGAGCGAAGTTCGGCAAGTCGGTCACGTATGCGGAGGACAGGACCGCACATCTAAAAACGGAGTTTGGCTTCGACATGATCCAGGTGGCGAAGAACCGTTACGCATCGCAGCAGTACCACGATTTCATCGGGTTTAAGGTGTCAAAGCCCCTGCTGGAACGGGTCTTCCCCGTGGTATATGGATTGGAGTTGAAAGATGTGCTCGTCCATGAGGACGTTGCCATCGGGTCCTATCGTTTCTTCGTGAGCCGGATGATCCCGGAGATGACCCAGGTCGCGTTACAGACGCACAAGAAAGATATGATGCGCGAGCACCCCGACTTCGCGAAAAAACAGTTCTTGTACCGCCTTTCGCGCTCCGATTACGAAAAAGAATGGGGAAAGGACTACACCAAGCCCGGGTTCGGAACCCGAATTCTCTCAACCCTTCTGCGCTACATGCCGAAAATCGGTCCCTTCAAAGGCCTGGGTTTCAAGAACCCGACTCCGCAGACCGAGGACCTCTATTTCAAGAGCATCAATTTGACCGTCGATGAATACCGTATTTCCCTGCGCGCAGTGGGCACAAACTCGCTCCTGCTACCCAATTGCGATCTTGATAGCGGCGAAGCGACCAAGGCAGCGGAATACTCCCTCACCGACGACACTTATGCGAAGTTACTGGCCCAGTTGTCAGAACGAAAATTCGATCTCACGTCGCCGGATCTGCGCGCTGACATCCTGAAGTTTTATTCCGATCTCTCCGTACCGATTGAAACGAAGAAAGATCCGGTTCGCTGGCAAGGCGTGCTGGCTGAGCTGGAGCAGTTAAAATCCGCGCCGCCCGTGCCGCTTGTCGCCGCCGGCGCTGCACAGTGATTTCCCGCTTTCACCGGTTACGGCAATCGCTACTGAGGTTTCGGTGTCGTGGCTGCCGAAGCCTGAACCGATTGGTCTGAGGCTTGTTTGAGAGAGATACTTGTCTGTGTCTGCTTGGCCGGCGGTATCTCGGTTCCGTTTGGATAAATGAGAATTCGCACCGTACCCCAGCCGGCATCCGGGCTTGCGTCGGTCTGTTTACCTAGCCCCAGGGTCTTAAGCTGACTATCGTCGAATCCGAAGTTCTCGACCAGATACTCGCGCACAACCATGGCCCGCGCTTCGGTGAGCACCAAATCCTTCGCGGTATCGCCTTCCATGCCAGAGGATGCCACAATCACCGCAACGCCGAACTGGTTATTAACGAGGAACTCGCCGCCAGCGTTTAGAGATTTTTGGTTTTTTAGCTTGGCCGAATCCTGCTTATCGAATAGCTGTTTCGTTGCGTAAGTAAACTCTTTTGTCGGTGTACCTTGCGGCAGTCGTTCGATCTCATATTTTGCCAGCTCGGCGGAATCTTCGTAGCCGCGGCTTTTGAAATACCCGCGCAAGAAAAAGTTATGCTTCATGGCTTCCATGTTTTCCTGGAAGTCGGTGACCCCGGCTTCAGCCTGGACCATCGTGTCACGCATGGAGCCTGTCGTCTGTTCAAGGTTGTTATAGAGCCGTTTGTCGTTCACCAGCGCTCCGGCAGTTCCCTGACCGCTGTTGACCTTGGCGCTTATCGAGTCTAAATTCGCCGTCGCCCGAGTGGCGTTCTGCATGGCTTGCTGGCCGCTGTCGAGAATGCCGCTTGTCTTTTTGAGCAGGTCTGACATTTCGAGTGGCGGCTCGCTGGCGATGATGTTGCCATCCCGCACGTTGGCGGCCCCGGCGGACCCAAACGAAATCGCCATATATTGGTTGCCCAACAACCCCTCGGTTTCGATTGAGGCCACGGAGTCTTGCTTGATGATTTCGTGTGTGGACCTAGCGAGATCCATGACGACCGTGACTTTTTCGCCCGGCTTGTGCGGCAACAAGATGCTGCGCACGGTTCCACTGTGGACGCCAGCCACCCTCACATCGCCTCCCGCATCCAGACCCACCACATTGTCGAACTGCGCCTTCAATTGGTAGGTTGAGCTGAAAAGATACTGCTTGCTTCCAATGATGAAGACGCCGGCCACTAAGATTGCCAGTGTCGCAACTATAAAAGCCCCCAACCGTGCCGCTCTCGACATATGCCCTCCTACGAGTGCCTTAGAAATTCCCCGACGAACTCGATGTCACTTTCCTGGAGATCCTGGAAACTGCCTACGATCACCACATTACCTTCATTGAGCAGAGCGAGACGGTCCGCAATCGTCTTCGCGCTGTGCAGGTCGTGCGTTACAACGATGGATGCCATGTGATGTTCCGCCTGAAGCTTGAGAACCAACTCGTCGATCTCCGCGGCGCTGATGGGGTCGAGACCGGCGGTGGGCTCGTCGAGCAGCAGGATGTCCGGCTCCAAAACGAGCGCACGCGCCAAACCCACTCGTTTCCGCATCCCGCCGGAAATATCCGAAGGCATCTTCTCAGACTGGCCGGCCATGCCCACTTCCGCCAGCAGTGCGCTGACCCGCTCGTCTTGATCGGACTTCGACATCGTTTTCTTATGGTGCCGCAGCGGAAAAGCCACGTTCTGCTCGATGGTCAGAGAATCGTAAAGCGCGCCTTGCTGAAACAGGAAACCCATTTTTTTTCTGATGTCGCCAATTTCGTCGAGTGGCATGCCGGTGATGTCTTGACCGTGGATGCGGACCGATCCCGAGTCGGGCTTTTCCAGGCCAATGATGAGTCTCAGCAGCACGCTTTTGCCGGTGCCGCTCCGCCCCAGGACCGCGAGGGTCTCGCCGCGTGTCACAGTCAGGCTGATCCCGTTCAGGACCTTTTGACTCCCGTACGACTTATGCAAGTCCTCGACGGCGACAACGGGCGCGCTGCCGTTTTCCTCGGCTGTCTCTCGTGTCACGGCTATTTGATCGATTGTGTCCATACTCTGCATTCGCGAACTGTCGAATCCATGTTGACCGGAAAATGTCTACGGGAAAAATATGATAATGATCTTCACGAGCACAACATCGGCCATAATCAGTAACAACGAGGACAATACCACCGAGCTCGTGGCCGCTCGGCCCACGCCCGCAGCGCCTCCCTCTGTGCGCATTCCCTGAAAACACGCGATCAGCCCGATGATCAGGCCAAACACCGCGGTCTTAAACGTGGGTGGCAGGAAATCGGTGAAGCCGGTGCCCTTGAAACCGCTGGTGATGAACTGGTGTAGCGAAAGCGGTTCAACCAGCGCCTGCGCAACCCAGCCCATTACCAAGCCGCATAAGTCGGCAGCAAGGGTGAGCAAAGGCAGCATGAGGATGCACGCCAGGATGCGGGGCGCCGCCAGCAGCCTATAAGGATTTACCGCGGATGCCTCGATGGCATCGACCTGCTCGGTCACTTTCATCGACGCCAATTCGGCGCCAATGCCAGCGCCCACGCGGCCGGCCACGACCAGGGCGGTTATGATGGGACCGATCTCGTGGATAATGGAAAACACGATCGCGGCGGGAAGCAGCGACTTGGCTCCAAACCGAGTCAGGCTCTGGCGGGATTGCAACGAGAGTACGACTCCGATGGCGCCGCCGGCCAAAGCGACCAGTGGCAGGGACTTCGATCCGATCTCGTCGAGTTGCCGAAACAATTCGCGGAATTCAAACGGTGGACTTGCCGCGGCCCGCACTACCCGCCAGAAGAATATTCCCAGATCGCCGAACCATTCGAAAAACTCGTTAAGCACGTCCTTGGCGGAATTCACTCCAGAAGACTCGAATAAAATCCACAGCCCCACAGGTGGAGGGGCCATGCTTGCGACCGTACTGAGTTTGCGATCGATCATGGAGTTGAACCCAGGCTTGGCGTTACACTCCCATTGCTCCTATGCATACCTGACGACAACACCAAACTCCAATCCCGGTTAGTGATTTCTTTCATGGGCGTGGTTTGTGTCGCAGTTTTCATGATTTCAGTGGCCTTCGTGCAACTGCCAAATTTGTCGATCGTGATCGTAGTGGGGATGGTTCCAAATCTAGGCTTTACTTTGCGGGTCTTTCTGGCGAGTAGTCGTAACAGCTTTGAGTATCCCGACTCCCACCAGTACAAGCGTGCCCACCACAATCCAGTGTGCCGGTACGTGCATCAAGTGCGCGCCGTAGATCAGTCCGGCAATTACAACGACATAACCGGCAAGATAAATTCCAAATGACATAGCATTCCTTCCCCGTAGAACCTGGCGTCTGGCGTTGTAAGTGACAGCCGCTTACAGCCCATAGTTCCACAAATAGGTCGACAATCGGAGACACCATGAACTATTCGAAGCCTAGCTACCCTCCCTAGGGCATGTCTGTTCCATATTGCTCAGGTGGGCTGGGTTCGCCCTGCAACGTGGGTCCTTTTCGCATCAATCTTTGGTTGGTGCGATGGGGGCCTTCTGCCAGAAGAACTTCTTAGTGAGGCAGAAGCTGCCGTCGCGTGGCTTCGGCGTCTATGTTCCGGCCCCCAGGGGCCGGTATACGGAGGATGCGGGAGATAGTAAGATCGTTCGCTTGCGAGAAGCTGAGGTCTCCGGGAACCTCGCGAAAATCCGACCGGACCTCGTACTGCCGTTTACTGATGGTCTTGAATATTATGAGACGTCCCGACAATTGAATGTCGATCAATGCGGTCTTCCATTGGGAAGGCCCGACTTCCACGCGGCCAATCTTAACTGTACCTCCGTTGTCGATACGCCCCAGAAGGCCAAACCCAAACTCCACCGGATTGATGAGTTGCCCTGAGAGTTTCGTCAGGCGCTTTTGCTCTGCATCGATCAGGATAGTTCCGGCCAGGCTGTGTATTACCCTGGCTTCGTAAGTGGAAGGAGAATAATTCGGGTTGGGGCGGAATTTGACTCGAACCAGACTACCCTCGACGCCGTTGTACTCATAGAGAAAAGCTTCCGGCATCAGACGCATCAGCGTCTCCAGCTTCTGTTCGTCGTCGTCGTGAGCCCGCTTGACCTTCAACTGCTCGCCGGGAACGTGCAGAAGGCGGTCGATGCGCGCGTTGTCCTGTTGGCGCTGGTCCGGATCGAGCGGCAGACCATCGATTGCAAGCAGCCGATGGATGGGGCCGTCTTTGGTTTCCACTTGCTCTTCCGTGAGCATCTGTTTTCCGTCCTGCTTTTCGATGGCATACATCCATTTCCGATGCTCCACGCGGTCTGCCAGTTCGTTGGCCACGACCACATTGACAAGCGCAGCGGCAGAAGGGGCTGGACTTTGAGCTGGCACGAAAGCCGCACAAGGAACGGCCAATAGAAATGCGATTGCGAGTCGCTGCGGATTCATCAAACCGATAGAGTTAACGATGCGCATGGCCCGTTACCGTTTCATCGTGCAACTGCCTGATGACTTCATCGACACATCGACTGTGGTCCGGTTAGGGCTGTGGGGCCGGATTTGGCGCACCGTGCGCATTGTTGAGGTGCATGCGGGAAAGCAACGAGTGCGGTCCGCTATAAAGGAACTCCAGGGAGACGTTGGCGCCCATGTACCACAATAGGCTGTAGTTGCCCAATCGGAACCCATCCTTGTAATCGTAGCGGCCGGGATACCATCCATAGACGGCAGTCATGGTGCCGGCGTACGGCGCGACGAGAGCAGGCACGGAAAAGACGCGATGGCCATCGTCGCCGCGGCGCGCGGTGAAGGTGGAGATTACGGCATGTCTCAGCCGCGGAAAAACACCTTTGCACTCACAGCGGTAATACATCGCGTCTTCGTGGAAGGCTTCCGAGAGCCCATAGCGCGTCGTCGTAGCTACCGCTGCAATGCCGAAGTCGGATCCGATTCGCTTGCCATACCCTTGCGCGCCTTGTCCCCATTCCGGTGGAGAGTTGGACTCCTGATGAATGCCAGCCGCGATTCCGGCGCCGACGATGGGATACGGCCCGAACGCGTCGAAAGCGTAGTTGCGGAACTTCGTTTTCTGCGTCGGTCGCACATATGTCAGATTGGTTGGCGGGGTTGCCGAGCTTACTAACAGAGCGTGTGTGCTGGAGGCGTCTCCCGAATTGACAAGCGCCTGCGCATTTGCCAGCACTGTTAGCGCTGACATAGCGCCGATCGCCAACAGCAAGAGCATAAACCCGCGCATCTTCATATCGAGATTCTCCTTGGTTGCTCTAAATGCGCCCGAGGACCAGGAGAATGACCACAATCAGGAGGACCAGTCCCAGTCCCCCGCTCGGTGCATAACCCCAGTTTCGACTGTGCGACCAGCGTGGCAGTACTCCAAGCAGCGCCAAAATCAAAAGCACGATTAATATGGTTCCAAGCATGTTTCACTCCTTTTTCTCTGCTCTGAGACGACGGTGAAACGTCACTCCCGAGGCGGCGGCTTCCATTCTGGTCCATTCCATCGCGCCGTTTTCGATCCTCACGTTTCGCGCGGGGAGGCAACCTGAAGGGAGAGCCATCTCTGTTTATATGCATTAAGCAGGCTTCTTGCTGGTCAAAACTGCTCAATGTGAAAAATCCATAGGAGAGCGCGGAATTAGAAATCTCGTTGGGGAGCCCGGCGACTACGTCGGGCGGATCGCATCTCCACGACGCGTATCATCGCTTTGACGGCTGCGTGCCTCCAACAAAGAAGTGGCGAGCGCCCTAGGAGTGGGCGCGCGCCATTTCGTGTTAAGGCAATCTGCTGGCCTCGGCCGGCCTGGCGTACTGCCTCGTAGCCAATTCGCTACTGGCGAGGGCGCTCTTCTTTGGCACGAGGAGCTTCTTGTGCGGGACGAGGCGCACTTTGGGCGCGGGGTGCGGCTTCTGCGCGAGGCGCTGCCTGCTGGCGAGGCGCAGGCTGCGCACGGGCTATGGTCGCCGGCCGCGGTTCGCTCTGCGGACGAGCCTCAGACCGAGGTGCGGTTTGTTGCCGGACTGCAGGTTGCGCGCGAGCCGCTTTGTTTTCAGTCGTGCGAGTTGCGGCGGCCCTATTCTCGGTTGCCTTGTTCTCATTCGCGCGGGATGCTGCTGCCTTGTTCTCGGCTGTTTTGTTTTCATTCGCACGAGTTGTAGCTGCTTTATTCTCGGCTGCTTTGTTTTCATTCGCGCGAGAAGTTGCTGCCTTGTTCTCGGCTGTTTTGTTCTCATTCGCTCGGGTTGCAGTTGCTCTATTCTCTGCTACCTTATTCTCGTTCGCGCGGGATGTTGCTGCCTTGTTCGCAGCAACTTTGTTCTCATTCGCACGAGTTGCTGCTGCCTTGTTCGCGGCTGCCTTGCTTTCATACGCGCGAGACGCAGATGGTTTGTTTTCGGCTGCCTTGCTCGCGCGGGTTGCCTCCGCTTTATTTCCTGCCGCCTTATTCTCAGTGGCTTTGTAAGGCGCTCCCGCCTGCTTGGCCGCAACCACACCATGACCGCTGAACTCCGCGGGCTTGGCGGTTGCAGCGATTGCCGGCCGTCCGTGGTTCACGGACGCGAGGAGCGCATGGTTGCTACTGGCAGCGTGCACATGCTGGGTTTGCAGCTCCGTTGGCTGCCTGTGTTGCTCATGTGCCGCGGTCTCGTCTGCCTGGGTCGGACGGGCGCTAATTCCGCCGGTGCCGCCGTTATAGCTGACATAATTGCGGTTGTTGCTTACGCTCTGTTCGTAAGTGTTGTGAAAGCTTCTCACATCTATGTTGTTCACCGAACGGTTGTAGAAAAAGTGTCCGTTATCCCAACGCCCGCCTTCATAGCCGACACCGCCGTAGCCGAAGCCGTAGTTGACGCCTCCGTAGAAGCCGACGTGCGGACCCCAGTAGCCTTCATTCCAGGCGTAGGCGTCACCGGCCCAACCCCAATAACCGGGAGTCCAGAGGTAACCAACTTCGGGCGCCATGACCCATGTACCCGGTACCCAGAAATACCCGTCATCTCCATAAGCCCAGTAGCCGGGCGTCCACAAATAGCCGTCGGCGGGGGCCATGGGTTGCGAGTACATGGGCAGCGCGGGCGGAGCTAGCGTGATCGAAACGCCGAACTGCGCGAACGAGGCGGCCGACATGGCCAGTATCAGAAGTGCGAGCGACAGAATACGGATGGTGCGCATTTTGAATTACCTTTCCAGATCATCCTTCGATTGCCCGGTGAACCTGAACTGCCGCGGGCTGCGCGGATGGAATGGCGACGCGTCGATGTAATATTCCCACGCACGGACTGCCAAATCTGTGCACTACCGCTCACTTTTCGTGATTTGTTCCATTCCGCGCGCCAAACGATTCTTTTTGGACTAATACCTTCGCTGACCCCAAAATAAGAACGGCGCGAACCCAAAAGATGGATCCGCGCCGATAGTAGTTAAGCCGGTTGCGCTTCCAGGTGGCAACCGGACGAACCGCTATAGATTGAAGCTGAGTACAAGGTTGACGCCGGGATACGATGCGTTGCACAGGTAATACACGCCGTCAATCTCGATAACATAGACGTTTTGCGTGTAGAGCCAGTTGCTCGGCCACGGGTCGACGAATCCGAACGAATAGCCGCCATATTCGAAGCGGCGATTATTGTAATCGCCTTGGCTGACTCGAAATGAGTGTCCCTGTCCAAAATGGGCCTTGAAAGTGGCGTCGGGGATGCGTCCGCCACCGTTATTGCCGGCGCGCTGTTCCTGCTGCTGGGGCTTCGCCTGCTGTTTGTTTTGTTGCTGCGCGTTTTTCTCTTCCTGCTTGTTGTTCTTCTCTTGTTGCTGTGTGTTTTTCTCTTCCTGCTTGGTGTTCTTTTCTTGCTGCTGCGTGGCCTTCTCCTCTTGCTTTGCCGCTGGTTGCGCTTTTTGCTTTTCTTGCTCGGCGGGCTTGGCTTTCTCTTCCTGTTTGGCAGGCTTGGCTTTCTCTTCCTGCTGCTGCTCTTGTGCGAATGCCGGAGCCGCGACTCCGAGGGTCAAAGACAGTACTGCTGTGCTGATAACTCCAACTAGGTTCATAGGTGTTGCCTCCATTGTCGATCGTTGCGTACGCTTGCCTACTGCAAGCTCCCTGTGGTCACGTTGGCCGGGCTGCCGATGGCTTCTCCGGACACGAGTAGTTCGTCGAGACGCCTCCAGCGGTTCTTTAAGTTCCTACATGCATCCGGGAAATCGAGTGAAAGAGCCCAAATACATTGAGCAGCCACAACACCACGGCAATGACCACGACGCCGTTCAAGATGGACTTAATCGTTCCCTGCATGGGGATGAAGCGATTCACCAGCCACAGGAGAACACCCACAACGATGAGAACTTCCAACAGTTGAATGAGCGGCATAACTTTTTACCTTCCTTTTTTATGTTTCGCGGGCTAACTCCTCTCATCCGCCTGGAGGTGTTGCCCGGAGTTCAACGTGCAAGACTTTTTAAAGTCGATTCATGTGACGGCGCAGGGTTGTGCGCCGCACACACGGATGAAGGATGCCGATTGGCTGGATGTGGCCGCTTTGCCGTGACTGGCTCGAGACCCGCCCCGTAGCGACCTGAGACTCAAAGCTGCGAATCGGCATTCGCGGCTCCATCTACACACTCAGGAGAATAGAGAATGACAGGTACGCGCATTCGCGTCTGAGCAAGATAGCTCACATGCGTCGATTTAGGCGGCGTCGCCTATGCCGGGATGGGATCGATTCATAGGAGCGTCGGTGAGTCGAGCCCGGCTTAATAACGCATCCGGGCGATGGGCAACATTTGATCGCACGACGTGCATCAGCGCCCAGGAATAGTCGAATTCCCGCCCACACTTCAGGCAGACCTGGTATGTCCGCTTCCTGATCGTGAACACGGCGCTCCGTTGGCGGTGACGGCATCCGAAGGCAAACTGCAAAACTGAAGAGACTGGCTTCACAAATCCTCCACTCGCTGGCGGCGTTCGCAACTGCCGTGGGCATCGAGCCAATCGAGCAGAGAACGGATGCTGGCGCGAGCCAGGGCGATCGCGCAGTCGGCGGCTCCGTAGTAAATGTTAAGCGTGTCGCCATCGGGGGCCATGGTGTAGCCGCAGGGGAAGACAACATCGTCAACGTCGCCGCGGCGTTCGTACTCGGTCTCCGGGCCAAAGATCCACGAATCTCCTCGCAGCAGGCATTTCTCCGGATTCTCAAGATCGAAGAGCGCCAGACCCAGTCGATAGAGACAACCCCCAGGCGTCTGGCGGACTCCGTGATAGAGCACGAGCCACCCCCTGGGAGTCTCAATGGGCGGCGGCGACAAGCCAATTTTATTGGCGTCCCACCATGCGCCCTTGCGCGCTTCGAGCATCAGCCTGTGCCTGCCCCAATAACGCAGGTCGGGAGAATACGAAATCCACATGTGCGCTCCGAGGTTGGTCATCGGACGATGAATCAGGGCCCAGTAGCCGCCGATTCTCCGGGGCAGAAGCGCGGTATCTTTGTCGTCCGGCGGCATGATGACGCCGTAGCGCTCGAAACTTCGGAAGTCTTTAGTTAAAGCCAGAGATACTCCGGGGCCACCGCGCGAATAGGAGGTGTAAGTGACTGCGTATTGCTGCAGTTCGGGCACGAACGTGATGCGAGGGTCCTCAATGCCCCAGATTTCTTCCGGATACTGCTGGGGGTTGGGCATCAGCGTCGGCTCGCGATCAATCTGCCATCCATCAACGCCATTGCGCGAGCGCGCGGCGCATAAATGCGATAACCCGCGCCGGTCTTCGACACGGCATAGGAGCAGCGTGGTTCCATCCGGCAATAAAGTTGCGCCGGCATTGAACACGCTGTTGATGGAGTATGGCCAATCTTTGCCCGTGAGGATAGGGTTGCCCGGGTGACGCAGAAGTAGCGGCGGGTAATGCGAGCTTTCGAGGTTCAGAGGAGCAATTTCGGGAGCGGTCATGAAGGATCTTCCAGCCTTTCAGATTCTTGGAGCGAGCGCATTTCGAGGAGAGCCATCAAAAACGACAGGGTTGATTCCGCTCCCTGGTTCTCATTGGCGCGATCGGGATGCAAGCCGTCCCGGCAGCCGCCGGTGACGGAGTCATAGAGGGGAACTTGCAGATCGTTGTCGCCCAGGAACCAGTTGAAAGCCGACCACGCCTGACTGCGCCAGTGGCCGTCACCCGTGATCCGGTACGCTTCGAGACACGCGGAAACCGCGCCGGCGGCCTCAATCGGCTGCTGATCGAAGCGCGCCTTTTCACCTCCCTGGTGGTAAAAGCCTTGCGATCCGATGGGCACAAAGTGTTGGCTGGTTTCGCAATGCTGCGTTTCCATAAGCCAGTTGAGCGCTTCGAGGCCGGCGGAAACCATGCGATCGTCCGAGCCGGCCAAGCCCACAATGAGTAACGCTTGGGGTAATCTCGCGTTGCCGTAAGCTACGACGTTCTCGAACCACTTCCAATCCGGGCCGCGGATCGACTCGTACATTTCAAGTAATCGCCGGCTTAGTACGTTCCTAACTTTCTGAGCATCGCGGTCTCCAGGATACGAGTTGAGATATTCCTGAATTCCGAGCAAGGTATAAGCCCAGGCGCGAGGGCTGCTGAATTCCACAGCCGCTGGAAGGGAAAATTCGAACAGGCGCCCGGCAGCACTCCGCAATCCTTGATCTTCGGCTCGGCCAAGGACCGTTCCCAAAGCCCACAACGCGCGCCCATGGCAGTCTTCAGAACTGTCGGCTTCGTTCCACCGGCGATCGTAGCCGAGAAAGTTTCTGAATCTACCCTTGGCTGGATTGAACGCATGTTCCAGAAACGACAAGTACCGGCTGGAGAAATCAGGCGTTACCGGATCTGCTTTCCCAATCCGGTCTTCATCTCTATCTCTACCTCTGTCTCTATCCATTTGCGCCAGCTGAACTGTGAAAGCAAGTGCGCGCGCATTGTCGTCGGTGGTATGGCCCTCGCCTCGATTGGGAACGGTAAAGATCGCGTGTTGCAGCATACCTGTATCATCGGTCAGCGCGTGCAGGTGCGTGAGTTTTAATTCGGGCAACCGATTCAGCGATTTCGGAGTGATGCGGGCGGAAAACTGGACGCGCGGATTCTCCATGCGGTCGCTGCGGACCCGGGCAAAACTCTCCATATAGCCCTGCGCGACTTTTTTCCATACCATATCGCGCGCGTAGAGATAGCCCCGTTTGCGCATGGCATGGCGGATCGCTGGCGTATCCAAAAGTTCGATTGTCTTCTGCGCGATAGCGTCTGGGTTTTGGAAGGGAACCAGCGCGCCGCGGCGGTCGTCTAACAATTCAATCGCGTGCCAATAAGGAGTCGAAATGATCGCCTTCCCCGCTCCAAGCGCATAGGCAAGCGTTCCGGAAACCACCTGCTCCTCGTAGCGATACGGAGTGATGTAAATATCGGCGGCGCCAATGAACGCGGCCATTTCCTCGGGGCTAGCGAAGCGGTCAAAAAAGATTACTTGCGGCTCAACCCCAACTTCTTTTGCCAAAGCCTTCAAGCTGGCTCGATACTTGTCTCCCTCGCGGCGAAGAATGTGAGGGTGGGTCGCACCGGCGACAATATAGGCAACATTGGAGTGCCTGGACAAAATCCGCGGCAGCGCTTGAATCACGTTTTCGATTCCCTTGTTCGGCGAGAGCAGTCCGAACGTCAGCAGCACAGCCTTTCCCTCCACGCCAAAGCGGTCTTTATAGAAGTTAGGATCGAGAAAGGGCAGATCTGGAACGCCGTGCGGAACCATGTCAATCTTGCTGCCCGGCACTTTGAAGATCTCCTGCAAGAACTGGGACGAAAGCTGGCTCATGACGATAAGACGGTCCGAAAGCTCCGCGATCTCTTCCATCGCTCGCCGTTGGTCTGGACTCGGTTCGCGCAGGACGGTGTGCAGCGTGGTCACTACGGGCATCTTCAAGCCGCGCAACAGATGCAGAATGTGGCTTCCGGCCGGGCCGCCGAAGATTCCATATTCGTGTTGCAGGCAGACCATGTCGATGTTGTTGAAGTTGAGAAATTCAGCCGCTTGTTCATAAGACTTCACGTCGTCCTGGGCTAGCGACCAGCGCACTCGCTCGGGATAGTCATATCCAGGTTCCGTGTCGTTGACGGGCACAGCAAACAGCCGCGCCGTCCCACATTCGCTGGAAATCGCGGCGCATAAGTCGGCGGTGAACGTAGCAATACCACAATGTCGTGGAAGATAATTCCCGATCACCGCGATCCGGCTCGGCAGCGATGGCCTCGACTGAAAGTTTGCGCGAGCCGTCGACAACTTGTCTTGTGCCACAAGGCGCGGGGAAACCACTTCCAAGACCCCGGTGGGGAACACGGCTTTCGATAGCGACATTTGTTCCTCACCTTCTTAAGTGCAGGTAGTGACAGAGGCTGGCTTGCGGACGAACCCCGCCGGGTGACTGTCCAACTGTTTCGTCCGCTATGGGATCCGCTCCTCGTCAGTATTCAACGAAAGAGGACTTGAGAACTGGTCAAAATTGACCAGACATGGAGAGCTGCTGTTGCCGGTTCACGCATTGGATCATTCCTGAGTGGCCCGGAAGATGTGGCGCAGTTTCTCCATTATACAGTGTTGCACGCCGCTCACAACCAGTCTCTGAATTCAGGTGGGAGACTTTTGCCGAAATGAATGGAACCCCTCGGGCGCGGGTGGGCTTTTTTTGTGACCGGCTCACGAAACTCGGTTTTGTAGATTACTCCGGCGGCCGGGAAGGCGGAGTGCAAGTCCACAACTCGCTCCTCAGCGTCGTGCTACACGACCAACTCCTTGAAATAACTTCCATGGGATGGGCCGCGCGACCTACCACTCTCAATATGTTACGGTTCCGATCTCAAACTCCACTGACGGAACAAGTAAAAGGCGCTACGGTCAATATTGACCAGTAATCCCACCGACAACACTCGATACTGGAAATCGAACCGCTCTCGACGGTTGAGAAACTACCGGGTTTTCCGGCTGTAGATCTCTTGCGAGCCGACATCGCAAGGAGATCTTCCAGATTAACCACTGCCGTACGAGCCAGTCGGAGAAAAATACAGGTCAAAACATGAAAAGTATTACGACGTTAGCAACCGTATTCTGCATTCTCGCGCTCTGTGTGGTGGTCGCGCCGAAAGCAACGGCCGACGATTGGAATAAAAAAACCGTTGTCACCTTCAGTGGGCCCGTAGAAGTCCCGGGCGTAGGCGCGCAGATCTTGCCGGCAGGAACCTATGTCTTCAAGCTTCTGGGTTCGACAGGCGATCGCCACATCGTCCAGATTTTTAACGAAGACCAAACCCATGTATTTACTACCATCCTCGCAATTCCGAATTTCCGCTTGAAGCCAACCGACAAGACGGTAATAACATTTCGCGAACGGCCCGAAGGGCAGCCAGAAGCTCTCAGGGCATGGTTTTACCCTGGGCGTGAATGGGGCGAGCAATTTGTATATGCGAAGCCGAGAGCCATTACCTTAGCCAAGGAAGCCAATGAGCCCGTACTCGCAACCCCGATCGACCTGTCAACCGCGCCCATCGAGGCTTTGAATACGGCGCCTGTCGAGGCCGTTGCCCCTACGGGAGAACCAGTCGAACTAACCCAGGTAGTTGAAGCACCGCCCGTGGCTGCCGCTGAACCAGCCGTTGCTGCACCAGTGACGGTTGCTGCGGTAGATCCGCTGCCTGCGACAGCAAGCCTACTGCCCCTGATTGCACTGATGGGGCTGCTGTCACTCGGCGCTGGTTTTGCTCTCTCGACTTTTTCGAAGCGAGCCGCTTAAGCGAAGCGAATGGGTGGTTTACCACCAAGTAAGTTGATCGGGTAGCGCATGGCGCGAGAGACAGTACTTGAGTACTGCCTCTCGTCGCCAGCTTTTCAGATAGTAGACCGCATGGGCAGACTCCCATGGTTCACGCCGCAAATTGCATGAAAGGACTAGACGGATGACAGAGCTGCGCTCATCCGCGTCACCTCTGCAAAGTGAGTTCAGGCCGCAGGCCGTACAATGGGTGGTCATGGGGGCACGCATCATGGTGAAATGTGCTTCCACACTCTGGTGTCTGGTTGTGCTTCTCGTTCTTATCGCTCTACCGACACTGGCCCGGACCCAAGTTTCCTCTCCGTCGCAAAGCAGCGAAGACGACCCATACATCATTAGTGTAAGTGTGAACATGGTTGTCTTGAGCGCAACCGCCGAGGACCACAAACATATTCCGGTCTCCGGACTTGGCAAAGACGACTTTCAGGTTTACGAAGACGGGGTCCTGCAACAGATCAAACAGTTTAGCCACGAGGATATCCCGGTCACGGCCGGCCTGGTCATCGACAACAGTGGAAGCATGGGACCGAAGCGTGCCGATGTTATTGCGGCGGCGCTGGCATTTGCCCGCTCCAGCAACCCGAAAGACCAGATGTTCGTGGTCAACTTCAACGAGAAGGTCTCGTTTGGTCTTCCAGCTACCATCCCGTTCACAGACCAAGTCGCTCAGTTGGAGGCTGCCCTGTCCAGAATTAGAACGAAAGGAGAGACGGCACTGTACGATGCGCTCGCTGTTGCCCTTGCGCACCTGAGAAAAGGCACCCGGGACAAAAAAGTGCTCATCGTAATCAGCGACGGAGGAGACAACGCCAGCCAACATAAGTTAGCCGATATTATGGCCTTGGCAGGACAGCCTGATGCAACTATCTACACCATAGGCATTTTCGATGATCAAGATGCAGATCGAAACCCTGGTGTGCTCAAGCGGCTGGCAAAAGATACGGGCGGCGAGGCATTCTTGCCGGAATCGTTAAAGGACGTTGCTCCCATTTGTGAACGGATCGCACACGATATTCGCAACCAATACACCATTGCCTACATCTCCACGAACAAAAAACGGGATGGAACGTATCGGGTCATACAGGTGAAGGCAAGCGCTCCGGGTCGTGGAGAGTTGCTGGTCCGTGCCCGGACCGGTTACTTCGCACCTTTGAATCCGCAGCCCATCGCCAGCGGCGAACGCCCATGAAGCTCGTCATTAAACGTCGAACGTCTACCCCTGTGCGTGACCGATGGATACTGCGCGGAATTCGATACCTTCTTTATTTCGGCGGGATGCTTGCACTCGGCTACGTCGGGTTTACTCTGCTCGACGCCAGGCTCTACCAGGTATCTGCAAAGCGATCTCTGGAAAACCAGAGTCAGGTGGAAAACGAGCAAAAACCAGCCGCACCTAAACCAGCGGTCAAGATTGGTGACGTTCTCGGTCGCATGGATATTCCAAGACTGGGAGTGTCGGTCGCAGTTCTCGAAGGGACAAACTCTCGAATTCTACGGCTGGGCGTTGGACATATAAAAGGCACTGCGCTTCCCGGTGATCCTGGGAACAGTGGAATTGCCGGACATCGCGACACTTTTTTCCGGGCGCTAAAAGACGTTCGCCGGGATGATGAGATTGAGATTCAGACGGCCAATGGACGCTTCCGCTATCAGGTGGATTGGGTGAAGATCGTCGCTCCCAATGACACTAGTGTACTTACACCCTCAACTGAATCATCACTTACGCTGGTGACTTGCTATCCATTCTATTATGTCGGCCCCTCGCCAAATCGGTTCGTTGTCCGGGCACACAAGTATTAGCCAGCGCGAGCGCGTCGCATATTCGAAGGCGACTCCGCAGAGACCGATGCGGCAAGAGAACTGTCGCGAAAATTGTGCAAAATTGAACAGACTTGGCCGGCCATATCGTGGATCATCGCGATGTGGAGGGCCCGGCCATGTCTATTTATCCAGGACGCAAAACAATTCTCTGCATTGACGACGATGACGGCATGTTGGGTTACCAGCGAGCGCTGCTGGAAAGACGCGGATTTGCCGTGGTCACCGCCGCCTCCGCCCGGCAAGGCCTGGAGATTGCGGTTGCGTGCGCGGTTACTGCCGTGGTTCTCGACTACCATATGCCGGAGATGAATGGGCATGAGGTCGCGACCGAGATAAAGCGCCTTCGGCCCCAACTTCCAATCGTCATGGTTTCCAGCGACGAATCGATTCCAGAACACACATTGAAAATGGTGGATGCCTTCG
>Ga0181518_10001991_pt1 | contig 20148 bp, 20 predicted proteins | sample PEATcosm2014_Bin_28_FD_119751 | JGI IMG/M metagenome (GOLD analysis project Ga0181518, IMG submission 119751) | Peatland microbial communities from MTU Mesocosm Facility, Houghton, MI, USA - PEATcosm2014_Bin01_60_metaG | ecosystem: Environmental > Terrestrial > Soil > Wetlands > Peat | place... | reverse complement strand
TTTTGGGTTGTTCGATCCGCTACTTTTTCTTCGCGGTCTTTTTTACGGCCTTCTTGGCCGCCTTCTTCGCGGGTGCCTTCTTGGCTGCTTTCTTGGTTGCCATTTGCCTATTCTCCCTTTTCGATGGGTTGCATCGATTCTGCAATTAGAAACTGCAGTTGAAGAATGTATAGATTCATCAATCATCGATGTCAAGAAAAAAACGACATTGGAGTGAAAAAAAGATCAACATGGTCGGCCGGAAAAACTTTGCTCGAAGAGGAAATCGGAGACGAAATTCGACGCGCGAGAGGAAATTTTTGCGCGATCGTGTAGCGCTCGCTTGTTGCGCGCATCAGTTTTTACATTCCGTCGCAGCGCGTTCCTTCACGAATTGCGCGAGTGTTCCTGCATCGCGGCGCTGAATCAGATCGTCGAGATACGGCTGGCGATCTTTGGGATTCGCTTTAAGCAGTTGCTCGTAAACGTGCAGCGCGCCTTCAACGCCGGCCTGGTACTCGGCGAGGCGATCGTCTTTCTTGTCGGGATTCTGAATGACAAATGCGGTTTGCGCCACGAACATGGCTGCGAAGATCGTCGTGGAATCTTTCTTGTTGCCCTTGGGCAGATCAATGATCGTGCACACCTGCACCGCCAGATCGGGAACTTGGGCCATCCACTTGAGGACCCAACCGAACTGATCCTTGGCCTGAGGACCAAGTGGGTCCGCTTGCCAACTGTGAATGTACTCAAGCGCTTGTTGGCGCTCTTCGGCGGTGGAAGGACCGCGGTGATCCTGGGTGAACGACACTGTGGGCGCAAGCAATAAAGCGCAGCCCACGACGGCGGCTGAAATCTTTCGGATGAACATGGCTGGATTCCTTGCCAGCCAAACTACGCCATTTCGCCTTCCGACGCAAGGCGCTCAACACTCGATCACATTCAGCGCAAGGCCTGCAAGGCTGGTCTCCTTGTAGCGCGACTGCATATCGAGGCCGGTCAGGTACATGGTGCGAATGACTTGGTCGAGCGAGACCTTGTGCGTTTCCGGCTCGTTCATCGCCAGGCGCGCGGCCTGCACAGCTTTGGCAGCGCCCATGGCATTGCGCTCGATGCAGGGAATCTGCACCAGGCCGCCGATGGGGTCGCAAGTCATGCCCAGGTTGTGCTCCATGGCGATTTCAGCGGCGTGCTCGATTTGTCCGTCGTTGCCGCCCAGAGCCGAGGCAAGTCCCGCCGCAGCCATGGAACAGGCCACACCCACTTCGCCCTGGCACCCAACTTCGGCCCCGCTGATGGACGCGTTCTCTTTGTAGAGAACGCCGATGGCTGCCGAAGCGAGGAAGAAATGAAACATGCCTTCGCGGCTCGATCCCTCGACGAAGCGCTGATAGTAGAGCCCGACTGCAGGAATCACCCCAGCGGCGCCGTTGGTGGGCGCGGTCACCACGCGGCCGCCCGCAGCGTTCTCCTCATTCACCGCCATGGCGTAGACCGTCAGCCAGTCGAGCGGGGCGAGTGGATCGCCCTGCTTGCCGCTGGCGTCGCGTGCGCGCAGGCGCTCGGCCAAGCGCCGCGCGCGACGGCGCACCTCTAAGCCTCCGGGCAGGATGCCTTCGGCGACCATGCCACGCTCCGCACATTCCTGCATGGTTTGCCAGATTTGCTCGATGCCGGCCTGAACGCGGAGTTCGAGCGAGTTTTGGCTGGCATTGGGGTCGAGTGCCCGCAGACGCTCACATTCGTTGGCCAGCATCACGCGGTCAATGGAGAGCGAGTGCGCGCGGGCGATTTCCATCAACTCCGCGGCGCTGTGAAATCGAAAGGGCAGTCGCACCAGCGGCTCTCGCGGTGACTGATTGGCTTCTCCATCCTCGGCGATGAATCCGCCACCGATAGAGAAGAAGGTGCGCTGGGCGAGGATTACGTCCTCTGCATCGAAGGCCGTGAACCGGATGCCGTTGGGGTGTTGCATCCGCGCACCGGGTGGAAACATCTGATCGCGATGGAAGAGGAGGTCGTGCGTCTCGTTGAAGTCAATCTCGCGCTTTCCGGCGAGGGCCATGCGCCGCGAGGCGCGGATGACGGCGACTTTGGACTCGATGGCGGCAGGATCGATGGTGGCTGGCTCGTTTCCTGCAAGCCCGAGGAGAATGGCGCGATCCGTGGCGTGACCCATGCCCGTGAGAGCCAGTGAACCGTAGAGATCGGTTTGCACGCGCCCCGTGCGATCGAGGAGTCCGTCGCGGTCCAACTCCTGCGCAAAGCGGCAAGCCGCGCGCATTGGCCCCATGGTGTGCGAACTGGAGGGACCTACGCCGATCTTGTAGAGATCGAAGAGGCTCGTCGTCACAGATCAGATTGTAGCGAGAAACGGGTGCCGCGAACAGCGATCAGCGCCTTCATGCAAGCCTGCGTTCCCAGATCCTCGGCTTGCGACAGCGTTCAGCAAGGTTGTTTTTGCCAAATCAGATCGGTTTTGCCCGAGCGATGCGCCTCATAGAGTGGAACCAGGCCGGTCGCTGAGGCGAGTTGGCCGAGCGCGCGCCGCGATGGCATTCCGGCGAACCAGAGAAAGCGCTGCGCGATGCGGGCCAGCCAGGAAGGAAAAACAAAGTCGCTGTAGACAAGATAACCGCCGGGGCAGAGGACCCGCGCCATTTCCTTAAAGGCTTGCTCCCAGTTGGGGATGTGGTGTGTAGCCATGCTCGATGCGACCACTTCGAACTCCGCATCGTCGAATTCCAGCTTCGTCGCGTCCATCACCCGATATTGCAAATTTGGACCTGCGGCATCCCTGTTCGCGGCTTCAATCTGCGCCGGATCGAGATCGACGGCGGTGACACAGAGGCCGCCAGCGGCGGCGACCTCCCGGGCTGCCGCGCCCACCCCGCAACCCACATCCAAATACCGCCAGCCTCTCTTCAGGTCGATGCGGTGCAGAAGTTCCAATGCATGGGCAGCAACCGAGTGTGTGTGGCCGGGCCGATTCACAAAAAGCTTTTCGAACGCAGTCATTTTCATTGCAATCTTCTCCTCACCGCTTGCCAACGCCCATTGCGGCCGCGACCTCGATGCCGGGCTATTCAGGTCAGTGGGCGGTAAGACGGAGATACGCAATCCCGCGACCGCAGGTTCCATCCCGGTTCTCATTTGATTGCGCTCCTATTCCAGGAACTCGCGGACGAACGCGTTTGTTGAATGCGTCAGCTCGTGGAGAGAGCCGTCGAAGATCAGATGTCCCTCGTCGAGCATGAGAAAGGTGGTGTTGCGGTTAATCTGGCCCTCGGGAAGCGGGACCATGCACCCCTGTTCACTGTCATAGCGGTGGGTGCAGAGCGTGAAGGCGTCCTGAAGCCGGTGCGTCACCAGCAGCGAGGGAGTTGTGCGCACGTCGCGTTGCTTCACGATGAGTTCGATGATGGTCTCGCAGGTGACGGGATCGAGGCCGCCCGTGGGCGAGTCGTAAAGGATGAGCTGCGGCTGGTTGATCAAGGCGCGGGCAATGGCGACGCGGCGTCTCATGCCGCCGGAAAGACTCGAAGGAAAGAGATCGAAGGTCTGCTCCAGGCCCACGAATCGCAGCGCATCGCGTACGCGCGCGTCCACTTCCTCGTCGGGCACGCCTTCCTGGATTAACTGGTAGGCGACATTGTCGCGGACCGTCAACGAATCGAAGAGCGCGCCTTCCTGAAAAACCATGCCGGCTCGTGCCCGCAAGGGAAAGAGCTTTTCCTCGGGCATGTGGGAGATGTCCTCGCCGAATAACTCCACGCTGCCCTCGAGCGGGGGCAACAGTCCGAGAATCAGTTTGAGCAAGACGCTTTTGCCCACGCCGGCAGGCCCCAGAAGAATGCGCGTCTCCCCGGGCGCCACCGAGAAGCTGACGTTCTCAAACACCGGCGGTCCATCGAAGCCCACAGCGACGTTGTGCAACGCGACAACCGGGCCTGCCCCAGGCGCCGGGGGCAGGGGTTGCGGAACGGGAACAGTGGCCTGGCTCATGAGGGCAACAACGAAAGCAGGATGTGAGTGATGAGGAAATCGACAAAAATGATGAGCACGGAGGAGTTCACCACTGCCGAAATCGTGGAGCGGCCCACACCCTCCGTGCCGCCCGTGGTCCTCATCCCGTAGAAGCAGCCGATGGACGCGATGATGTAGCCGAAGAAGAGCGGCTTCACAAGTCCCTGGACGATATCGGGATAGGCGAGGTGCTCGTAAGCGTTATTAAAGTACTGGGTGCCGTTCTGGTGGTTCAGAAAGACAGTGACCGCGGCGCCGCCCAAGATGCCGAAGGCGTCGGCGACGATGGTGAGGAAGAGAAGCATGGTAATCGTGGCGAATATGCGCGGCGTCACCAGCTTGCGCATGGGATCGACACCCAGGGCTCGCATCGCGTCAATCTGCTCCGTCACAACCATGGAGCCCAGCTCGCTGGCCATCGATGATGCGTTTCGGCCCGAGACCATGATGCCGGTGAGCACCGCGCCCAATTCGCGAATCATAGTGAGACTGACGAACTGACCGGTAACCGCCGTGGCCCCGAATTCCGAAAGCGTGGCTGATGACTGGAGCGAGAGCACGCCTCCGGTAAAAAATCCCGAGAGGATGACAATGGGCAGCGAACCGAAGCCGATGATGTCCGACTGAATCAGGAAATCCGTCCAGTAAATGGGCGGACGGAAGAGATTCATCAGGGCCCGCCAGGCAAATAGCGAATAATCCTGGACGGTCAGCACGATTTGTTTGGCGGTGCGTTCGATGGTCTGGATCGCCATAAATTGCCGGCCTTGCAATCAAGAAGATTGCGGCGCTTCCCAGCACAGGATAGCGCATGGCGGAGACGGGCATGAGAATCGGCCTCGCCGAATTCGCTTCCCAACGGCCTGACTGCGATGAATCTGCTGCCGGAACGCCGCGTAACGGGAGTCATTGCCGGAACCAGGCGGCAGCCGGTACCATGCGGAGAGACCGGTACTCGCGCAGTCCAGGGACCCCGCTCGTACACACGGCCGTCTGGAGAGATCGCGATGCAAGAGGTCAGAGGATCGAGCAGAAGAAGTTTCCTGAAGATGGCGGGCGGAGCTGCCGCGCTGGTTTCGACACTGGACCCGGTCGGCGCAGCTGCGGAAACTGCTCCATCGCCATCCGGGCGCGGTGAGCATTCCGGCCGCGCTGCAGAAGCTGGAAGCGGGCCGCAATCGGCCGCTGCCGGTACGGCGCTCGTGGAATTGGCAAATCCTCTGCAGGGCACGGACTCGACCTCCCTTTTCTCCCGCGGCAATACGCTGCCCATCGTCACAGTTCCGTTTGCCATGGCGCATTGGGCGCTGCAATCGAGTGACAAGAGTGCCTGGTTTTTTCAACCCCGCGACGAGCGTCTGCAGGGCATTCGCTGCACGCACCAGTTAAGTCCCTGGCTCGAAGATTACGGTTACGCTACCTTTCTGCCGTTTAATACCCGCTCATCGGGCGATCCATCGCCGGAGGCCGCGGCGCGCGCTTCAAGTTATCGCTCTTTGGAACTCGAGATTGCGCCGCACGCGTTGAAGGTGCGGCTCATGCGCTACCGCTGCGTGCTGGAGCTTGCGCCCACGGAGCGTGGCGCCGCCATGCGTTTTACGTTTGAGGAATCGGGTCCGGCGGGCGTCTTCATCGACCTCCCCGGCAACGACGCCGAAGCGTCTTGGGATGCTGCCAGCGGAATCATCAATGCATCGACAACGTACAACCACGGCGGCGTTCCCAAAGGATTTGCCACTCGTTATGCAGTGCGCTGCGACGCCAAAATCACCGGCTTCGAGGTAAAACCCATCGGCGGGCGGCGTGTGGCTGTGGTTCGCTTCATGGCGGAGGCCGGGAAGCCGATCACACTGCGCGTGGGCACGTCGTTCATTTCTGCCGATCAGGCCGCCCTGAACCTCAAGACTGAAATCGGCGATAAGCCCTTCGACCAGGTGAAGAGTGAAGCTGCTGCAACCTGGGAAGCGGCGCTGGGCCGGGTGTGTATAAACGGAGCATCGAAGACGCAGCGCAAAGTCTTTTACTCGTGCCTCTACCGCGCGCTGCTCTTTCCCCGCATCTGGCACGAGCGCGATGCCGGCGGCAACATCGTTCACATGAGCCCCTACAGCAGCAAAGTGGAACCAGGCCCGATGTATGCCGACCATGGCTACTGGGACACCTATCGCGCGTGGTACCCGATGATGGCGCTGATTTATCCGGAACGGCTAGCCGAAATTCTTCAGGCATGGGTGAACGCGTACAAAGAGGGTGGCTGGTTTCCGCAGTTTCCCTGTCCCGGCTATCGCAACTGCATGACGGGCAGCCCCACCGATTTTGTTTTTGGCGACGCGGTGGCTAAGGGCATCACAGGATTCGATGTGCAGGCCGCCTTCGAAGGCTTGAAGAAGCACGCCACGCAACCGGTTGCGCCAAAGCTTGGATACGGCCGTCCGGCGGTCGCGGAATATTTGAAGCTGGGCTACATTCCCTTCGGAGTCGTGGCCGGTGCGGCAGCCGAGACGCTCGACTCCGCTTACGGAGATTTCTGCATCGCACAAGTGGCCCGCGCCGCCGGTAGACCAGACGAAGCAGCCGCGTTTGAGCAGCGCTCGCGCAACTGGCGCAATATTTTCGACCCTGCCACGCGCTTCCTGCGCGGCAAGTTGGCCGATGGATCGTGGCAGTCGCCCTTCGACCCGCACACATGGGGTGGCGCCTATGTCGAGGGCGGCGCATGGCAGTACCGCTTTGCCGTGCCCTGGGATCCAGAGGGACTTATTGCAGCGATGGGCGGCAAAACCGACTTCGTCGCCGCGCTCGAAGACATGCTGGCGCAGGCGCCGGTTTTTCATGTGGGCACCTATGGAGACGAAATCCACGAGATGTCTGAGATGGCAGCGGTCGACTTCGGGCAATATGCGCAGTCGAATCAGCCAGTGCATGCATTTCTCTATATGTTTGCCATGGCAGGGCGGCGCGATCGCACGCAGTATTGGGCCTATCGCGTGTTGAACGAACTCTACACGCCCGATACCTTTCCCGGCGACGAAGATACCGGCTCTATGAGCGCGTGGTACATCCTCAGCTCACTGGGAATTTACTCGCTCTGCCCCGGCAAGCCGGAATGGGTGCTGGGAGCGCCGCTCTTCGAAGAAGCGGAGATACGCTTTCCGGACGGTCATGCGATTCGCATTGAGGCGCAAAGCGGCAAGCCGGGCGCGTTCCTCAACCACGTGACCCTCAACGGTGCTGAGGTGCGCGAAGCCGCCGTGCCGCATTCCGCGTTCCTGAAAGATGCACGGCTGGTTTTTTCCGCGGTGTAGTGTCCTGACTTTGTAATCGCGTGATAGATCGTCAAAACGTGTGGGCCAGGAGGCCGGCGCTACATGCAAAAGCGCGCCGTTGTGTGCTGTCCGCATTTACAATGAAATCTATATGATCCGCTTCTCCACCGCAGGGGAATCCCACGGCGAGGCTCTGATTGCGCTGGTTTCAGGACTTCCCGCCGGCGTCCCCGTCGATCTGGAATTTGTGCACCGCGAGCTGTGGCGCCGGCAGCAGGGCTACGGCCGCGGCGGTCGCATGAAGATCGAAACCGATCAGGCGCATGTGCTCTCCGGTGTGCGCCACGGACAGACCATCGGCTCTCCCGTCGCGATTGAACTGATGAACCGCGATTGGAAGAACTGGCAGGAGAAGCTGCCGGTAGAAACCGGCGATCCCGCGAAGCATCGCGCGGTGACTTCGCCCCGCCCCGGCCACGCCGATCTTGCCGGCGCGCTTAAGTACAACTTCCCCGATGCGCGCTACGTGCTGGAACGCGCCTCGGCGCGTGAGTCCGCAGCCCGCGTAGCTGCCGGCGCTTTCGCCAAGCTCATGCTGCGCGAACTCGGCATCGAAGTCGCAAGCCACGTCGTCCGCGTGGGGCGCGTGGACCTTGACCGCGATGCGACGTGGGAAGAGATTGCCGCGCTTGCCGGCAAAGAGGAAGTGGTCCTGTCTTGCGTCGACGCCGCCACCGAAGCGCGCATGAAAGAAGAAGTGGAGGCCGCAACGCGCGCCGACGACACCGTGAATGGCATTTTCGAGGTGGTGGCGCACGGCGTTCCCGCAGGCCTTGGTTCCTACGCCAACTGGGACGATCGCCTCGATGGCCAGCTTGCATGGGCCGTGATGAGCTTGCAGGCCGTGAAGGCCGTTGAGATCGGGCGCGGCGTGGAAGCCGCGGCTTCGTTTGGCTCGCGGGTTCACGATCCCATTCATTACGCCGCCGAGAATCCTCCCGGCCGGCCCACGCGCTTTACGCGGCCCCACAACAATGCCGGGGGCGTCGAGGGCGGCGTCTCGAACGGCGAAGACATCGTGGTGCGCGGGTATTTGAAGCCGATTTCGACCCTGCGCCAGCCGCTTGAGTCGGTGCGCTTCGATACTCGTGAGCCCACCAGCGCAAGCTATGAGCGCAGCGATATTTGCGTGGTCCCCGCGGCAGGCGTGGCTGCTGAAGCCATGGTGGCCCTGGTGTTGGCCAACCTGGCCCACGAAAAGTTTGGCGGCGACTCGCTAACGGAATTGAAACGAAATTTTGACGGATACATCGAACAGATACGAAAGTTCTAGCGGGGTTGGCGGAGTTAGCGGCGCTAGCCTCAGCATCGTGAACGGGGGACCAAGAGTTCGCAGATGATTTTGAAGATTGTGAAATATCCCGAGCCGGTGCTGGAGCAGCCCGGCGAACCGGTAACGGAGTTTGACGCCGAGTTGCGCAAGCTGGTGGCCGATATGTTTGAGACCACCTACGCCTCGCAGGGCATCGGGCTGGCTGCGCCGCAGGTGGGCGTGTCAAAACGCGTCACTGTCATCGACCTGAGCATGGGCAAGGATCCCGCACAGAAACTTGCGCTGATCAATCCTGAGATTATTGTGAGCGAGGGGAAGCAATACGAAGAGGAGGGCTGCCTGAGCTTTCCTGACATTCGCGAGAAGGTGGCGCGCGCCGCAAAGGTTCGCATTCGCGCCCAGGACGAAAACGGCAATTGGTTCGAGATGGATGGCGACGAGCTTCTGGCGCGCTGCTTCCAGCATGAAATCGACCATCTTGACGGCGTCCTGTTCATCTTCCGCATGAGCGCGCTGAAGCGCAGCCTCAATCTGCGCAAGATTCGCAAGATGCAGAGCGAAGGCATCTGGTAAAACTGCCATGACAATCGCGGCGCGCCCCCTCAAGCTGGTTTTCTGTGGAACGCCGCAGTTTGCCGTTCCCACGCTGCAGGCGCTGCTCGCCGCGGGACACGAAATCGCTCTCGTGGTTTCGCAGCCGGACCGTCCCGCGGGACGCGATCGGTTAATTGCTCCAACACCCGTCAAGCAGGCCGCCCTGGCCACCGGACTTCAAGTCACGCAACCGGAAAAGATCCGCAACAACGTGGAGTTTCGCGCGCAACTCGAAGCCATCGCACCCGATGCCATTGTCGTGGTGGCTTACGGGCGCATCATTCCGCCTTCGATGCTGGCGCTGCCCCGGTTTGGCTGCATCAATCTGCACGCTTCGCTGCTGCCCAAGTACCGCGGCGCAGCGCCCATCCAATGGGCCATCGCCATGGGCGACGCTTTTACCGGCAACACCACCATGCTTCTTGAGGAAGGACTCGACACGGGCCCGATTCTCTTGCAGCGAACTCTCGAAATCGCACCCGATCAAACCGCGGCGGATCTGTTTCCCGTGCTGGCCAATGCGGGAGCGCCGTTGGTCGTCGAAACCCTGACCGGACTCGCCGATGGATCGCTGCAGCCGCAGCCGCAGAATCACGAAGGCGCCACCTACGCGCCACTGCTTAACCGCGAAGACGGCCGCATGGACTTTGTCGCGCGCTCGGCGACCGAGCTTTATAACCGCTGGCGAGGTTTTCAGCCCTGGCCCGGCGCGTTCACCGCTTTCCATGGCAAGAAGCTGATCGTGCATCGCATGGCGGTTGTGCACGAGAGCTTCGCTGAGCAGTTGGGCATCGCCGCTCCGGGCTCGGTGCGCACTGAGAACCACCGCCTCTTCACTTGCTGCGCAGGCAACACCTGGCTGGAGTTGCTCGAAGTGCAGTTCGAAGGCAAAAAGCGCCTGGTTGCGGCCGAGTTCCTGCATGGATACCCACTCGCAGCAGATGCGCGTCTGGATTGAGCGCCATGCCGGCCATTTCTCCCGCGCGCCAAGCCGCTTTCCGCATTCTTCTGGCTGTCGAACGCAGCCAGGCGCATGCTGACGATCTTTTGCGGGGCGATGAGGTCAGCGCACTCGCGTCCGCGGACCGCCATCTGGCCACGGCATTGGTGCTGGGCGTGCTTCGCTGGCAGATCGTTTTGGACCATCTGATTCGCCCGCTGCTGAAGCGTCCCAATGCCAGGCTCGATCCTGAAGTTCTGATCGCTCTCCGCCTCGGCGCATTCCAACTCCGATTTCTCGACCGCATTCCTGCCCACGCTGCCATCGATGAGAGCGTGGAACTGACAAAACAGTCGGGGCATCGCTTTGCCGCCGGAATAGTCAACGCGGTTCTTCGAAGCGCTGCGCGGAGCGCCACTGCGTGGGGCAGACTTTCGGAGGAGAGTGGTGGTGAGTCGGCTGTCCATGCGCATCCCGTATGGCTGGTCGAGCGCTGGACTTCAGTTTATGGCGCGGAAGCAATGCAAGCGATCTGCCGCCACGGCCAGAGCCAGCCGCGATTGAGCGTGCGCATGGAGAATCCCGCCGTTCAAGACGAATTGAGCGAGACGGGAGTCGAGCTTGCATCGGGTGATCTGCTCACCGCAGCGCGCAGCATGGTTTCCGGCGATGTAACGGCCACGCCGGCCTTTCGCGAAGGCCGTGCGCGTTTGCAGGACGAAGGGTCGCAGTTGATCGGGGAGCTTGCCGCGTGTTTAGCCGCGGATCTTGTCCAAGACCAAGGAAAAGAACGAAACCAGCAAAAGATTCTCGATGCGTGTGCCGCGCCCGGCGGCAAAACGCTCATCCTTGCGGAACGAAACCCCCAGGCGCAGATCGTCGCTTGCGAATCGAGCCCGCGGCGGCTTGCCGATTTACGCAACCGCCTCGCTAGGTACGCCGATCGCGTGGAATGCCGGCTTGCCGATGCAGCCGAACTTGAAGAAGCAGCCGCGTTCGATCTCGCGCTGGTCGACGTGCCCTGCAGCGGTACCGGCACGCTGGGCCGCAATCCTGAGATTCGTCATCGTCTGCAGTTGGAAGATCTGCGGCGGCTTGTCGAACGCCAACGCGCAATTCTACGCGCGGCTTTGCGCGCCGTTCGCCCCGGTGGGCGCGTGGTTTACTCAACCTGTTCGCTGGAGCCGGAGGAGAATGAGCAGGTCGTGGCTGCGGTCATCGCTGAAAACCCAAATATGCGGATGATTTCGCTCGCGCCAGCCATCGAGACGCTGCAACAGAGTGGCATTCTTCGCCCCGAAGCCGTGGAGCCGTTGCGAAAATGCCTTACGCCCGACGGCGCGCTTCGCTTATTGCCGGGCGCATTGCCGACTGATGGCTTCTATGTGGCGCTGATGGAAAGAACCGCCTAACAGCCTGAGGTGGAAGTAGACTTCGCCACGAAAAGCTTACCTCAGGGCTAAAGCCCTTCCGTTATTTTGCGTGTCTTACGGCACGAGTAAACTCGTGCCCTGATACAAAACCTTTTCCAGGTAGGCCGCTACGCGCTCTCTGGTCCCAGGCGTAATGCCGCAAAATCGCGCCCCAGCAACGCGCAGAGCGCTTCCACAACCAGGTTGTGATCGTCGCGCTGCGGCAGTCCGGACACGGTCACGCTGCCCACGATGCCCGCGTTCTCCACTATCAGCGGAAATGAGCCGCCGTCGGCCGCATAGTCCACGACCGGCAGGCCATAGCGCTCCAGCAGTGTCGTCGCTTTCACTTTGAGCGTCATTCCAACGGCATAGGAACTGCGATGGAACCGCGCCACCACGTTGCTTTTCCGCCGCACCCACTCGGCATTGTCGGCAGTTGTGCCCTCGAGAGCTGCATAGAATAACGGCTGCCCGAAACGCCGCACATCGATCACCAGGCTGAGGCCGCGCTCCGTCGCCATGGTGCGAATGCGTGTTCCCAGTTCCCACGCAAACTGCGCATCGAAGCGCTGCAGGTGCAGCTCATGCTCCTGAGTGGCAATTTTTTCCAAATCCTCGCTCAATCCCATGCCGTTTTTCTCCTGTCTGCTTCTACTTCACCACCGTGAAACGAACCATGGTGCTCTGGTCCATGCGCGAGCCGGCGGCGGGCGACTGCGACAGCACGGATCCAGGCTTAGCCGGCGGACGAAGCGGCGCGTCTCCGCTGCCCATCGCAGCCACCGGCACTTCCACAAGGCCGGGCGGCGCGGTGCGAATGCCGACCTTGGCCAAAGCCGCGTTGGCGCTCGAGATCGGCCATCCGGAAAAATCCGGCATCACGTAGCCATCCGGCGTTTCGTCGTCCGGCGCAGCCACCAGCAGGTTCACGCTAGGTTGCTCGATGCCCTGCGCGTGCGCGGGCGGATCTTGCGCCAGCACCGTTCCCTCGGCGGCAGCCTTGTACGGAAGGCGCGCAATCTCACCCACCTCGAGACCTGCGCGGCGCAACTCCAGCGATGCTACGCGCTCATCCACGCCCACCGTGTCGGGGACGTCGACCTTCTGCGGTCCCAGGCTCTCCGCCACGCGCACACGCCACTCGCGACGCACCACGGTGCCCGCAGCGGGCGACTGCGACAAGATGTGGCCGGCAGCCACGTCGCCTGAATAGTAGCGGTTGTCGACGTCGAGATTCAGCCCCAGACCGGCGGTTTCGCTCAAGGCGTCGGCCACCGTCATGCCCATCAACGCGGGCACCTGCACCTCGGCGCCGTGAATGGCAAATTGCATGGTTGCAATGGCGGCCAGCAACGCTACGGCGATGAGCAGCAGCAGCAGCGAAGCTACGCGGAAGAAACCGGAAATGGCACGGGTATTCATGGGTTCGTCTTGTCGATCTGGCTCATAAGATTTGCGTCGCGCCTTCCAACCGTTTCCGCAAAAAAATCGCGGCAAGGGTGGACAGTCATTAGGGTCCGGATCGATCTTGCGCTCTATCGGGTATTATCCGTCACCGGCTCGGGATGGATGGTGACGCGGTACACCTCGGGGCATTCCAGCTTGAAGCGGTCTTCCAGCTCCGTGATGGCCTCATGGACGCGATGCATGGGCAGATCGTCGGGCAAGGTGCAATGGCACGTGACGGAAATGTGTTCGCGCGTGCGGCCCACGGCGATGGCATGCACGTCCACAATATCCTGAATTCCCGCGGCCGCGGCTCGCAGCGCCAATTCGATTCTGCGGTCTTCCACAACCACGTCGTCCGGCTGTTCAATCGTCGCCGGCTCGCTCTCGATGTGCGTCAGCACGGAGTCGATCTCGGGAACGTTGCGCAGAATCTCCGCTTCCATTGCGGTGACAAAGCTGTGCGCATCACTGAGCTTCTTGTTTTCGTCGATTTCGACGTGCAGCTCGACCTGCATGCGCCCATGGCGCGACTGCACACTGAGCTCATGCACGGAAACGTTGTTGCGCGCGGCTACGGCGCGTACGCGATCGAAAATGCTCTCGGTCCGGGATTCGCGGGGGATGGTGTGAATGACCACGTCGGCCGCGGGCAGCACGCGTTGCACGGCGGCCGTGGCGGCATGCACCAGTTCGCCGGTGTGCTCAAAGGTGAATCGCCGCGGCAGCGCCAGCGTAAGATCGGCAAAGTGGCCGGCGCCTGCGCGCCGCACCCGCGCGCGTTCCACGGCCAGCACGCCATCCACGCGCTCCACTTCGCGCACCAGGCGGCGGCGAGTTTCCGCGGGGATTTCGTCCAGAAGTGCGTCCACAGCTTCGTGCCCCAGGCGGAAGGCCATGCGCAGAATCAGGAGCGAAACCAGGATGGCCGCGCACGGGTCCGCGTATTGCAGGGCGGCAATCCCAAATCGCCATCCGAGCCACGTAGCAAGCAATCCGGCCAGCACCGCGAGCGTGGCCCAGATGTCTGAGGCAAAGTGGAAGGCGTCTGTCGCCAGCGCAGGCGAGCCGGTGCGCACAGCCACCGCGCGCAGCTGCCGGGAGCGCCACGAATCCACGGCGATCGAAGTGAGCAGCACCAGTACCGGCCACAGGGAGTGGTGGAGATTCACGGTGTGGTGCGCCATGCGCTGGATGGCTTCACCCACGATCCACGCGCAGGAGAAGGCCATCAAGCCCGCTTCGGCAAACGCCGACAGGTTTTCGATTTTGCCGTGGCCGTAAGTATGGTCCTCGTCGGCCGGCTTGTCGCTCACGTTCACGGAGAAGAAGGTGAGCGCGGCGCCCGCCAGATCGAGCCCGGAGTGCGCTGCGTCAGAGAGTACACCCAGAGAGCCAGAGAGCAGACCGGCGCCGAGCTTGAGCAGCGTCATCGCGGCCGCGGCCGCCATGGAGAGCCACGCCACGCGCCGCTTCTCGGCAGAGAAGCTAGAAACGGGGGGCTCGGTGGCCCGCGAACTGGAAACGGCGGAGGTCATTCTGTCTCTAGGGTACCGGGGCCCGCGTGGCGCTGTACAACCCCGCGATGCCGAAGGTGTAGGGCTGCCAGGCGCAGTCCACATAACCCGCTCGCCGCAGCATCTCCAGCATCTCGCCGGGCGCCGGAAAGGCGCCCACCGAATTCGGCAGGTAGTTGTAGGGACCATCCTTGCCGCAAATCAACCTGCCAATGGCCGGCAGCACGCGCCGGAAGTAGAGCGCATAGGCCTTGCCCATCATTCCGCCCGGCTCGCTGAACTCCAGAATCCCCAACTGCCCGCCCGGTTTGAGCGTGCGATGGAACTCGCTGAGACCGGCCGCGTAGTTGGCGAGATTGCGAAAGCCAAAGGCCGTCACAATCAGATCGAGCGACTCATCACGCAGCGGGAGATGGAGCGCATCGGCCTCGATGGCGATCGCGTAAGGCTTTGGCCCTGATTCTTTACCCTTGCCGGGCGCCTCGAGGGTCTGCCGGCCAAACTTTTGCGCTCCGCGGCGCAGCATGGCGCGGGCAAAGTCGCCGGCCAGAATCGGCCGCGCTCCCCGCGGACGCAACTTCAGCAAAGCCATGGTCAGATCGCCGGTGCCACAGCAGATATCCAGAATCTGCGCGTCGGGCCGAGCCAGAACATCGCGAAATTGTCGCGCCGCCCTGCGCCACCACAAGCGGTCCACGTTCGCCGAGAGCACGTGATTCAGTAGATCGTATTTTGGCGCAATCGAGTCGAACATCTGCCGCACGGCCCGTGCCGCATCCGCCTCGTCCGCTGTGCCGATCGGTCTGGCTCCCGTTGCAGGCATATTCTCCTGGTTTCTCCGAAATCTGCCGAAGCGCGGCAGTCTGGCTCTTTGTATGCTATCGTCTCGATCGCGAGATACGCATGCGTGGGACGCGCTTCCCTTCTCTTTTAGGGGCATCCAAAAGGGTATAGGCTGGAGATAGCCGATGGCCGCCGCTTCCCTATCCGTCGCTTCTACCCCGACGCCGCACCCGCCGCTGACCGACAGCCACGGCCGCGTGATCCATGATCTGCGTGTCTCCATCACCGACCGCTGCAATTACAAGTGCGTGTATTGCCGCACCGGCGAAGTGGGCGCCCAGTACCCGGAATTAGCCGGCGAAGAATATCTGCGCATGATCGGGCTCTTTGTCGGCCTGGGAATTACCAAGGTGCGGCTCACCGGTGGCGAGCCGCTTTTGCGGCGCGGAGTCGTTGAATTGGTGCAGGAGTTGGCGCGCATGCGAACACCGGCAGGCGATGCGGTAGACCTTGCGCTTACCACCAACGGCCATCTGCTGGAGTCGCTCGCCGGCCCGCTCAAAGCGGCCGGACTCAACCGGGTGACGGTGAGCATGGACGCGGTGGATGCGGCAACCTTCGAGCAGATCACCCGTGTCCAGGGTAGTTTTCCAGTGGTTCTCCGGGGTATTCGCGCCGCACACGCCGCGGGGCTCACGCCGCTCAAGATCAATTGCGTGCTTCTGCGTGGCTTTAACGACGACCAGGTCGAGGGATTCGCCCGCTTCGCCCGCGAAGAAGACGTGGTCGTGCGCTTTATCGAATTCATGCCCCTCGAAGAGGGCCGTCTTTGGACGCCGCAAATCGTGGTCACGTTAAAAGAAATCGTCGAGCGCCTCGGCCGCAGTCTGCCCCTGGTCGAATTGCCTCCTCGCGAGGCCAGCGAAACGGCGCGGCGCTATACCTTTGCGGACGGCGTGGGCGAGATCGGCATCATCGCCCCGGTCAGCCAGGCATTTTGCTGGGCGTGCAGCCGGGTCCGGCTTACTTCCGATGGCAAGATTCGCACTTGCCTGTTTTCGCAGGTGGAACACGATCTTTACGGGCGATTGCGGGCCGGAGCCGGGGACGAGGAACTTCGCGCCTACATTGTGCGTACAATTCAGGGAAAAGAAGCACGGCATCACATCGGTGAACCGGAATTCCTGAAGCCGTCGCGCTCGATGGTACACATCGGCGGCTAAGCTGTGGTTTTGCAACGATTATCAACCAGCGTGCATTTGACGTGAAGTTGACGAAGCAGCCCCCGCGCGCGTTCAACAGCATGTCAAAATGATGGAAAGAAACTTCCCCAGGGCTAAGACATGCCAAACGAGACGGAAGGACGCATCCCGCTCGCTGATCTGCTGGTATTTCATCAACTGGCGCGATCGCTCAACTCGAGCTTCGATCTGGATACAATTCTGCGCACCATTCTGGAACACATGGAGCGGATGGTGGAAGCGGAGTTGTGGACGCTGCTCATGCTCGACGAATCCAGCCAGGAGCTCTATTACGCCATTGCCGCTGGCGATGAGCAGGAGGCCTTGAAGGGCCTGCGCGTGAAAATGGGCGAGGGCCTGGCCGGATGGGTGCTCCAGCACGGCGAGACCGTCATCGTTCCCGAGGCGGAAGAGGATTCCCGCTTGCGACCACAGGGGGCCGGCGCTGCGCGTGCCGTGCGCGCTGCCATCGCCATGCCGTTGCGTGGACGCAAAGGCACGCAGGGTGTGATTGAGATCCTCAATCCCCGCGCCGAGATGTCAGACTACACCATCGCCTTTCTGCACATCCTGGCCGACCACGCGGCCATCGCCATCGAAAATGCGCACGACATGGCCCGCATTCAGCAGCTGACCGTCACCGACGACACCACCGGCCTGCACAACGTGCGCCATTTGTACAACGTGCTGGACCGCGAATTGCGACGCTCAAAAAAATCGCAGATACCCGTAAGCCTGGCGTTTCTTGACCTGGACCGGTTCAAGCTGGTGAACGACGCGCACGGGCATCTCATCGGCAGCGAACTGCTGGCGCTGACCGGACGCAGGCTGCAGGAGCTGAGCCGCAAACAGGACGTGTGCTTCCGCTACGGCGGCGACGAGTTCGTGATCCTTATGCCGGAGACCGATGCGGAAACCGCGCTCGTGCAGGCCAAGGCCGTGCATCGTGCTCTGATGGAAACGCAGTTCCGCATGAAAAACGGGCTGAAGCTGAATGTGAGCGCCAGCGTGGGCCTGGCCTCCGCGCCCGACGACGGCATCCAGGTGCATGCCGTCATCGGTACGGCTGACGCGCGCATGTATGCGGTGAAGAGCCATGGGCGCGGTCATGTGCGCGGGGCGTAACCGGCCAGCAGGCGCAAAAAGCGCGAATACTCTTGAGGGATGGCGGCGCTTTCTTGAAACAAAAGCAAGATGCAGTTGCCGAGCAACGCGGCCATGGGCATGAGCACCGTCCAGAGCGCTGCACGATTAATGACCGCACGCACCCGCCAACGCCTGCATTTTCGAGATCAATTCGTTCCCCGCGGCTGGGGAACTGACCGGCACAAGAAAACGGTCCACCGACGCGTCGAAGTTCTTGACAAACCCGTCGTAGCCTTCAAGGTCGTTGGTGAATTCGGCCACCTGCATCTCCGGATGTTCGGAGCTGAGTTCGATCCAGTTCAGGACGCACGGTTGATGGTCGGAACAAACCGGATGGGTTCCCTCGTCAAGTTGTCCGGGCCTGGCTTTGATCACTTTGAGGGATGCAGCGATCTGGGGCGTAAGCATGAAGTCGACGGAAATGCGATACACATTCTGCGTCGGGTCGACTTGCTTTCTGCCGATGGTGCCGGAGTAATAATCCGCGATCGTGGTATCGATCCTCATCCTGCAGCCGTTCACTTTGACATCCGCAATCGAGGCATAAATGGAGCCCTTGAAAAACACGTGCCGGCCGTGCAGCGCGTAATACGACTGCGTATAGAAAAAGGCGTCGCCCCTCTTTTCTTCGGCCGCAAAAGAGCGGAGCAAGTCGTCTTGCGCCATTGCTGCACTGGCTTCGGGCGCGGCCGGGGTCTGCGCAAAAAGAGGGAAACCGCTAATTCCTGCAAGCCACAGGCACGCAACGCAGGATTTGAGCAGGTCGAACATCGTGCCTCGATTATTTCCTGGTGTCTCCGCCAATCTGTATGACGACGTACCTTACGGGACCGTCACCCACATTTTTTACGGCATGCAGGGTCCCGAAAGCTACATAAATGATGCTGCCGGCTCCGGCGCGCTCGGCCTTGCCGTCGTGATCTAACTCGAGAGTGCCTTCCTCGACGACGATCACTTCCGAGTGCTGGATACGGTGCGCGGGGTTGGGGGCGGTCCCGGCGGGCTGCATGGTCTCGTGCACGGCCACAGATTCGCCGGTGGTCAGCGTGCCGTTGAAGACATTGCGTCCCACGGAGCCGTTGGGCGCGGTCTTCGCGGTCATCTCGTCGAAGGAGAAAACCCGCGCGGTGGCAAGGGGGTTGGTGCCGGCCGATTGGGCGGCCGTGCTCGTAACGGCGCATGCGAGGAACCATGCGGTCAGGATAGGTCTGTTCATCGAGGACCTCTCTTTGGCAACGCAAGATTTGGCCAGCGCCCGATTTGATCGGGACCTCGGCCCTGAATCACTCCGTCCAAATTGCCAAGCTGCAACAATAAGAGCAGGGTCCGGCACTCTAAGAACAGTCGCGGCACATCATTGAGTTTTGCTTCCCGGCGGACCTCGCCCTGCGCAGTGATCATTTTCTCAAGAAACGGGTCGAATCCTCGAAATTTGCAGAAAATGCGACTGCGCGTGCCGCGCACCTTCCCCCGCCCTCGTGCTCTTGATAAACTGAATGTTGTCGCAGCATAGGCGCGTAGCTCAGTTGGTTAGAGCGCTTCCTTGACACGGAAGAGGTCGCTGGTTCGAATCCAGTCGTGCCTACCAATAATTTTCAATAACTTACGCGCAACTTCGATGGAAGGCTGTGCGATTCTCACCTGTAAAACCTCACCCGCTTCCGTTTTCGAGCCCCTACGACCTGGTGCTTGCGATGATTCTTGTGTTTCGACCTTGTCCTGGCGCCTGCATGCAACAAGGGTCGCGCGTCTGATTTGACTCCCGGTTCCGAACCCGCGATTGCAGCCCAAGAATCAACAGAGGTATATACTGCGAAAGTAGGTTCCCAACTGCCTTTCCTGCAGATTTGACTGCAGTTGAACGGGGTCGAAGGCAGCACCTTCCATCGAATTTACAGTTAAGCGGTTGCATGGGGCGGATCAGGAATGAACGACCCGAAAGAGCAGAAATACGAGCCGGAAGCGCCGACGCTCATAGTCGGGAAAAGTGTTGCTGTCGCTTCTGCCTCGGGATCGAGCGATCCGAGGCAGCGAGGATTTCCAGCGCCCGCAGAACCGTCCGGCGAAATCCCCAGAACTCCAAACAATGTAGATAGCGAAGCGCCAACGCTCGCGTTCACGCCGGGTACGGGGGCGTTCGACGGCGGCCTTACTTTGCCTCCCGAAACACCGCTGCACCTCGCCGTAAATACCACAGCTGCCATTGGCGGCAACTCTTCCCTGCGGCCGGGGGCGGTTTTTGCGAACCGCTACGAAATCATCAAGATTCTGGGCGAAGGTGGCATGGGGGCAGTTTACAAAGCCCGGGACCGGGAATTGGAGCGAGAGGTCGCGCTCAAAGTCATTAAGCCTGAGCTTGCCAACGATCCTCAAATTCTGCAGCGCTTCAAGCAGGAGTTGATCCTTGCGCGCCAGGTCACTGACCGCAACATCATCCGTATTTTCGATCTCGGGGAAGCCGG
>Ga0181518_10001990_pt1 | contig 20153 bp, 22 predicted proteins | sample PEATcosm2014_Bin_28_FD_119751 | JGI IMG/M metagenome (GOLD analysis project Ga0181518, IMG submission 119751) | Peatland microbial communities from MTU Mesocosm Facility, Houghton, MI, USA - PEATcosm2014_Bin01_60_metaG | ecosystem: Environmental > Terrestrial > Soil > Wetlands > Peat | place... | reverse complement strand
GTGTCGCCGTCGTAGATCGCCGGGCGGATCGCCTTGTGCAGTCCGAAGCGGTGCAGCGACCGAGCCTGGTCTTGCGCCAGCGCCTTCGTCGGATAGATGTAGAGCGCGCGGGCGGTCCGGTCGGCGGTCAGCAGCTCGAGCGTCGGCACCTGGAAACACAACGACTTCCCCGAGGCCGTCCCGGTGGTGACGATCGTCGGGCCGGCGAACGCCTTCTCCAGCGCCTCGGCCTGGTGGGTGTAGAGGTGCTCGATCCCTGCTTGCAAGAGCGCCTGCGAGACTGGCCAGCTGAGCTGCTCGGGGATCGAGACCAGACGCGGGGCGCGCGCCTCGTACACGGTGTCGTGGACGAGCCGCTGATCGGTGCGGCCGGTCTCGAGCAGGGCCTCCCAGGGCTCGGTTTCGCGGGCGGCTGACACTCTCGGTCTCAGTATGGCGTCACCCCCGACCGTCGCCGGAGCGGCCCGCGGGTGCTAGCGTCGCGCCGCCATGAACTGCCTCTACGTGGATCTGGACGGGACGCTGCTCGGCCCCAACGCATCGCTTCTCACCGGAGCCGACGGCGGCTTCAGCTCGTTCGGGGTGCGCGCGCTCGAGGCGTGTGCCAGGGCCGGGGCCGAGGTGGTGATCTTTTCCGGGCGCCGGCAGGGGAGCGTGTTCGACGCCGCGCGCCTGATCGGAGCCTCCTCCTACATCTTTGAGCTCGGCTGCGGGCTGGTGCTCGACGGCGAGCTGGAGTGGATCACCGACGGGCTCGTGCCGTCCGCCGATGTGGGCTCGATCTACGACCAGATCGAGGCCACGGGCGCGCCCGCCCTGCTGCTGGAGCACTTCGCCGGGCGGCTCGAGTACCACACGCCGTGGTCGACGGGGCGCGAGATATCACACCTGTTCCGCGGCGACGCCGATCTCGGCGAGGCGGCTGCGGTGCTGGACGCTGCCGGACTGAGCCGGCTGCGTCTGGTCGACAACGGCGTCATCCACGAGGGCCGCGGGCTGATGCCCGGGTTGGGCGTCGTCCACGCCTACCACCTGATCCCCGCAGGCGCCTCCAAGGCGCGGGCCGTCGCGCGGCACATGCAGGCGCGTGGGTACGCCCGTGAGGACTGCATCGCCGCCGGCGACTCGCGTGAGGACATGGATGCCGTCTCCGTCGTTGGCACGTTCTGGCTGGTCGCCAACGCGCTCCAGCGTGACGCCAGGCTGGAGCACGAGATCAGCGGCCGCGACGGGATCCGGGTGGCGTCGGAGTCCTACGGCGCCGGCGTCTATGAAGCCGTCGTGACGACGCTCGCCGAGCAGCGCGGCAGCCGCTGAGGCGGATCACCGGCTGGCCTCACGGCCGACTGCGTCGGCGTCGCCGACCGCCCAACCCAGGCGCTCCACCAGCTGGTTGGCGAAGTGGCGTGACTCGAAGTCGCGAACGGTCACGCGTTCACGGAACATGACCGGCGGCTCGTCGCCCTCAGGCGCGCGGTCGGCGATGACGATGATGTGGGGCATCTTTCCCTCCCGAGGATCGATTCGCCGCTCAGGCTGGCAGCCGCATATTGATCGTCAGTAAACTTCTTGTAGAGATCGGACACGGTTTCGCCGTGCGAACGCTCCGATCCGCCCGGGTGCCCTGCGTTCTGAGCGCCCGCCGGCCGAGGTCATCGCGCAGGCGGCCGCTCGGCCGGCCGTCGGCGGCGCTCAGGCGGCTCCCCGCGCCCGCCCTCGGCCCGGCGCCACAGCGGCGCGGTCCTCATGCGCGACCGCATCGGCGAGCGCGCCGGCCGCCTCGGCAAGATCCCCGAACGCATCGGCCACGGTGGACGCGCTCGAGCCGGTGATGGCGTGGTTGAGCCCTGCGACCGCCGCGTCGAAGCGCTCCCACAGCGCCGCCGGCCCGCGCCGTCCCGTCCCGGGCCGCAGCTCATAGGGCGGCGCAGCGCTTTCGGCCCCCGGCACCGGGCGCCACAGGAGCCCCGCCGCATGCGCGTGCTCCCAGGCCACCTGCTCGTCGGACGCGGCGGCGGCCAGGTTGCGCAGCCGCTCGGCGAAGCCGGCATCCGGCGGAGCGAGCTTGTGCACCCGCATGACCTCGGCCCAGCCGTCGCTGGCGCGGCGGACAGCGCGCATGATCTGCGCGCGCTGGCGGTCGAGATCGTCTCCGAAGCTCATCGGCCGTTCACTGGGCGCGTCACCGCACGCCGGCGCCGTCGTCACGAGGACCGCCGATCACTCCCGCCACGGGCGCCGGCTCGGCGACGCCGACGGGCTCGCCTCCCCAGAAATCGTCCGCGCTCGGCCCCGCGTGCCTGCCCGGCGAGGCCGTCCCGGCGCTGTAGCTCTCGTCCAGGATGCGCTCGAAGTCAGAGCGCTTGATCCGGACCCGCCGCCCGACCCGCAGCGCCGGCAGCGATCCCTGGTCGATCCAGTTGCGCACCGTTTGCTGGTTGAGCTTGAGCGTCTCCGCCACCTCGGCGACGGTCAAGTAGGACTCTTCTGACTCGTTGTGGCTCACGGTGGCTTCTCTAACTGAGACAAACTGAAACAGATTCAGAGCGTATAGTATCGCCCCAAGCGGACGTAGAGGCGAATGCAAGGGCACTAAGGGGCCGCAAACAGTGGGATTCGGGTCGAAAACCGGCGATCGCGATGGCGCTGACAGCACGCCGGAAGCGCATGCTCCTGTCAACGTTGTGCGACTTCCCCGGGACTGGCTGGGACCGCGTGAGGAGCTCGTCCCGTTCGGTCCGGAGGACCGCGCCCGGGCCCGCGAGGCCCGCGCGGCCGGCGGCCTGGTCGCCGCACCCTCGTCACCGGCCGGCGAGGTTCCGACGGCGGATCTGTACGCCGATACCCCTCCTGCCGCCACTGATTTCTGGAGCGAGGATTCCGCCGCCCTGCACGACGCGATCCAGGGCCCGGGCGCGCAGAGCCTTCCGGACAGCGCGCAGGCTCCGGTCGCAGTGCCGGGTCTCGCGAGGCGAGAGCAACCCCGAGCAGGCACGGTCCGCCTCCGCGTGCGCCGCCGCTGGATCGGCACCGTCGGGGCGGCGACAGCTGTGACGGCGGTGGCGTCGCTGCTCTGGGCATCGAATGCGAGCCACAACGGACCGAATGCGCTGCGATCTGCCGCGTCGCGATCGGCGCAGGCGCATCACGACGGCCACGGCCGCAACGCGGATCTGGCGTCCGAAGCCAGGGCCACCGCGCCGCCGGCAAGCCGTCGTGGCCATCCGAGCGGGCGGCTGCGGTCACGATCCAAGCGCCGGCGCCACGCCGCGTCGATCAGGCCCAGCGCGGCCGTCACCACTTCCCGCCACCGCCCGCCGACCGCGGCAACCCACCCGACCGCCCAGGACTCCGCTGCGGGCACCGGCAGCGACGTTGGCGGATCAGGCCAGGCCGGAGAGGCGTCGCAGGACGAGCGCCCCACGGGCCCGAGCTCCAGCGGAGCGAGCACCGTGGGCGCGAGTGGCGACGCGCCAAGCGCAAGCGCATCGAGCGGAAGCGCATCGAGCGGAAGCGCATCGAGCGCGAGCGGATCTGCCCCCTCCGGCGTTGAGCCGGCATCGTCATCGGGTGGGGGTGGATCGAGCAGTGCTGGGAGCTATAGCCCGGTAAGGACGGGGCCTAGCCCCTGCTACCTCGGGCAGCTGGGGTGCCAGTAGCTCGGGGGAATCGACCCCAGAAGGCCAGGAGACTCAATGCGTAAGAGATGCGGGGCTTTGATCGCCTACTTCGGCGCCACCGCCGCGGCAACAGGCGTGACGATCATCATCGGCGCCGCGCCGGCGTATGCGGGCCAGTGGATGCGTGCGCTCTGCCAGAACCCCAACGGAACAGCGGCGCCGATCGACGGGCTCGCGTTCAGCGGCTCGAACGTCGGCCAGTACGGTGGGGCGAGCGGCGGCGACTCGTGCCCTGGCGGCGTGAGCGGGCTGCCCGACGATCCGGGTGTCGGCGTGTGGGCGACGGTGTCGGCCGACGCGAACGCGCCGACCGAGGCGACCTGGACCTACAGCGTGCCGGCGGGATCGACGATCGCGGGCGGCAGCGTCACCGGCATCGACATCGAGCAGACGACCTACGGCCTGCCGATGGAGGACAGAGACGCGTGGATCTCCTCGCCGGGCGATGACGCCAGCGCCGCCGACCTGATCGCCGACTGCGCCACCCCCGCCAATCCGAATCTGGGCGCGCTGTCAGACGAGCCCTGCGCCGAGAATCCCTTGGACCAGGATCTCGGCCCGGGCCCGGCACGCGAGCCGCTCGTCGCGACGATCGACCATGCAGGTGGCACGGCGCTCTACGTGTCGGCCGGTTGCTCGACCGCCGACACCGATGCGTGCTCCTACCAGGCCGGCGTCTACACCAACGTGTCCTTCTCGGCCCAGTTCGACTGGGCCGATGTGCTGCTCAGCGACAACACCCCGCCGACAGCCTCGAACTTCGGTGGGTCGCTGTTGGCCTCCGGATCGGCCCACGGCACCGCGGATCTGACGTTCACTGCCCAGGACCCAGCCGGACCGGGCGTCTACGAGGTGATCGTCAAGATCGACGGCACAGCGGTGTACGAGGGCACGCCGAACACCAACGGCGGCAGATGCGCTCCTGTCGCGACAGACCCGACGACGGGAGCCTGGGTCTTCGACTACCAGCAGCCGTGCCCAAGCAGCGTCGATCTCGATGTACCTGTGAACACGACGCAGCTCTCCGACGGTCAGCACGGGGTGCAGGTCATCGTCCAGGATGCGGCCCAGAACAGCTCGACGGTGCTCGACCAGATGATCACGACCACGAACCTGACGACTGCCGCCACGACAGGCCACGAATCACCCGCGCCTCCGGCGGTCCCTCCGGCCGCTTCTCCCACCGCGACGACGTACGCCTTCGAGCTCGGCACCGCCACTCAGGCACTCGCCGGGTCCGTGATCCACCGGCGCTATAAGGCCTCCGGACTGACTCTAACGGGCATGGTCGTCGACAACTCCGGCACGCCGGCGCCGAGCGTACGCGTCACCGTGCAGTCCTCGTCCCTCTTAGGCGGTGGGCCCACGACGGTCGCGCAGGCGGCCTCCGACGGTACGGGCCACTTCGCGCTGAAGGTCCCACCGGGAGACTCGCGACAGCTGCAGTTGATCGCCGGGGCGGCCGGAATGGTCGTCAAGGAGATCGTCACTCCGAACCTGTCGTTGAGAGCGCGCTCACTGTCACACGCCCGTTTGCTGTTCACAGGCGAGCTCGCCATCGACCGAGCCGGGGGACCACCACCGGTAGTCGAGGTTCAGGACCGGACGCCGACCGGATGGCAGCCGTTCGCGACCGCCACAGTGAACGCGCGCGGCCGCTACCGGATCCTGTACCGCAGCTCACCGCTCACGATCGGATACACCTTCTCCGTCCGTACGGTCACCGCTGCATCTGCGCTGTGGCAGGGCGCCGCCAGCCGCACCAAGAAGGTGACGGTGAGCGGATGAGCCGCCGCGTCACCGCAAGTGGGCCGCTGCTCTACGCCGGGGCGCTGCTCACCAGCGCGCTGCTCACCGGCGCGCCCGCGGCACAGGCCACGACCCCGACCGCCGTCCTGCCGGTGACCGCTCAGGCCCAGCAGGCCAACGCCGCGTTCCTCGCCTACGCGCCGCCGCCGGCCGGCGGGGCCGGAGCACTCTGCCTTGTGGACACCGGCGTGGACGCCAATCCCGACACGACCCCCGGCTTGATCGGCTCCTACGCGATCGACAGCGGCCCCACCGACGACGTCGACCCCTCAGGACACGGTACGTCGATGGCGATGATCGCCGGAGGGGCCGGCAAAGGGATCCTCGGCGCCTGGCCGGCGCTCAAGATCGTCAGCGTGCGCGCGACGAAGGATCCGACCCCCGGCCAAGCGCCCGAGTACGAGTTTCCCTACTACTGGGATGGCATGGCCTCGTGTCTTGCCGCGCCGGCCACCGATCACATCAAGGCGGTCGACCTGGCGCTGTCGTCTCAGATCCCGCCGAGCCCCGACCAGGCCCAGACATTCGCTACCAAGGTCGCCAACCTAGAAGCGGGCAACGTCGCGGTGGTCGGCGCGGCGGGCAACACCCCCGGTCCGGTGGGCGAGCCGGGCGCCGAGCCGGGAGTGTTCGCGGTCGGTGCCGACACCGCCCAGCCGGGCACGCTCAGCGACACGGCGGTCGGGGCGCCGTGTTCGTTCTCGGCGACCCAGGGCGTCGTCCTCTACGCGCCGGGCTGTGGGCTCGATGATGCCGACCCGTTCTCCGACGCCGCATATTGCTGCGACGATGGCACGTCTCAGGCGTCGGCGTTCACGGCGGCTGTGATCGTGGCGCTGATGAGCTACGACCCGACGCTGAGCTACGCCAAAGCCGAGCAGCTACTCACGTCGACCGCTCAAAGCGGGAATCTGGACGTGGCTGCCGCGTTCCAGGCCGACGGGCTCGGGCAGATCGTCGCCGAGGGCAACACGAACATCCCGCCCAGCCCCGCGCCCGTCGCCGCGCCGACCCCCACAACCACCACCACTACTCCGACGCCGACCAGCACCACGCCGAGCACCCCATCGGTGGTCAGCTATCGCGTCACGGTTCGCTCGGTGCGCTGGCGCCGCGGGGTCCTGACCATCCGCCTCAAGGGGATGGCCAAGCACGACACGGCACAGATCACCCTCACCTATGCCCGCCGCCGCGCGCGCCGGACAAGCTCGCGCCGCGCGGTGATCAGGATCCACACCCGGCGCCCAAAGCGCGTCGCGATCAGCGTGTTCGATGGCCGCACCGCGATCAGCGCAAAGACGGTGGTGCCCCTGTGAGACGCCGAGCCCGAGCGCTCGTGCTGGGGGCCGCCACGGCGGCCATGGGCGTGGTGCCGGCCGCGCTGATCGCCGCCCGCCCGCCGGCCGCCGAAGCGCAGCCCTCGGGCACATACACGATCACCACCTGCAGCCCGGGGACCTCGGCCGGGGAGTGGCAGGCGGTCAATCAAGCGCCCGCGTCGCTGACGACCGGGAACCTGTGCGGCAACGGCACCCCGGCGATCGGACCCAACCCCGTCTTCGGGATCTCCGACACCGGCGCGCTCTACGGCGAGGATCAGATCGGTTCCACCACCCAGGTGCCCAACCTCAAGCAAGCAGGCTGGCAGCTCACCGTCCCCGCCGGCGTGACGATCACCGCCATCAGCTACTACGGAAGCTTTGAGACCGACGGCGACGGCTGGCTGGCCGGGCTTGAGATCGACGGCCAGCCGCTGCCCAATGTCTGTGAGACCAACCTGCAGACCGCCGACTGCGACTGCCGCACCAACCTGAACGACCCCGACCCGTGCCAGGTGCTCAACAACCAGGTCCCCCAGGTGCTGAGCAACTTGGACGCGAGCAGCCTGTTTATCGGCGCTGAATGCGACCAGGTTCAGGGATTGGTGAGCTGCACGCCTGCCGCGATCACGTCGCATGACGTCGAGGCCGACCTCTACTCGGCCCAGGTAACGCTCGTGGAGTCCGGCGGTCCGCAGATCTCGAGTGAGGCAGGCGGATTGTGGGCCTCGGGCCCGGTGTGGGGCACAGTTCCCATCACGTTCGCCGCCAGCGACCCGTCCGGGATCGCGTCCGTGGCCGTGCTCGGCCCGTCGGGCACTGCCGTCGCCGACATGCCGCAGAGCTGCGACTACTCCCAGGTCCAGGCATGCCCGGAGCTGCCCGCCGGCGAGGTCCAGGTCAACACGCTCGGCCTTCCCGACGGGGCCGATCGCGTCAGCCTGAAGCTCGCCAACGCCGCAGGCGACACAACCGTCGTGCAGGGTCCAACGGCGGTGATCGACAACAACGGGCCGCCCGCGCCCGTCAGACTGAGCGCCACCGCGGCCGGCCCCAGCTCCAACGTGATCGATCTGTCCTGGTCAGATCCCCCCAACCCGCCCGAGCCGATCCAGGACGCCTATGCGCAGCTGTGCCAGGCCTCGTGCTCGGCGCCGGTGCAGATCAGCACATCGGGCGGTGCGCAGATCACCGCTGCGACTCCCGGCACTTACACCGTGCGGGTGTGGCTGACCGACGCGGCCGGGCGCGGGAGCGCCGCCAACGCCGCGACGGCGGCCGTGACAGCGCCGGAGGCGATCACGACCACAACCACCACCACTACGACGACCACGACGACGACCACGACGCGAGCCTGCCGGCCCGCGTCAAAGTGCCCGGTGTTCAAGGTCCACGGCGCCGTGTGGGCGAAGGGGAAGCTGTCGCTCGATATCGCCGCGTTACCCAGGGGCGATCAGCTGCAGATCACGATCTTCTACGCCCACAGGCCGAAGCGGACGATTATGACCAGGAAGAGTCGGCTCACGATCGCAACCGGTCTCCCCACCCGGCTGCTGTTGCGCGCGCTCAAGGGCAGGCGCCAGCAGGGGGCAGCGCTCACGATCACCAAGCTGAAGGCCACCGCCCGCCATTGACCCCCGGAGCCTGTCGCCCCCAACCCCAGACGCGCCCGACGGACAGCCATGGTCGGCGCGCCGATCCTCGTATCCGGGTACGTCTCGCGTAAGGCCGCCAAGCTCGTGAGGCTCCAGCGGTCAGGCCGGTGATCAGGTCCTGAGCGGCGACCTGCCCTCCGCTGACGCGACGCCGCCGCCCCCATCGGTCGCGCCCGCGGCGTCCGAGGGCTCCCGGAAGAATGCGCTCGCGACCGCGCCGTGTGCGAGAAGTGCAACGGGGCGTAACGAATCAGTCAATTCTCGGCCACTCGCGGCGATACCAGGCCGGCGTTGTGGTGTGCTGGCTGCAGATGAACTGCGAGTCAGCGAGATACCGGACAGATCGGTCGGGCTGGGCCGCCGGAGGACGTCGAACGAGTACTCTTGGTGGATGGTCGGCGACATTCTTCAGCCCACGCACCTCTTGTTCGTGCTGGTGGTTGCCCTGCTCGTCCTCGGACCCAAGCGGCTACCCGAGGTCGGCCGCACGCTGGGAAGCGGCCTCCGCGACTTCCGCGCCGCGCTCAACGGTGAGCCCGAGCGCCGTGAGGAGATCAGCAGCCCGTTCCGGCCGGCTGAGCCAGTTGCCCAGCCGGTGCAGCCCGTCGCAACCGAGGCCACGATGGCCTCAACGGCTGCGTCGGCAGCTGCCGAGTCCAAGTTCGCTCACGTGGCGCCGGCTGCCGGCGACGACACTGATCCTGGCGCAGACGGACACGAGTTCGCGCACGACGGCCAGGCTGCCGCGGATAAGCAGGTCGAACCACTCGCCTAAGCAGTCCGGGAGCACCGGCACGGAAGCGACGCGCGAGGCTGCTGCACTTGTAGCCTTGCTGCGGCTCGGTCGCCGCCCCTGGCAGGCCCACGCCGAGCTCGTGCAGAGCTGCGGAAGCGCAGTCGCGGTCCTCGAGCGGGAGCTGAGCGAGCAACGGGGCCAGGCGAGCCTCCTGCCAGGAGACCCGGCGCCGCTGCTGGAGGCCGCGGCGGCGGACATCGCACGTTGGCAGGCAGACGGGCACCGTCTGATCACGGTGCTCGACAGCGACTACCCCCTGAACTTGCACGGGGTTCATGACCGGCCCCCGCTCATCTTCGTGGCTGGCCGACTGGAGCCCGGAGACCGGCGCTCGGTGGCGGTCATCGGCTCCCGTCGGGCGGCACCAGCGGACCTGGCCGAGGCGCAGTCGATCGCGCGCTACCTCGTCGGTGCCGGCTTCGTGGTGGTGTCGGGGCTGGCGGCCGGGATCGACGCGTGGGCCCATGAATCCACGCTCGCGGCTGGAGGCCGCACTCTGGCCGTGATCGGAACAGGTCTGGCTCGGTGCTACCCGCCGCAGAATGCCGACCTCCAACGGCAGATAGCCACCGGCGGAGCCGTGATCTCGCAGTTTTGGCCCGCGACGCCGCCGAGTCGCCAGAGCTTTCCGCTGCGCAACGCCGTGATGTCCGGGCTCGCCCTCGGCACCGTGGTGGTGCAGGCGTCTTTGACCAGCGGAGCGCGGGTCCAGGCGCGCCTCGCGCTTGCCCATGGCCGTCCGGTGTTCCTGAGCCAGGCGCTGCTCGTGCAGGATTGGGCACGGGAGCTCGCTGCCCGGCCTGGCGTGCACATCTTCAGAGATCCGGAGCAGATCACGACGACGCTCGGGCAGCTGTACGACACCGACGAGCTGGTGGAGTGATGAGAGTCGGATCGGGGACCCTGAGATGCCGTCGGTGGCCGAGCTGAGCGAGCCCTACTCGAACTTCATGGTGGGGCCACGCGCGGGATCCGACGTCTGCCGCGTCTGCTTCAACCTGACCGACGGGTACGGGCACTGCTATGCCTGCGCGCACGGCGGCCGGTGGCTCGATGCGGTCGGGCCAATCTCCTACAGCGTCGCCGGCGAGCAGTTGCACCACGCGCTCGTGACCTATAAGCGGCGCCGAGACGCGGTCGGGCGGCGCTTTGGGGTCGAGCTGGCGGCGGTGCTCTGGCGCCATCTCGTCCACCATGAGAGCTGCCTGGCACACGCGGCCGGGGTCCGCAGGTTCACGCTGGTGACGACCGTCCCCTCGAGCGCCCGGGAGCGTGACGACGCGCACCCGCTGCACGCCGTCGTCGGTGACCTCGTCGGCCCGGTCCGAGACCGTCATGCCCGCCTGCTCGTGCGGTCTGGCGCGCCCGCGGCACCGCACGAGTTCAGCGTCGAGAAGTTCGCCTGCCAGACGAACCTCACGGGCCACTCGGTGCTCCTGATCGACGACACCTGGACGACCGGCGCCAATGCTCAGGCCGCAGCCGCAGCTTTGAAGGCCGCCGGCGCCGAGCGGGTCGCCAGCGTCGTGATCGGCCGCCACCTCAACCGCGGCTGGCGTCAAAACGACCGTCGGATCCGGAGCCTGCCGCATCCGTTCGATTGGAGCCGATGCGCGCTCTGCGTTGCAGAACCCCCCGGTCGTTAGCGTTAGTTAGTTAGTTAGTTAGCACCTGGACTCCACAAGGCCGACCGTTGCCCGCGCCGGCATCGCTCCGTCGCGCCGCCGTCACCGCCGGCAGCGCTTCCCGTCGCCGTCAGTCCCGCCGCCGTCACCGCCGGCAGCGCTTCCCGTCGCCGTCAGTCCCGCCGCGGTCCGCCGCGGTCCGCCGCGGTCCGCCGCGGTCCTCCGCGGTCCGCCGCGGCAGCGTCAGCGCCACCAGGCGCCGAGCACCCGGCGCCAGTTGTCCCAGGCGATCAGCTCCAGCTCGGCCAAGCTGAACCCGGCCGCGCCGAGCGCCTCGAGGATCCGGGGAACACCGGCGACGTCGCCGACCGCTGAGGGGATCGTCGCCCCGTCGAAGTCGGATCCGAGCGCGACATGGTCGACGCCGATCCGCTCGGCCACATACGCGGCGTGCCGCGCGATCAGCTCGAGCGGGGTGTCGGCGTCGTCGGCGAAGTCCGGCCGCAGAAACGAGCAGGCGTAGACGATGCCGACCAGGCCACCCGATGAGCCGATCGCGTCGAGCTGGCGGTCGGTGAGGTTCCGAGACGCCGGGCAAAGCGCGTGCGCGGCGGAGTGGCTGGCCACGAGTGGGCCCGCCTCAGCGCGAGCCACGTCCCAAAAGCCAGCCTCGTTGAGGTGGCTGAGGTCGACCATGATCCCCAGCTCGCCGCAACGCCTCACCAGCGCCCGGCCGGCTCGCGTCAGGCCGGGTCCGGTATCAGGAGACGAGGGCCAGATGAAGGGCACGCCGTGTCCGAAGTCGTTGGACCGGCTCCACACGGGGCCGAGCGAGCGCAGGCCGGCGGCGCGCCACATCTCCAACGACTCCAGCTCCGGGTCGATCGCCTCCGCGCCCTCCAGGTGCAGAACGGCCGCCGGCGGCCCGTCGTCGGACCGCGCGGCATCGAGATCGGCGGCTGCCCGCGCGATCCGCAGCGCGCCCTGGCGCTCGAGCGCCAGAAGCCGGCCGGCGGCCGACGTGGCGAATGCCGCCGCATCGGCGTGCGCGACAGGCTCGGCGAGCTCGATCTCGAGCACCCCGCCGGCCCGCTTCACCGGGTCCCACTCCTTCCCTGCCGACGGCGTAAAGACCGAGAAGATGGCGCCGCGAACCCCGCCCGCGCGCATCCGGGGCATGTCCAGGTGGCCATCGGGACGCCCCTGGGCGATCAACGCGTGATCGTCGCAGGTGAGCGCGTCGTTGTGGCCGTCGAATACCGCGCGCACGAACGGAACGTAGCGTGACCACCGGACTACGTGAACCTACACGAGCGTAGGTGGTTGCCGCGATCTTGGTAGCCTGCCCCCTCGGCCATGCCGTCCAAGCCACCCTCGGGTGCTTCCGCCAAACCGCGCCGACGATACGCCCCGCGGATGGCGCCCGACCAGCGTCGCGAGCAGTTGATGGACGCTGCCCTGCTCGTGATCACCGACCACGGCTACGAGGGGGTCTCGATTGAGGCGATCGCGCGCGTAGCCGGTGTTACCCGACCCGTCATCTATGACCACTTCTCGAACCTCGGCTCGCTCCTGCGTGCGCTGATCGAGCGAGAGGAGCGCTACGCGCTCGCGCAGATGGCGGAGATCGTGCCCGATACGCCGCACCAAGGCGACCCCGCCGACCTGCTAGCCGATGGCGTGCGCCGCTTCCTCAACGCGGTCGCCAGCCGGCCCAGCACCTGGCGAATCATCCTGCTGCCGCTGGAGGGCACCCCGACACTCGTCCGCGAGCACGTCGAGACCAACCGCACCGAGTTGGTCAAACGCCTGGAGCTGTTCGTGCGCTGGGTGCTCGAGCGCTCGGCGATCACGGCCGATCTCGACGTCGAGATCTCGGCGCGGACGATCCTCCGCCTCAGCGAGGAGGCCGGCCGCATGGTGCTGACTGACCCCGAGCGCTTCACGCCCGAGCGCTACGAGCGCTTTGCATACACCGTGATGCAGCTGATCACCCGCCCCGACTGACCGCCACGCCAGCCAACCATGGGCATTAAGCAACGACGGGGACCCCGCTTGCTGGGTCCCCGTCGCCGGTCATCGACAGCTGGACGCCCACGGCCGGGTTGAGCGCCGTCCCCGCGAAGACCGCTTGCGCGAGATCAAACCCGCGGCCGCGGACAAAGTTGCGCCTTAGCCCTGCCATACTTGTCGTTCCCTCTCGAGGGGGCGTAGCTCAGTTGGTTAGAGCGCCGGCCTGTCACGCCGGAGGTCGCGGGTTCGAGTCCCGTCGCTCCCGTAAGTAAGTAAGTCACGACAAGCCAAACCGTGTGAGTAGCAGGGCTTTCATAGCCCTCACGCGGTTTGAGCTTCGCCACCGTGAGCCATCGAAAGTCGGCGCGCAACAGGAAAACGGTGACCAAACCGGTGACCAACCGGGAGCTCCGCAAGACGCGCTCGTAGGGCGCCCGGGGCCGTTCGAGCACCCAGGGAGTCCAGCCTTTCAAACCGGGCGAGATTCAGGAGGCGGTCATGAGCGATCGCCTGGCCTGGCTGGAGCAGTGGTGTCCCAAGTGCCGCGCGGCCCCTGGAGCCCGGTGCACGCGTTGGCGATTCGGCCGCGGAGGCCGCAGCCGGGCGGTCGTGGTCCCACATATCCACGTCGCACGCGGGTGGTTCGAGCGTTCGTGCCCGACGTGCAAGGTAAGGGCGGGCGAAAGATGTTCGACGCCGACTGGCCGCGAGGCCTCGCACGTACACGCGGCCCGGCTGCGGCCCGGTCGCTACGAGCTGGTCTGGCGTCCGGCGGTCTGGGACGAGCTGGACCGCCGGGGTGCGACCTTCGCCATCGTTCCGTTCTCGGGCCGTGCGGGCGCCGGTGGGCGCACGGACACGATCCAGCTGCTCAAGCAGGAGGGCGACAAGTTGGTCGAGATCGAGCGGTGGACGTCTCGCGACGAGCTTTGTCACGCGCTCGAAGCGCCCGTCTGGGATCGCTTCGGGACCTTCGCCGGGCATCCGCGCGTCGCCGGCGAGGTCATTTGGTCGATTGAGAACAGGAGCGTCCTCATCCGCGGCAGGCGTGGCGAGCACACGTTCGAGGAGCTCGCCGCGTGAACGGCCCATGCAGCCCTCCCGGTCGCCTCACCGTCCCCCGCCAATCGGGGCTAGCTCGTGGCCCACCAGCCGCCGACATGCTCGGGAACGAGAAAGACCGGGTTGCCGCCCGGTCTTCCAGAACATAGGCGCCCAAAGCGCCGACCAAGAATCTCCTGCGCAGAGTGTATCCGGGTGCTGGACGGACTCCAAGCCCCGAACGGTCGTGTGCGTCCTCTCGCGGTGCGTGAGCGCCATCGCGAGCGCCCCGGTTCCGGGCGCTGGCGATGACCTTCGGCCACCACAGACAAACCGCTCACCGAGGCGTCCGCTCACTTGCGTCGGCTCCGTGCGCCGTGCGGCGTCCTGGGGTGTGCCGATGAGCTACCGCACGATCGCCGCCGCGCTCGCGCTCGAGGACGTGTCCATCGGCGAGCGGCTCGTTACGTTCTCCCTGGCCAGCTACGCCGACGCCGAGCATCAGACGTTCGTCGGCAACCCGGCGGCGGCGGCGAGGGCGGGGCTGAGCCGCAGCCAGTACCTCGCGGCACGCGAGCAGCTCGAGGCACATGGACTGATCTCGGTGGCGGCCGCGGGCGGCGGCCGCGGCCGATCGAGCACCTTGACGCTCGACTTCGCGACGCGCGGTTTCTGGCGGGAGGAGCGGATCAACCCTCAGCTGTTCCAGGCCGTGCTGAGCTACACACGTGCGGGCAGGCCCGCGCGGGTGCTGCTCGCGACGCTGGCCGCGCTGGCCAACGATGAGCGCGAGGTCCTCGGTGTGACGACCGACGAGATCTGCAGCGCGGCCGGCCTATCCGATCGCACGTACCGCCGTGCCCGTGCGGCGCTGCTCGCATCCGGGGAGCTCGTCGCGGAGAGCTGCGCTGGGGGGCGCGGGAACACGAACCGGTGGCGGCTGGCGGACCCCCGCGACCTCGGGACGCCTCTCCCCGCTCGGCAGCGGGTCGCCCCGGCTCGGAACGCCCGCCCGCTCCTGGCGGCGGCGACACCTGCCGCGCAGGACGCTGAAAACCCCGGCGCCCAACGCGCGCGCGAGGAGGGAACCAGGGAACCAGAAGAACAACTACCCCCGACCCCCCTGACGGGGGGAGCCGCGCCGAGTCGGTCACGATCGTTGAGGACTTCCTCAGCGACCGCGGCCGCAAACGACAGCGCACCGTCGTCGTCGAGGTCGACGCGATCCGCGAGCAGCTCCGAGCACCGAGCGACGGCGATCTCGCTGATTGGGACCGGATCCGCGGCGAGCTGCGGCGGCTGGTCGGCGAGTCGACCTTCGAGATCTGGCTCGCCCAGGTCGAGCTCGCCGCGATCGACCCGGGCGGCTGTCTGCTGCTCACCGCTCCGGCTGCCACACGCAGCTGGGTTGCTGACCGGTTCGCCCGCGCGTTTGACCACGCCAGCGCGGCGGTCAATCGAAGCGTGCGCCACGCCGATGAGCGCGAGCTGCGGCTGCTCGACGCGCTCGCCACCTCCCCCAGCCCCGCCGCCGCTCCTGCGGCGGACGCCTTGCCGCGCTTGCCGCATCCCATCCCTCACAAGGAGGCCGTATGACCATCACCACACCGTTCCACCACGACGCACGTAAAGACGAGCACGTAGACAGACATGTAGACAGACATGTAGACGTACAGACAGACGGACGTAAAGCTGCCGGTACAGACAACGGCGGACTGCCGCCGACGGGCGCGTTCGTGATCGTCCTGGCCAACCACAAGGGCGGGGTCACGAAGACGACCTCGACCGCGAACCTGGGTGCGACGCTCGCCGAGGCCGGCCGGCGGGTGCTGATCATCGACTGCGATCCGCAAGCGAACCTCTCAGAAGCGTTCGGGTGGGTCGAGGAGCTCACAGGGGAGCGGCTCGAGGACCTGCTCGCCAACCCGGTCGCCGCCGGTCGCTACACCCCGCCGATCGCGCTTCAGCCGGACGTCGCACCGGGGCTTGAGTGGCGCGAGCGGCTGCGGATCATCCCCTCGACCGACGCGCTAGCCGACGTCGCCGCCGACCTGCCGGTGACCGGCGATCCGGGCTACGAGACGCGGCTACGAGACGCGGCTACGAGAGGTGCTCGAGCCGCTGCGCGAGCAGTTCGATCTGGTGCTGCTCGACACCCCGCCGGAACTGGGCACGCTGTCGGGGATGGCGGTCCTCGCTGCGGACGGGCTGCTAATCCCGGCGCTCGCCGCCGACCTGGACGTCCGCGGCGCGGGCAAGCTGTATGACCTCGTCGAGGGCGAGATCCCGGGACTGCGGATCCTCGGGGTGCTGCTCGCCGCGAGCGAGCGGCGGTGGCGGGTCACCCGCGACGCGACCGACCGGATGACCGCCGACGAGATGCGGGTGCTGCCCGTGCAGGTCCCGCGCGCGGTGCGGGTCGCCTCGGCGCCGCGTCATCGCGCGCCGACCGTGGTGCTCGAGCCGGACTCGATGGTCAGCCACGCCTACCGGCAACTCGCGCATCACCTCCTCGGGGAGCTCGGGCGATGAGCAAAACGCAGCCGATGCCCTCCGTCCGACGGCGGCCGATCCCCGGCATGGCCAGCCAACCGATCACTCCGCCCCCGGCAGCGCCGGCCCAGCGCCACGACGACGTCGAGGCCGACGCGCCGGCGCTTGAGGACGAGGCCTCGATGACAGCGCTTACTGAAGGCAACGACGTCGCGCCCGTCCGCTCAGACGGGCGCCGGCGGACCGTCCGGGAGACTCCGATCGACCCGCGACCGGCGGCCGATTACGCGAGCACCCGGCTGGTCAACCTCCGCATCCCGGTCGACCTGCACGACCGGTTCCGCGGCCTGGTCCGCGAGGCCGAAATCAACCTTCGTGCGTGGAGCGTGGCGATCGTCGTGCTGCCGGTGGTGGCGCCGTCGGTCGCTGGCGCCATCGTGGGCACGCGCTGGCGATCGGGCGACCTCGGCGCCGGGGAGGAGCTTCGCAACCACGAGCTCGCGCGGCGCTGGATCTGGCAGCCCGCGCCCGAGCGCTCCGACGGCGAGCGGTCCTACCTACGCTCACAGGGAGAGCTCGTCCGCGAGCGACCGTGGCCACGGTCGCTCGGGTACGTCTCCATGACCGCGATGGGGAAGCACGGACCGCGGCTGCCGCTCGGGCTGGGACAGCACGTCGTGCTGTTCGGCGCGACCGGCGCCGGTAAGACCACGACCGCCCGGCGGTTGATCGCCGCGCGCACGCTCGCGCACAAAGCGGCGTTGCTGGTGCTCGACCGGAAGGGCGACCCCGAGGACGTCGAGCACATGAAGCAGCTCGCCGCCGAGGCCGGCGTGCCGTTCATCCTGTTCGACTCCCAGGACCCGACGACCGATCGGTGGCAGCCGCTCTGGGGCTCCCCCAACGGGGTGGCCGCCCGGGCGGGCGAGGCAATCAAGCAATCGGAGCCCTACTACTACGACGTGCTACGCCGCCACCTCGATGTCGTCTGCAAGGTTCTCTACGCCGCCGACATGTGGCCCCCATCGATCCCGCTGCTGATCGACGCGTGCCTCCCGGGAAATTACGAACAGCTCGTCAAGCTCACCGAACCCCTCGACGACAGCCACGTCGCGCTGAAGCGGCGCGACGTCGCGCACGGTGCCTACGCCGGCTCAGCCCGGGGGATGCAGGACCTCTCCGGCGGGGTGTTCCGCCTCGAGGTCGCGCTCGCCCTGGCCGGGCGGACACTCGTCACCCCGCGCCGGACGCCGGACGGGGAGACCGTCGCGGTGCGCCTCGTGGAGGCGCTCCGGCAGCGGGCGGTGGTGATGTGGCGGACACACGCCGACCGGATGCCCGACGAGGCCGCCGCGCTCTCGGTGCTCGCGCTCGCGGACCTGCACAACGCCGCCGAACAGGCCGGCGCGCCGTGGACGCTGCTGTTGGACGAGTCCGGTGCCGTGATCAAGATGGCCGCGCAACGCCGGGTCGCGATCCTGCAACGTGGCCGCTCCCACGGCGGCCAGGTGATCGTGATCACGCAATCGGTCGCCGACATCGACGCGCTGACCCAGCAACCCGGACTGCTGGCGAGCCTGACCGACAACTTCGCCGGCGTCGTCGCGCATCGCCAAACCAGCCCGGAGTCCCGCGACTGGCTTGCGAAGCTGATGGGCACCCGCTCGCTCTGGCAGACGACCAGCCAGACCGGCGCGCACGGCCAGACCCACACCGGGCGCGGCAGCGCCCGCCACGTGCGCGAGTTCCGGATCTCCTCCGACACGTTCGGTGCTCTGAACCGAGGCGAGGCCGTGATCTACACGCCGGTCGCCGGCCGGGCGGCGCGCGCGAACATCCTGCCCGCCCAGCTCCCTGACGCGAGTCCCGACCGGGTCGACCCTGCCGGCCCGCGGACGCCCTGCGAGATCCCAGTCCATCCCGAGCAGACGCTGACCCCCGCAGGACCGCCAGACAGCCCGCTGTTGACCCAGCGAAGTGGGCCAGCATCCGCGCTCTGATCCGCCGGACCCAGAGCTACCGCCAATTACCAGAGCCATGGCCCAGATCGACAACGACGACGTGGACAGCGGTGCCGGCGCGAGCGCGCAGCGCGAGTACGGGCGACGCCGCGGGCGCGCGAACATCGACCACATCGCGATCGGCCCCGCCGGCGTCATGGTGATCGACAGCAAGAGCAGCCGGGGCCGCGTCCAGCTCGCGACCGTCGGGATCCTCAACCGACGCGAGCATTTGCTGGTCAACGGTCGCGACCGCACCAGCCAGCTTGACGCGCTCGAGCGACAAATCGGGTGCGTCGCCGACGCGCTCGATCGCCACGACGCCGGTGACGTCGCCGTGCTCGGCGCGCTCTGCTTCCCGTTCATGCGGCGCGAGTGGCTTCACTACAGCCGCGCGCGGGATGGGCTGATCACGGTCGACGATCCCGCCCACATCACCAAGCTCGTGAAACGCCCCGGACCGCTTGACGCCGACGAGATCGCGTGGCTGGCTGAGACTCTGGCCGCGGCGTTCCCGACAGCTTGAGACCGACGGTCAGAGACTGGCTGGAAGACGCAGCACCGGCACGTGCGACGGAAACGTCGGCGCCTGCACGAGGCGATGATCGTCGGTCAAGAAGCTCGCGCCGAGCTGCTCGGCCAGCGCGACATAGAGCGCGTCAGCGGCCGTGAGATTGTGCCGGTATGTCCAGGCAGCCTGGAGCAGCGGCGCGACAGACGCGTGACGAAGATGCCAACCGCCAAGCCGATGGACCGCGACGCTCGCCTGCGACTCGGAGAGCTTTTGACCCAGCAGCTGCCGGCGCAGCGCGCCGAGGACCTCGGAATAGAAGTGCTCCGGCACCCACCCCTCGGCCCCAACCGGGAGCAGCCTCGCGAGCGCTCGGCCGCGTCGCGTCTCGCAGACCATCTCGACGCCAGCAGAGGCGTCGATGACAACGAGGGTCACGCCTCGGCGTCGACGCGCAGCGCGCGCACCACCGCGGCGGCATCGACGCTTTCAAGCTCAGGCTCGGGACCCGCGAGCAGTTCGTCAATGAACGCACGAAACGCCTCGGGCGAGGCGTCCTCGTCGGGATTGGTGAGCACGACAGCCGAGCCAGGCGGAAGGTCCGCAGGAACGCCAGACATGACCTGATCGTACCGTGCAGCACCAACCGCGAGAAGCGGAGCGTAGAGGCTGGGCAGCCGAGACAGCGCACAGCGCAACCCGGCGTGTGGGGTCCGGACCCCTCCCAATTGTGGCGGCCTGGCGGCCGCCCGGGGGTCGGGGAATCCGGCCCCCGCACCCGGCGGGGCCACCCCAAACGAAGGAGGGCCTGGTGGCCATCACTACCCAGACGATCGCCAGCGTGCAGATGATCGCGCTGAGCGAGATCCGTCACGACCAGAACGTGCGCCAGCAGCTTCAGCCCGAGGAGATCGACGGGCTCGCGCAGTCGATCGCGCTGCTCGGCCAGCTCACCCCGGTGAGCGTCCGCCCCGGCGTCGAGAATGGCACGGGGTGGGTGTTGATCGCCGGGCACAAACGCTACGCCGCGCTCCAGCACCTCGGCCACAGCGAGATCCGCGCCGAGATCCGCCCCGACGGGGAGACAGAAGCCTGCGAACGAGCCGCCGAAAATCCGGTCCGCTCCCCGCTGAACCCCTACGAAGAAGCCATTGCCGTGCGTGCGATGCTCGACCGCGGGCTGAGCGAGGACGGCGCGGCGCAGGCGCTCG
>Ga0181518_10001989_pt1 | contig 20176 bp, 17 predicted proteins | sample PEATcosm2014_Bin_28_FD_119751 | JGI IMG/M metagenome (GOLD analysis project Ga0181518, IMG submission 119751) | Peatland microbial communities from MTU Mesocosm Facility, Houghton, MI, USA - PEATcosm2014_Bin01_60_metaG | ecosystem: Environmental > Terrestrial > Soil > Wetlands > Peat | place... | reverse complement strand
GGATCAAGCATGGTACGGGGAGGTGTCGGCGGATCTGTGGTTCTGGATGGGGCATTCCCCGCGGCGATGGGTTGGGGAGTTGTTGGACGGCCTGTCCATGAAGCCTCCGGGCGTGGTGTGGCTGGGACAGTTCTTCGTCCCGCTGCAACACATCTTCGGATCGGTGGAAGCGTCACTGCTTGTCTCCATTGTGGCGACACAGTTTGTTCTGCTGGTGATTCTGTTCCGCATCGGCCGCCGGCTGTCGATGAGTTCCAGCCTGACCGCCGTTGCCGGCATCGCGCTGGCGGCGGGCACGCCGCTGTTTGCCGGGCTTTCCCATCAGTTCTTCGTGGAACCATTACAGGCCGCCGCGGTGGCATGGGTCTATTATGTGGCAATCGAATCCCCCGGCTGGGCCAGCCTCCGCATTGTGACGCAGCTTGCGCTGGCGATGGTGATTGGTTTTCTGGCAAAGGCCGACACGCCGCTTTACTGCGTGCTGCCTTGCCTTTATGCGGCAGTTGTGATCTGGCGGAAGAAACCATCGCGGAGTGAATTCTCCGCATGCTGGAAGTCCCGCGGCTTCCGGGTCCAGGCCGTTCTTCTTGGATTGCTGACCGGCGCCACCGCTGTCTGGTATGGCAGGAATATGCGAGCGATGTGGCAGCACGTCCACGATGCAACTTCGGACACAGTCGCCCTCGACTATGGCACCCGCGATACCTGGCTGCATAAACTGATCCAGTGGTGGGGATTGCTGAACGACTCTTTTCTCGCGCCCTATCTGGGTTGGGTATTCGTCGCCGTGCTGGCGGGAGCGGGTGTGTTTGGAATGCTGCGTCTTAGGCAGCGCCGCGAGAAAGCGCGTGTCGAGCCCGTTGCCATATTCGGTGCGCTGCAAATCCTGCTGCTGCTTTCGGTGTTGTCCACAACCATCGCGATGGAGCCGAGATTCCTCTACGCTATCCTGCCGAGTATCGCGATCGTGTTCATGCAGCTCTGCGCGTTTCTGCCGGCAAGATTTCTCGCGGCCGTGGTGGTGGCGTGCGGCGTTCAGTGGGCGGCCGTTAGCGCCGAGTCCCTGGCGATGATGGGCCGCCTGAGCCATCAATCGCAGTGGCTTGTTACGCCGGAGTTCGATCGTTCTCACTACGACGACCTCACGCGGGTTGTGAGCCTGACTTCGATTGCGTCCGAAAAGTACGATATCGTCGCGGTGGAAAGTCCGTGGATGAATGCTAACGCAGCCGCCTTTTTTGCCGCCAAGAATCGTTTGCGGACAGGCGTGCGGAGTTACTACACTTCGCTTGGCTACGCCGAATCCGACTTTGGGGCGGCCATGCGGCGCATCGAGGAGTTTCGCCCGAGCTATGTCATCACGGTCGCCGAGCCGTTTCAGGCCGGCCTGCCCGGCTTCCTGAATGTCGTGTCGTTGCCGGTCCTGCGCGACCTGCGGAGCGACGATCGTTTCAGCCAGGTTCCTTTTGCCAGCCGAAACGGCGTGTTGGTCTTCCGATTCAAGAATGGCTTTCCCGCCGGAGCCGCCGCCGGGAGTGCGCCTTGACGAACGCCAACGAGCGCGGCGGGCACTCCCCGCTGGTGACGGTAGTCCTTCCATGCGGGCCCGACACCGAAGCGGCTGAACTGTCGCTTCGCGCGATCCGCGCGCAGACAATTCAGTCCTTCGAGGTCGTGCTTGTCGACGCCGGATGTCCGGAGGCCTTTTCCCTCACGCTGACCGGCCCAGGCGCCGGAGATCGGATCGAGGCGATCGGCGGCGGCGAAGGCATTGCCGATGCGTGGAACGCCGCCGCCGCGCGGTCCGCGGCACGCTACATCTGCTTTCTCCAGCCCGGCGACAAAATCGAGGAGACCTACCTGGAGAAATGTCTGTTTTATCTCGAAGTGGCGGCCCTCGATGTCTGCGGGAGTTGGCAGCTACGAGGCGCCGGGTTGCACAGAACCGGGCCATTTTCCTTACGCGCTCTGCTGACGCGGAATGTCAGCGGATCGGCCGTGATCCGACGAGACACACTGATTCGGGCCGGCGGCTTCGACCGCGCCATCGCGCCGCCCTTTCTGGTCTGGGACCTCTGGATCCGGATGGCGGAGCATGGGGCTCGGGGCCACCTTTTCCCCGAACCGCTCGTGGGTAGTTCGGAGGAAGCCGGCGACGATCCGGACGACGCTAAGTTTGTGAGCCAAAAATACAGCCACCTGCTGAGCGATGCCAGGCTGGTGCGGCGGCTTGACGCCATTCGAACCAAGAAGCCACCCCTGAACAGCTACGCTGGCCTGTTGGAGGGTGCGCGCCAAACGGATATCCCCGGCATTGTCGTGGCGATGCCGTTCCTCGCCATGGGTGGGGCGGAGAGAGCCATGGCGGGGCTTTTCCGCGAACTGACCCGCCGCGGGTATCGCGTTCTTCTGGTCACGACCGAAGCGGCTCCGCAGGGCCGTGGCGACACGAGCCATTGGTTTAGCGGCAATGTGGCCGGTCTTTATCACTTGCCGCGATTCCTCGCCGCCAAGCTGCGGCCGGCTTTTCTTTCTTATTTGATTCAACGCCACTCGATCCAAGTGTTGCTGCAGGTGGGATCCGCATCCGTGTATGGCTGGTTGCCACGCCTGAAGGAACTGTTTGGCGAACTCGCGGTGGTAGACCTCTTGTTCAATCCCGTCGGGCATGTCGATAGCTATTGGAGAAGCCGCAAGCTCATAGACCATATCGTCGTGGAACATGAAGGCATGGCGGCGTGGCTGGTGGAGAATGGGGAGCGGCGGGCCAGAATCTCAGTGATTCCCAATGCGGTCGATGTCGACCGGTTCGCTCCGCAGCCGCCCAGGGACTGGCGGACTGGAGAGCCGCGGCGGGAAGGGACCTTCGTGGCGGGGTTCTTCGGACGACTGGCCGAAGAGAAAGCTCCCGACACGTTTGTGCGCATCGCCGCTCACTTCAAGCGCCGGCCTGCTTTTCAGTTCCTGATTTGTGGGACGGGGCCCATGGAAGCCTCGCTCCGCTCTCAGTGCAAGAAGGGCGGACTGGAAGAAACCGTCCATTTTCTGGGCTTTGTCGACACATGTGAGTATCTCCCTTGCTGCCACGTTACGGTAACTTGCTCACGGCTTGACGGTCGTCCCAACATCATCTTGGAGAGTCTCGCGATGGGTGTGCCGATTGTGGCGAGCCGCGTCGGTGGCATACCGGAAATGACGCCCGAAGGCCGTGGCGCCAACCTCTTCGAGCCGGATGACGTGGAGGGATTCTGCGATGCGATCGAACGCCTGGCTTCCGATCGGGACGGTTATCTGCGATTGGCCTCTGCTTGCCGGCCCTGGGCGTTAGCGCAATACTCGCTGGCGAGCGCCGCGGGGCGGTATGCCATTCTGTTTAACAGCCTGGCAGAGGCGCGTCCGCGGCCTGCCAGGTCCGCGGAAGACGAAGCCGCCATCGCCGAGGCGACTTTGCCCGCCAGCCCCCAGGATCAGCATCTGCCGCAAGGGCCGCTGCGAGCTTCTCTCCACATCGTCCGGCACGCCCTATCCTGGGCAAACGCGCCGGGCACCTTAAGAACTGTCTGGCTATACGCCATGCTCCAGCGCGATCGCACGACGGCTCTTGAGTTCGAGCAGTTCTTCGACGCCGAACATTATGCTCTGCACTACCCGAATGTAAGAGCCGCCGGAATCCCGTTGGTGTGGCACTATCTCCTCCTGGGCTTTCGGAACGGCTGCAATCCCTCTCCTTTGTTTGATACCGATTACTATCTCGCAACGCATCCCGACGTCGCGGCCACCGGCGTCAATCCGCTGGTTCATTACCTCAAATGGGGGCGTGCCGAGGGACGTGGTTGCTGGAAACCGCCGGAGCCCCTCTGGTTACTCAGCAATATCCAAAACCGCACCGGGTATGGCGTAGTAACCTCTTGGGCGGATGCATTGATCTCGGTCGTCATACCCGCGAAGAATGCCGGGGTGGAATTCCGCCAGACGCTGGCCGTCCTCCGCAGACAGGCTCACCCACTGGAAATTGTCGTAGTGGATTCCGGCTCCACGGATGAAACTTTGGATTTGGCGCGCGAATACGGCGCACGCGTAGTTTCGATCGCGCCCGATTCCTTCAATCACGGCGAAACCCGAAATATCGGAATCCGGCAGGCCAAAGGGGAGTTTTGCGTCATGCTCGTGCAGGATGCCGTGCCTATGGGCGACTCCTGGTTGGAAGAGATGCTGGATCCATTCGCCGACGAGCGGGTTGTCGGCGTCACCGCGCGCCATGTGCCGCGCCCCGACAGCGATCCTTTTTCCCGATGGCAGTGCGATTACCGGAACGGCTTGTTGGGCGAGGAGGCGCGAGTTCAGGAGTTGGAGAGTTGGGAGCATTTCGAAGCGCTCGGTTTTCGGGAGCGGCTTCGCCTGGCGAGCTTCGACAACATCTTTTCGGTTCTGCGCCGGGGTTTCTGGGAACAGTGCCCATTCCGTGCGATATCGTTTGCCGAAGATCTCGACTGGGGCGTGCGAGCAATTGCCGCTGGCAGGCGGCTGGTGTACAAGCCATCCGTGTGCGTCATGCATTCTCACACCCGGCCCGCCGTCTACCATCTGCGCCGCAGTTATGTTTCGGGCCGGATCGTGCCCCAGATCCTCCACCTTCCGCCGGCGCAAACCAGCGCTCGAAACGATCGGGATTTTCTCGGCCTGATCGGAGCTCTGTGTGGCGAAGCCCGCGCAATTCTTTCGGAAGGCTTGGAGTGGACCGAGTTGTTCAGATCCTACGATGTTGCGCCGAGTCTGCTGGAATCGTTTTTGGCTGCCGTCGGCCGAACCGGGAATCGGCGAAGCTGCCATCTAAAAGAAGGCCGAGAGAGTTTCCACTTCGTTCTCGAACAAGTCCTCGGACCCGATTTCGCTTCGGTGCCGCGCGCAAAGGCCGACCCCATCGTCGTCAAGGCGTTGGCCGAAGCGGTCGGCGCAAGCGCCGCGGCGTATTATAACTGGTGTGAGGCGCGAGATTGTGCCTCCGATGGCATGCGCCGCCTCGATGCTGCGCTGTCCAAGGGGGTGTGAGTGTCGAGCCCGAGTATCGGCGACGGCAAGGCGGAGGCGTTGGTGTCGCTCGACGAGATCTGTCAGTTACTCCAGGCCCACCCCGATTTCCGGGAGTCGCCCGCGGCTCGGGTCACGGGGAAGAGCCCGGCCGGTTTAACGATCGGCCGCTTCATCAAGAACTTGCGGCTGCGGAACTTTGGCGCCGAGTTCGCCCGCTCCCTCACGCTCTGGCATTTTGAGATCCGCCAGGAACGGCCCCGCCTGCTGGCCCTGGATTTCCGCTGGCACGTCGAGAAACTTCGCGACGATTGGTGGGTGTTCGTTCACTTTGTGGACTCGAGCGGCGAAATCCGCTTTCGGGGCGATTACCCTCTGCGAGGCGTACTTCCGGATCTGTTAGGATTTGTCTACTCGCACCGCCTGGTGGTGGTTCCCGGCGAGGCTCCTCGGGGCAATTACCAGATCCGGCTCGGCGTGTGGTCGCCTACTGCTGCGTCCCACCTGGAACTGACACAATTCCGAGGATGCCAACGAGATCCGACCGATTGGTGCGGCAACGGGGTAATACTCGGTATCGTGATCGTATAACCGTCAAACCCCCGCGGGCTGGAGCCAGAAGCCGGGCTTGCAGGAGTGGCCGGCCAGATAGCCTGCTGCTGTCGGGATGCCTGCTTCCACGCATCGCCGGCCGGAATTCGAGATGCCAGCCGGTGGCAACCCAGACGTCACGAAAAATGACCACCCTACGCGTTTTCCGATGGCGAAACGCCCGGTCTGGCGGGCTCGGGCCCGGCCGGTTGCGGCTGGCATGGCGGGATGCGCGCTCCTAGGAGCGCGATGGCGCGGGTCAGTTCGATTTGACGGTCTTGCAAGTTGCGGATTCTCGAAACGAGAACGAGGATGACAAAGCCGAATCCGAACAGCGCCAGGTAAATGATCAGGTCCACTCCGCGCCCGACTCCGACGGCGCGAGCTAACGCCATGGTCAACTCGGGATGAAGCACCAAAAGCAACGCGCCCGCCGCGAGCACCACCACCACGATGCGGTCGCTCAACTTCGAGCGGAGCCACGCGAAATAGACTACCACCATGGAAATCAGCAACACCGTCAGAAGAAGCTGGATGACGATCACTTGAACACTCTCCTCAGCAGCAGATCGATGACAATGTTGACGAAATTCAGGATCGGCTGACCCTTGCGAATCGAATACTCGGAATAGCGAATGGTGGTTGGTTTCTCAACACAGCGTAGGCCGGCCCGGCGCATTTGGCTGATGATTTCGGTGGCATGCGCGTAACCGGGCTCGGTGAGATAAATCCGAGATGCCGCTCGCCGCGATAGCACGCGAAAACCGTTGTGGGTATCGTGCAGCCACAGCCCGCTGGCAAGCCCGGAAACGACAATCCCGATCCGCAAAACCAATGCTTTGGCCGGCGGTATTAACTGGCGGTCGCATTCGCGCAGAAAGCGGGACCCAAGGACCACGTCTGCCTCTCCGTCGAGGATTGGCTGAACCAAAGAGTCGATCTGATCTACCGAATGCTGGCCGTCGGCGTCGAAATGCACGACGACCTCGGCCCCATGCCGGAGCGCGTGTGTCATCCCAGTCTGGAGGGCCGCCCCTTGCCCAAGATTGAGTGGATGCCGAAGCGCATGCACGGGTAAGCGCGTGATGACGTCCCAGGACGCGTCAGTGGAGCCGTCGTCCACAGCCACTACCGAGTAACCTCGCGAAACGAGGCTTTCTAACGTGACGCCAATCACTCGGCTCTCGTTGTAACACGGGACCACGACAAAGATGGAGCGGCGGTCCACCAACATCAGGCTCACTTTAGCACACGCGCCGCGATTCGAACAGCGCGGCGGCGGGCTTTTCGACCGCGCGAGCTACACGACCCTCTAGCCGCCAACCGCGGCGTTTTGCACGGTTGCCGGGCCTGGCGGCTTTGTTCGGAAGCCGCTGGCCCCCAGGCTGATACAGATACAACACGCACCGATGACCCAGTTGTTATAACGGAAGTCCGCGCTCGCCGCCATGAACAAATTGGTCAGTGCATAGACGATACCGCTGGCCGCGACCAATTGGATATACAGCGCGTTCCGGAACGGCAGCAGCCATGAGACCACGATGACCACCAGCAGCAGGACATGGTAAATCCAGGCGGAATAGAGATAGGTGGAATCGGCGGCGAACTGCAGCCATCCCATGACCCAGCTGTTGAGGGCCGATCGCTCGAACACAATGTGATAGCGATTGGGTTCTGTTCCCGTTTGGAAGGGGTACCAGGGGTTGCCGGCCTCCAGCACGAGCAGTTTGTCGGCAAGCTGGCGGCGATGCCAAAGATACGCGCCCGGATGGTCGCGGACGGCACCCAGCCAGGTCTTAAAGACGACCTTTCCGTCGACACGGGCTTTGATGGCGGCGGTCGAGGTAGGGTCGGGGGAGCCGAGCTGTTTGCGCGTCGACGGCCTGAAGATGCTCAGGAGGTTGTGCCCCACATACATCTTCTTCAAGTCCTCGATGGTGACTTGACTCTTGCGGGTAACCTCTTCCGGAAGCAGATTCACACCCTCGTATACCGACATTCCGACAAGATCGTGAAGCATGGTGAGGCGCCAGAGTTGTGCGTCCTTGACGCCGCAGTAGTCGACCAATGAGATCGTTATCCACAAAATGACGCAAACGGCCGCCGTGCCTCCCACCACCGACACCCGATCGAGACGGCGGCGCGCGAGCGCAGCCGCCTGCCGCGGATACTTGGCCTTGAGCAGCGGCACGGCTATGACAGTGTTCATGAGAATCAGGGGCAGGGTGGCGACAAATGCATTGTATCTGTAAGTGCCGGCCAGCCATATGAAGCCGGTGGACCAGACCAGGAGCCCAGGGCGGCGGAGTTTGCGGGCATGCAGCGAGAACGCCAGCGCAGTCAGCAGGAAGCTGTGCATTCCTACGTCCTTCCAGATTGTGCCGATCAAGCCAAAAACCGGCGGCAGAAACCCGCAGAACAGGAGTACCGCGGCGCGCACAATGTTGTAGCGCGAGATGGCTGCGGCGATGGCGGCCAAGGCGAACCAGAACAGGCCGGTGTTGAGAATCAGCATCCCACCCGGTCCGGGAATAATGTGATCCGTAAGGCGCCAAACGTAGGCCATCATGGGAGGATTGCCGTTGTCGGTCACTCCCTCACGCGCGGCCTGAAGCTGACGAACCGAATCGGGAGACATGTACCCCGGGTAATACACCGCGAGTGTAAACAGAAAGCACGCCAGTGCCAGATAGTAGATTCCGAACGCACTCAGATGCGCCAGCGGATTTTGCCGGATTGACGCGGCCTTCAATGTGGCACGGCGGATGAAGTGGATCATGAAACGCCCTCTGGTTCGCCGTGAAAAGGCGCGGCGCCGTTCCTCTTTATCCGACCTTTAGCGTCACCGGCCACGCTTCGTAGACAGTCTTGCCATCCTTGCTGATGACCTGCACGGCTACTCTGTGGCGCCCTGGGCCGATCTTCGCGACGGGAATCGAGCAGACGAAACCGGAGTATGCGTAATCGGGGACCTTGAACACGTTAAGCACGTCGAGGCGGACGATGCCGTAGTAGGCTGGGTAGTGCGTGCCCTCGATGACGATGTTCACGCCTCCCGCGCTCGCCTTAGCCACTTCATCCACCGCCCACCCCTCGAAATCGACGTTGCCGGCGGAGGTCACTTCCACGACCTCCTTCGGCGACTGAAGCAGCCGGCCAGCCGCCTTATCCAGGTAGAACAGGGGCCCTGCTCCACTGCGCGCCAGGTTACTGCTGTCGGGAGACATTTTTACACCGGGATCAGGGGGCAGGCGCGACTGCACGCCAGACCCCTTCGATTCTTCTTGCGATGCCCGGCTCTCGTTTTGGTTCGACCGGGGAATACAACTGACGGAGGCGGCGAGAACCGCTGCCAGCACGGCGGTCCCCACATGGCGGAGCCGCGAAGAGAAGCTAACGGATTTCATCATATATTTTCTTGACCTATAGGCTATGTGGATTCGGAATTCTATGCGCCGCGAACCTCCTCGTTGCAGCGGGCGCCACGAAGGTCAACCGGTGTCTCTCTTGTGCGCTCGGTACGCCATTGGCCTCCATACAGCGTCACCGTTCCGCAGCAACCTCGATTTCACAGGCACCGGCAAGCCGCCGTGGATTCCGGCCATCCGCAGTCACGGCCCAGGCCGATATGTGCACATGGCCTGCCGTCACGTTCTCGACGCTCAAAGTCTTGTCGAAGTCAGCCCTCCCACCGGTCCGGATGGCGCTGAACGGAACGACTGCGCCATTCGGAGCGGAGTAGGCAAAGACCACATAATCATCAAGCCTGGGTCGCATCCCCGTCACGTGGAGGGAATCGGGACCACTCAACGAGCAGGTTTCGAGCGATCCGGCGACTGGCAACGCCTGCACGAACTGCCCACCGAGAGCGTCCTGGAAAACAGGAAAGCTCAGGGCGTTGTAGCGCTCAAATACACCCATCTGCCTCCGCAACACCGGGACAGATGGATAGGCCATGGCCAATTCCGGATTGTCGGGGATCACGTTGATAAACGTCAGAGCAGTCTGGATACGCTCGTTCCGCTGCTGGAGCGCGCGCATGTTGTCCCGGACCGAGGCGTATCCGTCGGAAGGAATCAGTAACCCGAGGCCGAACAGGGCCGCAGTGGCCGCTACGGCGGTCCGTGCCGGGCGGCTCAGCCGCGACTGAAAACAGTGTTGGTACACGACGAACGCGAGCAGGATATCCGCGGTTGCGAGATAGGCGGACGTCGTAATGTACCTCTCGGAAATGGCGAATTCCATGCCGCTGCCGGACCGCCCCAGGAAGACCATGCAACCCGAAATCACCGCATACATCCCAACGGCAATCCAGGGGTACGCCGCCCGTGGCGTTCCGGTGTGGCGCCCGATGGATAGGGCATATATGGAGAGGCAGACGAAAATCGCGAGCAGCGCTCCCCCCATCGCCGCGGCAGGGATCACAGTATGTACGGTGAGCGGATAACCAAACCAGGTGAGCACGAAGTCGAGAGCGAAAAGCGGCCGGGTCAGCGGGTTGGCAAGCTCGGGGTGCTGCATTGGCCGCGCATAGCCGTGAAAATAGAATGCCACGGTGGCGACGAACGCCAGGCCATATGCAAGATACCAGCGGTTCCGTTTGGCGTCCGCTTTGTCGAAAAGCCACGGCAGCGGAACTGCCAGCAGCCAGACCAGCAGTCCATTCGAAAACGAAAAGGTGGCCACTACGGCGCACGCCGCCGCCACCAGGATCTTATTCCGCGCGCGCATCTCTGACAGGTTCGCCCAGAGCGCAATCACAAGCGCCAGCGGGGGTACGTACACCAGAAACATGATGCCCCAGAGCCAATTGTAGGAAACCGGCAAGAACAGGACGATGTTCGCGAAAAAAAGCGCGAACAATCTGGCAGCCGGACTTCCGGACTTCGTCCGCTCGAGCACCTTAAAAATCATCCAGGAGACACCGCAAGCCAGCCCGAAAATGCCCAGCATCTCAGCGCGGACGTCCCAGCGCGTCAGCCGTGCCAGGACGAGGAAGAGCAGGTAAGGGAAAAACGGCCGGCTCTCATTCGCCTGTTCGAACAGGGTGCCCGCCGTAAACGTGTGTAGATACGACTTCTCTAACGCGTACCCGAAGTGCCACTGGTCCCAGAAAGGCACGTTGACCCAATAACGGACCATCAACACGAACATGAATACGGCGGGAACGCAGGCCAGTGCAACGAGCAGCGGCGTAATTGCAAAGGCGCCCCTGCGCCTCGATAAGCGGCCATCGAGGTCCGCGTTTCCCGACTCTCCGGTCGGCTGTTTTCGTGTGGCAGAAGGGCTCATTGGATTTGGACGAGCTCAGACTTTTCTTCCCAGTATCCTTTTCCGTTCGCGAGAATCGCCGGACCCTCGGGCGCAATGGATCGCGCCACAGACACGGTCTGCCTACGGGACGGGCGAAAAACTCTCCCAACCGGAGCCGGCTCTGAAGATACGGCTGGCACCGCTCGAATTCGTGGCGGCAGCGCTTGCTCCTTGCGAACGTCCTTGCCGAATCCGGAACGCCCCACACCGGCAGCCCACCGGCGGCACACTCCCGCTCTCATCCGACTGCCGTAAGAGCGAGTATACCACCCTGCCGCGATTTCCGAGGGGTGACTGACGACTCGCAAGGGCATCGCTGACGCTTCAGACCGCCAATTGGCGTCCTGTTTGCCGATGGCTGCCCCCACGGATGCGAAGTCGCCGACTCGCCGAGTGTCCGAAATCAGATTGGTATCGCGTCCGGGAAAACTGGTATCTCCTGGCCGGCGCTGCCCCGGGCCCGCGCCACGGTTCTCACTGCTTGAAATCGTCCAGGTTCGGCGAACAACACGGAGTCCGGACCGGCTTGCGGATCATGATCTCCGTGCGCGTGTAGTTGCTATCGTATAGTTGTAGGAGCCAGCGCCCGTCGACGGCGATCGCCGGCTCGCTCGGTGGTTTGTAGCCGCGTTCGACCACCGTCCGGTACACCTTCTGCACATCCAGCGTATCCAGCGCATAGTGATTCAGTACGCCAAGCTCGCGCGGAGAAGGCGTGGTTTCGGCCACCATATACTCCACCCAATCGTATCCGTCGGGGACCATCATCGAAATCCACTCGGGGCGGCCCCCCTTCCTTCCACCTTTCCACTGCAGACGGAATCCAAGGATGTCTTTGTAGAAGCCGTCGGCCTTTGCCGGATCGACCACGCGAACGCCCACGTGCAGTATGTGGTCTGAGAGACGCTTGTCGGACAGATACTTGCCGAAATTGCGGCCGTGGATGGAGCCTGGCAGGTACTCGACGAATTGTACGGAGTGGCCGTCCGGATCCTTCACATCGAAGCTCCGGTTGCCGTTCGGATCTTTGCCTACAGTGACCGGCACCTGGACGCCCTTGCTTGCCAGATAATCGCGCAGCCCGCGGGCATCGTCGGTCTCGAAGCCGATCCGGATGAGCCGGTCTTCCGTCTCACTCTTGAGAGTCGGGGAGACTTCCACATACTGGTGATCGTTGACTTTGAAGCAGGCGAGATCGCCGGCAACCGCTTTATAGCTGGTCGCGAAAGCCTCCGCCATGCCGACAACCCCCGAATAGAACTTTCGAGCTTCGTCGAGATTGTCCACCTTAACGGCGATGTTAGCGATGCCGACGACGCGCGGCCGCTGCGCCGCCTGAGCGGAAACCGCCAGCGCTACCGCCAACCAGCAAGATGCTCTAAGCCACATAGGACCTCTCTTTTAAAATGGGCCACATCTGCTTCTTCACTGCCGCCTGTTCCAGCGTCACGCGGGAGAATATCGCCGTTTCCAAACGGGGACTCGCTTCCTGGCCACAACCGACGCGTCTTGTCCGCAGCTCATGCCAGCGCCCGCTCATGAACAAATGCCTTGACCCGTTCCCGGAGTTGGTCGCGGGTCTGCCTGAAGGCGGTGAGGCGCTCCTCTTCGGCGCCCTCAACCGCCGCCGGATCTTCGAGGCTCCAGTGAATTCGCTGTGTCGCGCCCGGAAAGACGGGACAATTGTCGCGCGCGCTGTCGCAGACCGTCACTACGAAATCGAACGCTTGTCCGGCGAACTCATCGACCGATTTCGAGCGGTTGCCAGAGATATCGATTCCGATCTCGCGCATGACCGCGATCGCCTCTGGCCGTACATGGCTCGGCCTGGTGCCTGCGCTGAACACCTCGTAACCCCCGCCGCTCTCCTCGCGAAACAAGCCTTCGCCCATCTGGCTGCGGGCGGAATTGCCGGTGCAAAGCACCAATACGCGCGTTCTCTTCATGGTTAGGCCCCTCTGGCGATCGAGACTGTACGCGTATCCGGCCTTGTCGAGAAGGCGCGCCTTTGATTCTGTGAATCGTCCGGTTTGGCCCTGAACCTTCATACCTCATTCTGCCGAATGAACGCCAGCGCTGCCTCGAGTCTTGGCATTCGAGACGTCGCTCTACCCAGGCGCATAGTGCGCCTTCACCTTCCGCGCCGCCGTGCGCCCTACCGCCTTGGCCAGTTCCTCTACCGTCGCTGCCCGCACCAGCTCCGAGCTGCCGAATTGCTTCAGCAGCTTCTGCACGGTCTTCTCGCCCACGCCGGCGATCGTGTCCAGTTCGCTGGTCAACTGGCGGGCGGACCGGCGCGAACGGTGAAAGGTGACGGCGAAGCGGTGCGCCTCGTCGCGGATGGATTGGATCAGGTGCAGGATGGGCGAGAAGCGGTCCAGCACCACCGGCTCGTCTTCCTGCCCGTAAACGTAAATGATTTCTTCGCGTTTGGCGATCGATGCCAGCGGCTGATCGGCGATGCCCAGCGCCTCGAGCGATTCCGCCGCCGCGTGCAACTGGCCGAGGCCCCCATCGATCAGCACCAGCCCGGGAAACGGCTGCTTTTCTTCCTGCAAGCGCGCGTAGCGGCGCGTCACCACTTCGCGCATGCTGGCGAAATCGTCGTTGCCGGCCACGGTTTTGATGATGAACTTACGGTAGTCGGATTTCTTCATGCGCCCGTCTTCCCACACCACCATGCTGGCCACCTTGTCGGTGCCCTGTATGTGCGAGATGTCGAAACATTCGATGCGCTTGGGCGCCGTGGGAAGGGTGAGAGCGTCCTGCAAGGCTTGCTGAATCGCCTTCGAGGACGGCTTCAACACGCGGAAGCGCGCGTCGAAACTGTGTTTGGCGTTGGTCCCCACCAGGTCCATCAGCGCTTTCTTCTGCCCGCGCTGCGGCGTGCGGATCTCAACGCGCCCGCCGTGCGGCGCGCCGCGTTTCTCGCTCAACAGCTCCTCCAGCGTCTCGCGGTCCTCGAATTCCACCGGCACGTGGATCTCCGCCGGTATGAACTGCTGGTCGAGATAGAGCTGCTTCAGCAGCGATGAGAAGAACTGCGGCTCGTCGAATTCCCCCTGGTCCTCCCAGAAAAACTCGCGGCGATCGACGATCTGGCCGTGGCGCAGGTGGAAAAGGTTCAGCGCCACCAGCGGCGGTTCCGCGTAGCAGCCGAAAATGTCGACATCGTCGCCCTTGGCGGCGGCCATCTTCTGCCGCTGTTCGATCTCCTCGACGGTGGCCAGCAAATCGCGCAGCGAAGCGGCTTCCTCGAACCGCATCTCGCCTGAAGCCGTTTCCATTCGCCCGCGCAGATCGCGAGCCAAGTCCGTGTGCCGGCCGTCCAGGAACTGGCGCACGTTGCGCACCGCGGCCTCGTAAGCACCGTCCGCCACCAGGCCCTCCACGCACGGACCCAGGCAGCGGTGAATGTGATACTGCAAGCACGGCTTCGGGTGGTAGCGCGTCAGATCCACTTTGCACGACGGCACCAGGAAATGGCGGTGGATGAAGTGCACCAGCCGGTGCGCCAGGTTGGCCGGGAAAAAAGGTCCGAAGTAAGTGGCCCCGTCCTTGCGCAGGCGGCGCGTAACATACACTCGCGGGTAGCGCTCGTGGGTCAGCTTGACGTAGGGGTAGGTCTTGTCGTCGCGCAAGAGCACGTTGAAGCGCGGCTGATATTGCTTGATGAGGTTGTTTTCGAGCGCCAGCGCTTCCTTTTCGTTGTCGACAAGAATGTAGTCGATATCGCGCGCTTCGGCGATCAGGCTCCCGGTCTTGAGATCCGCCAGCTTGTCCTCGGAGAAGTAGCTGCGCACGCGGTGGCGCAGGACTTTGGCTTTGCCGACGTAGATGACCTGGCCGCCGCCGTCCTTGTAAAGATACACGCCGGGCGCCAGCGGAAGCTGCGCTGCCTTTTCACGGAGGTCCATCGGAGGGAACGCTATAATTGAATTACCTAACTCTGTTGATTCTACGGCGCTTAACTCAATTATTGCATAGATTTTGCAGTTTATCCCGCAAACGGCCCATAGTCACTCTTGACGAAGGCGTCGGACTCGGACAGCCGCACCACCGCGCCGGAGTTGGTCCTACCCGAATCGATGTCGGAGATGATCCGGATGGCCCTGCGGGCGGAGGCCTTGTCTGCGGAGGCGACTCGAATTGTGCCGTCGTCCACGATGTCGATCTTGGTGCCGGTCCGCTCGACAATGGCGCGAATCACCTCGCCGCCGGGTCCAATCACGTCGCGGATCATGTCGATCGAAATATGGGTGGTGTAGATGAGCGGCGCATGCTGTGAGATGTGGGAGGATCTAACCTCCCCTTCAAGACTGCCCCTGCCGCGGCGCAGCAGGACCCGTAGGTAGTCGGCGTTTACGTACCGCCAGGAGGGTTCCAAGCGCCCGGGCGCCCGCTCCACCGCAGCCTCCGCTCGCCTTTCCCTGGACGCCGCAAGCTCCGCTCGCACCTCCCGTAATTCCGTTTGATACAGTTCCATCTGCGCCCGCAGCTCCTGCCGCCCCTGCAAGAGTTCATGCGCAAGCGCCCGAGTCTGCTCCAGCACGTCTCGCAAGAGCTCATGTGCCAGCCCAGGCGTCTGAGACCGCTCCCGGTCCGTTCCGCCCGAGAACCACGCCCAGGCGTGATAAAGCGGGTCAAAGTAGAGGCTCGCCGCTTCTTTGACGCTGTCGAAGGTAAGTGTCCAGAATGCTGCCCTGGGTGCAGCGATTGTCATAGGTCTTTCATCGTCCGTCTCGCGGTTCGGAATAGAAACACGCAGAACAAAAAGAGGTCGGTTGCGAAGACGGCGTATTCGGCTCCGGTCAGCCCGACAATCACCAGTGTGGAGACTCGGAGGATCTGCAACCTAGCGACCGATAGATCAATTGCAACGGCAAGTCCCGCTATGATCGCGAAAATTGAAGTCCCGACCACTCCGTGCACCGCAAAACGCCAAGGGGCGCGCCAAAACGGGATGCCGGATTGTGTCGCGACGACCGGCACCCCAACAACGGTACCTGGGACTGCTTCGGCCATATCGTTCCTTGCTCATAGTACACTAAGACACCAAATTCGCGCCAGCGCCGCCGATGCATCCGTGGGCTATCCGGCCGCTCTCCTTGCCGGCGCCGCCGACGTGATCGGGACGACATTACCCTGCGCGGCTGTTACCGCCGCGGTCGTCTTGACGATGCTGGGCGCCACGTATTTCTGTGTCGTGCCCAGTTGCGTATGACCGGCCTGAGCTCGGAGGTCAAACGGGCTCAGACGCGTGCTCATCAACGTGGTTTGGGGCCGGCGGCCAGGACCGCGCCCGGCATCGAGCGCCGTGCTTCCCCCTCGTGACCGGTGGTATGATCGCTCTCGGATGGACAGCCAGGCGCTCTACAAGTTCGGGCCGATGGTTTTGATCTCGATTGCCACCTACCTTGGCGGCCTGTTCACCGAGCCGGCGAAAAAATGGCTAAGCAACCGAGCCGAACGAAAGAGGCTGCGTAGAGCGCTGTACGCTGAGCTGGCGGCGAATCTGATTGCCCCAGGATCTTTTCTGACCTATGTGTCTGGCGTGATGGAGCCAAAGATCTACCCGCGGTTTGCGTTCGAGCAGATGTTCAGGACGGAGGTTTACCAGGAGGCTCTCAAACAGCCAATCCTCTTCCGAGAGATTCGAGAGGCCCCGACATTTTCTATGTTGTATGAGGGGCTTGCCCGCGCGCGCACGTTACCGGAGGCAGAGCAGTTGGCGTGGCTGCAAAAACTCAACAACGAGGCCCTTCCTTTTTCGGTGCAGCAGGGTCGGCTCTCAAGACGATTACTCCATTGGCCACATCCGCTCACCCTATGGTGGCGGAACAAATATTGGCGCGTAATGAGGCGGAATCTGGCTTCGTACAAGCCGTCAGAGCACGGAGGGAAAATGGGCTTCCGGCCTCCGCGTAACCCCGTCGCGTGGATTCGGGCTGTTCGGAAAGGGATACCGGGCGACCCTGTTTGAAGGCTAGGCGCCCGCTGTCACCCCATCGGGCGTCGTTATCCGGTGAGCGAGCGCCGCGGGCGGTCAAAGCAGCCATCCCCGCCGGCGCGCCAACGCATCGCGTGAGCCTGTGGCCGCTGGTGATGTGTGCTATAGTCTAGTTCCTGCCTCCCCCCGAGATTTCTGGGACTCGGCCATGCCCCAGTACCGTAAGGGAGGTCGCCTTGCAACGCCGCCGCTTTAACCCCCACCGGATATTCCACCGCATTAAGTTCTACGCTGTCGAGACCGGGACGATTGTATTCCTAGCTTGGCTGGCTAGGGCGGTGTGGTATGAACTCGGGCTGAGCCAGATTATTCATCATGGGAAGTGACCCGGCTTCATCCGTCCGCGTGCGCCCACGGCACAATCTACACAGAACGGGAGCCGTTATGCATCTTCCGCATAGAGCCCGGTCATGGTCTGTGGCTCCGACCCGTCTGTTTTGAGTGGCAGCGCGCGCAAATGGTTGGCGCTGATCTAAAATTGAATTATGTCACGCTGGCTTCTGGCCTTGCTGGCACTGGGCGCGGCTTCGTTGGCCGCCCGGAATTCCGGCAACCCGCAGGCATCAACCGATTCGCCGCCCGCGCAACTCAAGACGGAGCGCCCGCAGCCCGCCACATCCGATAAGGAAGAAGTGCCGCCGGAAGAAGACGCTTCGCTGGCAACTACAAAGTATTCCTTTAACCCGTTGCAGTCGAAGAAAGACGTGCTGGCGGGCAAGTTTTACGCCAGGAAGGGGAACTACCGGGCGGCGGCTGGCCGTTACCTGGATGCCACCAGGTGGGATGACAGCAACAGCGAGGCTTGGCTGCTGCTCGGCGACGCCGAGCAAAGGCTCAAAGACAAGAGCGCCGCCCGCGACGCCTACAAGAAGTATCTGGAGCTGGCCGCGGACGCCAAGGACGCAGCCGAGATCCGCAAGAAACTCGAAAAGCTGAAGTAGCGCGGCCAAAGTTTACACATTTGACCGAGGCTTTGGCTGGGCGGTTTGCCCATTGTTCCGTGTTGGAAGCCAGGAGACCGCTGCCAGCCTCCTCCCGCGCGCCGCTGCCTCCGGGTCTCAGATTGGCTGCAACTGGTTGATCCAATGTGCCCTGGGTGAGCCCGGCGCATCTGGCCGGTGCGTCGTGCAAACGCAATTCCCTCAGCGAGTTTCCGGCAGTGGTAGCTCCGGCGTTAACCGTAGATGATAGGGCATTCCTCCGGTTGATTCCTGAGCCCGAGTAACCGATAATGACTACAACGTCCAGCCGGACTTGGTGCTTTTGCGTACAGTTTCTTGGTCGCCCCGGCAGGCGCTTTCGCCAAACATGAACAGGCTAATACTGGGATGGGTGGTTGCGGCGGCTTTCGTGCTGAGCGCGGGAGTTGCATCTGCCGCGCCGGGAGCGGCGGCATCCGGTGGAAGGTCGGCTGCGCGCCACCGGGCGCAGCCGGTGGACCCGGCGGCCGGTGACGAAATCGAAGGCGACGACCCGACCGTGCGGCACGCCGCAGTCGAAGCCTTGGGAGCGCGTCATGGCTCCGTGGTGGTGGTGGACCCCGACACCGGGCGCGTCCTCACCATGGTCGGCCAGAAGCTCGCCTTCGAGACCGGCTTCATTCCCTGCTCCACCATCAAGCTGGTCACCGCCCTGGCCGCCCTCACCGAGCACGTCGTCGAGCGCGACACCTCCGTTCGCATCGGCCGGTACTCGAGTTTCGACATGACGACCGCGCTGGCACATTCCAACAACGAGTACTTTGGCGTGCTGGGCAGCCGTCTGGGCTTCGAGCGGGTGACTCGTTACGCACGGATGATGGGCCTCGGCGAAAAGGCGGGTTTGGATATTCCCGGCGAGCAGCCGGGCGACGTAGTGGCGGAGCAGCCCAAGGGCGGCATGATTCTGATGACCGCCTACGGCGAAGGCTTCCAGATGACGCCGCTGGAACTCGCCGCGCTGCTTTCGGCGATCTCGAACGGCGGTACGCTGTATTACCTGCAATATCCACGTACCCCGGAGGAGGCGTCGCATTTGACGCCCAAGGTGAAGCGCCAACTGGACGTGGCGCCCACCGGCATCGACGATATCAAGATGGGCATGCGCGGCTCGGTGGAATACGGCACCGGACGCAACGCGGCCTATGACCCCAATGAGCCGATCCTCGGCAAGACCGGCACTTGTACCGATTATCGTGCCCACGATTTCATGGGCTGGTTCGGCTCCTTCAACGAAGTGGGCTTCCATAAGCTGGTGGTGGTGGTGATGCTGGCCAGCCCCTACCGAGGCGTCAACGGCGGCCTGGCTTCCGCGGTGGCCGGCAATCTCTACCGCAACCTCTCCGAGCAGCGCTACTTCACCGCCGATGGCGCCACGCGGCAGCCCGGCATGCCGGAGATCCTCGTCACCAGCCCCTGTTGCTCGCGCTAAGTGGGGCAGGTCCCCGACCTGCCAAAACCCGCACCCGAATCCGCCCTCACGCGGAACGATGGGCCTTGCCGGTGATCCGTTCGAGACGGACGCGCACCACGGCCGCCTGGGAGGCGGAAGCGGAGATGGTTTGCTGCGCTGCGGGCGTCAGCGACCCGCAGAAACGAACGGCCAGAAGTTCCAGAGCCCGCCGTTTCTCGGAGGGATCGTCTACCAGGGCCGCACGGCCGAATACCACGGCGCTCTCATACAGGGTGGACAACGTAGCCGGCAACACCTGCGCCCCCGTCACAACGCAGAAAGAGACGCGCTCTTCATGGGCGATGTTCTCCAGTTTGTGCCCCTCGGTGGCACAGTGAATGTAGAGCGTGTTCCCCGATAGCACATGGTTCACGGGGATGGCATACGGCCATCCGTCGGCGCCCAGGGTGGCCAACACACCGTGCTCCGCACGCGTCAAAATCTCGCGGGCCTGGTCCTCGGTAAGCGCCCTGTCTTTTCGTCGAATTTCCCTGAAGTCGGCCATCTACGGTGCTCATGAAACAGTTTAGTGCATGCGCGTGAGGCGGCGCCGGCGCAAGATGTACGAGAGCGGGGACAGACCGCTCTGTCCACGCGGGCATGGGCGGCGCAGCATTGGGACTTCAGAAGTCTGTCCCCGCCATGTGTTACTTTCAAGAATCAGGTTCTCGAGGCATGCCGCGGGTCTCGCCCGCCTACTCTCTCGCCTGAATCGAGGTCATCTCCATGTCGAAGAAACCAGAACATACCCAACCTGTACCCGTAATCGCCGAGGGCGCCACGCTCGGCGTGATCGGCGCCGGC
>Ga0181518_10001979_pt1 | contig 20249 bp, 17 predicted proteins | sample PEATcosm2014_Bin_28_FD_119751 | JGI IMG/M metagenome (GOLD analysis project Ga0181518, IMG submission 119751) | Peatland microbial communities from MTU Mesocosm Facility, Houghton, MI, USA - PEATcosm2014_Bin01_60_metaG | ecosystem: Environmental > Terrestrial > Soil > Wetlands > Peat | place... | reverse complement strand
CCAAACCACAATGTGACTGAAGCGGGAAAGGTTCTGGAAATGGGTGAGGTTAAATACAATGACGTGGATTTGCGCGAGGCACTGCATTGGATCATCTCTCACCCGGCTAGATTTGTTAAGTTAAGCCTAATGTGATTATTCGCCTTTTGGATGCCCACCGAGACCTTTGCCATCCACTATGCTGGTAGCGGGCGTTGTTTGGAACGTGTTGTAATCTATCTAATGACTCGACTAAGTGTGGCCGGCCTCGCCCTTCTCTATCGGAGAGATGTTACAAGTGCCGCTGTAGTTGCGTCAGTTCTTATCATCTTCCCTCTCATTTACTACACGACTCAATTCGACTCCCGGTATCGAGACCCAATAATGTAGGTGACATTCCTCTTGGGAGCAATGCCAATTACGACATGCGCGGGACGACTCTTGGAGAACTGGGGCGCACTGCCGTATCTGCCCAGTAGGTCGAAACAAAGTGTGAGAACCGCAGGGTGATCGCGTGCCTCATTGCGTCGTCCCTGCTGGTCCGCCACCGTCAATCTCGCGCTGCTTTTGACCCAAAACCCGAAAACTGTTTAAGACGAGTATGATCCTAATCCGGCGATTATCAGAAAGGTGAGAAGCAACACGTGACCGCAAACACCGCCCCTAAGATTTCCGTTGTGATACCCGTGTACAACGAAATCGCAACCATCGAGGAAATCCTCTTGCGCGTCCAGGGTGTGAACCTCGACAAGGAGATCATCCTTGTCGACGACGGATCTAAGGATGGAACTCGCGAATTCCTGATGGATCTTGCCGACCGCGCCAAGACTGCTCCCGCCCAAAGGAAACCGCCTCGGAACGGGAAAGTTCTGGTGGCGGACCGCATCCGCGTGTTTTTCCAGAACCGGAACCGGGGAAAAGGGGCCGCGCTTCGGCGTGGGTTCCAGGAGGCGAAGGGGCAGATCGTGATCATCCAAGACGCCGACCTCGAATATGAACCCAACGATTACCATCGACTCATAGAGCCAATTGATAGCGGTCGGGCGGATGTTGTGTATGGCTCGCGTTTTCTGGGAGGCCCCCATCGCGTTCACCTTTACTGGCACTATGTCGGCAATCAGTTCTTGACGACCCTTTCTAACATGGTGACCAACATAAACCTTTCCGACGTGTGGACTTGTTACAAGGCCATGCGGAGGGATGTTGTGCTGGCCCTTGATCTGAAAGAAAATCGCTTCGGATTTGAGCAGGAGATTACAATCAAAATTGCACGCGGGGGGTGGCTAGTGTATGAGACCCCGATTTCTTACTACGGGCGGACGTACGCAGAGGGAAAGAAAATTACCTGGAAGGATGGAGTTCGAGCGCTCTGGTGCATCTTGCGTTACGGATTCTTTTCTGGCCACGCCGGGACCTCTCCGCGCGCCTGACGACAATCGGGGCGAGGAACTAGGATAAAATCTTCAGACTTGCGCAGTGAATGGGATCAGAGAATGCACAAAGTACGGAGTATTTCCAATCCGTTGACAGATTGCAGACCAATTAGGAATGGGCATTCTGCCCCCGACAAGGGCTCTCGCTCAGTCTTCGCAAAGGTCCGAGAAACTTGATCCTTTTTGTTTCCATCGCCGCCATGCCAGACTACCTTGTTTCCCGCTTCATTTGATATCACTCTCGGATTTGGCAAGTATCTTCTATTATCTGACCGAAACGCCGATCTCAGTGTTTAGTCGAGCGTTGTAGGCCTTAACCTAAGGAGTCCATTCGAGAAACAGTTGGCCATGGCTGGTAATTTGTTGGCCAAAAGTAATCTTGGGCCGTCCGAACCGTCGAATTCATCGAGAAAGATCAGCCATGCCGGCCATGCTCAGCCGTTTTTGGGGATGCGTGAGTCCCTATTTGGGAACCCCGATGCAGAATTGACCCAAGGTATTTCTTGCTGCTCACTTGTAATTTGAGCGGTTAGGTGCTTTAGCAGTTGTTTCTTTGACGGTGATAGGAGCCTTGGTCTAACCTGCATTCATTCCGCAACTCGGTTTAAATCGGGGTGACCTGCTTATGAAGCTGCGAGTATGAACCGACCGATAACTATCGTGATGTATCACTATGTGCTCGACCTGGAACGCTCCCGCTTGCCTGTGATGCAGGATCTTTCGGTCGAACGCTTCCGCCGTCAACTCGATTGCATCCAGACCGATTACATTCCCATCGCCGACAAGAATTCGCGGCGGATGTAGTTTACGTCCTTAATCAGGATGGGCGCTTCTGCACCAAGCGGAAGCGGTCTCTCGAACGCGTAGCCAGGACCAACACTCTCGACAGGGAGTATAGTGTGGATCGGTTTCATGTCGGAGGGCCGTATCGCAAGCAGAATTGGTATGTCGCTTTAGTTTCCGCCTACATTATCTAATTTCCAAACCTGGCGATTTTGGATCCGCAGCCGGTTGCTGTTGTACCGTGATGCCCTATTTCATTTGCAGCATCCTGGAACTGCCAGTGGCTCCTACGCGGGATTACGCGCTGTTCAATATTCTAAACGAACATTCGACCGAACTCCGACAACGACTGATCGACCTCAGCATGGAGACGGCCAAAACCGAACGCTTACGAATTATGGGCTCATGAGTTTCGTTGCCCATGCCGATTACATAGCGTGTTTTGGCTCCTTTTGGACGTTTGAAGATTCCAGAATACCATTGGAGGCAGTTGGAATAGATCATGCGATCGCTAATCTCTCTGACTTTCGACGACGGATTGCGATGTCAGTTTGAACGAGCTCTTCCCATTCTCGATCAACACGACCTGCCAGCTACGTTTTTCCTGGTCGCCAACACCGACCCAATCCTCATGGACGGATGCTCACACCCTGACTGGAGGAAGACTGATTGGAGCACGAACGACATCCAGCTTTTCAGGAGCATGGTTCAGCGCGGGCATGAAATTGGTGCGCACGGCGTGCACCACACACGCGCATATTTGGACAAAGACCCGAAGGTCGAAGCGGAGGGGTCGAAGAAGTGGATTGAGGATCGGGTGGGAGCGGAAATCTCGTCGTACTGCTACCCGCTTAGCCATTTCACCTACCCCATCAAAGAGGCGGTCATCCATGCGGGGTACAAACAAGCACGCTGGGGGGCCAATGCGTCCTATTATCCTCTGCAGAATCCCGTAGATCGCTTCAAGGTGGACTGTCGTCAAATCAGTAAGTCCGGTTTTGACATTGTCGGCAGTGATTTCGTTGGCAAGTACGGTGCCGAAAATGTCGGCGACTGGATACGCCCCGGTTGCTGGCATGTCCTGATGTTTCACGGTATTGGCACCGTGAATGACGGCTGGTGGGCTATCCCGCTTGCTGAGTTCGCCAGGCAGATGGCAGAACTGGCGGAGTATCGAATGTCTGGCGCCGCTGAAGTTGTCACGTTTAAAGAGGGGGCGCAAATGCTTAGTCGTGCGCGGCGGTCAACTGTGACAAGCGGCGCGCCCGGACCTGGAAGCAGCAGCAAGAGCATCACAGTCATCGTCTGTACTTATAACCGCAGTCAGAGCTTGCCCAACGCTTTGGCTAGTCTTGCCGCCCAGACCGTTCCCGAGCCGATCGAATGGGAAGTCCTGGTTGTGGACAACAATTCAACCGATCATACACATGAAGTAGTCGAGGAATATTCCCGCCGATATCCCGGCCGGTTCCGTTACGTGTCTGAGTTGCAACAAGGACTATCGTACGCCCGCAATAGCGGGATTCGTAACTCACGGAGCAAGGTCCTGGCGTTTGTGGACGATGACGCAATAGCTGAGCCAGATTGGTTGTGGAATCTAACCTCCGCGCTGTGGGAAGGGGAATGTGCCGGGGCAGGGGGTCAGATCGTCCCATTCTGGACGAAGCCCATTCCTGGCTGGCTGTCGACCGATGACCCTCGCACATTCGGGGCGTTCGGACGATTCGAACCGGGCACTGGGGCCGGCCCCCTCACCCGCCCTCCCTATGGAAGCAATATGGCGTTCCGCAGAGAAGTGTTTCAGAAATACGGTGTTTTTCGAGCTGACCTCGGGCGCTCCGGCAGCAACTTGCTGGGCCGTGAGGATGTCGAGTTTGGCAATCGACTTCTGGCTGCGGGGGAACGGTTGCGGTATGAACCATGTGCCGTCATACATCACGTAGTGCCGGAGTCCCGGCTGAAGAAGAGTTTCGTGATGCGATGGTGGTTCTGGTACGGTCGCTCCGAGGTCGCGGACGGGGGTCCGCCGCCCAACGCGGGCTGGCACATCTGCGGAGTTCCGCTTTACTTGTTCCGCAGATTGGCGAGGTGGACGCTGCAAGGGATATTCACGAAGGGGGCGTCACGTCGCCTCAATTGCCTTCTCAACGTGTGCTACCTTGCCGGGACCGGCGTGGCTTGCTATAAATGGTCACGGAAGTAGAGAAGGATTGTGAGGGTATGAAAATGCGGCCAAAAATCTTATTTGTGAGCGCTCATTGGCCTTTGGCGTTAGCCTACGGGGCACAGCAGCGCGTGCTCAATATCGCAACCCTGCTCAGCCGCGTTGGGAATGTATCCTTCGTGATCGTTCCCACCGATCCCGAAGACGAAGGGGCAGTACGCCGAACCAAACGTGAATTTGAAGTTTGCAGAATCATACACCCATCGCTTGTCGCTCCAGGAACTTCCTCTGGCGGGGTTCGCGATAGGCTCCGCCATGAGATTGATCCAACCTACATGGCAACGGACCATTACGAAGTTAGCGCGCCTGACCGCATGGCGATGCTGGAAATGATCCAACGGCACGATATTGTATGGGTTCACACCATCCGGACCGCGAACTGGTTTCGAATTTACCGGTGGCCCCATTCCGTGCTCGACGTGGATGACCTGATCAGCCGGCAGCAGCACTCGTTGGCACAGAACGAGCGCAACCCTATCGAACGCCTGCTTGAGTTGCGACGGGTGTGGATCTGGCGTCGGCGCGAGCGACTCTTCCCCGAGCGCTTTAACGTCTTGACCGTGTGCAGTGAAGAAGACCGCCGGTACCTTGGCGGCGGGGAGAGCATCTACGTCATCCCGAATGGGTCCACTCCACACCCTGCCCGCTCTCGAGTCTTCCCAGACCGGCCGAGAATTGGCTTCATCGGAAACTGCGCGTTCGCGCCCAACGATCAGGGCCTCAGGTGGTTCATTCGCGACACGTGGCCTGGTATCAAGCGCGAAGTCCCCAGCGCTCAGCTTCGCCTGGTGGGCCGCGGAAGCGATGGCGATTTCAGCCACCTCGGCCCCGATATCGTCGGGCTCGGCTGGCTGGAGGACCCTGGCGATGAAATTGCCTCCTGGTCAGCAATGATTGTTCCGATCAAGATGGGAAGCGGTACGAGAGTGAAACTGGCGGACGGGTTTGCGCGCGGGTGTCCGGTAGTTGCAACTGCGATGGGCGCCTTTGGTTTTGACGTTAAGAATGGACAAGAGATTCTGGTGGCGGATCGCGCTGCGGATTTTGCTTCGGCGTGTATTCGTCTATTGAGTAACCCGGAATTAGGTATGGCCATATCGGAGAAAGCTCGCAAGCGCTTTCTGGAGCGATGGACGTGGGAGTCGTTTGAGAACACCGTTGGCAAAGTGGTTCAAGAGTGTCTGACGAGAAGCCGGCAAACGATGGGTGACAGTGGGGCAAGTACTTTGGCCACGAACGTGCCCGTTACGACCGCAGAGGAGAGGCGGTGAGAGGATCGAGCGCAGACCGTATGTCTGGTCTCAAGGGGGAGCAAAGCATATTCGCTCGGTGGTAGCCTCTCGTGCTTCCCCTTACCAAGGTACTCTTGCGCAGGTCCTGTTGAAGTTCAATAACCGGTGGTGGTGGAAAAATAACGCTACAAGGCGAAGCGTGCCTATCGTTCCTTGATGAGATATTATTGAGTGGGGATTGTCAACGTGAAAGATGGGTTTAGGGTCGGACTCTCGGGACCGGCGGAAGAAGCCTAGGATCACACAAGATTGGAATGAAGACTATTACCGATGTGCCAGCAAAAATGGGGACAGACTCTGTGGGCACGGAATCTGCAAATCGGGTACTAGCTGATTACTTTCACTGCCCGGCGAGTTCTGTGCTTTTCCGTTCCCCCAGCCAATTAGGTGACAAGCCAGGGTACTTTCGACTAGGACCGGACACCACCTGTTACGGACGACTCTCTCGCGGTGATACGGCGAGAACTCCGGTCGGTGTGTTGGAGGACGCCCTGGATCGTACCCAACTGGAATCGGATGGGATTGACCTTCCCTTCAGGATTGACGAAGTAATTGAAAACTTGCGGCGGGAACGCTACACCGCTCATTTCCGCGAAGAGGGGAGGGTTCTCAACGAAATCTTGCGAAGGACGTACTACTTCATCCGGCCGCTTCTGAGAGTCTCGGTACGCCGGCACCTCCAGAAGATTTACCTGCGTGGCTGGGACCGGATTCCCTTCCCTACCTGGCCCGTTGACGACACTGTCGATCGCGTGCATCGCAAGCTGCTGGCCCTGTTATTGAAAACTCAGGGACTGGCTGGGACTCCGTTCATATGGTTCTGGCCGCGGGGCTACACGAGTTGTGCAATCATCACCCACGACGTGGAGGATAAACGCGGCAGAAACTTTTGCGCCAGCTTGATGGATTTGGATGAGTCGTTTGGCATTCGCAGCGCCTTCCAGCTAGTTCCCGAGAACAACTATGACGTCTCGAAAAGCTTCCGGGACAGTATTACTGCCCGGGGCTTTGAAGTGAATGTTCACGACCTGAAGCACGATGGCCGCCTTTACGCTGACCATGCAGAGTTTCAGCGCCGGGCAGCACGCATCAATAGCTACGTTCGGGAATATGGCGCGCAGGGGTTCCGTTCCGGCATCCTTTATCGCAATGCAGACTGGTTCGACGCCTTCGAATTCTCCTATGATATGTCGCTCCCCAATGTGGCGCATCTTGACCCGCAGCGGGGCGGATGCTGCACGGCCATGCCTTTCTTTATCGGGAAGATTGTCGAACTGCCGCTTACTTGCACGCAGGACTACACGCTTTTTCAGATTCTCGGTGATTACTCGATCAACCTGTGGAAAAAGCAAATTGCCCTGATTCGCAAGAATTATGGCTTGATCAGCTTTATTGCCCATCCTGACTACCTTCTCGAGCCACGGGCGCTCGATACATACAAGGCCTTGCTGGAATACCTCGCCAGCTTGCGGGCTCAGGACGTGCTTTGGACTGCCTTGCCCAGGGAAGTGGCGGATTGGTGGAGACTTAGGAGCCGGATGGAGCTGGTGTGCCGAAACGGCGAGTGGCGCGTGGAAGGACCCGGGAGCGAGCGGGCCTGCGTAGCCTACGCTATGTTGACGGGAGACACAGTGGTCTATCGCTTGCCAGGCGAGCGGGAATCCTTGCCTCAGCCGGACCGCTCAAAATGACAAAAATCAGCGGTAAGGTTCTTGACCGTAACATGTACGTGGACGGGGGGTATCTGGAGAAAAACCCTCTTTGGCACGCCGACGAATCCCCCTTCAAAGTTACTCAAATCCTCCGCATGTTGCAGAAAAACAGCCTGCATCCGAAGACGGTCTGCGAAGTCGGATGTGGCGCAGGGGAAGTACCCAGGCTGTTGCAGGAGAAAATGGACAAGGATTGTAGTTTCTGGGGTTACGAAATCTCACCCCAGGCCTTGGAAATGTGCAAGAGCAAGGCGAACGAAAGGCTTCAGTTCAAGCTCTCCGATATCAGCCAGGAGGAAGGCGCCTTCTTCGACATGATTCTGATGCTCGATGTTATCGAGCATGTCGAAGACTACTACGGATTTCTGAAATGGATCTTGCCCAGGGGTAAACTGAGGATTTTTCACTTCCCTCTGGATTTGAGCGTGCAGGCTGTGCTTCGGAAACGAGGCCTCCTGATCCGCCGCGAGCTCTATGGACACATCCAGTACTTCACCAAGGAAACAGCCCTGGAGACGCTGAAGGACGTGGGCTACGAGATTCTGGACGATTGCTACACGCCTCGATGCATCGAACTCGCCAAGCAGCTTATCCAGAAGATCGCCATCTTGCCCAGAAAGATCTGTTTCGCAATTCACCAGGACCTGGCAGTTCGAATCCTGGGTGGCTACAGCCTGCTGGTCCTGGCTAAATGAGGACCGTCCGGTTCCTCCCTGCAAGCTTCGGGACTGTGTCGCGGTAGCTCAGGCGACGCCAGAGCGAATTCTGAGAGTGAAACCGCGATGACGACTTGCGACGTGGCGATCATCGGCGCCGGCCCCTACGGCTTATCTGCGGCTGCCCACCTGCGCACGGTCAAGGGGCTGGAGCTTCGTGTTTTTGGCGTTCCCATGTCCTTCTGGAACCGAAACATGCCGGCGGGTATGTTTCTCCGTTCCGCTTGGACGGCGACAAACATCGCGGATCCGGCCGGCTGGCTGACCCTAGAAGCATACCAAGCAGCAAGCCGCGAACAGTTTTCGACTCCTGTACCGCTCGACCAGTTCGTCCAATACGGTCTCTGGTACCAGCAGCAGGCGGTTCCCGACGTCGACCAGAGGGCGGTTGCAAAGGTTGAGCCTGCCCCCAGGGGTTTCCGCCTTTACCTCGAAGATGGCGAAGCACTCGTTTCGCGCCGCGTTATTATTGCGGCAGGGATTGGCGCTTTCGCTTATCGGCCGCCCGAATTCTTCGGGCTCCCACCATCGGTCGCAACTCACACCTCTGAGCACTATGACTTCCGAGATTTCTGCGGGAAGTCCGTCCTGGTGGTGGGAGGCGGACAAAGCGCGCTTGAATCGGGCGCGCTGCTTCATGAGGCGCGCGCGGATGTTGAAATTGTCACACGGGCTTCGCGCCTCCACTGGCTGCAAGGGTGGCTCTCCCACGCGCTTCACTATAGGTTGGGGGCCTTTACCAAGCAACTGCTTTACGCGCCCACCGTCGTTGGGCCGGCGGGCATCAGCCAACTCCTGGCACGGCCTGAAATCGTCCGGCGGCTGCCGCGCGCTCTGCAAGACAAACTTCGAAGGCGCGCCACCCGGCCGGCCGGGGCACGTTGGTTGGTGGAGCGGCTCAAAGGCGTTCCAATTAAGCTGCGGCGTTCAGTCGTTTCCGTGGATGTGGCCGGTGAGCAGGTGAAAGTGCATCTCGACGACGGCAGCGAGCGAACCGTAGACCATGTTCTTCTTGGTACCGGCTACAAAATGGATATCTCCAAGTATGGCTTCCTTGCACCAGAGTTGGTGCGGTCCCTGCGTCGCTCCAATGGGTTTCCGGTGCTCAAAGACGGACTCGAATCCTCAGTACCTAGGATGCATTTTCTAGGCGCGCCCGGCGCCTGGAGCTTCGGCCCCCTGATGCAATTTGTTTCTGGTACGCGCTATGCCTCCCGCTCGTTGCTCCGCTGCATCACGGAGAAAGCTGCCAACCCTCCACCTCCACAGCCGTAAAGGATCTTCATGCCGGCCGCAACGACCCAACCCTCTCAAACTGCCAACGTTCCGTCCGAACGCTCGAACAGAACCATTGGTGCGGTCGTGGTGGGCGGGGATTACCAGGGCCTCGGGATCGTTCGCAGCCTCGGACGGCGGAAGGTGCCGGTCTGCGTCATTGACGATGAGCGCTCCATCGCGCGATTCTCCAAATACACAACCTATTCTGTGCGCGTGGATAGCCTGCGCAATGAGCAGCGGACGGTCGAACACATTCTGGCGATAGGTCGCCGGTTGGGCCTCGAGGGCTGGGTACTTTACCCGACTCGAGAAGAAACGGTTGCTGCTTTCGCGCGCCACCGATCGACTTTGCAAAGCTTCTTCCGCGTTCCCACGCCAGCCTGGAACACAACGCAATGGTTCTGGGATAAACGCAATACCTACCGCCGCGCCAAAGAGCTCGGCATTCCCACCCCCTCTACCTGGTATATTCGAGACGTCTCGGAGTTGGAGAAGATTGACTCCGACCCTCCTTTCGTCATCAAGCCCGCTATCAAAGAGCACTTTATCTATAGCACCAAGGTCAAAGCTTGGCGCGCAAACAGCCGCGCCGAACTGCGGGAGTTGTTCCTGCGCGCGGCGCAACTCGTCGGACCGGATGAAGTGATGATTCAGAGTATGATCCCGGGCAGTGGCAACCAGCAGTTCGCCTACGGGGCATTCTTCAAAGAGGGGCGCGCGCTGGGGAGCATGGTTGCTCGAAGGGCGCGCCAACACCCCCCGGAATTCGGCCGCTCGAGCACCTACGTTGAAACCATTGAACTCCCGCTTCTGGAGGATTTTTCAGAACGTTTTCTGAGGGCAATCGACTATTACGGACTTGTGGAGATGGAGTATAAGTTTGATTCGCGTGACCAACTGTACAAACTGCTTGACGTCAACGGACGTACTTGGGGCTATCACACCCTGGGTCTTGGGGCCGGCGTGGAATTCCCGTTTATGCTGTACGCCGACCAAGTGGGGGAACTCGTGGAGGCCCGTCGCGGCCGACCTGGGGTCAAATGGATACGGTTGGTTACCGATGTGCCCAGCGGGATCCTGGAGATTCTTGCCGGAGGCCAGGATTGGCGATCGTACGCGCGATCGATAGCAAATTTCGACGTCGAGGCAGTTTTCAGTCGAGAGGATCCCATGCCCGGCGTAGCGGAGCTGTTTCTGATTCCCTATTTGGCAATCAAACGGAGCTTTTGAGGTCTGTTCCGATGTTTCGAAACATCCTCGCAAGGATAATCCATAAAGTGGCGTTCTTTATCCCCGGTGGAGGGACGCTTCGGCCATGGCTCCGTCGCCTGCGAGGTGTGCAGATCGGAAAGAACGTTTATATCACACAGCTTGTATACATTGACGAGCTCCATCCCGAAAACGTGACAATCGGAGACAATTCCACCATTGGGCTTAGAGCCTCCATCTTCTGTCACTTCTACTGGGGGCCGAGAAGATCCTGGAACGAGGCAAAGATAATTATCAAAAGGGGCGTGTTCGTGGGACCGCCCCGTGTTGTTTTGTCGAATGTGGGGATTGGTGAAGGTGCGGTTATACGCGCGGGCACCGTGGTGAGCAGGAATGTGCCTCCACGCACTCTCTGAGGGTACCCGCCCGCGCAGGACCTTGGAATCGCTACCATTCCTTTGACTGCCGAACATCCCTAGGAGGAATTCATTAGGCGCATAAGACCACGAAAGTAAGCGCCATTCACCATGAGATTCAAAGAACTCGGAAGGACGGGAGTTCTTCTGCCGGAGATCGGCATCGGTACGTGGGATTATCACGGCGGCCCAGACACGCTGAAGCGCGGCTTCGAGGCGGGCGCCCTCTTCATTGATACTGCTGAGTCTTATGGAACCGAGGCCGTGGTGGGCGAAGCGCTGAAGGGGGTGCGAGACCGCGTATTCGTTGCCACCAAAGTGTCACCCGGAAATTTCCGCCGCGCCCGCCTGCAGGCTTCCGTCGACTCGAGCTTGCAGCGGTTAGGTGTCAACACTATTGATCTTTTGCAACTCCATCAACCGAACCCCGCTATTCCTATCCAGGAATCCATGGATGCGTTGGCCGACCTCGTGGATGAAGGGAAAGTCAGGTTCATCGGCGTCAGCAACTTCTCCGTGACAGAGCTCCAAGCGGCTCAGAAGGCGTTGCGCAAGTACCCTATTGTATCGAATCAGGTCCGGTACAATCTGATTGATCGGACTATCGAAGACGGTCTCCTGCAGTATTGTCGGGCACATCATATAACCGTGATCGCCTACAGCCCGCTGGCAAGAGGGCTGCATCGCCTCGAGGATTGCGACTCGAGCGGTGTACTTGACCGGCTTTCACAGGCGATCGGCGTGTCACCGGCTCAAATCGCCCTCAACTGGTGCCTGTCGAAAGACATGGTTGTGGCTATTCCCAAAGGTAATTCGGTGGAGCACATCCTTGAAAACTGCGCCGCCTCGGACTGGCGCTTAACCGCGGAGCAGATCGATTGGTTGGACTCGAGCATCCAATATCGTCGTCGAGGTCGTTTTGAAGCGCTATTGAGACGACTGATGCCCCGCGCACTCAGGCCGATTGCTTTGCGCGCACTTGAATACTTGCCTCGAGGCCTGCGGCGCCGAGTGAGTTGAACGCGTTTCAGAACTGCCTTGCTGCCGGGGTGGCACGGCAGGCTGTCCCTCAATCCATAATATGTGTGGGATTTGTGGCACGGTACAATACGGGAACGTTCAAGCAGATGCCCAGTTGATCGAGCGCATGATTGGCGCTGTCCGGCACCGCGGCCCCGACGACTGCGGGATCTATACCGATGGTCAGATTGGCCTTGGTCATGCCAGGTTGAGCATCATCGATATTGCGGGCGGCCATCAGCCAATGCCTGACGAACAACGTACCTCTTGGATCACTTTTAATGGCGAAATTTTTAATTACCTTGAGCTCAGGGAAGAGTTAACCAAGAAGGGACACCAGTTCGGGAGTCATTCGGACACAGAAGTGATCTTACATTTATACCAGGAGGAAAGGGAAAGGTGCGTGGAGCGCCTTAACGGGCAATGGGCTTTTGCCATTTGGGATGGCCCCCAACAAAGACTCTTCCTTTCCCGTGACCGGTTAGGGGTGAGACCGCTTTACTACACCCGAACTCACGACATGTTTCTATTCGCGTCCGAGATGAAGGCATTGTTTGTGTGCCCGGAGATCAGGCGCGAGCTTGACCTGCACACATTAGATCAGGTATTCACGTTTTGGACCGCCCTTCCGCCGCGCACTCCATTCAAGAACGTCTACCAACTTCCGCCGGGCCACTCAATGACTGTGCAGAACGGGCAGCTTCGCGTTTGGCGTTACTGGCATTTAGACTACGAACCTGACAGCGAAATAGGTCAGGGCAGCGAGGAGGAGATCTCGGAAAAGCTCTTGGCCTTGCTCAAGGACGCCACGCGGATACGCTTGCGTGCAGACGTTCCCGTTGGAGCGTATTTAAGCGGGGGGCTGGACTCCACCTTTGTGACCGCCCTGGCGAAAAAGCTTGTCGGGCAGAAGCTGAAGACCTTCTCGGTCAATTTCGAGGATCCCCAGTTTGACGAGGCAAACTACCAAAGAGAAGCTGCGAGCTTCCTGGAAACAGAGCACTACAGCGTGCGTTGTTCCAACCGGGACATTGCCAGGGCGTTTCCAGAGGTGATTTGGCACGCTGAACAACCGATCTTGCGTACCGCGCCTGCCCCGCTGTTTATTCTGTCGAAGCTGGTCCGAGATAATGGTTTCAAGGTTGTCCTGACGGGCGAGGGCGCTGATGAAACCATGGGGGGATACGATATTTTTAAAGAGACCAAGATTCGACGATTCTGGCAGCGCCAGCCGCGTTCGTCCACCCGGCCCCTTTTGCTTCACCGGCTTTATCCCTACATGGAAAGTCTTCAACGACAGTCCTCGGCCTATTTATCAAACTTCTTTCGAATCGAGGAGGGCGCCCCAGGTCCATTTTTTTCTCACCAGCCGCGCTGGCAGCTTACTGCCAAAGCGAAGCTGTTTTTCTCAGCAGCCGCCAAATCAGATCTCGACGGCTACAACGCCATCGAGGAGTTGCGCGGCCTGTTGCCCGACCGCTACTATTCTTACGAAGCCTTCTTGCAGGCGCAGCTTCTGGAAACGTTTTACCTTCTGCCCGGGTACATTCTATCGTCACAGGGCGACCGTGTAGCTATGGCCCACGCTGTGGAAGGCCGGTTTCCCTTTTTGGATTATCGGGTAGTTGAATTCGCTGCCAAGTTGCCGATCCGAATGAAAATGAAGGTGCTTCAGGAGAAGTATCTACTTAAACGATGCGCGCAGGGTTTGATTCCAGGCTCAGTTCAAACGAGGCCAAAACAGCCTTATCGTGCGCCCGACGCCCTGTGCTTCTTGGAACCGGAGGCCCGGGAGTATGTGGATGAGCTGCTCTCGGCGGATTGCCTCTGCCGGTACGGCGTTTTTGATCCCGGCCTTGTGGCGAAGCTATTTGAGAAAGTGCGCTCGGGGAGACCGATCAGCGTTCGGGATAACATGGCGCTGGTGGGGGTTGTCTCCACTCAATTACTTATGCACCAATTTGTTCACGCTACCCAACAGTAAGAGCGGCCCTCGTGCCTGCCCTAGGCAACCGCGAAGGTTCGATTCAGCAGCGAGGAATAAACAGAAATGAACTTCCAGCAAGAAGTAAGGCAATTCGTAATTGACAACTTCCTCTTTGGCCGAGAAGGGCAACTTAGCAATGCAGACTCGTTTCTCGAGAGCGGCATCATCGACTCAACAGGTGTTCTCGAGCTGATCTCTTTTATCGAAGAGCACTTCGGGCTGAAGTTGAGCGAGAACGACCTCACCCCAGACAACCTGGATTCCGTTGACAAGGTCGCTGGGCTGGTGGCGAGGCGGTTAGCAACACGCCAGGGAGCCACATAATGCAGGTCGAGTCGTTCTTGGAAAAGAGCGCAGAGCGCTACCCGGAAAAGACGGCGCTCGTCTACCAGGGCCGAAGGTTAACCTACCAAGAGGTCGAAGAGCGCGCCAATCGCCTAGCCCACTCCCTGATCGCCGAAGGGATTGAGCGCTGGGACCGAGTGGCCGTCTTTTTGGAAAACTCCGTGGAAGCGGTAGTTTCGGTTTTTGCCATACTGAAAGCCGGTGGTGTGTTCCTGGTTGTCAACCCCACAACTAAGGTTGATAAACTCAAATACATTTTGGACAATTGCCGGGCCAAGGGCCTCATCTTGCCCGCGAGCAAATTCCGGGCAGTGCGGGAAGGGCTTGCCAACGCGACCCACCTTCGACGAGTCTGGGTCGCTGGAGGCACCCAGGACGAGGAACTCCCGCCCCATGGGCGACTGTTTGCACTGGACGCAATTATCGAGGCGTCGAACGGCAAGGACCACGCGCCGCCAAAGAGAAATATCGATATCGACCTGGCGGCTCTCATTTACACGTCGGGCTCGACCGGCCGGCCCAAGGGAGTCATGCTGACTCACCTCAACATCGTATCCGCTGCCAACTCTATCTCCACTTACCTCGAAAACACGCCGGATGACATCATCATCAATCTGTTGCCCTTGTCTTTCGATTATGGATTATACCAAGTGCTGATGGCCTTCAAGATTGGAGGTACTGTTGTGCTGGAGCGGTCCTTTGCTTACCCCCACCCCGTGATCGAAACGATTATCCGCGAGAAAGTCACAGGCCTCCCCATCGTGCCCACTATCTCGGCAGTGCTTTTGCAGCTCGATCTCTCGCCCTACAAATTCCCGCATCTGCGATACATCTCGAATACCGCAGCAGCCCTCCCCACGCACCACATCACGCGCTTGCGCCAGCTCTTCCCCCACGTGCGAATTTACTCGATGTATGGTCTGACGGAATGCAAGAGAGTTTCCTATCTGCCGCCTGACCAGATTGATATTCGGCCAACCTCGGTCGGACGCGGCATGCCGAACGAAGAGGTGTACATCGTCGATGAAAATGGTCAGCGAGTTCCGCCTGGTGTGGTTGGGGAATTGGTGGTGCGCGGGTCCAATGTGATGAAAGGTTACTGGGAGCTGCCGGCGGAGACCGAAGAAAGGCTCAAACCCGGTCCGTTCCCTGGCGAAAAGGTGCTTTACACCGGCGATCTGTTTCGAATGGATGAGGAAGGTTACCTCTATTTCATCGGCCGTAAGGATGACATCATCAAGACTCGGGGCGAAAAGGTAAGCCCGAAGGAGATCGAAGACGTTTTGTATTCCCTGCCGGGGATCACCGAGGCAGTGGTCGTCGGCCTCCCTGATGAAGTGCTCGGGCAGGCGATCCGTGCCGTCGTCACTTTGCGCGATGGGACGCATTTGACGGAACGAGACGTCTTGCGGCATTGTGCAGAGCTCCTGGAGAACTTCATGGTGCCTCAATCCGTAGTCTTCGTAGCCTCCATGCCGAAGACCGGCAGCGGAAAGATCAACAAGCGAATGATAGCGAGCGCATCAACAGACGAGGATGCATGAGACCCAGCAACGCTCCATCCCGCGATTGCCTGCGGATTGACCCCGCTGAAACGGCTGCAAAGATCGAAGGCGCAATTCGAGAAATTGTGTTCGACAAGCTGCGTCGAAAAGGGACTGTGGTCGCGCTCTCGGGCGGGGTTGACAGCAGCGTCGTGGTAGCTCTCTGTTGCCGTGCGCTGGGAAGAGAGCGTGTTCTGGGGCTTATGCTTCCTGAAGCTGGCTCTTCTCCCGACAGCCTGCGCCTGGCCATCCTCCATGCCTCCAAGCTCGGCATCCGCACGCAAGTCGAGGACATTACCCCTATCCTGAAGGCGACTGGGTGTTACCAGCGATCCGCGGAAGCGATTCGTAGGGTGTGCCCTGACTATCACGAGGACCTCAAGTTCAAGCTTGTTTTGCCGGATTTGCCGGATCCTGCGACCTATCCGCTCTTCTCGGTGGTGGTCCAACGCCGGGACGGCTCTCAGAAGAAAACCCGCCTTACTTACGAGACCTACCTGAGTATCTTGGCGGCGATGAATTTCAAACAACGAACGCGTAAAATGATGGAATACTATTACGCAGATCGGTACCATTACGCTGTCGCGGGAACGCCCAACCGGCTGGAATACGACCAGGGGTTTTTTGTGAAGAACGGCGATGGCGCGGCTGACCTAAAACCCATCGCGCATCTCTATAAGTCGCAGGTATACCAAATGGCAGCCTATCTCGATGTCCCTGGAGAGATTCAGAGCCGAACGCCAACCACCGACACATATCCGCTCGAGCAAACCCAAGAGGAGTTTTACTTCATGCTTCCCTTGGAAATACTGGACTTGTGCCTTTACGGCAAGGACCACGGCCTAAGTCCAGCGAGTTTGGCTCCGGCGACAGGAATGACGGAAGCCCAGGTGGAAAAGACGTACGGTATCATCGAGTCCAAGCGCCGAGCCAGCCTCTACGTCCATTCCGCTCCGATTCTCGTGGAAGAGGTTGACACCGCCTGAGGCCCTGAGTGGGCTTACGATTGAGGTGGCGAGTTTACGTCGCCGGATGGCTGCGCAAAGCGGTTCGTCACGATCATAGCCCGCTCCGGAGACACGGGGGAGCGAGGGAAGATCGTAATCGGCAAGAATGCGGCTATTATGTCCTGTTGCACTGTTATCTGCTCGGCGGGCCGGACGCTGACCATTGGGGAAGCCGCATTCCTTTCGGCGGGGTCGGCGCTGACAAACGACGTCCCTTCTCTCACTCTCTGCGCCGGGCCGAGAGTCCGTGCGGTAGCAACGGTCACGGTGCCCTACACATTAGAGGCAAATCATAGAGATTTTGTCCGCGGGTTGCGGCCACTTCGGGTGTCTAACAAAGGGAAAGAAGAGACTGGAGAAGTCAGTTGAGGCTTCAGCCAGGGCAGGCTAGGCCCTGGTAGCCACCATAGTTGCTGCAACTCCGAAGGCGCACGCCTGCTCGAGAGAGCCGCAGGACCCACCATCACCAATCCATCACGGTCCCCCACAGCCACCTCCGATCGGAGAAATGCCGCCAGCCAAAGGTAAGAGGCGGCATCACAGGCGAGAACTCCCTCCCATTTGAACAAGGTAACCGTCCGGTGAACCCATCATCCGCATCTGAAGATTCCGCCTAATGCTGCCTGACAGGTGAGCGCGCCGTGCGGAGAGATAGAACAAAGAGTCCCATCGGAAATACGCCTGTAGCAAGGGATGCTCTAAACTGCTGAAGCCACGATGGCCGCTCACCAAGTTCGGCTAGTGCGCGTCAGTCGCGAACGAATTAACCTTGAATCGTTGACGTGAGGGCTATGCTCTTCGTTGAAGACATGCGCTTAGAAGGGAAACTCTAGTAAAATCCCAGCGGACGAGGACTATAATTTCTGAGCGTGGTTGGTCTTCTTGGAAAGGATCAAATATGTCGGCCACACGACAACTTGTCGCCAGCATTGCGGGCCTGACGCTGGTGTGCGCGGCTTTTCCCATCCAACAGCCCTCGACCAGTCAACAAGACTGCGAAGCCCCATCCTATTTCGGCATCTGCGACCCGTACGTCCCGGGAATATATATCGGCGGGTCAACCGACAACAACACGCTAAACGCGATTGACACCTGGCCGGACGGCCCGGCAGAGAAAGCGGGAATCTGTGGCGGTGACCACATCCTCGCCGTCAACGGCGTTCCGGTGCCAGGCCACACCTTCGAGCAGATGCTGAAAGAAATCGTTTCACCTTCTCCCGCCCGTATCGCCTTGAAGGTGAAGCGCGGAAGCCAGGAGATGGAATTTCACTTCGACAGGGTGAGGGAATCCACGCTGGCTCAATTGAGTCAAGAGAAATTCATGCGACACCGAATGCTTCTCGACCGCATCCGGGTGGGCACAGTACCTCTCAATGAGACCCGCGAGGAACTGGAGGAGCTCACGCGCTTCTGTGACGCGATCGATCGCCGCCTGGGTTTCAAGTTAGCCAGTGACATGATCGTTCCCGAGGGAACTCCCGAGGCACAACTCAAGAAGCTCATGGCGACTCAATTCGGAGGACCTGAGCATGACAGGTCGGTGGGGTCGACGCGATTTCAATTCACCGAGAATTCCTCCGTTCCGGGATTCGACGCGGTGCTGCTCAAGAACCCGGAAGAGGTCCTCGTGAATTACGTATTTCCTGACTCGCCGGCCCACCACGCAGGATTGTTTCCGGGCGATCAAATCCTGGAGGTTAATGGGCACCCGGTTCCCGGTCTGAATGAGGATCGGCTCACGGACCTGATTTTGAAGCCTGATGAGCCGCGCGAGATCAGCCTGACGCTTCGCCGCGGCGCTTCCAAGGTCAACTTGAAAATTCAGACCCAGAGGGTGAACGATTTCACCGCCACCGCCCCTTTTGGCCGCGCTCCCGTCCACTCCATGGCAATCAAGCCTGGCTCCTATGTTTTAGGCTTCGACGTGCTGTACGCCGAGAACCCGCGGGAGGCGATGGTGGATGAAATCCGCTACCCCTCGCCGGCCTTTGATGCGGGCCTCCTCCTGGGAGACCGAGTCTTAAAGATAAACTCGGTGCCGATTGAACAAATCACCCCGCCACAACTTCGCGAAATGCTCCAGCCCAAAGGAGCTTCTGTATTGATGCTCGAAATTTCGCGGCTTGGGAAAACGATACAGTTTCAGATTAAACCAGCGACCTACGCTGAGGACGAGGCAAAAATCGGAAGGAAAATCACAAAGAAGGGCCCGGCACCGGACCATTGCCCTGAAGGGTGAATTCCTTTTTAGCAGGGGTACCCACCGTTGCGTCAAGGCCACGGCCGTGCTCGGGTCAGGACATGAAGGAAGATTAGGATGTACGTGCTGGTTGCCGGGCTATCTTCCACTGGTCGGGGAGCAGCTCGGCGATGCGGGCGCTGGGGTGGGCAGCGATGCGACCGAACAGATCGCGGAGGTAGGCGAACGGGTCCATGCCGAGGCGTTTGCAGGTGGCGATCAGACTGGTCAAGACGGCCGCGGTTCGTCCCCCGTTGTCGCTGCCATAGAACGTCCAATTGCGGCGACCGACAGCGATGCCACGCAGGCTGCGCTCGGCCCCGTTATTGTCGATGGCCAAATCGCCGTCGTGCAAGTAGCGGGTCAGGGCTTTCCAGTTCGAGATCGTGTAAGCGATGGCCTCGCCCTCGGGGCTCTTGGGCAGCACTTGCGGCTGCTCTCGTTCCAAGTAAGCACGGATGTCATCGAGGATCAGCTTGGATTTTTCCTGCCGCAGGACGCGGCGTGCCTCACCCTTCAGCTTTCGTTCGCCCGCTTCGCGCTCCACATCATACAGCAACCGGATATAGGCGAGCATCACTGTCGAGCGCATCAAGTCCGAAGACTGCGCTTCAAAAAAGCGCCGCCTGCAATGCGCCCAACATGCGACCTCGAGGATGCCGCGTTCCGGTTCCTTATAGAAATGATCGTACCCGGAGTAGGCATCGGCCTGGAGGTATCCCCGGAACTCTTCGAGGAACGCTTCCGGCCCGTCACGGCTGCGGTTGGGCGTGTAGTCATAAACCGTGTAGGGATGTTCGTCATCTCCCACATAGGTCCAGATCCGGCCCGTGCGGGTGCGCGGCAAGTCCGGGTCCAGCACCGGGACGGGGGTATCATCGGTCTGAAGCGCTTTCGAATCCAACACCCCCTTTTTCATTAGCTCGTAGAGGGGGCTCGCCAGATCGGCGCAACTTCGCATCCAGCCGCACATCGTCTGGCGCGACAACTCCACACCCTGCCGCTGGAAGATCTCTTCCTGGCGGTGCAAGGGCAAATGATCCCCATACTTGCTGACCGCCACGT
>Ga0181518_10001971_pt1 | contig 20294 bp, 20 predicted proteins | sample PEATcosm2014_Bin_28_FD_119751 | JGI IMG/M metagenome (GOLD analysis project Ga0181518, IMG submission 119751) | Peatland microbial communities from MTU Mesocosm Facility, Houghton, MI, USA - PEATcosm2014_Bin01_60_metaG | ecosystem: Environmental > Terrestrial > Soil > Wetlands > Peat | place... | reverse complement strand
GAGGAGCCAACGGAGCTGCGACAGATGATCTGACTCGGGAGGATTGATGACGAATCCCCACGATGTTCCGGCGTTCCAAAAGGTGCGGTTGCACCAGGTTTCGCTGGGAACGGCGCAGAACCAATGGTCGAAGACGCCAAATTCCGTAGCCAAGGTCGTGACGACGGGTACGGCGGACGTCGGATAGCATTGCATGATCTGTTTGTACCCCGTCCAGGGGAAGTCCGCCGGCGGCGCGTCGTAGGTGGGGTCTTGGCCTGGTACCTCGGCGGCTTTGTAATTCTCGATGTAGTCCTTGATGAAACCCTTCATATCGGGTTGCGGCAGCGGGCGCTGGCCGGGCAGGTTGTAGGGCGGCTGGTCACCGCCGTCGATCAGGTTGAAGAGCTGCGTATTGACGTGGACATAATTCTCGCCGGGATCGGGATAGGGTTGGAAGTAGTTGCCTGCCTCCACCGGAGAAACCGGGATTGTGGTGACACCCGGAGGCGGCGGATTCTTCACGCCAGGCGGTACAGGATTGGAGAGGTTCTGGCCCGTCACACCCTCGAAGGTCTTGCCAAGGGGAGCGTCCGCGGGAACTCCGTTGGGGTACATGTATCCCAGCAAGTTGTCGAACGATCGGTTCTCCAGCATCAGAACTACCACATGATCAAATGTGTCGAGCATGTCGCCGACGAGATTAGAAGGTGACATTTAAGGCTCCCCAATTTTTCTTAACGCACGCCGAGTGCATTGAAGGATAACACAAATCGCTGACAGATTGCCATAGTCGGATGATACAACCTGAATGGATGAGGCGCTGGTCGTTGATTGCGGGTTTTTCGGATTGAGTTTCGCGGTAACGGAATGTCAGCCGTCATTCGACTGTCGCGAGGCGGGGGATGACGCCTGCCGCCTTAACGCTCGGCGCTTCGACGGGTGGATCACCCGCGATTTCGCGGCGACGATCAGAGGCCGTGTCAGCCGACCAGCGATGAGTAGGAAAGGAACCGGACCATCGCGCCCAGCTCGATGTCGGTCGCGTCCTCTTCCAGCTCTGCCAAGCCATCGGTTTCGGTGAGCGAAGTGATGACCCCGGCGCCGTCCTGTGGATACTTGAAGGCTTCGAGGGCGCCGTCGGAGGCCTGCCGCAGCGCCACGCGCACATATTCGCGGCGGCCTTTGCGTTTCTTGTAGGCGAAGGCAGCGCGCACCGGCATGGCGATCAACCGCTCGGGCTGTGCGCCGGCCAAACGCAGCAGCAACGGCCGTACCACGCGCACGAAAGTAACGAACACCGCAACCGGATTTCCCGGCAGGCCGACAAAGGCGGCGCCCTCGCCGCTCTTTGCTGCCGGAACGACGCCCATCGCCACCGGCCGGCCGGGTTTTATTGCGACCCGCCAAAATACGATGCGGCCGATGCTTTCTATGGCGCTGCGCACGTAATCGGCTTCGCCGGTGGAAACGCCGCCCGAGGTGAGTACGAGATCATGGTCCTCGGCCGCTTTGGCGATGGCGCGCGCGAGCTGTTGCGGATCGTCGCTGAGAATGCCGAGATCGGTGATCTCGGCGCCGAGCCGCGCGATCATGCCGGCGAGCAGATAGCGGTTGGAATCATAAAGCGCGGCGCGCGGCAAATGCGCGCCCGGCTCGACGATCTCGTCGCCGGTCGAGAACAAAGCCACCCGCACGCGGCGGCGGACCTTGAGCGACGTGAGACCGAGCGCCGCCGCGAGCGCAACGTGCTGCACGGCCAGACGACGCCCCGCCGGAAGCGCGACCGCGCCGGCGCACATATCTTCGCCGGCCAGGCGACGATTTGCGCCACGCTTCAGTCCCGGCGGCACCACGACAGCGGCTCCGTCGACGCGGCAGTCTTCCTGCATAAAGACCGTATCGGCGCCGTCCGGCATCGGTGCGCCGGTAAAAATGCGGATCGCTTCCCCGGCATGAAGCGCGTGTGTAGCGTCATGCCCGGCGGCGACGCGATCGACGATCTTCAGCCGCGTTTCGCCTTTAGCATCGAGATTGGCGGCTCGCACCGCATAGCCGTCCACGGCGGAATTATCGAACGGCGGCACATTGACCGGGGCGATGATGTCCCCGGCCAGCACGCGACCCATCGCCTCGCGCAATGTCACGGTTTCGCATTCGCTCACCGGCACGACGCGTTCGACAATCAGACGCTCGGCGTCGGCAACCGGCAGCAGCGGGCCGTTGAAGGCGAAGCAATCGTCGCTGAGCTGCGCCATTACGTTTCGTCCCGCGGCGGCCCGATCTGCTCGAGCGGCAGCGCTTCCGCTTCGAACACATTAGCGATGCCGTCGAAATCATCGAGCATCAGCACCGGCACCTGCGCCTGCGGCAACGGCGCGTCCGTCGCGACGGCGATGATGCAATCGTCGTCGGGATGCAACAGCGGCTTGCCAACCGTGGCGCGAAAAACTTCGAGTTTTGGATGCGAGTGGCGCTTGAAACCTTCGACGATCACCAGGTCGACCGGGCTGAGCTTCGCCAAAATGTCGGCGAGCGGCGGCTCGGGCTCGTCGCGAAGCTCATGAACGATGGCCCAGCGGCGGCTGGAAACGATCGCGACCTCGCTGGCGCCGGCCTGCCGGTGCACCCAGGAATCCTTGCCCGGCTGGTCGGTATCGAAGTCATGATGCGCGTGTTTGACGGTGGCGACTTTCAGGCCGCGCTTGACCAGCACCGGGATCACGCTGGTGACCAGTGTCGTCTTGCCGGAGCCGCTCCAGCCCGCGAGCCCGATGATGCGCATGGGCTCTATGTAGCGTCATTTGCCCGCCGGTTCCATGCCGAGCCCGCGGATACGTGCGCGCGTTGTTTCATCGCGCAAGGCCGCGAGAAAGGCCTGCACGGCCGGCCGTTCGCGGCGCGCCTCTCGGAGTAGAAAATCGTATTCCTCGGGCGCGATCGGCAGAAAGGCGAGCCCATACATGTGCGCCACCGGCTCGATGGCGACGCCCCAATCGGCGCGGTTTTGCGCGACCGCGCCGGCGACCGCGTTATGCGAGCGCGGCTGGTTGGCGTAGCCGGGCGGCCGCGCGCGGCCGAGCAGGCTGTCGATCAAGACGCGCGTGCCGGATCCGGCATTGCGGTTGACCATCAGCACCGCGGGGTCGGCGAGCGCGGCTTTCAACGCGGCGTCGGCGGAGAGGCCTTCGAATCGCGGGTCGCCCGGGCGACAAACAAAACCCTGCATCCGCCGCCAACCGGGCACCAGCGCAAGGCCGGGCGCCAGCAGATGTTTGTTGTAGACGCCGGTAGCCGGGTCGACGAGGTGCACCGGCGCGAGATCGCATTCGCCGCGGCTGAGTGCGGCAACGCCGCCGAGGCTGCCGACGGCGATGGTTCGCGCGTTAAAGTCGCGCTCGGCGAGCGCACCCACGACCACGTCGAGCGCGATATCGTGGCTGCCCATGATGACGAGATCGGGCGCGCGCGCCGCGTCGCCGATCAGCGTGACTTCGGCGTTGGTGTCCGCATCGAGAGTGCTCGCCAGTGGATCAATGGTCAAAAAGCCATCGGCCTGAGAAAACGCCGTCACCGCGCCCGAGCCTTTGCCGGTCGGAAACGCGATGGCACCGTCTTCGCCGGCGACGAGCGAGACGAGCACGAATTCTTCGCGGCCGAGCTCGGAAGCAATACGCACCGGCACGCGCGCCGTCGCCGTTCGCGCGGTCTCCGGCGCCAGCCCGGCGCGTGCACGGATGACCGGCGCGACGAAGGCGTGAAAGGTGAAGATCGCCGAGGTCGGAAATCCCGGCAGCACAATAAGAGGCCTATCGCCGATCACCGCGAGGCAGAGCGGCTTGCCCGGCTTGAGCGCCACGCCGTGGACCAGGATGCCGGGCTTACCGAGCCGCGACACGATGCGATGGGACAGATCGCCGGCGCCCTTCGAAGTCCCGCCGGACAGCACCACCATGTCGCAGGATTCCAGCGCCGCGCGCATCGCGAGTTCCAGCGCGACCTCTTCGTCGGGGAACGCGCCGAACGGCAGCGGCTCACCGCCAGCCTCGACGATCGCGGCGGCGATGATGGCGCCGTTGCTGTCGTAGACGCCGGCCGGCGTGAGCGGCCGGCCGGGCTCGACCAATTCGTCGCCGGTCGAGAGCACGGCGACGCGCGGGCGCCGTACCACGTCGATTGAGGCAAAGCCGCATGCCGCGAGCATGCCGATCTCACGCGAGCCGATGCGCGTGCCGCGTCTCAGCAAGGTCTCGCCACGCGCAATGTCCGACCCGGCGTATGAAATAAGTTGCCCGCTGGCCGCGGCGCGGCGCAGATCGATCGCCGGCGCGACGTCATCTTCGATCAGTTCGGTGTGCTCGATCATCACCACGGCGTCGGCGCCGCGCGGGATGACGCCGCCGGTGGCAATCGCCGTCGCCGTGCCTGGTAATACTTCGATGGCAGGTTGAACGCCGCAGGCGATCACTTCGGCGTTGAGCGCAAGACGTTTTGGCTTACCGTCGGTGGCACCCGCGGTGTCGGCCGCGCGCACGGCAAAACCGTCGACATTGGAGCGATCGAATGGCGGCGCGTCGACCGGCGCGAGCACGTCGGCCGCGAGCACGCGCGACAGCGCCGCGCCGAGCTTTAGGCTTTCAGCGCCAAGCGGCGAGCGATCGATGCAGGTATCGAAACGGCGCCGCGCCTCGTCGGCCGACACCACTTCGAGGAATTGCTCCTGCCGCGCGGCGCGTTTGACGGCGTCGAGGATCGCCGAACCGCGTGCACTGGATTTGGGAATTATGGCCATGCTCTCACGGCAACCGGTGTCCCGGCTGCAAAACCTTCGCTCTCGGCCGGCACGACGATCCAGCCGTCGCTGCGGGCCAGCGATTCCAGAGATAAATAGCCCGAGGCGAGCGGTTCCGCCACGCCGCCGGCGCAACTGACTGGAACCAGTTCTGTCAGCCCAATGGTCGATGTGACCTTGCGTTTGAGCGGCAGTGTCACCGGCATATCCGCGATGCTGCCGCCGGCAAGCTTGGCCACGAGATAGCGCCCCATCAGCAGCCAGATCGCCAACGCCGCATCGAGCCGACCGGGAACCAGCAGCACGGGCTTTGCGCCGGCGAACCCGAACGCGGCGGTTTCGCCGGGCGACACGGCGATGCCGTGCGCCTCGACCTGGCCGAGCCGCGCCAAGGTTTTCACCGCTGCATCCCGCCGCCCGCTGCCGGTGCCGCCGAGCGCGATCACGGCATCTGCACTTTCGTCGGCCAACGCCCGATCGAGTCCTTCTCCCTCGCGCTGCCTCTCGCGCACCGTGCATCCGGACGCGGTCACGGCATGCGCGAGCATCTCGCGTGCGATATCGATTGGCGGATCATTTGCGGCGCTGCCGCGGGCGATGCGAATGCATGGCGAACGAACCGTTACCTCAGCGACACCGGTGGCAGCGATGACGGCGATGTCGATGGCGCGCACGCTCTCGCCGGCCCGGCGTAACGGCGTGCGCGGCGTGCAATCGCCGCCCGCGGGCAACGCGCCCTCGCCCGGCGACACCGCTGCGACGGCCTCGTCGCGATCGACGCGCGCGTTGACCGCATCGAACGGCGCCACCGCATCGGTCCCGTCCGGCAGTGGCTCACCGGCATCGACCCGCTGCGGCTTCGACGCCAACGGCACCGGTGAATAAGGACCGGCATCGGCGATAGCGCCCGCCTCGACGGCAAAACCGTCGCGCAATGCTATCGATACTGGCGGAAGTTTTGAGACGACGACATCCTCGGCCAGCGTGCAGCCGAGCGTCAGGGCGACGGCAGATTTTTGCGGCGCCACCGCCCCGACCCGCGCGTCAATCAGCGCAAGGATCGCGCTGAGCGGTGTCAGGCGCGTGATGCGCTGGATGCTGGAATCGACGGCCATTCTCTATATGTCATGCCCGCGAATACGGGCATCCAGTAAACACCATAACCGGAGTATACATCCTCATCATCTGAGACTACTGGATCGTCCGCTTATGCGGACGATGACACTAGATATGACCGAAAAGACCCTCAATCTGCGCGGCCTCAAATGCCCGCTGCCGGCGCTGCGCACCAAAAAGGCGCTCGGCGGCATGGCGGCGGGTGACATCCTGGTCGTGGAATGCACCGATCCGCTCGCCGGCATCGACATCCCGAACCTGCTTAACCAGACCGGCGATACGCTCGAAGCCACGCGCAAGGAAAAACGGCTGCTGACGTTCCGCATCCGCAAGAAATGAGCGAGATCGCGGAACTTTCACCCCGTCATTCCCGCGAAAGCGGGAATCCATAATCCCTGTCCGGTAAATACTGCTCAGCCTGTGGTTATGGGTCCCCGCTTGCGCGGGGACGACGGAGCTCACTCCATCTTCAAGCCGGCTTTCAGGATCACCGGCTTCCAGCGCAACGCCTCATGGGCGACGAAGGCGTTGAAGGCGTCGGCATCCATCGGCGCGATGATCATGCCTTCCTGACGGATGCGCGCCTGGTTGTCGGGCTGCGCCATGCCGGCATTGATCGCGGCGTTGACCTTGTGGACGATGTCGGGGGAAAGGCCGGCCGGACCGGCAAGACCGAACCAGTTGGTCGCTTCGAGCTTGTAGCCGAGTTCCTTGAAGGTCGGCACGTCAGGATAGTCCGGGAGGCGCTGACTGCCAGTGTGCGCCAACGCGGTCACCGTGCCGCCTTGCAGTTGCGGAGAAGCGGAGGTGACCGTCGGCGTGGCGAAATCGATATTGCCCGCCACCACATCGAGCTGGCTTTGCGCGGCGCCCTTGTACGGCACTACCTGGAATTTCACATCGGTTTCCTGGGCGAAAGATTCGGCGACCATCTGCCCGGCGCTGGCCAATCCGGACACGCCATAGGTCAACGGCTTGCCGCTCGCCTTGGCCTTGGCGACAAAATCCTTCAGCGTCTTGGTGTCACTCTTGGCGCTGACGATGAAGACGATCGGCGAGCCGGCGAGATAAGCGACGTGAGTCAGATCCTTGAACGGGTCGTAGCCGATCTTGGAGTTGATGAGCGGATTGATCGCGGTGAGCGACAATGTGGTGATGACGAAATTGTAGCCATCAGGGTCGGAGTGAGCGACGAAGTCGACGCCAATGACGCCGCCGGCCCCAGCGCGGGTCTCGACATAGAATTGCTGGCCGAACGCCTTGGTGAGTTGATCCGCGGCCATGCGGGCCAGAATGTCGGCGGCGCCGCCCGGCGCAAAAGTATTGACGATGCGAACTGGATGGCTCGGCCAATCCTCGGCCGCAGCCGGCATTGCATTTAAGGAGAGTAAAGCAGTAATCGCGGCGCAAATCAGCGTAACGTATTTTCTCATTCGGCGGCGACCCGGTGCGCGGCCACGCCTTTGGCCTTCACCACCACTTTGATCGCGTCGTCGACGCGGTCCTTGGCGTAGCGGATCGCGGTCGGAAGATCGTCGAGCGGGAATGTGTGGGTGTGGATTTTCGTGGCATCGAAACGCTTTTGCGACATGAAAGCTTCGGCGCGATGGGTCGCGCTTTTGCCCTCGCCGCGGATGCCATAAAGATAAATGTTGTTGCGCACGATATGGGCGACGTCGACCGGCGTCTCCTGGTGAGGGAACGCGGCGAGGCAAACTTTGCCGCCGCGATTGACCATGCGGATGGCGTCGTTCACCGCGTTCGGCGCGCCCGAGCACTCGACCACGTAGTCGACGCCTTTGCCGCCGTTGAGGCGGCGCACCGCTTCGACGGCGTCTTCGTTGCGCACGTTGATGACATGGTCGGCGCCGAGCTCGCGGCCGATTTTCAGCCGGTTGTCGCGGGTGCCAGTGAGGATGACGGGCGAGGCGCCAAGCGCCTTCGCCACCGCGACGCCAAGGAGCCCGATCGGTCCCGGCCCGGTGACGACGACACTCTCGCCGGCGACGAGGCCGCCCAGTTCGGTGAGGCCGTACATCGCGGTGCCCGCCGTCACCACCAGCGTCGCTTCCTCGTCCGACATGGCATCGGGAATCGCGACCAGCGTGTTGATGTGGTTGACCTGGTATTCGCAGAAGCCGCCGTCGGTGGTAAAGCCGTTGGCGCGATGGCCCTTGTCGACGTCGCCGTAGTTGAGCCCGTAGTTGTGGCACGCGGTGTACATGCCCTCGCGGCAGCGCTTGCACTGGCCGCAGCCGGCATGGATCTCGACGGTAATGCGCTGGCCGATGCGGTATTCATCGACTCCGGGGCCGAGCGCCACGACCGTGCCCATATATTCGTGGCCGGGCGTAAAATTCTTGTTGAACGGCATGCCGCCCTGGATCGAGGCCGGCGGGCCGTGATCGATGATCTCCAGATCGGTGGCGCAGATCGCGACCGCATCGATGCGCACCAGCACTTCGGCGCGCTTGGGCACCGGCACCGGTTTTTGGGCGAGTTTCAGCTCGCCGGGATTGCCCAGCACCCAGGCTTTCATGCTGTCGGGGATCGGAAAATCCGGGCTCGTCTCCACTCCGGGGCCTGAATACATGGTCGCATCCTCTCGGCAGGAATCCTCGGCGCTGCTGCGGCGCTTATAATGACTTTCGGCGCCGGGCGAAACAGGCCAAAGGCTCACACCGGTGCCGCCGTGGCGTCGTAAGTAAACAGCCAGTCGTAGCGCTCCCGGATGCGATCCTCCTGCCATTCGTGATCGACGTGGGCCTGCGCCGCCTCGGCATCGACCATGGCGCGGTTGTGGAAGCGCAGGATCATGGCGGCGGAGCCGGCGACGACCTTGTTGGCACGGTCGCGGCGCGCCGCCTCATAGGCCGCCAATGCGGCTTGGTGATCGCGTGGATATTTTTCCAGTGCGCGCGCCAGCACAAGACCGTCTTCGAGCGCCATCACCGCTCCTTGGGCCAACAGCGGCACCATCGGATGGCAGGCGTCGCCGAGCAGCGTGCAGCGGCCTTTGCTCCACTCTTCCATCGGCGGCCGCAGCGCCAAACCCCATTTGTAGGGTACGTCGATGTTGCGGATGAGCGCATGCACGTCGGCATGCCAGCCGCGAAAATCGCTCAACACTTCTTCGGTGGTGCCGCGCACGTTCCAGCCTTCGACGGTCCAATCGCGCTCGCCCATGCCGACAAAGTTGAGAAGCGTCCCTGCGCGCAGCGGATAGTGCACGACGTGGCCGCCGGGGCCGACCCAATTGGTGCCGATGCTGCGCGAGATAGACGCCGGCACACGCTCCATCGGGATAACGCCGCGCCAGGCGATGATGCCGCAGAATTCGGGTTTTGCCGCGCCGAACAAAGCTTCGCGCACCACCGAATGCACGCCATCGGCGCCGACCACGAGCTTTGCCGTTACCGGCGCGCCGGTTTCGAATCGCAGCTCGACGTGGCCGGCGGTTTGCGAGAGGCCAATGCATTTGCGGCTCAGGTGAATGGCACCAGGCTTTGCCTGCAGCACCGCTTGCGCGATCACACCGTGCAGATCGCCGCGGTGGATGGTGATGTAGGGAAAGCCATAGCGCTCGACCGATTCCAGGCCGAGGTCGAACAGCTTCCAGGTCTGGCCGGTGTTCCACAGCCGGATCGCCTTGCCGGCCGGCAACACCTGCACTTTTTCCAGCGCGTCCTTGAGCCCGAGCGCGTGAAGCACGCGCGTGCCGTTGGCGCTGATCTGCACCCCGGCGCCAAGCTCGCGCAGTTCCGGCGCCTGCTCGTAGACATCGACGTCGATGCCGCGCCGGATGAGCGCCAGCGCCGCCGCCAGCCCACCGATGCCGCCGCCGACGATCGCGACGTTGTTCATTGCTGCGCTCTATAGATCGAAGAACGAGATGATCTCGCCGATCAGCTCGCGCTTTTTTGCCAGCTTCTCGGCCGGCTGGTAGCGGCCCAACGAGCGTCCCGCTATGTCGATCTCGCCCTGCTCGCCGACGACGATATAGAGCGGCTCTTCGTAGTGTCCCGATTGCGGCCGGTGCAGCACCAGCTTGTGATCGATCAGGCTCGCCTCGATGCCGCGAGTCTTCAGCGTCTGCGACGGCTTGATGTCCCGCTCGAAGAACTCGGTCAGGAAATCGCTCGCGAGCTTGTGCCGCTCGCGGCGCTCCTGGTCCTGCTGCGCGCGCTTGCCGGCAAGCTCGCCAAAGACTTTGTCGAGTTCCGACATCACAGAATGAAGCTCACCGAGCCGAGCAGGCCGAGCTCTTGCGCATCGAGAATGGCGCGCCGTTCGGCGATTTTGAGCCGGCCGCCCTGGCGCTTGAGCTCGTAGCGGTAGTGGCCGACAAAGACGCGGTCGAGATCGTTGTGCCGGTAGCGGTGAATGATGAAATTCGCCGCCGCGGAAATCGCGTCGCCGTCGACGCCGGTGATACGCACATTGCCGATCATGCGCCGCGTCCGCGACAGCGGATATTCGGCATGGCAGTTCGGATCCTTCAGCCGGATCACGCGTTCGCGCAGCCGCACGATGTCGTCGGCGATGGTGAACAACGTATAGCGGGCGTCGGCGTCGGGCTTGTCGTTCGGCGGCACGTAATAGGCCGCGTCGTCGGTCAACAATTCCAGCCAGTCGTCGAGCCGCCAGGAATCGAGGAGGTCGGCCTCGTGATAGAACAAATCCTCGACTTCGGCGCGCGACACCGTCGAGGCAACGAGCTCGTTCATACCCCCGCCTCCATCAGCTCGTTCCACTTGCGCCAGAACACGCGCAGATGGCCCTCGTCGGTGGCGAGTTGCTGGTCGCCGGCCTTGGCCATGCCGCGCGACAGATCCGACCACGGCACCTCGCGCCAGGCGGCAAAGCCGAGCTGCGCCGCTTCGAGCGCGGCGACATCGTCGGGCGTGGCGAAGCCGCCCGGGCCATAGAAGGTGAGAAACGCATGCAGCCGGCGCGCGCACTGCGCTTCGGTCTCCTCGACCGGCCCGAGCGCCCAAGCGGTCACGTGCATGCGGTCCGGCGCCAGCGGGTAGAAGTGCCGCACCGTGACCGAGGAGCCGTCGTTGATGACGAGGTTGGGAAAGATTGCGAGGTTCCTGTTGGTGTCGGCGACGCGGGCGGCGCGCGCCGAGCCGAGCCGCGCTACCAGCTCGTTGCGCAGCGCATCGATGTCGGCCTTGGCATCCTCGCCATAGACCGAAATCCATTTCGCCACCGGGCGACCGCGATAGTTTGGATTGTCCGTCGTCAGATGGCCGTTGCCCAAATCGCGGCCAAAACCGCGCGTCGGCAACAGCTCGCCCTTCGGCGGCGTGACGTTGACGCCGGAATTGCGCATGTAGTTGAGCCAGGTCGAATGCGTGGAGATCAGATGGTAGTCGTCGACGCTGTTCTCGACCAAAAGCTTCCAGTTCGCCCTGATATCGTATTCTTGTGTTCCGGAAATGATCTGCATCTTCCCCGACGGCGACTGGTCGATGACGAGATCGATATAATCCTTGGCCTTGCCGAGATAGCTGTCGAGATCGATCGCCTCGCGATCGAAATTGGCGAAGTAGAAATCGCGGTAGGCTTCAAGCCGCGGTACCGGCACCAGGCCCATTTCGCTTTTGTCGAACGCCTCGCCATAGGCATCCTCGCCCGGCACCGATTTGAGCCGGCCGTCGGGATGGTAGGTCCAGCCGTGATACATGCAGTAGAACTGCCGGGCGTTGCCCTCGCGTTCGCGGCAGACGAGCGCGCCGCGGTGGCGGCAGCAATTGATCAGCGCGCGCACGGTGCCTTCGCGGTCGCGGCAGAAGATGATCGGCCGCCCCGCCACCGGGCGGGTCTTGAAGTCGCCGGGGTTTTTGATTTCCGAGGCATGGCCGACATAGATCCAGCAGCGGTCGAAAATGGCGCGCTTTTCGCGCTCGAAAACGTCGTCGGAGACGAAAACCTCGCGATTGACGAAAAACGTCTTCGCATCCGGGTTCTCGACAACGAAATCGTGGCCTGAGGGCTGATAGTTCATTTTAGGGCCGCTCCATCGGTTCGTGACTTATATAGAAAATCGAGCCCTGTCGTCCAATGCCGGTCAGGATACCTGATGCTCCAGCATGACTTCGCGGCGCTCGCGGGCGGATTGCGCAATGGCCAGCGTTACCTCGACATTGGCCTTACCCCAGCGGCCGTTTTGCAGCGGCGGCTGGCCGGTGCGGATGGCGGCGATCATGTCGTCGAGCACTTCGCTGCGGCCGGGCATGGCGGCACTTTCGGGTAACGCCACTTCGCGCTTGCCGCCCGCGTCATAGATGAAAAGCCCGTCGGCGGAAGCGCGTATCTCGCCCCGCTCGCAGGTCACGATCACCAGCCCGAAATGCGGCTGATGGTTCGGCGGCGGGCCGGCTGGCGAACCGTAGGCGTAGCGCTCCACGCGCAAGCGCGCTTCTTCGGCCTGCTCCGCCGCCAAGGCGCGCCGCGCCGCGCCGTGCTGGTCGGGCGGCTTTGGCGCGCCACGCTCATTGATCCAGAAATGCAATTCGTCGCTGTCGAAGAAATCGTAGCCGCCATAGACCAGCGAGGCCGCGACGCCATTCTCGAATTCGAGGAACGCGATGGCGTTGCCTTCGGTCGGCCGTGCCGGATCGAGCCGCGTGGCCTGGGCACGCACGCTACGCAATCGCCCGCCCCCGATCAGCCGCACCATGTCGATCTGATGCGGCACCTGGTTGAACAGGATGCCACCGCCAAGCGCGGTATCAAGCTCTTCCGGACGCCGCGGGCGATAAAGGAAATTCGTATAGTTCCACGCCGCGATCATGCCGAGCCGGCCGAGCTCGCCGCTCGCCACGACGCGCCGCATTGCGCGCACGGCCGGATCGAAGGCGTGGGTGTGGCCCACGATGAGATGAATTTTTGCACGCTCGACTGCGGCAATGATCGCGTCGCAATCGGCAAGTGTCAGCGCCATCGGCTTTTCGAGGATAACGTGTTTGCCGGCGCCGGCAGCCAGCGCAGCATGCGCGGAGTGGAACTGATGCGGCGTCGCGATGTAGACGATTTCGACTGCGGGATCAGCGCAAAGCTCAGTTATGTCCGCATAGGCGCGCGCGTTGAAATCACGAGCGAAGGCGTTACGTGGTGCGTCGTGAGGATCGGCAGCGGCGACGACTTTCACGCCGGGATGCGCGGCCGCGGCGCGCACCATCACCGCACCGGCCATGCCGAGGCCCGCAATGGCAAGGCCAAGTGGGGCGCCCGGCGTTTTTGCCATCAGGCCGGCTCTCCGGCCGCGTCCTTGTCGAGATCGACGAAAACGTCGTCGCCTTGGAGCACCACTTTGTAGGTGCGCAGCGCGAACGAGCACGGCGGCGACTTCACAGCGCCAGTCTTCACGTCGAAGGCGCCGGAATGCAGGCTGCACTCGATGATGCCGTCCTCGAGGAAGCCGTCGGCGAGGCTTGCCGAGGCATGGGTGCATTCGTCATCGGTGACGTAATACTGGCCTTCGAGATTGTAGACCGCGAGCCTTTTATCACCGACCTCGTAGGCCTTCACCGTCTCCGGCGCGATCTCGGACTGCGCGCAGACCCGGACGACATTATCCGCCATGGATATCCCCTCATATTCGCAGGACCACTGCGGCCCTTCCTCAGCGCTGCGACACAAAACCGCGCGGCGCCTGCGGTCAAGTCCGCCAGTTATAGCGAGAGGCGGGAATTCGTTGCAAATCCTGAGCGCAAGGCGAGTTGTGATTGGGCCGATTGCCCGGCACAATGCCGTCCACCCATGAGCGCAAGCGCCCCCAATCTGCGTGCCGTCGGCGAGCCGGCGGAGCGTCGTCCGCAAGCGGCGCGGCCGGCAATGCGGATTAAGGACCTGCAAAAGTCGTTCGGCGCGCTGGTCGCCATCGATCACGTTTCGGTCGATATCGAGCCGGGCGAGTTCTTCGTCATCGTCGGTCCGTCGGGCTGCGGGAAGACGACGCTGTTGCGCATTCTCGCCGGCCTGGAGACGGCGACCGCGGGTATCATCGAGACCGATATTCCCGTCGGCTCGGACCGGCCGGAAAATTCCATGGTATTCCAAGGCGAATCGATCTTCCCCTGGATGACGGTGTGGAACAACGCCGCTTACGGCTTGCGCATGCGCAATGCGCCGGCCGCCGTCATCAAGGAGCGCGTCGGCCATTATCTCGACGCCACCGGGCTGACGCGTTTCGCCGATTATTATCCGCACCAGCTCTCCGGCGGCATGAAGCAGCGCGTCTCGATCGCGCGGGCCTTTGCCAACGATCCGGAAATCCTGCTCATGGACGAGCCGTTTTCGGCGCTCGACGCGCAGAACAAGCTGCTCCTGCAGGAGGAGCTGCTGCGCATCTGGGACGAGCAGAAGAAAACCGTGGTGTTCATCACCCACAGCGTCGACGAAGCGGTCTTTCTCGGCGACCGCATCATGGTGATGACGGCGCAGCCCGGCTGCGTGAAGAGTTTTGTGCGGGTGCCGCTTAACCGGCCGCGCAACCTCATCGAATTGCAGAAGGCGCCGGAATTCGGCGAGCTGGTGCACCGCATCTGGTCAGGCTTGCGCGATGAAGTGCAGCGCGCCCGCGAGCAGGAAAACAAGGACGTCGTTCAATGAGCACGCAAGCGATCGCCGGCAGCCCGGCGCCAGGTTTTTCCCTCTCCATGCGCGCGCGCGAGCGCATTCTGGGCATCGCCTCGCCGGTCTTGCTGCTCGCAGTCTGGGAAGCGGCGGCTCGTTTTCACTTCATCGACACCCGTTTCTTTCCCGCGCCTTCGAGTGTCATCGCCGTGATGATCGAGATGCTGCGCTCGGGCGAGCTTGTCACCAACACGCTGGTCAGCCTGCGCCGGCTTGCGCTCGGCACACTGATCGGCGGCGGCCCGGCACTCGTTCTCGGCATTGCCATGGGGCTCAATCGCTGGGTGCGAGCCGTGTTCGATCCCCTGGTGGCGGCGACCTATCCGATCCCGAAGAGCGCCATCCTGCCGCTTGCTTTGCTCATCTTCGGTCTAGGCGAAGGCTCGAAGATCTTCATGGTCGCGATCGGCGTATTTTTCCCCGTCGTGATCAATGCCACGACCGGCGTGCTCGAGATCAACCGCATCTATCTCGATGTCGGACGCAATTACAAAGCCAGCCGCTGGAACACGTTCTGGACCATCGCGCTGCCAGGCGCGCTGCCGGTAATCATGACCGGCTTCAAGCTCGGCATCGGCATTGGCCTCGTTCTGATCGCCATCGCCGAGATGATCGGCGCCAAGAGCGGCCTGGGCTACATGATCTGGACCGCCTGGGAGACGTTCTCCGTGGAACAGATGTATGTCGGCCTGTTCATGATCGCGATCATCGGCTTCGTGCTCACGGTCCTGCTCAACGAGATCGAGCGCGTCATCGTTCCGTGGAAGCGCGACTGATGGAAGTCCTCGTCGTCGGCGCCGGGGTCGTCGGACTTGCCGTCGCGCGCGCAGCCGCGCTCGCTGGTCATGGCGTCACCATTGCCGAAATCACCGGCGGCATCGCCAACGGCGTGTCGTCGCGCAACAGCGAAGTGATCCACGCCGGCCTGTATTATCCGACCGACACGTTGCGCGCCCGGCTGTGCGTGCGCGGCCGGCGCATGCTCTACGATTTCTGCGCCTCTCACGGTGTCGGTCACCGCAAATGCGGCAAGCTCGTCGTCGCGACCAACGACGCCGAGCTCGCCAAAGTCGAAACCATCATGGCGCAGGCTGAGCGCAACGGCGTCGAAGGCGTCGAGATGATCGGCGGCAATGCCGCGCGCGCCATGGAGGCGGAATTGTCCTGCATCGGCGCGCTGTGGTCGCCGGAAACCGGCATCATCGACAGCCACGGATTTATGCTGGCGCTGTGGGGCGAATTGGAAGACCGTGGCGGCATGATCGCGTTCGAGACGCCGGTCGAGCGCATGACCTACAAGGCACCGCATTGGCACGTGCAATTCGGCGGCCGCGATTCGGGTGTCATGCCGTTCGACGCCGTGGTCAATGCCGCAGGCCTCGGCGCGCAAGCGCTGGCGCGGCGCATCGAAGGCTATCCGGCCGGCAAAGTACCGCGGCTCGTGCTCGGCAAGGGCAACTACTTCGGCTTCGCCGGGCGGCCGGCGTTCTCGAGGCTGATTTATCCGACGCCGATCGACGGTGGGCTCGGCGTCCACGTCACCCTCGACCTCGCCGGCCGCATGCGCTTCGGCCCCGACGTCGAGTGGATCACGGAAGAGAATTACGCCGTCGATCCGCGCCGCGCCGACAGTTTCTATGCCCGCATTCGCACCTATTGGCCGGGCCTGCCTGACGGCTCGCTGGTGCCGGACTATTGCGGCATCAGGCCAAAGCTCTCCGGCCAAGGCGAGTCGCAGGCCGATTTCATGATCGCCGGTCCCCAGGCCCACGGCTTGCCGCACCTCGTCAACCTGTTCGGCATCGAATCGCCGGGGCTGACATCGTCGCTGGCGCTGGCGGAAGACGTCGTGGCTTACCTCAAGGACTGAGACGGCACGATGGTGCCGAGCTGGTCGTCCGGCGGCGGCGCTTCCGTTCGACGGGACAGTTGCACGGGCGCCGATCTGGGATTGAGCTGCGCGGCGACACTTGCCGAATCAATCGGCGTGAACGCGGCGGCCTGCCCGCGCGCGCCGCTATAGGCGACAAAGCCGTCCCTGGTCGAAACGATGTCGCCGGGCCGTAACGTCGGATCGTTGGACATGTCGAACGGCGCCAGCCCGAACGCATCCTTGCCGTTGCAGGTGCAGTTCGCCACCAATTGCTTGCGGTAGACAAACGCGTTGTCGAGATCGGCATAGCGCTGGCCGTCCTTGGCCACGGCGCCGCCGATCTCGCCGCCAAAGAAAACTTTGGTCTTGCTCGCCGGACACATCGCCCGACATGTTTCGATCGGCGTCGCGTTTGTCATGTGCTCGAGCGGAAAATGCTGGCCGTCGCACAGGCGGACGCAAAACGCCACCGTGCGGCCGATGGCACCGTTGCCTTGGCGGACGTCTTCGGTCCCGCTCGGTGTGGCCGGCGCGACGCGGCCGATGGAGGCCGGCGGCTCGGCATAGGAATTCACATTGGCCGGCGGGGATTGGCGCTGAAAGCCGCCGAACAGAAAATCGAACAGCCCTCCGGCGCGCGCCGGGCGCGGCATCGCAATGAGCATCGCCGCGAACAACGCGGCCAATGCGGCAACGTGCCAATACAACGGCTTGATGTGACGCGCAGGCACCACGGCAATTCCTCGCGGCGGCGCGACAACCACGCCGCAGGCTCAATCGTTCTCGGCTCGCTCGGCCGCAAGCATGGGCGAAAAAATTCAACATCGGATGACGAAATCCTGCACGCTGCGGCAAAGCGCCGAAATCCCAAACATGGCTAAGAAATTCTAAATGCGGACATCCCGCCCCTATCCTCGCGCCAAAAGTCCCAGCCATTGCGTCACGGGAGTTGCATCGCGAATCCGTCTTGCCAACCGTGGCGCGATGCTTGAAGGTTTTGATCGCGGCACCCGCAAACTGTCAGACGCCCCCGCGAACTCAAGACCGATGAAATCCACAATCCGGAGAACGCCATGATCAAGGCCAAGCGCTTCGGCCACGTCACCTTCGAGACATCCGACCTCGAGCGCCAGATCGCCTATTTCACGGAAGTCGCCGGCCTGGTCCTGGCGGAGCGGGAAAACGGCCGCGCCTATCTCGCCACCAAGCACGGCGACCTCGTGGTTCAGCTCGAAAGCGGTGAGCAGGCGCGCTGCGCCAGATTGGCGTTCCAGGTGGCGCCGGAGACCGACTTCAACGACATCCGCAGCGGCATCGAGGCCGAAGGTTTGCGCTGTCACGCGCGCAACGATCCAGCCCCGGGCATCGCGCAAATGCTTTCGTTCGAGGATCCCAAGGGCACCGTCTGCGAAGTGTTCGCGGCGCAAACGCCGATCTGCAAGCCGCGAACGGTCGCCGGCATCGGGCCGCTAAAACTCGGCCATTTGGCTTTCGTCGTTCCGGAGCCGAAGCAATTCGCCGACTTCTACAGCCGGGTTCTCGGCTTCCGCGTTTCGGATTGGATCGAGGACTGGTTCGTCTTCATGCGCTGCGGTCCGGACCATCACACCATCAATTTCGTGCGCGGCAAGCGCACGCAGATGCACCACGTCGCGTTCGAGCTCAAGGACTGGCCGCAGGTGCAGGCGGCGTGCGATTTTCTCGGCAGCAAGAACATTCCGATCATCTGGGGCCCGGGCCGTCACGGCCCGGGGCATAATATCTATACCTATCACCGCAATCCCGATGACCAGATCATCGAAATGTTCACCGAGCTCGACAAGATGCTCGATGAAAGCCTCGGCTATTTCGAGCCGCGGCCGTGGCATCGCGACCATCCGCAGGTTCCCAAGGTCTGGGGACCGCCGCCCAACGACATGTGGGGACCGCCGCCCACCGCGGAATATCTGCGGCAGCGCGGGTGAAAGTATTCAGCGCGGCAGAACAAAGATATATGTCAAAACCGCGAATACCGGCGTCAGCACGACGATCGACCACGCCATGAAGCCGAAAAAGCTCGGCATCTTGATGCCGCGCTCGGTGGCGATGGCATAGATCATGAAATTCGGCGCGTTGCCGATATAGGTGAGCGCGCCCATGTAGACCGCGCCCATGGAGATTGCCACCAGCGCAGGCGCCAGCGGCCCCATCAGCTCGGTCGCATTGCCGCCGGCGAGCTGGAAGAACACCAGATAGGTCGGCGCATTGTCGAGGATCGCGGACAGCACGCCAGTGAGCCAGAAATAGGCGACGACATGCGGGCTGCCGTCGTGCGCCGTGACCGCGGCAAGGAGCCAGGCGAACGCGCCAGCGTGGCCGGCGTCGAGCATCGCCAATATCGGCACGGCGCAGACGAAAATCCCGGCGAACAGTATTGCCACTTCGAGGATCGGCTCCCAGGAAAAGCCGTTGGCCTCGCGGTGCTCGTCGGGAGTGAGCCAGAGCGAGGCAAGCGCGGTCAGAAACAGCACGGCGTCGCGGACCAGATCCTGCAATGGCAGCGTCGTGCCATAGACAGTGAATGCGACGGCGGGCTTCCACAGTGCCGAGACGATGACGGCGCCGATGATGACCGTGAGCAGCGCGAGGTTCGCCAGCCCATGCAGGCGAATCGGCGCGCTCGCCTCGCCGACCGGCGCGATACGGCGGTCCTGGCGGAAGAACCATAGATCAATGGCGACGAAAATCGCCAGCACGCAGGCGGCGACGAACGCGGTCGGCTGCCACAGGTTTTTCGCCGGCCAGAAGAAATCGACGCCGTTGAGGAAGCCGATGAACAGCGGCGGATCGCCGAGCGGCGACAGCGCGCCGCCGATATTGCCGACGAGGAAGATGAAGAACACTACGACATGAACGTTGTGCAGCCGCGCCGCGTTCGCCCGGATGAGCGGCCGAATCAGGATCATGGCCGCACCGGTGGTGCCGACAATGCTGGCGATCAGGGTGCCGAAGAGAAGCGTCAGCGCGTTGACCAGCGGTGTGCCGCGTAAGGTCCCTGAGACCACAATGCCGCCGGCGACCACGTAGAGCGCGAACAGAATGGCGATGAAGCCAAAATAGTCGCCAAGCAACGCATGCGCCAAGGCGGCCAGCGCGGTATCGACGCCGCGCAGCGCCGCAAGCGGGGCGAGCGTGAGCACTGCCCAGGCGAAGGCCAATTTGCCGTAATGGTGATGCCAGAAGCGCCGGATGACGAGCGGCGCGAACGCAATGGTCAGCAAAATGCCGACGAACGGCAGCTCCCACACCCAGGACAACGTGGCGCCGTCGAGCGCGGCGGCCTGGGCCGCACCAGGCAACGATACCGTGACGGCGAGAATGGCGATGAGGCGTGCATGCATGGCGGCAGGACTTTGCCACGGGCGCTCGCCGATTGCATTATGGCCATGACGATAACTTGCTCCAGCCGGAGAGGAGTCACCCGTGACCATCCATCGTTTCGAAAATCCTTCGACTATGCCGCCGACGCGCGGCTACACCCACGTCGTCGAGAGCACGAGCCCGTGCCGCACCATCTACATTTCGGGCCAGCTCGGCATGACCGTTGACGGCAAATTCGCCGGCAGCCCGGGCGACTTTCGCGCCCAGGCGACGCAATGCTTCGAGAACCTGAAGCACGCGCTGGCTGCGGTCGGCGCCAATTTCGAGCATTTGGTGAGGGTGACCAATTATTTTGTCGACATGGCGCACCTGCCGATCTACTTCGAAGTGCGCGACCGCTACGTCGACACCAAAGCGCCGCCGGCCTCGACGGCCATCCAGATTTCGAAGCTGGCGCGCGACGGTGCATTGTTCGAGATCGAGGCGATCGCCGTGGTGCCGCAGAAATAACGGCCGAAAACACAAGCG
>Ga0181518_10001968_pt1 | contig 20315 bp, 15 predicted proteins | sample PEATcosm2014_Bin_28_FD_119751 | JGI IMG/M metagenome (GOLD analysis project Ga0181518, IMG submission 119751) | Peatland microbial communities from MTU Mesocosm Facility, Houghton, MI, USA - PEATcosm2014_Bin01_60_metaG | ecosystem: Environmental > Terrestrial > Soil > Wetlands > Peat | place... | reverse complement strand
CGGTTGGCGGCCGCCACCGCGTCCTGAACGGCGATGTTGACGCCGACGCCGCCGATCGGCGACATCGCGTGCGCGGAATCGCCGATGCAGATCAATCCCGGCCGCCACCATTTGCGTAAGCGATCGACCGTCACGGTCAGGAGCTTGATGTCGTCGAAGCTTTTCAGCTCGCCGACCCTGTCGGCAAGGAACGGCGACATCCAGGCCACGTCGCGACGAAAGGCTTCGAGCCCCCTCGCCTTCACCTCAACGATACCGCCCTTCGGAATGACGAAGGCGCACTGCCAGTAATCGCCGCGGTCGAGCATGACCATCATCTTACCCGCTTCGATGTGGCCGAAGGTTTCGCTGTCGTCGGTCGCCTTGCGCGTGATGCGAAACCACAACACGTCCATCGGGGCACCGTAGTCGTCGCTGACGAAGCCGGCCTTGTCGCGCACGGTCGAATGCCGGCCGTCGCAGCCGACGACCAGGGAGGCGCGGATCGAAAGCGTACCGTCCGGCGTCTTGGCGCGCAGCCCAACGACGCGGCCGCCCTCGGTGATCAGGTCGGTGGCTTCGGTATTCATGTGCAGATGGAAGCTTTTATAGCGCTTGCCTTGGTCAGCCAAAAAATTGAGAAAATCCCATTGCGGCATCAGCGCCACGAATTTGCAATGCGTCGGCAGATGGGTGAAATCTGCCATCGGCACGCGCTCGTCGCCGATTTGCGCGCTGAGCCTTTCGATTTTCTGGTGCGGAACTTTGAGGAACGCCTGCAGCAGGCCGAGCTCGTACATCAATTCCAGCGTCGAGGGATGCACGGTGTCGCCGCGGAAGTCGCGGAAGAAATCCGCGTGTTTTTCCAGCACCACGACATCGACGCCGGCGCGCGCCAGCAAAAAGCCCAGCATCATGCCGGCCGGCCCTCCCCCGGCGATGCAACATGTCGTGGTGAGCGATGAATCCGCCATAACGACTATGTTTACACGCTGCTGCCTTGCGGCAAAGCGCCGGAAGGTTCAATCTAACCGCGGCGTTTGACTTAAAGCGCGTGCCGGCGCCGCCGGGTTTCCTATTCGGTCGCGCCACGGCGCCGGAGGCAAGAATGTTTTCCAAGATCAACCACGTCGCCATCGTCAGCGAGAACTATGCGAAGTCGGCGCTGTTCTATCAGGCCGTGTTCGGCATGCGCACCTCGGACAAGACGCAGACCAGCCGCGCGCAAACGGTCGGCGACGGTTATGTCGGGCTCAACATTAATCCGCGGCGCGCCGGGCGTTCGGCCGGCCTCGATCATTTCGGCATCGAAGTCGAGGACGCCGAAACCGCGTTCGAGCGCATGCGCAAAAAATACCCGACCGTGAAGTGGCTGCAGCGGCCCTCCAACCGGCCGTTCGCCGGCGTCTCGACCCACGACCCGGACGGCAACATGTTCGACATTTCGCAAAAGTCCATGGCCAACCGCACGTCGGTCTATCGCGAGCAGGAGGGCAACGGCGAGGTCAACGCCCGCCACATCGATCACGTGGCGCTGCGCACCATGCGGCCCGACGCGATGGCCGAATTCTATCGCGACGTGTTCGAACTGGCCCCGAGCAACAAGGGCGCCGGCGACCGCAACCATTATCTGACCGACGGGCACGTGACGCTCGTCATCATGCCCTGGGACATCACCGACTACGAGGGCACCGGCATCATCACCGCCGGCATGGACCATATCGGCTTTAAGGTCGAAAGCGTCGACAAGCTCAAGGAAGATGTCGAGCGCATCGCCGCCAATAACCCGCTGCTGGCGCCCGCCCCGGTCGGCACCGGTGCCGAGGGCGAGAAATTGCTCGAATTGTTTCGCCGCTCCTGCCGGCTCGGCCAGCACCATTTGGCCGATTGCGACGGGGTTTTGCTCGACATTGCCGCAGATTAATACAAGCGCTTTGGCGTCCCTCACATTTCCGCCGCAAGGCGGGTGCTACAAGGCTTGAGTGCGCCGCCGCCCAAAGACCATGCGTCTTCTCATCCTCCTGGCCGTTTTGATGTCCTTCGCGCCCGATGTGGCGTTCGCCCAGCTTTCCGGCACCGGCGACTATCACATCGTCTGGGAGGTCAAGAACCGCTTCCGCCTGTTTCGCCATGAGGCCGATTTCCTGCGCCAAGTCGCGGCGAGCCGCGGCGACGGCGTGCTCGCCGCCGAGCAGCGGCTGGAGCGCGACACCGACGGGCTTGGCTGGGCCAAGGACGTCGTCGGCAATCTCTGCGTCGACAAGTTCGGCGACCTGATGCAGACCTGCGATCGCGACGGCGAAAAAGAAAACTATCTCTCGCCGCGCGATCACCGCATCGGCGTCGTCCTGTCCGGCGACACGCCGCCGGGCGCGGTCTGTTCCTGGACCTTCGATTCCGGCCAGGGCCAGTTGCGCCAGAATGAGGCGCCCTGCGAAGGCGAAATCATCCTGCGGGTGCCGTACGGACGCATCACGGTCGCCACAGTCGACATCCCGCTCGGCGACGGCACCGCGCAACGCGTGGTCGCCGAGATCGCCGTGCGCGACGTGCTCATCGCGGGCTTGGGCGATTCCATTGCCGCGGGCGAAGGCAATCCCGACAAGGCCGTGGAGCTGGACGGCACGTTTTGCTTCAAGCGCTTCCTGCGCGGCAGCTCCAGCGGCCAATATTTCCGGCCGGGCCGCGCCGGCTATGGCGACGATCGCTCCTGCGAGAACGGGCCTTCGACTCCGGCCGCGACGAAGGATTGGGCACGCCACGGCGCCCGCTGGATGAGTCCGGGCTGTCACCGCTCGCTTTACAGCTATCAGCTGCGCACCGCGCTGGCGCTGGCCATCGAGCAGCCGCACCTCGCCGTGACCTTCCTGCCGTTGGCCTGCACCGGGGCGAGCATCGCGGCCGGCATGTTCGGCAGTCAGATGGCCGACGATTGTCCGTGGGTGCTCGGTGTCGATAATTGCTCAGGGACCTCGCCGGCGCAATTCGGCGAGCTCAAGGATTTGCTGGCCGCGGCGCGCAAGCAAAATCCGCTGCGCTCGCTCGACATGGTGTTGCTCACGGTCGGCGCCAACGACGTGAATTTTGCCGGCCTTGTCGCCAATGTCATCGTCGATGGCACCACCGAGCGGGTGTTGCTCCGCCAAGGCGGCTCCATCGCCAGCGCGCAAGACACGCAAAAGCTTCTCGACGGCGACTTGCCCGACGCCTTCGCGCAATTGCGCGGCACGCTCAAGCCGCTGGTCGGCGGCAATCTTGCACGTGTCGTGTTCGTCTCTTATGGCAACCCGGCGATGCAGGCGGTGAACCAGCCTTGCCCGGGCGGCCGCGACGGCCTCGACGTGCATCCGGCCTTCGGCGCCGATGCCGAACGGCTGCGCGCCGCGGCCACCTTCGTCGACACCAAGTTTTTGCCGAAGATCAAAATGCTGGCGACCTGCGACGGCGACAAGAATTGCCACGATCCGCTGACCGACCGCATGACATTCGCCGATGCCCATCAGACGGCCTTCGCCCAGCACGGCATGTGCATGCACGCGTCGAGCGATCCGGACTTCGATCGCGCCTGCTTTTCCACGACCGGCAACAGTTTTGGAACCGACCTCGCCAAGGCCGCCGACGATCCGATGACCTGCGGGCGGCCGGCGAGCGATTACCGGCCCTATGCGTCGCGGGCGCGTTGGATCAGGACCGCCAACGACAGCTATTTCACCGCCATGACCTATCCCGAAGGCATGCCGGCGATGTTGAAGCCGAGCGACATCCACGACGCGATCTGGGGCGTGCTCAGCGCCGTCTATGGCGGCGCCGTGCATCCAACCGCGGAAGGCTATGCCGCGATGGCGGATGCGGCGCTGCCCGCCGCCCGCGGCGTGCTGGGCCTGCCGACGCCGCCGGTGGTGCGCGCCGAGCCGTTGCCGCCGCCGACACCTTCGGTGACACCTGCAGCGCCGAACGCGCCGGCGCTGAATGCGCCGGCGCCCGCGCGGACGCCGTAAATGCGCTGATCAGCGCGGCGTCGGCACGACGCCGAGCTTTTTCTGCAGGCTCGACGACGACGTGGTGTACTGAAACACCAGCCGCTTATCCGGATAGATGTAGTGATAGGCCTTCTGCGCCATCAGCGCGCCTTCATGGAATCCGGACAGGATCAGCTTGAGCTTGCCGGGATACCAGTTGATGTCGCCGATGGCGAAAATGCCCGGCATGCTGGTTTCAAAGGCTTCAGTGTCGACCGGGATGTATTCGTTGTTCTTCAGCTCGAACCCCCAATTCGAAACCGGGCCTAGCTTCATGGTCAAGCCGAAGAACGGCAACATCACATCGCAATCGACGTCGGCCATGGAGCCGTCGTTCTTCTTGACGATGGCTTTTTCGATTCTGCCGTCGGCGCCGACGAGCGACGTCACCTGGCCCAGCACCAGGTCGATTTTGCCTTCGTTGACCAGCGCCATCATCTTATTGACGGAATCCGGCGCGGCGCGGAATTCGGCGCGCCGATGGCACAGCGTCAGCTTGCTCGCCAGCGGCGCCAGATTGAGAGTCCAGTCGAGCGCGCTGTCGCCGCCGCCGACGACCAAGATGCGCTTGTCGCGAAAATTCTCCATCTTGCGCACCGCGTAGTGCACGGTGTTGCCTTCATACGGCTCGATGCCCGGAATCGGCGGGCGCTTCGGCTGGAACGAGCCGCCGCCGGCGGCGATGACGACGACCTTGCTCTCGAACACCTTGCCCTGGTCGGTCGTCACGCGGAACAGCGGATCGCCGATCTTCTCGACCTTCTCGACCATCTCGCTCAGGTGGAATTGCGCGTTGAAGTTTTTGATCTGCAACAGCAGCGCGTCGACCAGACCTTGAGCGCTGGTATAGGGAACGCCGGGAATGTCGTAGATCGGCTTCTCCGGATAAAGCTCCGCGCACTGGCCGCCGATCTTGTCGAGGATGTCGATGAGGTGGCACTTCATGTCGAGCAGGCCAAGCTCGAAGACGGCGAACAGGCCGACCGGCCCCGCGCCGATAATGACAACGTCGGTTTTGATAGGTTCGCTCATGTCGTATGCGTGCTCGTCTCTAATGGCTGTTTTGCTGATGCGGGGAGTGTCTAGCGTGCTGACGGCGGCAGGGAAAGAGGATGGAAATGTCGTTGTTGCGCAGCTTTGCCGGATTTCGTTCTAGCCAGGCGCGGATTTGTGCCAACTATGCCTGCCGCTCCGGCGTTCGCACGGTCAGCCCGTCGAGTTCCTCGCTCACTTTGATCTGACACGACAGGCGCGAGCTCGGCTTCACCTCATAGGCGAAATCGAGCATGTCCTCTTCCATGGGCGACGGCTCGCCGACCTTCTCCCGCCAGGCATCGTCGATATAGACGTGGCAGGTCGAACAGGCGCAGGCGCCGCCGCATTCCGCCTCGATGCCGGGAACGCCGTTCTTGATCGCCGTCTCCATGACGGTCGAGCCGACCTCGCCTTCGACGGTGCGCGCCGTGCCGGCGGTATCGATGAAAGTGATTTTGACCATGGCGGAATGACGAACTGCAGGCGGGAAGCATTACTCGGAAGCAGATCTTGGCAACGGCCGGATAAGGAGTGGCCGTTGGACCGCCCCTATCTATTAGTTTGCGCCGACCGGCGCCAGTGCGGACGAATGTGTGGGGGTCAGAGTTCGCCCAAATCAAGCTTTGGCAGAGGTCAATGGCCGCGCAAAACATCCCCCAAACGGGCGGCGATCGCCGCACTCGCCTCGACTGTCGCGCTTTTAAGTTCCTCGACCGCCTCGTCCAGCGCCGATGCGCCAGATTTGCCGTTGGCAACGCGTTCCAATTGTTCCGCGGCCCGCGCCACCCGCCAGGCGCCGATCCCGCGCGCCGAGCCCGTCAGCGTGTGGGCGGCTGCGGCAGCCAGCGCCGGCTCGGCACCGGCGATGCGTTCGAGCATGATCATGGTCTGACGGACGAAGATTTCGAGGACTTCCCGCTCGAGCCTGCGGTCGCCCAGCGTCATGCGGCTGAGGTGGTCGTCGTCGATGACGGCGCGCTGCCGGTCCGAACCGGCCGCGCTCAAAGCGCTTGGTGCGGTCATGGCGGTCATACGGCCTCCCCGTCGGTCCGATCTTTTCTCATTGCCCGCGATTCTGCACGTGAAACCACGAAAACGGGGTGAATCCGGGCGCTCGTTTCACGCCGCTGGTAAGCAATGTCTTACCCGGCATCGCGGCGCTCGCCAGACCATGGATCGCGGGCTCAACCAAAGCTCGGGATTTGGGTGATTTGCCCAGCAATTGGCCGCAAGCTTGCCCCATTGTTGGCACCAGAATGCCAAGTCCGACCGGCGCGGACCGCAAACTGCGGTCATGGTGAGCAAAGCGTTAACGATGATTAAAGGGACGTTACCGCTCCCAGTTTTATTCGATCCGCCAGACCGATAGGATAGCCAATGGCACTATGACTTGAGGGCTGGGGAGCCCCAGGAGTGCCCGATGAGGATCGAAACGATCACGCGCTCGTGGAGCGGCCCGGGTTTTGGGCCGTCCTAGTCCAGCGTAACACCCGAGGCGACGACCGATGGCAAATTACCCGAAAAAGTTGATGGATCCGACGGAAGCAGCCCTCTCCGCGATCCAGGAAGCCCTCAACGTCCGGGACGACGAGGAGCGGCAAGCAGCACCGCCGGACGAGAACGAGATTCCATTGGCGGGTGCAGCCGACGCCGTCCCGCATACTGAGCCGGCAATGCCCGCCTTCGACGAGGCCATCGATCTCGACGACATCGATACCAGCGGCCACCGCGCCGCGGAGCCGCAGCCGTTTCGCGCCGCCAACGACGATCAGCAGTCGATCGGCCGCATCCTGCGCGCGCTGCAAGACCGCCCGGCCCGGACCTCTTATTTCGTCGCCGCCTTGTTCTCAGCCGCCTGGGTTGTCGGCTGTCTGGCCTTGTCGTGGGCGTATCTCGCCGACTTCAACGCAGCGCTCGGCCCGGGCCATTCGCCGGCCGCCGCCATGATCGGCCTTGGCGCCGCGGCGCTGTTGCCCATCATCTTCTTCTTCGGCATTGCGCATATGGCGTGGCGCTCCCAGGAATTGCGCCTGATCACGCAATCGATGGCGCAAGTCGCGCTGCGGCTCGCCGAGCCCGAGAGCGTGGCGCGGGATTCCATCGTCACCGTCGGCCAGGCGATCCGCCGCGAGGTCGCGGCCATGGGCGACGGCGTCGAGCGGGCGCTGGCGCGCGCCGGCGAGCTCGAAACTTTGGTGCAGAACGAAGTCGCGGCGCTTGAGCGTACTTATAGCGACAACGAAGTTCGCATCCGCGGCCTGCTCCAGGACCTCGCCAACCAGCGCGACACGCTGGTCGGGCAGGCCGAGCAGGTGCGCTCGGCCATCAACAACGTCCACATCGACCTGACCCAGGATCTGTCGACCATCAGCGATCTGGTGGGCCAGCAGGTCAACGAGGCGGCGCAGCGCATCACCCATGCGCTCGCCGAGAGGGGCGAGCACATTACCTTAGCGCTAGGCCAGGTCGGCGACGGCATGATCGAACAGCTCGGCCTGCGCGGCAACGATCTCTTGGTACGCTTGGAAAACGCCAGCGAGGAGACCTCGCGCGCGATTTCGACGGCGAGCGAAGAGACGTCGCGCGCAATTTCCATAGCGAGCGACCAGCTCACGTCCAATTTGAACTTCAAGACCGACCACGTCGGCGAGGATTTCGCCGAGATCGTGACCGGGCTTGAAGACATGATGACGGCACGGCTCGATCGGGTCACCGAAGGTTTTTCGGAGAAGTCGCTGGCGATCATCGACCTGATGATCGGCCGCTCCCAGGAGGTCGCCGATCTCGTTGCCGGCCGCGCCCAGGAGCTGAGCGACGCCATCATCGATACGTCGAGCCAGCTGGCCGAGACCATCGCGACGCGCGCCGACGAGGTCAACTCGACGCTCAAGGCTTCCGGCGAGTCGCTCATTCTCGACCTCAGCCTGCGCGGCGGCGATGTCGCCAAAAAACTCGAAGAGACCGGCGAACGCATCACCGAGACGCTGACGTCGCGCAGCGCCAGCGTGAACGACACGCTGCGCGAGAGCGTCGAGCAATTCGTCGACACCGTCGCCACGCGCGGCGACGCCATGAAGGATATGCTGTCGACGCGGCTTGCCGCGTTCGAGGAGGTGTTCGGCCATTCCGGCGCCGAGCTCGGCGAGAAGATTTCGCGCGACTCCGCCACGTTGGGCAACCTCATCACCCGGCACCTCGCCGAGTTCGACCGCACCGTGAAGACCTACGGCTCCGAGCTCGTCGAACGGCTCGGCGCGCGCACCCAGGACGTCTCCGAATCGATGCGCGGTTACGTCGAGAGCTTCGATAATCGCGTCACCACCAAAGCCAACGAGGTCACCACCGCGCTCGACCAGCGGCTGTCGCGCTTCCAGGAAGCGCTCGACGGCCGCACCCAGACGCTGACCGATGCGCTGTCCGGCCGCGTCATGGACATCGCCAAGACCCTTGCCGAGGGCGGCAAGGAGGTGGTCACCGCGCTCGACCGCCGCATCACCGACGTCACCACGCTGATCGATACGCGTGCGGCTAACCTGTCCGACGCAGTCGGGACGCGCATTGCCAATATCGACAAGACGCTCGGCGCCCGCGCCGTCGAGGTCGCCAATACGCTCGACGGCCGCATCGGCCAGCTCGAGCACCTGCTCATCGGCCGCGCCGAGGCAGTCACGCAGCAGCTAGAAGTGCGCAGCCGCGCCGCCGGCGACCTGCTCAGCACCCGCGTCAAGGAGCTGTCCGAAGCGATCAAGGTCAACACCGGCAACGCCGAGCGGGCCCTGGTCCAACTTTCCACCAATACCACCGACGCGCTCGGCAAGAGCACGGCGGCAAGCCTCACCGCGGTGGAAAGCTTGAACCGCAGCGCCGTCACGCTCAGCGACACCATCGGCAAGAGCGCGGCAGCCGCCAACGAAACGCTCGGCAAGAGCACGGTGACGGCAAGCGAGGCCATCACCAAGAGCACTACGGCAGTGAGTGCGGCTATCAGCAGCAGCACGACTGCGGCCAGCGACGAGCTGACCCGGAAGGCCGCGGCGGTCAGCGCGGCCATCACCGGCAGCACGACCGCGGCCGGCGACGAACTCACCAAGAAGGCAGCGGCAGTGACTGCGGCTATCAGCGGCAGCGCGACTGCGGCCAGTGACGAACTCGGCAAGAAGGCCGCGGCGGCCAGCGATGCGCTCAGTAGGAGTGCTGCGGCGGCCGGCGACGCGCTGAGCAGGAGCGCCGCGGCGGCCAGTACCGCGATCGCCAAGAGCACCACGGCAGCCGACGAAGCCATCGGCAGGACCGCTGCGACCGCCAGCGAGACAATCGGCAAGACCACTGCGACCGCCGACGAAGCCATCGGCAGGACTGCCGCGACCGCCAGCGAGACGATCAGCAAGACGACCGCGGCCGCGACCGATCTCATCGCCCAGACCGCCGCCACCACGACCGAGTCGATCGGCCGCAGCGCCAGCGAAGCAGAGCGCCTCCTGGTCGGAGCCAGCACCGTGGTTTCGCGCGACATCATCGGCAAGGCCGATGAATTTAACAGCGCGGCCGCGCAGCGGCTCGGCGAAATGACCCGCCTGCTCGACGAGAAGTCGAATGGGCTCATTACCGCACTCACCGGCAAGGGCCAGGAATTCGCCGGCGAAGTCAGCCGCGTCACCGACCATGCGGTGAAATCGATCGAAGCCAAGAGCTTCGTCTTCACGCAGACGATGATGGACAACAGCGAGGAGATCGCCCGCCTCATCAACGAAGCGAGCCAGAATGCCACCTCGGCGATGACGCGCACGCTCGGCCAGCTGCAGGAGGGCGCCGAAGGCGTCACCGAAGGCGCCAAGACTTCGATTGCGCGCACGCTTGCCGATCTGCACAGCGCCACCCGCGCCGCGGTCGAAGAATCGAAGCAGACGGCGGCGGCCACGGTCGCCGACATGCTGGAAACCCACGGCATGTTGCGCTCCGATTCAACCGCGCTGTTCGAGCGCCTGCGCGAAGCCAATATCCTGCTGCAAGAAGTCTTGAGCGGTGCCCACGAGAACATGAACTCGATCGAGCACACCATGGCGTCGCGGGTATCCGAATTCGTCGGCGCCATGAACGAGCTCAGCAACAAGAGCGGCGCGACGACCGCCAAGGTCGAACAGCACCTCGGCACCTTCAACACCGTCACCGCGAAGGTGCTGCGCGATCTCAGCGAGCTGTCGACCCAATTCGCCACCCAGGGGCGCTCGCTCGCCGAAGCGGTCCAGCTTCTGGAAATGAGCAACCGCCGCTCGGAGGAGACGGTCTCCAGCCGCCAGGCCACCATCGAGACGCTGGTTACGACGCTGGACGCGCGGTCCGACGACTTCGAGCAACGGCTGCAGCGTTTCTCCGGCCTGCTCGACGAATCGCTCGAGGCCGCGACGACCCGCACCCGCGAGATCGCAAGCCTGATCGCCGAGACCAGCAACGACAGCGTGCGCACGATCGAGCAGCAATACGACCTAGTGCGCAGCCAAGCCGAAGAAGAGCGCAAGCGCACCAGCGAGACCTTCAACGCGATTTACGAAGAGGCGTCCACCGAGGCGCAGGCCATGTTCAGCCAATCCGCCGAGCGCTTCACCACCATCATGCAGGGCATGAAGCAGATGGCCGCGGAAATGCAGCAGGAGCTCGAGACCACGCGCACCGAGTTGCGCCGCGGCGTCCTCGAACTGCCGCAGGAGACCGCCGAGAGCGCGTCGCAAATGCGCCGCGTCATCGTCGATCAGATCGAAGCCTTGGCCGAGCTCAACCGCATCGTCGCCCGCCACGGCCGCGCGCTCGATGCCGCCGAACCGGTGCGGCGCGAGGCGGAAGCCGCCTACGCCACCGGTGGCGGCCGCGCCCAGGTGCGGCCGATCCGGCCGGACATCAACCCGCCGCCGCAGCAGCCGCCGGCGGGCTTGCGCGACATTACCGGCGCACCGGCACGTCGGCCGGACCGGGCTGAACGGCCCGAGCGGGCCGAGCCACGCCCGCAGAACCCGGCGCCGGGCAACAACGGCCGCAACAACGGCGGCTGGCTGTCCGACCTGTTGACGCGCGCGTCGCGCGATGACGAAGCGCCGGCTGCGAGCCCTCAGCCGTCACGCGAGCCGGCACGCGGCGAAGAGCGCGCCCCCCGCGATGCGGTGGACTCGCTCGACACGCTCTCGGTCGACATCGCGCGCATGATCGACCACGAAGCGGCCGCCGAATTGTGGGAGCGTTACCGGCGCGGCGAACGCGGCATTTTCTCGCGCCGCCTCTACACGCTGCAAGGCCAGAAGGCGTTCGACGAAATCCGCAACAAATATCGCACCGATCCGGAATTCCGGCAGACCGTGGAACACTATATCCACGAGTTCGAACGCCTCCTTGACGACGCCTCGCGCGGCGATCGCGGGCCGGCCATGGTGCGCAACTACCTGACGTCGGACACCGGCAAGGTCTACACCATGCTGGCGCACGCCGCCGGGCGATTCGATCAATAACGGGGCAGCCTGCGCATTGCTGTGCGCAGGTCACGCCACACGGCGGGAATTTCGCCGACGCCCTTGCTCGTGACGCAATCGCGGCGTTACCGTCGCGGTATGGACGCTCCGGTATCCCTGCCTACCGCAGCCGACGTCGATGACGCCGCTCGCCGGCTTGCCGGCGTGGCCTTGCATACCCCGCTTTTGACCTCGGCCACGCTCGACGCCATGACCGGCGGGCGGGTTTTTCTCAAAGCCGAGACCCTGCAGCGCACCGGCTCGTTCAAGTTCCGCGGCGCCTATAACAAGCTCGCCGCCATCCCGCCGGAAGAGCGCTCGGGCGGCGTCGTGGCGTTCTCCTCCGGCAATCACGCCCAGGGCGTGGCCGCGGCGGCGCGGCTTCTCGGCATGCCGTGTGTGATCGTCATGCCGCACGATGCGCCGCGGGCGAAACGCGAGCGCACGGCGGCGCTCGGTGCCGAGGTCGTGCTCTATGATCGCGCCCGCGACGACCGCGAAGCCATTGCGGCCGACATTGCGGCGCGCCGCGGCGCCGTCCTGGTGCCGCCCTACGACGACGCCTTGATCATCGCCGGCCAGGGCACCGCCGGCCGCGAGATCGTCGAAGATTTGAGCGCGCTTGGCCTCGTTCCCGATGTCGTCGTGGTCACTGCGTCCGGCGGCGGGCTAACCGCAGGAATTGCGCTCGCGGTCAAGGCGCGCGTGCCGGCGGCCGCGGTCTACACCGCCGAGCCGCAAGATTTTGACGACCATGCGCGCTCGTTCCGCAGCGGCCAGCGCGAGCAGAATGCCGCTTTGACCGGCACCATTTGCGACGCGCTGATGGCGCGCACACCCGGCAAGCTGACATTCGCGATCAATCGCGCGCTGGTCGGCGCCGGCGTTACAGCCAGCGATCAGGAAGTCGCCGCCGCCGTGGCGTTTGCCTTCGCCGAATTGAAGCTCGTGGTCGAACCGGGCGGCGCCGTGGCGCTTGCGGCCCTGATGACCGGCAAGATCGACGTGCGCAATAAAGTCGCCGTCGCCGTTCTGTCCGGCGGCAACGTGGACCCCGACCTGTTCTCCCGGCTGGTCGCCTAGCCGTTGATTCTCAGATAGCGCCGCAGCTGGAGCCGGGTTCCGATTGAATCAAAACCGGGCTCTTGCTTGTTGTTTGAGCAATTACGCGCCCGAGCCCGGTATGAAGCAGCGGATCTGCGTCACGCCGTTGTTATCCTGATACGGCCACACCACCGCCGGCCCGAACTTGTTGGGCTCGGTCACCACTGCCGCATCGGGCACGACAACCCATTGGCCGTTGATCCGCACCCGATAGCTTGAGCCCTGGGTGTCCCAATCGACGCCCTCGACGCTGACGCCGTCCGCGAACGAGCAGCACAGGCCCTTGCCGCTGGCGAGCCTGTCGAACCAGGCCTTCAGCGGCGAATCGGCGTAGCGGCCGTCGTCACGCGCAGCCAGGTTTTTCGGAACGAACACAAGCACGCACAACGCTACTGCAGCCAGAATCCGACCAGTAAGTGTGTGCATCGTGGCCTCCTAAAGATCATTTTGAGCGGACCACTAACGTAAAGGTCCCCGCAGACCTCGAGAGAGCAAGCACACGCAGCGTCGTTGTTGATCCGCCTCACCTCGTTAAAGAAAGCAACTTCCGTGCCGTTCACCGAATCATCATATTGAGGACGTGATTTGGTTAATAAAAAGTTAACAACGCCGGCACGACGCGATTTTTTGCGGCTAGCTGAACAGCGCGATCAGCTCTTCCTCGCTTAAATCGCGCACCGCGGCGAGCGGATCGCTGCCGGGCGGGCGCGGAATTGCCCGCGCCGGCGGCGGCGGCACGGCGCGCGGCGGTTCCGCGGGCGGCTCTGCCGGAACGGCAGCATCCGCGGTGACCGACGCTGCCGCTTCGGCAGGCGGCGTTGGAACCGACGCCGGCTCGAACAGGTCGGCGGGATCTTCCTGCGGACCCGGCACGGGCTCGGTCGAAAAATTCTCCGCCGGTGCTTCGCTCGGCGGCTCCTGGCTCAACGCCTGCGCGCTTGCAGCCTCTTCGCGTGCCGGCGCTTCGCTGGAAAAATTCGGGCTAGAAAAGAAATCGTCTGAAGCCTGGTTCAACACCGCTTCACTCAGCGACACGTCGGTCAATACAATTTGCGGCGGCGTGGTGTCATTATCCGGGATCGCGATTTCCGAAGCTGTCTGCTGCGCCTCGACTGCAGGCAACAGAACATTCTCGCTCGGCGCAATCTCGGCTGCCGGCGCTGGAGTGCCCTCCCCGCTTTCCGCCTCCGGCTCCAGCTCCGGCACCGCGTCGACAGGCTCGCCCGGCGCATCGGTAATCGCTGGCAACGACGCCGCGAGTTCCGCAACGGCTTGCGCGAAAGTCTCGCCATCGTTTGTTGCCAGCTCGAAAAACCCGGCGCCCGGCGCGGAACCCACATTTTCTCCGGCGGGCTGAGGCGCGCCACGTACGGTGCTCGAAAGTGCCAACATCTCACGCACGCGGTCCGCCAGCGCGCCCACCAGTTCGGCCGCTTCGCGGGTGCCCTTTGCCGTCGATTCCGAGCGCATGGTGGCTTCGGAAATTTCGCGGATGGCGGCATCGAGCCCATCGCACAGCGTCGCTTCGACCGGGCGTTCGTGCAGCATGAAGGCGATATCCAAAAGGCGCTCGATCGCGGCAGAGATGTCGGCAGCCGGCGTCGCGCCGGCTGAGATCGCAGCTTGAATACGATCGATGGCAGCGGCGATCTCCATGAGATCGCCGGCGGCGTCTGCGCGCGGCGGACCGTCGCCGCGCAGGGTCGCCTCGATGCGCGCGATGGCGCTCACGATCGCGGTCGTGTCGGCGTGGCGATTGCGATCGGCGTATTCGCTCAGGAAGCGGCGGCCGCGTTCAGTCGCCATGAGCGCGGCGTGGACGGCATCGTAATCCGCCTCGTCCGGCAGCCCGGTCAATATCTGCGCCAATGGGTCGTTGGGCATGGTTATACCAAACAAGACCGACTCAACAGCACAACCGCATACGGCGCAATCCGAAGGTCTTGCAAGGCGCCCGAGATACCCACAGGCGCTGCGGCGGCGGGCGCCTGCGTCTCAATCGATCCGGGCGCCGGCGATTTTAACGATCGCGGCCCATTTCTGCATCTGATCGGCGAGGAAGCTTTTGAAATCCTCCGGCGTGCCGATCTTGGCGATGGCGGAGAATTTCGCCAGGTTTTGCTGCGCGGCTGGCGACTTCAAGCCGTCGTTGACCGCCGCATTGAGCTCTTCGACAATCGGCCGTGGCGTGCCGGCCGGCGCCACCAGGCCGGTCCAGGCGTCGATGACGAAATCCGGGTAGCCGCTTTCGACCAGCGTCGGCACGTCGGGCAGCGCCGGCCAGCGCTCGCCGCGCGCAATCGCCAACGCCCGGACCTTGCCGGCCGCGATCAACGGATAGAGCGTCACCAGGCCATCGATGGTGAATTGGGTCTGGCCACCGAGCAGGTCGTTCACCGATTGTGCCGAGCCGGTATAGGGCACGAAGACCACGTCGATCTTCGCTTCGGTTTTGAACAAAGTTGAGAGCAGATGCGGCGGCGTGCCGAGCCCGGCGCCATAATTGATCTTGCCGGGATTGGCCTTGGCGTAAGCGACGAATTCGCCGATCGACTTTGCCGGCACGTCGTTATTGACGACGAAAACGTGCGGCAACAGCGCCACCGTCGCAATCGGGTCGAACGCCTTGCGCGGATCGAGGCCGAGGCTCGAATAAAGCGCCGGCGCTACCGCAAGCGAGCCCGAGGAGCCGAACATCAGCGTGTAGCCATCTGGGGCCGAGGCAGCGACGTCCTTAGTGCCGATGGTCGAGCCGCCGCCGGCACGATTCTCCACGACCACCTGGCCGACACGGCTGGTCAATTCCTGCGCCGTCATCCGCGCCATGGTGTCGATCGGGCCGCCCGGCGGAAACGGCACGATCATCTTGATCGGCCGGTCCGGATATTTCTGCTGCGCAACAGCGCGACCGATGGCCGGCAATCCGATCGCGGCGCCGGCAATAGCTGAAAGAACGCTGCGCCTCGTCGCCATGACAATCCTCCCGGAAGTTTTTTGAGCAGCTCTGCGGCCGCCGGACTGAGCTTACACCAACCGGCCGAGCGCCTTTAGCCCCAAAGCGCCGCACCCGCGGGATAGGCGAGGCTGCCGTCGTAGCGCAGACCGTCGGCGCGATCTTTGGCAAGCAGCAGCGGGCCGTCGAGATCGACGACACGCGCCCGCTGCGCGACCAGCATGGCCGGCGCCATTGCAAGCGACGTCGCCACCATGCAGCCGACCATGATGATGAAGCCGCGCTGTTCCGCTTCGGCAGCAAGCGCCAAGGCCTCGGTCAGACCGCCGGTCTTGTCGAGCTTGATGTTGACGGCGTCGTATTTGCCAGCGAGCGCGTCGAGCGAAGCGCGATCGTGCACGCTCTCGTCGGCGCAAACCGGGATCGCACGCTTGATGCGTGCCAGCACCGCGTCTTTACCTTCAGGGAGGGGCTGCTCGATCAAGGTCACGCCGGCATCGGCACAGGCGGCGAGATTTTGCTCAAGGTTGGCTTCGGTCCAGCCCTCGTTGGCATCGACGATGAGCTCCGCCCGCGGCGCGGAGCGGCGGACCGCCGCTATCCGCCTACCGTCGTCGTCGCCTGAGCCGAGCTTGACCTTGAGCAAGGGCCGGCCTGCCGCGCGCTCCGCCGCTTCGGCCATGGCCGCGGGCGCGGCAAGCGAGATCGTATAGGCCGTAATCCGTGGCTGCGGCGCCACAAGGCCGGCCAATTCATGCACCGGGCGCGCGGCAGCCTTCGCGTTAACGTCCCAGTAAGCACAATCGAGTGCATTACGGGCAGCGCCTGCGGGCATCGCGCTTTGCAGGTCGGCGCGGGTCAGCCCGCGCCTCAGCGCCGGACGCATGGCTTCGATCGCCGCCACAATGCCGTCCGGAGTTTCGCCGTAGCGTGCGTAGGGAACGGATTCGCCGCGGCCGCGGTGGGTCCCATCGCTCAATTCCGCCACCACCACGACGGCTTCGGTCTTGGTGCCGCGGCTGATGGTGAAGGCGCCGGCCAGTGGCCAGCGCTCGATCCGGACGGAGAGCTCCATGCAGGGAGCGAGTATGACCGCAGCCGGGCGTGACGCTCAAGGGACTTCCGCGTCGCTCGTCGCGACGTTCGACGGCAAAGGCGTCGGGCTGATCGCAACCGGCGCCTGGATCGCCGAGCGCGCAGCTGAGCTCGAGAAAATCGTCGACGACGCCGCTGGGCGTTACCAGACGGCGCGCAGCATCGACATCGATCTCGCCCGGCTCGACCGGCTCGACACCTTCGGCGCCTGGCTCATCGAGCGCCTCAACCGCGCTTTTACGGCGCGCGGCGCTTCGACCCGCATCAACGGTCTTTCAGAAGACGATCGCGGCTTGATGGACGAGGTGCGGCTGGTGAACCGAACCGCTGGCAAAGATACCGCCGCGGCGAACGGCATCATCGTCGCGCTCGATTCCATCGGCCGCGCGGTGGCCGAGATCGGCGCATCGCTGGTACTGCTGGCGCATCTCCTCGGCGCCCTGACCATGGTGGTGCTCGGCACCATCGCGCATCCGGCGCGGCTGCGGCTCACCTCGCTGGTGCATCACCTGGAAAAGGTCGGCTGGCGCGCGGTGCCGATCGTGGCGCTGAGCACCTTCCTGATCGGCGCCATCATTGCGCAACAAGGCATCTTTCATTTCCGCACTTTTGGCGCCGAAGTCTATGTCGTCGACATGGTCGGCATTTTGGTGCTGCGCGAAGTCGGCGTGCTGATCGTCTGCGTGATGGTCGCCGGCCGCTCCGGCAGCGCCTACACCGCCGAGCTTGGCTCGATGAAAATGCGCGAGGAGATCGACGCGCTGCGCACCATGGGTTTCGACCCGGTCGAAGTGCTGGTGCTGCCGCGCATCGTCGCGCTCGTGATCGCCGTGCCGCTTTTGACATTCATCGGCGCGATGGCGGCGCTCTACGGCGCCGAGCTGGTGTGCTGGCTCTACGGCGGCATGACGCCGGATATTTTCCTGGCGCGTTTGCGCGAGGCGATTTCGGTGCCGACCTTTGCCGTCGGCATGATCAAGGCGCCGTTCATGGCGCTGGTGATCGGGCTCGTCGCCTGCGTCGAGGGCTTTGAAGTCGACGGCAGCGCCGCCTCGCTCGGGCTGAAGACCACCTCGTCGGTGGTCAAGTCGATCTTCCTCGTCATCGTGCTCGACGGCTTCTTCGCCATGTTCTTCGCCGCGATCGGGATGTGAGCATGACAAGCAACACCGCCGTGATCAGCGTGCGCGATCTCAGCGTCGGTTTCGGCGACGCGACCGTGCTCGACCGCGCGTCGCTCGACGTGTTCGAAGGCGAGATCCTCGGCTTTGTCGGCGGCTCCGGCGCCGGCAAGTCGGTGCTGATGCGCACCATCATCGGGCTGTTGCCCAAGCGCAACGGCAACATCGAAGTGTTCGGCACCGATCTCGGCGCGGTCACCTCCGACGAGCGGCGCGCGATCGAGCGGCGCTGGGGCGTGCTGTTCCAGCAGGGCGCGCTGTTCTCCTCGCTCACGGCGCTGCAGAACGTGCAGTTTCCGATCCGCGAATATCTCAGCCTGTCGCCGCGCCTGATCGAGGAGATCGCGCTCGCCAAACTGGAAATGGTCGGTCTCGATGCCGGCGTGCGCGGAAAATATCCCTCCGAGCTGTCCGGCGGCATGGTCAAGCGCGTGGCGCTGGCGCGAGCGCTGGCGCTCGATCCCGACATCGTGTTCCTCGACGAGCCGACTTCGGGCCTCGATCCGATCGGTGCCGCCGAATTCGACGCGTTGATCCGCACCTTGCAGCGCACGCTGGGCTTGAGCGTCTTCATGGTGACCCACGATCTCGACAGCCTGCACACGGTCTGCGACCGCATCGCGGTGCTGTCCGAAGGCCGCATCATCGCCACCGGTCCGATCGAAACGATGCTCGCGTCCGAGCATCCCTGGCTGAAATCGTACTTCCGCGGCAAACGCGGCCGGCTGATACACCATTAAGAGAGCGCAGAGGGTTCCATGGAGACCAAGGCCAATTACATCGCGACCGGCGCGTTCACGCTTGCCATCATCGTCGGCGCGTTCGGCTTCATCTTCTGGTTCCAGAACACCGGCCGCAGCACCGCGCAGGCAACCTACCGCGTGGTGTTCGACGGCTCGGTGTCGGGGCTACGCACCGGCGCCGCGGTGCTGTTCAACGGCATCCGCGTCGGCGAAGTCGCCGATCTCGCACTCGATGCCGCCGACCCGCACAAAGTGGTGGCGGTGATCACCCTCGGCCGCGCCGTGCCGGTGCGCGCCGACACCAAAGTGGGCCTTGAATTCCAAGGCCTCACCGGGCTTGCCGAGGTGTCGCTCGCCGGCGGCTCGGTCGACGCGGCGCCGCTCGTCGCCGACGCCGGCACGCCGCCGACCCTTTATGCCGATGCCAGCGCGACCGCCGACGTGACGCAGCAGGCGCGCGACGTGCTCGCCCGCATCGACGGCATGGTCGCCGCGAACGAAACCGCGCTGCATCTGTCGCTGCGCAATATCGAGACCGTGACGTCGAACTTGGCCGATAACTCGGCGCGACTCGACAAGGTGATGGAGGGCCTGCAAAACCTCGCCGGCGGCACCGACGGCAACGGCCAGATCGGCCGCGCCGCCGATTCGATCCGGCATCTTGCTGATGACCTCGACAAGAACACCAACGATATCTCGGCCGGACTGGCGCAATTTTCCAACTCGGGCCTCAAGGAATTCCAGGCCTTCGCCGTCGACGGCCGCCACACCTTGGCCGAGCTGAACAAGGCGATCAAGAATATCGATCAGCATCCGACGCGGCTGATCTTCGGGCATTAATAGCTCTATTGATTACGCCGCAACCTCGGCGTCGTCGTCGAACGGCAACACGTCCGCATCAGGCACCGGCCGCGACGCGCCTTCGTGATCGGACCAATTGATGATCTCGAACCGGCCGTCCTCGTGCTCGACCAGCGCGGTGCAGCTTTCCACCCAGTCGCCGCAATTCATGTAACGGATGCCGAAATCGTCGTGCATGACGGCGTGATGGATGTGGCCGCAGATCACGCCGTCGACCTTGTGGCGATGCGCTTCAGCCGACAGCGTCTGCTCGAAGGCGCCGATATAGTTCACCGCGTTCTTGACCTTGTGCTTGGCCCATTGCGACAGCGACCAGTAGCGAAAGCCGAGGCGGCGACGCACGGCGTTGAAATAACGGTTGACCAGGATGGCGAAATCGTAAGCGGTGTCGCCGAGCAGCGCCAGCCAGCGCGCATGCTTGACCACCATGTCGAATACGTCGCCATGCACGACCAGATAGCGGCGGCCGTCGGCGGCCTCGTGGATCGCGGTCTCGACCACTTCGATGCCGCCGAAGTGCGTGCCATAGTAATCGCGCAAGAATTCGTCGTGATTGCCGGGCACGTAGACGACGCGCGCGCCCTTGCGCGCCTTGCGCAACAGCTTCTGCACCACGTCGTTGTGATGCTGCGGCCAGTACCAGCCAGACTTCAATTGCCAGCCATCAACGATGTCGCCGACCAGATAAATCGTATCGGCGTCGTGATAGCGGAGAAAATCGAGAAGCCGGTCGGCCTGGCAGCCGCGCGCGCCGAGATGAACGTCGGAGATGAAGAGCGTACGGAACCCAATTGTGCCGGGCTCAAACGTCACGAATCATTGTCTCGCGTCGGTTCAACCTGCCGCACTCT
>Ga0181518_10001955_pt1 | contig 20387 bp, 24 predicted proteins | sample PEATcosm2014_Bin_28_FD_119751 | JGI IMG/M metagenome (GOLD analysis project Ga0181518, IMG submission 119751) | Peatland microbial communities from MTU Mesocosm Facility, Houghton, MI, USA - PEATcosm2014_Bin01_60_metaG | ecosystem: Environmental > Terrestrial > Soil > Wetlands > Peat | place... | reverse complement strand
GTTGCGAAACCCAATGACACTGAGCTGACGCTAACCCTTTTCAACGGGGCTGTGATTTGGTTCAAGACCGGGGAGAAGCCTGATGCCCTGTATGGTGAGGATGTCTTTGCCGCAGTCATTGATGAGGCCACCAGGTGCAGGGAGGAGGCATGGCATGCGGTCAGGTCTGTCATCACCCACACCAAGGGCCTGGTGCGGATCATCGGCAACGTTAAGGGCAAAAAAAATTGGGCTTTCAAAATGTGCAAGAGGGCAGAGGCGGGTGAGCCTGACATGAGCTATGCCAAGCTGACCTGGAGGGATGCGGTGGCTGCGGGGATCATGGACCAGCCTGAGGTGGAGGATGCCAGGAGGCAGCTGCCTGAGGCTGTGTTCAAGGAGCTCTATGAGGCCGAGCCCTCTGATGACGAGGGCAACCCGTTTGGCCTGGCAGCCATCGCAGCCTGCAAAATGGAGACTTTCTCTGTTGACCCTGTGGCCTGTTGGGGATGGGACCTGGGCAAGCACCTGGACTGGACCGCTGGTGTGGCCCTGGACCGCAAGGGCAGGATGGTCAACCTGGTCCGATTCCAGGCACCCTGGGGCGAAACCAAACGCCGCATCATCCAGGAGACGAAAGGCAAGGCTGCCCTGGTGGACGCCACCGGAATCGGGGACGCCATAGTGGAGGACCTGAGCACAGCGTCAGGCAACTTTGAGGGCTTTGTGTTCACCACCCGCAGCAAGCAGGACCTCATGGAGCTGCTGCAATCCGAGATTCAGCAGACCAGGCTTGGGTTGACAGGTCCAGTGCTGCTGACAGAGCTGGAAATGTTTGAATATGAGTTTCGAGGCAGGGACGGCAGATTCACCGGGGTTTTCTACTCGGCACCCCCAGGCATGCATGATGACTGCGTGTGCGCCTTGGCCCTTGCGACTAAGCATCTCGGCATCAGGGGCCAGCCATTCCAATTCTCCACCACCAGGGACAAGAGGCGGGATGACCTGGACCCTGGAGCAGACAACACCCCTGGGTATGATGAGCCTCAGGCTGGTCAGGGGTGGGAGAATCGCAGTGGGCTGATATGACCATTCCACCCTCAATCCAGTGGGCAGCAGTAGGTCTTGCGGCAGCCTGTGAGCTGGTGGCGTGGGTCACAGCTGTGCTGGCCAAACGGTATGCACCAAGAGCTCACAGGAAATGACCCAGGCAGCCTGCAGCGGGTCATGGATGTGCTGAGCTGCCTTTCACTTGGGGCTGGCATCATCATCCTGGTTGCTGTAGGGGCTTGGCTGCTGACCAGGCCCAGGGCACCCATCCATGATCCTGTGAGGAAATTCCATCGCAAGAAATGAAGCTGCACCCCGTCATCCTGTCATTGGTCTCTGCGCTGCTCGTGGCTGAGGCATCAGGACAGCCCACCCCAACACCGAGCCCCACCCCCACCTGGATTGTGAACATGCCAGGTGTGACCCTGCCACCGTTCACACTGCCAGCCCTGCCCCCGGTCAATCAGGTGGCGATTGGTGACAGGCTCCTGATGGTGCGGTTGCTCTATGGCGCAGCTGAGAGCTCCCTGACAGATGGGCAGATGCTTCCCCTGGCCAGCAATTATTTCCAGGGCAGGGCAGAGGCATATTACAATGCGGCACTGATGCTGGCCACCTACGGTCCACCCGCACCCACGCCAACGCCAACCCCGTCACCCACGGCGACTCCAACCGCTGCACCCACTCCCACAGCCGCCCCTGTGCCGAGCCCCACACCGAGCCCATCCCCGTCTCCAACCCCGTCACCCTCTCCCACGCCGAGCCCCACGGCAACGCCAACGCCAAGCCCCACGCCAACCAATCCCTTCATCCAGCCCACCCCAACGCCAACCCAAGGCACAGGCACAGCATGACATGGAGTGCCCACATTGTCACAGGTCCATTTCAGTGGTCATCCAGAAAGGCATCGCCAACCAGGCAGGCATGACCATCAGGGTTGGAGCCCTGCCGAAAAGGCAAATCGCCATGATCCATTTTCCAGCGTATGCCAGCTTGAACGCTGAGGAGCTGAAAGCCCTGGAGGATGAAAAGCTGAGAATCCTGGTGCTCAAAATACTCGCCAAGAAATGAAATCCACACTCACACCTCAGGACAAAGTGCTCAGGCTGGTGGCGACTCTCAAACCCAGGGAGCGCATCACCTACGCCAAGGCCATTCGGCAGGAGTTTGCGAACGCATACAACATGGGCTTCATCTCCAAGGCTGCGGTGCCCCCGCTGAGGATGGTGGGTGATGTCCTGGGGATCATGACAGGCAAGAAGGGCAACACCTACAAAAGCGGGGCCATGACCCCCATTCAGATTCCACCCAGGCCACCTTTCTCCCCTGAGCAATGGATGAGCGCAGCGTCCATGGCAGCCTGGGATAAGTTTCCAGAGAAAGCTGCCAGCATCGGGCTCAATCCCCCGCCCTATCCTACAGCGTCCACCCAAATCAGGGGAGAGGAGCCACCCTCTGAGCCCACGCACCAGGAAAGTGTGGTGTCAGCGCAGCGGGTGCTCCAGTACCTCCTGGCCCGTTTCAATCCCATCAGGGGCCTGACCCCAAGGAGGCTCGGCCACTATCTGGAGCAGTGGAAATTGGGTTTCTTGCGGTGGCAGTCCCTCTGCTGGAATGAAATCAGGGAGAGGGATGACAGTATCAAGGCAGTGGAGGCCAAGAGGGTCTTTGCGGTCTCCAAGCTGCAGTGGGAAATCATCAAAGACGAGGACAGCCCCGATGCCGAGAAGCACAAGCAAGCCCTGGAATTTGCCTACAAGAACCTGACCTGCACTGATGTCCTGGACCAAAACCAGCAGGGGGGAATCCAGCTCTTGCTGCGGCAGATGATGGAGGCCATTGGGGGCAGGTTCTCTGTGCATGAAATCGTTTGGGTGCCATCGGTGGACGCCGAGACCAGCGCACCAAGCCTCACTGCGCATTTCAGGCATGTTCCCGTTTGGTTTTTCGAGAATCGCACCGGACAGATGCGGTATCTGCCCTATGAGCTGGCCCTTGACGGCATCCCCCTGGACGCTGGTGGTTGGCTGATCACGGTGGGGGACGGTCTGCATTTCGCCACCTCCATTGCCTATATCTACAAGCAGCTCGGGCTGCGTGCCTGGGCCAACTTTGTGGACAAGTACGGCATGCCCTTTGTCATCGGCAAGACTGACGCAGCCTACGGCAGCCCCGAGTGGGATCAGATGGTGTCAGCGGTGGCGAACATCAGGAGTGACGGCAGCCTGGTGACCAACCTCAAGGCACAGCTGGAGGTCCTGAAAGTGGAGACCCTGGGCAGCACCATCCCCCAGGAAATGTTTTGTGACCGCATGGACCGGGCCATCGCCAGGCTGTGGATGGGCGGGGACCTGTCCACGCACAGCAGGGGCGGGGCGGGTGGCGTGGGCGCCCTGCCGCAGATTGCCCAGGAGGAGGAGCTGGCAGAGGCAGACAGCATCCTGTGCGGGGAGGCCCTGCACTTTTATTTTGACCGTTGGGTTTGCAGATACCTTTTCGGCACAGACAAGCCCCTGGCCAGGATTAAGATTGTGCCACCTGAGGACATTGACACTGCCAAGGCCATTGCGGTTGACCAATTCCTGCTCAGCTGCGGCGTGCCGATGGCCAAGAAAGACCTGCAGCGCACCTACGGCAGGAGAAACCCTGACCCAGGAGAGGACCTGGCCACCCCGCCCCAGGCTGGAGCTGCTGGCATCGGCAAGGGAATCGGGGACGAGGGAGTGACCGGGCCCCTTTCTCTCGGCAATGCGGGGCTGGTCATCAATGCTGCCATCTTTCGGCGGCAGGCCATGCGGAGCCTGGCACTCAACCAGGCCAGGGCACTCACCCCGCTGCGCAAACGCATTGAGGAGGCCAATGCGATTGACAATGACGAGCAGCGGCAGGCAGCCCTTGCTGCCATAAATAAAGACTTGCCATCCATTTTGGGAAAGATCAATGACGAGTCAGGAGAACTGATCAGGTCACTTGAGGCCATCATAGGAACGTCCCTTGCGAGTGGTGCAATAGAGAGTGCAGCTCTCCACACATAGTTGCTCACCATCTCAGCGGGACGGATTACCACAAAACCCCAGGAGCCCATTGCGCTGGCCAACAGTGCAGGAGCCCATTCCTACTGCTTTGGCCTGCCAAATTCCCTGGAGGCCATCACTGATGACCGGGGCTGGACGGTAATCCCGTTCGGGATGTGGAGGCACGCTGCAGGCTGGCAGCGTTTTGGGCAGCTGGAGGCTGAGAGCATTGTCAATGCTTTCAAGAGCACCTGGGGCAGATTCAAGAGGGCCATTGTGGGCCTGCCGATTTTCAAGGGCCACCCTGACAACCCTGACCTAGCGAACCAGTATCCTGACCACACCATTTACGGCAATGTGGCTGACATGGAGGTGAGGGATGAGGGGCTGGCCATCAAACAGGTCCTCACTGAGGCGGGTGGCAGGCTGGTGGCCAACGGCAAGGACCGCATCAGCCCCAACTGGTATGTGGAGGAGACCGGGGAGAAGAAAAATGAGATGCCAGTCTTTGTCCCCATCGCCATCAAATCCATTGGCCTGGTGGACAAACCCAACATCCCCAATTTGTCACTAGCAAACGCACTCACCAATGATCCCATGAAAGACCTACTGCTCAAGGCCCTGAAAGCCCTCTTTCCCACACTCAGCAATGAGTCCACTGATGCTGAGATTCTGGAGGCTGTGACCAGCCTCACCAAACGTCCAGAGCCCACAGCCCTGGCCAACGTCCAGGACCAGCTGGCAGCCAAGACCAAGGAGCTGGAGACTGTGACCGCAGACCGGGATGCCCAAAAGGCCAGGGCTGATGCGGGGGCAATCGCATTGGCCAACGCCAAGACCGCTGAAATCAAAGAGGTCCTGGATGGGGCCATCAAGGATGGCAGGATCACGGCAGCTGACCGCAAGACCTGGGAGACGGTGCTTGCCAATGACCTGGACGCTGGCAAGCGCATCCTGGCCAACGTCAAGGCCAAGGTGAAAACCAGCCCCAGGGTGGCCAGTGAGACCGCAGCTGAGCTGGACCGCAAGGCCAGGGAGGAGTTTGCCAACGGGGGCAAGCCCCTGGAGAACGGCGGGGACGCCCCTGAGGAGGATGGCATGAGCAACGGGGACAAAATCAATAAGCTGGTCAATGCGGAAATGAAGGCCCTGGGCTACCACCCCAACATGACGGCCAACGAGAAAAACACCTGCCGCAACCGGGCTTGGTCCAACGTCAAGAAGATGCGTCCAGAGCTCTTTGGCCCCGAGCATGGGACCAATGACGAGTCCAGGGACGAGGATGAAAAGGAGGATGGCAAATAACACCCACCCACCCCGCCACCACCCACAACCACAACCGACAAAATTTCCACCCATGAAACTCAAGACAAACTACGGCTCTTTCAACATTTGGGCCAAGAAAAGGTTTGGAATCGTCAGTGTGCAGCCCGTCAACATGAGGGCCATCATTGACCGTATCCTGGGCCAGAGGGTCCTGGCCAACGCTGCTGAGGGCAGACACCCGCATGGCATGCTGAGTGCCTGGCCGATTGATTACACCCTCTATACCACCAGGTATCTGGCGGTCTCCTACGCAGCCTCAGGAGCGCAGTCAGCCCTGGCCCCCGCAGTGCCGTATGCTACCAGCATCCCTGACGGGGTGTTTGTCCACCTGCTGCCCACCAGCAGGCTGGAGATTCCCCTGGGGATCATGACCGATGAGGTGAGCACTTCCCTTGACGTTGCGCCGTTCCAGGGTGCCGTCCAGCTCCTTGGCGGGGCAGGCCGGGCCACCCTCTATGGCATCACTGACGGGGTGGTGCCTTTCAACACCCTCCTGGTGGGGTCCAGCACCACTGCCGGCCAGCTCACATCCCTGCCAGCCACCCCAGGGTCCTACTGGAGCCTTGGCCTGTCCCTCAGCACCTCAGAGGGTGCGGGGGCGCAAATTGAATTCGATCCCCGTCCACAGGTCGTGAATGTGGATGTGATCACCTGAGCAACCCTGCCACACACCCACCCACCTCCAACAAAAAGACACACCACCATGAAAAGCACTTCCTACAAGGTTGGCCAGGTCAAGGCCAGGATTGAGCAGGAATTTGAAACCTTTGCCAGGAGCTCCCTGGCCCTCTCAAATTCGGTTGAGGGCCTTGAGAGATTTCCTGAAATGCCAGCAGGCGGCAACATAAAGCCTGGGCGCATCTATTCCCTCTCTGACGAGGATGCCAAGATGCTGTTTCCGACAGACTCGGCGGGGATGCCCCTGAGGCTCAGGGACAGCCAAGGCCGGAAAATCCTGGCCAACGAGGAGAGGTTCACGGCATCCTATTACTCGGAGCCCCTGACCACCTATGCGGTGGGCTGGACTGACCCTGAGGACCTGGACAAGCTCATTGATTTCATCGCACCCAGGGTCCCCGTTGGACGCAGGTTTGAATTCAAGTCCGCAGTCAACGTGGAGGCTTTCCTGTCCGAGCTCAACGATGACAGGCCCATTGGCTCGGAATTCAAGGAGATCGAATTCAAGGGCTCAACTGTCCTCTCCAAGACGGTCAACCGGGGCCTGCGCTATCGGCTGGACCTGGACGAGGAGGGAGCAGGCATCCTCACTGAGGAGCTGATTGTTTCCCGCATCCTCCAGAGGCTCAAGCGCAACATCTACCGCAGGGCCATCTCCACCCTGCTGGCAGCGGCAGCGGCAGCCAACACCGGAAAGGTCTGGACCTACAATTCCAGCACCAACCCCACCCCGCAGCCTGATGAGGACATTCGCACACTCATCCAGACCACCCAGGTGACCTCTGGAGTGTTCCCCAATCGGCTGCTGATTGACCTCAAGAGCTGGAACATTCGCAAGGCTGCTTACGCAGCCCAGGCATTGGCTGCCGGGGCCATTTATGGCTATGGCAGGACCGTGGATGATGTGGTTGCTGACCAGTCCGTGGACGGCATGATGGTCTCCAAAGCCCTCTACCAGTCTGCGGAATGGGTCACCCCCACCAAGTCCTATGTGCTGCCGCAGAATGTGGTGGCCTTTTTTGCCCAGGACAATCCCACCAGGGATGACCCCACCAACCTCAAGAGGTTTGTGACTCCTGTGGCAGATGGGGATTTCAGGGTTTACCGTCAGCCTGTTGGGGCCAAGTTTGTGGACATCAGCATTGAGCATTACGAGATGATCCAGCAGACAGCCACAGTGGGCATTGGCGAGCTGACCATCACCTGACCTGGGGGCTGGCCCCAGGTCACCCCGCACAGTAGAACGTCCTACCCCCACAGCCATGATTCCCTCACTCAGCAGAGCAGTCCACTACGTCATGCCTGAGACTGCTCGCCACCCAGGGCACCATCGGGCTGCCACCATCTCCCAGGTCTGGACCACCCTGCCTGGGGATGAGGCAACCGAGTCCACCCCCGTCCAGCTGCACGTTTTCTGCGATGTGGCCAATGACGGGATAAACCCACCAGGCATCCTGGTGGTCCGCAGCGCAGTGCAGGACCCCTACGGCAAGCTGCCTGGCAGCTGGCACGAGCCTGAGCGCACCCCTGTGCCAGGCAAGAAACTCGAGACCGCAAAAGCATGAGCTCACTTGGCACCATCACCAGGGCAGGGTCAAAACCACAACAGGGAAAGTCTGCCCAATCGGAGCCTCAATTCAGGGGCTCCTCACCCTACGGGGTTTTTTCCAGGGCAACACCCACCCTGGTCAGGAATGAGAGCAGGTTTACAGCCTCCCACATGACTGAGCCTGTGGTGGTGCCAAACAAAGTCCTGACGGCCAAGGCTCGCAAGCACATCAAACCCTCCAACTTTGCGCTGCCTGGGGGCAGGTATCCCATCCATGACGCAGCCCATGCCAGAAATGCGCTGGCCAGGGTGAGTCAGTTTGGGACCCCTGACGAAAAGGCCAAGGTGAGGGCTGCGGTCCACAGGAAATTCCCAGGGATTGGAGGTTGAGGCCATGCCAGGGCTGCCCTCAGTGCCCTGGATTGCGGTCACCTTGGCTGACCTGCAGGATGCCCAGGCCGGGCCGTTGGTCACAGCGTTTCAGACCACTGCGCTGGCCTCTGGACAGAGTGACCCCACCGGGCGGGTCATCGCCAACATTTCAGACGAGATTTTGGGGTCCATCGGTTTCTCTGGACGCTATACGATGGATGCCAGTCAGGGGACGGTCACCCCCAATGTGATCCCCCCCAACCTGAAAGACCTGTGCGTGAAAAAGGTCTGCAGGGTGCTCAAGGGCAGGCTCAACATGGTGCTGCTGCCTGACCAAACCCAGGATGAGCGCACGTATCAGAGCACCCTGCTGCAGCTGCGTGAGGGCAGGTTTCCGATTAATGCCACCAGCAACCCAAGCGGCAGCAACATTGCGGTGAAACCGGGCCTTGTGACTCTGAACCTTGGGCAGCGGCGGCAGTTTGAGCCCCATGACCTCAGAAACCTGTGAGACTTTCAGGTGCCCCACTCCCCTCTCAGGCCCCCTGGCCTCCCACCCCGCAGCTGATCCATGAAATCAGGCTGCCCCATCCCCCTGTTGAGCTGAGTCCCAATTTCCTGGCCAGGCTGGACTCCAGGGAGCTGGTGCCAGGGGCCAGGCATTACAACCCATCCATCTGCAGGCTCGGCCAGCGCATTTTTGTTGCCTACCGGGTTGAAAGTTTCTCGGCGGTCTCCAGCATCGGGCTCTCCCTGCTGGACTCTGAGCTGACCATCCAGGGCAGCGGCACCGTCAGGCTGCCCAACGAAAAGGGAGACAACCATTGGGAGGACCCCAGGCTGTGCGTTGCGGGTGGGAGGCTGTGGCTGCTGGCCCTGATGGTGAGGCTGCAGCTGCCCCCGGTCTGCCAGCCCAGGCTCTTTGCCATTGATCCTGACAGCCTGGCAGCGGTGGAGGAGATTCCCCTGGGCTTTGGGAAAATCGGGGGCATTGAGAAAAACTGGACCCCGTTTGAGGACCTGGACGGCAAGCTGTGCCTGGTCTATTCGCAGCACCCCAGGATGGTGCTGGAGGTGGCCACCAGGGCAGGCCACACCACTGCCGCAGTGCCGATTGACCCTCCAGGGGCCTCCTGCTCAGGCAGGGCCAGCCCTGTTGCCATAAACTGGATTGATGGGGCGATTGGTGGGCCCAGGAGGAGCATGCTGGAGTTTGTGGGCGGGTGGGTGCGCATCCCTGGGCGGGGGGGACGCTACTGGTACGGGGCGCAGCTCTTTGACGGCTTTGCCCCCTACCGGATCACCCATTACACCAAGGAGCCCCTGCTGTGGGGCACAGAGGCCAGCCCCACCCTCCACAGCCCCAGGCCAGGGGCGGGTCACCCCTGCTGCGTCTTTCCAGGTGGGGCCATCCTGGAGCAGGGGGGCAGCGGGGATTTCTCGGCCATTGTGTCCATCGGGGTCAATGATTCCTACTGCTGCCTGATGCGGTACACGTTCTCAGAGCTCCTGGAGAGGATGGTGGTGGCATGAATCGGGACTCAGTGGCCTGCCGTCGCAGAGAGCCCCCGCCAACGGGCGCCACCGCCGAGAATTGGTTTCCAGGCTGTGAGGATATACTGGAGAGGGATGGCGATTTTCTTTGGCTCTCCAATTCGGTGGGAGTGGTCACAGACCTGCTCATCAGGATTCCTGGCAACGAGGGGGGCACCATTGCTCCCATTCCTGTCACCCGTGGGCCCACCTTTTCAGATAGCTCAGGCCCACATTGGTCTTGGGACGGAAATCTGGACTTTCCAACTCTTTCACCAAGCATTTGGAGAAACAAAGGTGTGGTGGACGGCAGAAACGAGTGGCATGGAAACCTTGAAAGGGGGTTTTTGAGGTCAGCATGATTTTCCCGCATCCAGTCAGCTTGGAGGAGGCCATGCAGACCAGGATGGCCAAGGGCATCCTGCCAACCACCATGTCCTCCAGGATGCTCCATGAGCTGCCCAGGCAGGTCTGGGAAAGGGCCATCTTTTCGGCGGGGGTCCAAAACGTGGATTTCCTGGAGGAGGCCAGGCAGGCCATTGACTCCATTGTGGCGGGTGAGGTCAACAAGGCCACTGAGCGCACAATCCTGAGGGAGCTGGCCGAGAAATTCAGCATGGAGGGCCTGACCAAGGAGCCCAGGCTGAATCTGATCCTGGACACCCAGGTGAAGATGGCCAACGGCTTTGGCACCTGGGTTGAGGGCCAGCACCCCTCAGTGCTCATGCAGTGGCCCTGCCAGGAGTTTTACAGGGCTGAGGAGCGCAAGGAGCCCAGGGATTGGCCCACCAGGTGGGAGGAGGTTGGCGGGGATTTCTACCCTGGGGATGCCGATTACCCTGAGGGCAGGATGATTGCCCTCAAGAATGACCCCATTTGGGAGGCCCTGTCTGCCTTTGGCCTGCCGTATGCACCCTTTGACTACAACAGCGGCATGGACCTGAGGGACATTGACCGGGAGGAGGCCATTGAGCTCGGCATCCTGGACGAGGATGAGACCATTGAGCCTGAGGAGATGGGGCTGAATGAGGGCCTGGAGGCCCACATTGGGGAGGCTGCGGAGTTTGGCCTGGGGGTCAGGCTTGGGGAATTTCTCGTTGGCATCGCCAAGGTGGGAGTGGATGGCCTGGTGAAATTCATTGGAGCTGGCAGCTGATGCTCACAGTCACCCTCACAGTCACCAAGAACACAGCAGGGCCAGCCCTGGCCTCCCTGCAGGAGGGGCTGCAGCCTGAGAACCTGCTGCCTGTGCTCGGGGAGTCTGTCATGAATTCCGTCAGGACCAATTTCCAGGACCTTGAGGACAGCAGGCCCAATTACCTCAATGCTCCCAGGTCCCATTACTACTCAGCTGCCAGGGCAGCCACCAGTTACATTGTGGAGGGGGATGTGGCCATTGTGCGCATTGCCCAGGTGGGGATCAGGCTGCGGTATTTCGGCGGGGATGTGGTGGCGGGGGTCAACCCTTCTTTCATCAGCAACGAGCCCACCAAATTCCTGACCATCCCCGCCACTGCCGAAAGCTACAACCACCGGGCTGCGGATTTCCCTGACCTCAAGGTGCTGTGGGGCACCAACGGGCCCTATGCCCTGGCCAGGGTCACCCCCAAAATCATGGCGACGGTGACCGAGCAGGGGCCAGAGACCGAGCAGGCTGAAATCCTGTTTTGGCTCAAGGATGAGGTGCACATTCAGGGGGACCGCACCATGCTGCCGAGTGATGACAGGCTGCAGCTGGACCTGAGGAGGAATTTCAACAGCTATGTCAGGGCCCTGCTTGACCCAGGGGCCCTGGACCGGGCCAGGCACCGGGCCAAGGAGAAAGAGGTGTGGGCAGCCTTTGGAGGGGGCATGTGATGGGAGCACCCTTTGACACCAGCAACGCAGTGCCACCCCTGTCCATCATTGAGCTGGATCAGGATGACATTTTTGGCAGGCTCCAGGCTGACCCCTTTTTCCAGGCGGGGGTGCCTGTGCTGGAGCAGCGCAAGGGCATCACTGAGTCAGACATTCAGGTGGCCCTGGGCACAGTCAACCAGGCCAACGGCAGAGTGGGCTCTGTCGCCATTGTGCTCATGCCCAGGATGCGGGGCCAGGACCCCAACGCACCGGGCCCACGCTATACTGTGCGCTATCCCATCCAGGTCATTGACTACCCTGTGCTCAGGAGGCAGGCAGCCACAGGCACCCCCGCAGTGGGCGGCACACAGCAGTCAGCTGAGGAAATCTGTGACCGCATCAGGCAAATAATCCACCTTTTCAACATGGGGCGGGGGCAGACCATTGCTTTCGATTCCCTGGAGCCCTCTGCCGAGCCTGCTGGCATGGTTGGCTATGTGCTCAGTTTCAAGAGGCTCGGCATTGATTTCCCACCAGTGGGCTGCGCTGCCGTTGGCATCAGCCCAAACTCAGGCGGGGTGAATCCCACGCTGCCAGGACCGCAGACAGTGACCCTGAGCTGCGCCACAGCGGGGGCTGCGATTTACTACACCATTGACGGCAGCTACCCATCCTCGTTGAATCCAACCGCAGTCCTCTACTCGGCACCTTTCTCAGTGCCCTCAGGAACGACCCTCAGAGCAGCGGCAGAGCTGACGGGGAATCAGCAGAGCCAAGTAATCTCTCAAGCGGTCTATTCTTAACCCAAAGGACAAACACCCATGCCAGGCCAATCAGTTGCTCAGCTCATCAGCGGTCCATGCCTCATGACATATCGGGGGGCCACATTCAGGTCCAAAGGGGATGTCACCCTGGACCTAGCCTTGGAGACCTTTGTGGTTGAGACAGGCATCCTGGGCCAGGTGGACGAGCGCACCAGGGAGCACCCCGTCAGGCTGCACTTTGTCCCTGATGGCGAATGGGCCAACCTGGGTGTCCTGTTTCCCTATCAAACCACACCTTTCGGGGACTATGTGACCCCGCAGCGCACCATTTTTGCCATCTCAGGCAGCGTGGATGTTTACTGCCCCTCCCATGGCTATCTGGCAGGAGACGCCGTGGTGGCCAATGCCTACGGCGGCACCATAGTGAGCCCCCTGGTGGCTGGTGGCACCTACTATGTCCACCCGGTCAGCTCAGATGCGTTCACCCTGCACAATAGCTACGTGGACTCCATCTCTGGAGCCAACCCCATCAGCCTGGCAATGGGCGCCGGGGTGACCAGGCTGGTGACCAACAACCCGCTGACCATCCAGACCCAGGCAGGGCAGCTTTTCACCTACGGCAACGCAGCGGTGGTCCAAATGCCTGAAATCATCGGTTCGGCGGTGGCCACCACCCTGGGTGAGGTCATCTTTGAGGCTTTCCTGGTGGACGGGGATGACTGGAGCGCACCCAATTCGCTTTTCACCCAGGTGCTCAACCCCTGGCCTGGAGACCCCACGTTCAACCCGCAGAACATCCTGACCGGGGAAATCAGCGCAGCCTGGGGGGCCCTGGTCCCCTGGAATCTGTTTTCAACCAAGGCAGGGTGGCGGGTGAGGTTTGCCATGACGCTGACCCCGGTGGAGGTGGACTCGGTTGGCATCATCACCAGGAGGCTCAGCAACCTGGTGGTGACCGCACACAGCACCCCCATCGGCATCCAGGAGGCAGACCTGACCACAGCCCTCTATTTGCAGGGCACCAACGCAGGCAGGGGCAGGTCCCTGGCAGCCTACGGCAATGACCTCAAGCTGTCTGCTGTGGCTGGAAATTTCGGGGTCCGCATCTACAATGCTGCCCTCAAGGGTGGCCCTGAAATGTTCTCCCTCAAGCTGGACCGCATTGGAGAGGTCACCTGGGTGGCCACCAGGACTTTCAACGCTGGTGTGCCGCAGCCCCTCTTTTGGGTTGGCACCCAGGCAGTCAGCTAGAGCGATGAATGAAAGTCCTGTTCGAGACCACATGGCTCGCCCCAGGGGATTACCAGTCTGCTGCCCAGGTCAGGGTCAACGGCAAGCAGATAGTGGACGAAGCGTATTTCTTTCGGGCTGCGTCCGCAACCCCCATCCCCAGGGGCAACCTGACGGTGGAGTTTTCGTTTGTCACTCACTGGAATTTCGACACCACCACCTTGGCCGAGAACTTTGTGATGACGCACTCAAGTTTTCTGCCCATGACCAACGCAGACAATGGGCCCCTGCAGGTCATGTGCGGGGCAGAGTCAAGCCCCCTGACCGTCTATTCACAGACCGCAGTGCTGGAGTCCGCAGAGGTGGTCAGTTACATCGGCAGGTCCGTGGATGTGCGTTACACCCTCAGGTGCTCGCCATTCACAACCAGCATCCCCCCGAACATTCCCAACTATCAGTTTCCTGATGTTGTGTCCTACGTTCTACAAAGAGGGGTTGCCTCAATCGGAGCTGGAGCCACACAGCTGGCAATCAGCTTCACCTCCCCGTTTGGCTCCAAGCCCATAGTGGTGGCCACCATGTCCCAGGCGACCGGGAGCAGGGGCATTGATATGCGGATTCTGCAGGACACCATCACGGTCTCAGGCTTCACTGTGGAATTTTCGGCACCCCTGCCTGACAGCTCCAGCCAAGTGAATTGGATGGCCATGCAATGAAACTCAAAGCCCTGCTCTCAGCCCTGCTCCTGATGCCCCTGGCAGCCTTTGGCCAGTTTGGGCAGAACATCACCAATGCCCAGTTTTACGGCACCGGAAACATCCTGGAAAGCGGGGCCACCCTGACCCTGGCCAACGGGTCCACCGTCAATTTCCAAATTGGGTCCTACGGGTCAGGGCAGCTGGTTTACCTCTCCAACGGCAGCGGCACCCTGGCCCCCCTCAACCTGGGGGCAGGCATGAGCATTGTGGGCGGGGCCCTGGTGGCGGGGTCCAGCACCTCAGCCAATCCCACAGCCCTGGTGGGCACCTCTGCGGTCAATGGCGTTGCGGTCACATACATGACCAGCGATTCAGCCCCCGCCCTCAACCTGGCCATCGCACCCACCTGGACGGGCCTGCACACCTTTGCCCTGACAGACACCCACACCAGCACCGGGGGTTACGGCATCGCAATCACCCCCACCCTCAACCAGCGCAACGCCACCTTTTTCAGCCTGATCTATGGCAATGAGACGGTGACCCAGGCTGGCACTGGCAACCAATACCTGGAGGAGCTGGCAGTGGGGGGCACTGACAAGTGGGTGGTGGATGTCAATGGGGTGGTCAAGACAGGCTATTGGGACGGCAGCCCGGTCCTCAGTGCCTACGGTGGCACAGGCCAGAGCACCTTTGCTGAGGGTGCCCTGCTTGCGGCAAGCGCAGCCAACACCTGGAGTGCCCTGAATCCGAGCAGCACAGCAGGGTATTTCCTGGGCTCCAACGGCACCGGGGCCCTGCCGTCCTACTTCGCACCCACAGCCATCCTGGACCTCATTGGCTCGGCAGCCCAGGGAGTGATCCTGGAACGGGGGGCCTCTGCCTGGCAATACATCACCCCAGGGGGCACAGGCACAGTCCTGATGTCCAACGGGGCCAGCGCAGACCCAAGCTATCAGGGCCCCCTGTCTCAGCTTTTCACAGCCACAGGGGATATGGCGTACTCCACCAGCGGCAGCACTGCTGCCAAGCTGCCCATCGGGCTCACGGGACAATTCCTGGAGGTGGTGGCGGGGGTGCCTGCCTGGGCCACTTTCTCTGCCCTGTCCAATCCGATGACCACCCTGAATGACGTTATCTACGGCGGCATCTCAGGTGTGCCCACCAGGCTGCAGGCGGGGGCCAATTCCACATTCCTGGGCCTGAATGGCAGCGGGGTCATTGGGTGGTATGCGGTGGCAGGCACCTCAGCGGCAAACCCAACGGCAACCGTTGGCACCTCTGCGGTCAATGGCTCGGCAACCACCTTCATGCGGTCTGATGCTGCCCCCGCAATAAACCTGACAATGGCCCCAACCTGGACGGGCTTACACACCTGGAGCACAGCAGCAGGAAGCATGCTCATCAACCTGTCCTCCGGAGCGGGGATCGCATATCTGCGTTACACCAATGCGACGAGTGGCGACTACTGGAACGTTGGCATGGATCAAAACGGGGACGCCAACGGCTATGACATTGTCTGCAACGTCAACTCTGTGGGCCCCAATGGAGACGCCATCCAGATTGCCCCCACCACAGGCATTGTCACTATTTACGCCACTGCAGCGTCCACCTCCACCGTGACTGGTGCGCTGGTCCTGGGCGGTGGCCTGGGCCTCCCTGGTGCGGTCACCTCAGGCAACCTGAATGTCATTAACACAGCCTCATCAGGAGCAGCCAATGGGACTGCGCAAATCCAGGGCATGACCACCCTCAATGGAGCCACCTATACCTGGGGGGCCCTTCCCTCAGGAGCCACCACCACAGGCTCAGCCCTGACGCTGCCAGCCATCACGGACACTGTGACGGGGACCAACACTGCCACCAATTTCCAGGCCGTTTATATCGGCATCCCCACCTGGACCGACAGCGGTGCAGGCACCGTGACCAACGCTGCCACTGTGTGGATCAATGGGGCCCCCGCCCACGCAGGCAGCCTGGCAATCACCAATGCGTTTGCCCTCTATGTGAACGCTGGAGCTGCGCAATTCGGCGGCACCATGCAGTCCATCGGGGAATTTGGGTATGTGGCGGGTGGCGGGGAGGGGTCCACCGTTTCACAGATCACCAGCAAGACCACCGGGGTGACCCTCAACAATGTCTGCGGGGAAATCACCCTCAACAATGCAGCCCTGGGTGGCGGGGCCTCTGCCACTTTCCTGGTGACTGATTCAGCGGTCCACGGGGTGGACTGGCCAGGGGTGTGGGTCTATGGCAACAATTCCAGCACTGCCAATGCCTATGAGGCCCACTGCACCGGGGTGACTGCGGGGGGCGGCAGCTTTTACATCACGGTGACCAACATCACGGGTGGCTCCCTCTCAGAGGCCCCAATCATCGGCTTTGCCATTGTCAGGGCCTCCACCAACTAGCCTGGGCGGGAAATAACTTGTTGCCCTATCGGTTGGGAATCTTTACTGGCCACCCTGATGAAAACCACCACAGCCCTGGCCATCATTTTTGCGGCACTGTCCCTGGCCCCCGTTGCCAGGGCAAACCCAACGAAGATTACCAATGAGGATGCCTTTGCCCTTTTCAACTCCCTCAACTCCATCCAGCCTGGGCTCACCCCGTCCAATGTGGGCCTGGCAGCCCAGGACATTTGGCAGCTGAAAGGCATTGCTGAGGCTTTCCAGTCCGCATCCAACAAGGCTGCCAGGGACCTGGCCAAATTCACCCCGTCCAAGGATGTGCAGCCCACCCCCGCCCAGGTGGCAGGACTCGAGGCCACCCAGGCAAATTGGGACTCCTATCGCAAGGCAGAGGTGCAGCCCACCCCTGACCTGCAGCCCCTCAGCCTCTCTGATGAGGAAATAAAGGAGGCCAAGGTGACTCCTGGCATCCTGGCCCCCATCCTCCATTACCTCAGCCCCTCCAAGAAATGAGTGGCCACCTGGAACGCTATAAGGTTTTTTACGGGGCACTATTGTTTTTTGTGATGGCCAACCTGGCAGCGGTGAAAAACGAATTTGGCCACCTGTCCCACGATCAGATTACAGCCATGAGCAGGTTTGACTGGTTCATGGACATTGTGGACTGCCTGATGTCGGCAGCCATCACCCAATGGGCCTATTTCAACCCAACGGTCAGCAGGCCCCCAACCCCGTCAGATAGCAACGCAAACCCAAAACAGTAGAACGTCCTAAAATGAAAATAGACCTCAGAGCCTTAGGTAGGAATCTCCTCAAGGAAAAGCTGGCAGCCACCCTCCTCAGTGTGGCCCTGTTTGGCTGCGCCGGATATGTGGCGCAAACGGTGAGGGGAGTCACAGAGGTTGCCGCAACCGCTGTGTATCAAAGCGGTCAGGTGACAGTGCCGCAGATGACCCAATTCGCCACTGACCTCAAGGGGTATCCCAACACCCCGCTGAGCCCAAGTGACAATCAGCTTGTGGCCAACCTCATCAGTCAGCTCACCCGCCAAAAGGCGGCAAGCGTCACAGGTGGCTCTGCGGTGGATGCGCTAAACAATGCCATCACAGCCCTGTCCTCCACGCAGAGGAGCACACCCACGGTCCTGACCGGGGTTAATTGGGCCTATGTGCAGCAGGTGGCCCTGGGCATTGATGACTCGGTGAATTTCATCACCAACTCAGCCCCCCCTGTGGCGGTCACCCCGCAGTCTGCCCCTGCCACTGGCACCCATTGACAGAGCATGAAAACCGGGCCCTTTACCCAAAGGGCAATCCTGAAATGCCTGAGACGAATCCACAAAACCATGAGCACCATCGCCACTGAATTGGCTGCCGTAAAGGCCAGCCTTGACGCAGCAACCGCAAGCCTGTTGAGCATTTCCTCAGGCATCGCCAACCTGGATTCCCAAATCCAGGCCCTCCAAGCCCAAATCGCCAACAGCGGATCAGAGCTGACCGCAGCTGACCAGGCAGCCCTGGATGCGGTTGCAACCGAGTCCGCATCGGTTGCGGCATCGGCAGCGGCGGCAGCCACAGCGGCAGCTGCGCCCGTCACCCCCCCAAGCCCCCCCGCATCAGGCAGCTGAGGCTCAGTGCAGGCTGCCTTCCGAGTGCTGACCACCCTAGCCCTGTCCCTGGTGATCCACCTGCCAGGGTCAGGGCTCAGGGTGGCTGCTTGGCACATCCTCCAGCGCATCACTCCAGACAGTGAGCGATTCTTGACCCACTGAGCCTGGGCCCGTAAATTTACGTAGTCCCACCCCTTGAATCTGCGTAGTGCCTCCTGACAATGGGAGCTCTCATCAAACGAGCAAATGAAATGGCTGAGGGGGCAATGTCCCCCATCTTCACCCTGCTGTGGAGGGTGTTTGTGGCAGTCCTGCTGGTCTTTTGGTGGGCAGGCAAGCAGTACGCAGACAAGGCCATTGGCGAAAGCCCCGCTGTGGTTGGGGTGGTGGGCCAGGCCACACAGCTCCAGCTCGAGGTGAACCAGCTGCAGGCCCAGGCCAATGATGTGAAATCCATCCTGGAGAAAAAGGCCATTGACTACGATGGCTTCATAAAGAATCAGACCGACACCAACGCCAAGATGGGGGACTTTTTCAAGGAGGCTGCCAGGCACCAAATTGAGGACACTGCCAAGCTCTCTGCCATCGGCCAGCAGCTCAGTGACCAGGACAAGAGGCTGACCAGGATTGAGCTCAAGCTGGACCAGCCCCCGCAGCCTTTCAAGTAGGGCAACACCCCATTTCTCCCCACCACAGAGTTGGCTACAGTCAGGCCATGAGCATCATTTCATTGGTTGTCTGGATTGTGATTCTTGGAGTGGTCTGTTGGCTGGTCAATGCGTATGCGCCGATGGGGCCAGGCTGGAAAAAGCTGGTGACCGTCATCCTGATTGTGTGTGCCTGCCTGATCACCCTGCATGCCTTTGGGCTCCTGGGTGACCTCAATGCCACTGTGCCCAAGCTAAGGTGAGGTGCCTGCCCTTTGCGATTTCGGGGCCCTGGCCTTTTTTCCGTTGGCGTAGGACCTCCTGACCAAGACCTGCAGGGGTGTCTTGTTGTTGCCCAACTCAATCCTGACACCCTGCCTCCTGAGCATCACCCGGTCATAAAGGGTCAGGGCTGCCGCTTTCATCGCATGGTGAAAAGATTGGCCACCCTCTGCGCATAGTCCCTGACCTCAGGGGACTGCCATTTCTGGAGCACCACTGCGTCCAGGTTGCCTGTTTTCCAGACCAAGGCAATGTTGTAGGGGGTGACATCCAGCCTGTGAAAGGCCAGCTGCCACCTGATTTTGTTGGCCAGGAATCGGGCCTCAATGGCAGCCCAATGGGGGTCTGTGGCGAAGCGGAAAGGCAGCCCTGTGATGGACTCCCAGGTGCCCTGCTTGAATTGGTACAGGCCCACCTCCCCATGAGGGCCCAAGGCTGCGGGGTCCTGGTTGGGGTCCTCCACCTGGGAGATGGCCCAAATGACCCTGGACAGGAAATCTGGCCTTGGCAGCTCCCAATGGATGGCTGGTGGCTGCGGGGGGGGCATCATCCTCGAAAGGGTAACTCTCCAGCACTGCGGGGCAGCCACCTGATGTGCTCACCCCCGCACCTGGTGCAAACCCTCACCTGCAGCTTTCTCTTGGTGGGCCCAGGGCTGCCATTGGCTGCTGGAAAGGGGGCCCACCATTCCCTGGAGGAGCAGCCCACGAATCGGCACCTCTTGCATTTGATTGGCTGCAGCATGGCTCAAAACGGGGTGGGCTCATCCCCTTGCACCGGGGGCATGGGCTCAGGGCCAGCTGGAGGCCCTGCTGCCTCAGTTTGGGCCTGTTTTGCGGCAGATGCCACCCTGGCCTGGGGCTTGGGAAAGGTCAGGTCATCGGTCCTGTTTATGGGATTCAGGTCTGCCTGGGGCACAAACCAGGCAGGGTCCCACCCCCACTTGGCTTTCCAGTAAACGTCTCGCATGGCATCAGACCCCATCATCCAGCCGACAATTTCAAAACCAGGGCCACTGCCAGCCACCAGGACAAACATTTGGGTTTCACTGTCCCCTGGCCTCACCACCAGCTCCCCGTTGGACTTAAAGCTGGTCCTGATTTGTTTGTTGCCGATGTCAGGCCCCTTGAATGTGCCCTCATCTCCTCCCCAATAGAGGCCAAAGGCCCTGGCAAAGGCCAGCTCACCCAGGGCTCCCCCAAAATTGATTTCCCAGGAGGACCGAGTGGCGCAGTGCTTTTTCTCCTGCAGGCCCCTCTCATGGGATTTCATGACCCTCCAGAGGCCAGCTGCGGCAGCCATGTTGAGCTCTGCCAGGCTCAGCTCCACATGCAGGCTCATGATCTTCTCTGCTCCAAATCGGCCAGGAAAATTTTGGCCAAAGATTGCAGGTCCTCATTGTTGGTTTT
>Ga0181518_10001951_pt1 | contig 20409 bp, 23 predicted proteins | sample PEATcosm2014_Bin_28_FD_119751 | JGI IMG/M metagenome (GOLD analysis project Ga0181518, IMG submission 119751) | Peatland microbial communities from MTU Mesocosm Facility, Houghton, MI, USA - PEATcosm2014_Bin01_60_metaG | ecosystem: Environmental > Terrestrial > Soil > Wetlands > Peat | place... | reverse complement strand
GTCAGCTTCGAGGAACTGGCCTACTCGAACATGCTGACCCTCAATGCGCTGGTGGAACTGCTCACCGAGAAGGGCCTGCTTAGCAAGCAAGAAGTCCTGGAGCGGGTGAAGCAGCTTCAGGCATAGACCCAAGTGAGGAAGAGACCACACTAGCCGGGGGCGCCAAGGCTTCCATGGAAGCAGCTTTCGGTGCCCAGCCTGTTCCTCGCACAAATTGCATCGCACGCGGTTTCAGAAAGTTAGGAGTGAGATCTTAACCCAGATTTCCGAGATCAACTATTTCCTCCCAACATACGGGCATCATTTTTCATCCGTATTTATGCGTGTCTAAACGCAGTGAAGAGGCCTTGGAGGTACGGGATCATGTGGTTGCCTCTTTGCCCGGAGTTTCAGATTCAATAGGCCCGGAATCGTCCCTGGCGGTCAAGATAAACGCCTCCACCTCCGTTGGGTGCTTGCGTCGCTCCCCTTCAAATAGCCTAGGTTCCGTTTGAGGGAAGCGAGCCTTCCCCAGTAGGTAAAGACCGTAGGAGTATTCGGGCAACGCCCTGCGTACTTCGAAGTCGCAGAACCCGGCATTCAGTGCGGTGCGCAAATTCCTAATTGCAATCTTCATCTTACAGGTTAGGCCGTTATAGCCGCCAAACGCAGCTATGACCATGCTTTCTTCGTCGCTTTCTTTGTCTTCAAGGATGGCTTCTGCGCTCCCCTCAGACAGCGAAATGGAAACCCAACCCTGGTCGAATCTGCGCAATTGGGGTTCAACATCAGTGGCGCGAACACGCAAAAACCCCATTGGTTGGCCTGTTATATTCAACTCAGAGAGGCGGTCCTCGATGGGGCGAATCTCACAATAGGCTCTCAAGCCTGACTGCTCAAGCCTGGCCGTTTTATCCTTTACGTCTATCTTTATAGAACTGGGGGCTGCCCATCCCGAGTACTTCGGGAATTGGAATGCGAAAGCGGATAGGTCTGACTCGGGAAAGTGTTGAGGAATCGCAAACGAAAAATACGGGCCCCCACCACTGAGGAGCACTCTGTGATGCATAGGGAGCACGACTGCCGCGCGTCGAGCGATAAGGCCTCCTCCTATCGCCATTTCTGCGCGCCTCAGAACGAATGACCATGCGGCTGGATTCTCAAAGAGGTGCTCCTGAATTTCGGTATGAGAAAACACCACTATTCCATAAGGGCAGCTTAGCCGAAATGGGAAGCTCGTTGGGCCAGCCTCAATCGTTATACTGCGATGGTCGGGATTTCTAATAATTTCCACGATTCCGCTGCCCCCCACTCCAAACCGCCATATATGGTGACACAGGGCGGCAATCGCATAGGGAAACACCACTATGTCATCAAAGTCGGATTCCTCCTCGACTTGTTGAAGTATCCGAACGGTCGGGTTGAAGGGGATCTTTTTACCGACAGGCCGGGCCAACGAGGCCAGTGCCTGAGTTCCGCGAGCTTTCAGGCATATCCCGTACCCCCAGCCTGGACTTTGAAGTGTCAATTCGGCGTCCAGCTCGTCTTCGATTTGATGCCAGAGGCCGAGGATGTCTTCCGCCTTCAGCTTCATCGAGAACACCCAAACCAGAATAATTCCCCTTGATTCCAGAAGATTACGCGTAACAGTGTCAACCGGGATTCCCTGTTTCGATTTCCTGCCAACCGATAACATACAACTGACCATCTCTGAGCGCAATGCTCCGGCCAGGCTTTTGAGTGCAGAGCCTTTTCGGCGGCTGCCCGGTTTGTAGGAAATCGTTGATATCGGAAATCTGGGTTGAATCTACTTTTGCTTCCTTTCACAAGCCCGCTGGCAAGAATCATCAGTGTGTATCAAAGTGTCGGAAAAACCAGGGTTCCTAAAGTATTGAGAAACCAATCTCGGTGTTGGCAGGCTTCAGCCGTATCAAAGGATTTCTTTTGGTTCACTACATTTGGGATGTCCGAACTGCGCGGCCCCTCCGTCTCTGGGCGCCCAACACAATCGCGGTGACAAAACTTACCTAATCCAATGCTGAACGAACATTGCCAGAAGCGCCCGCACAATCTTAAATGGAGGTATCAGCGTCATGCGACATTACCGAATCGAAGTACACGAGAGGGCGGAGGTTGAAGCCCTCCTGGAGCCTATAGACCAAAAGCTGGAGAGACTCCTCCGAATCGCCGAGTCTTCATCCCAACCCAAACCACCGATGCAGCCACACAACCGTCTGGAAGTTCTGAATGGCAGACTTACCCTCGGCGTTAAGGAATGTGCCAAGGCTCTCGGAGTCAGCCGGGACACCTTACGGAGACGTATTGGGGACGGCAAGCTGAGGTTTGTACGTGTTGGGGGGAGGGTTCTGCTTCAAACAGATGAGTGGAAGAGTTTCCTCGAAGGCAAGAAGTAATCCCCGATTCCCCACTCGCTCGGAAGGAGGCCCAACTCCGGACAGCCCTCATGGGTTGCCGGAAGACGATCGCACCTTTGGTCGCTTCTGCGGAGTGGGACCGGAAGAAAACTGCGAACTATGCAGCTCGTCGAATTTTGGTGCTTGCTTCTTGCGAGGCTTCCCGGCTGCTGAGAGCGTAGAGAACCAACTCCACGCGGTTTGATATCCCAAGCTTCTCGTAAATGCGGAACAAGTGGTTCTTGACCGTGTGCGCGCTCACACCGAGCTTCGAGGAAATCTCAAGGTTAGGCAGGCCTTCGCCGACCATGCGCGCGATTTGCTCCTCCCGCTTGGTAAGCAGAGGATTGCCTTTTGCGCCGAGTATGCGTGCCGGTTCCCTTTCCCCGAGGGCTTTGCAAATCCACTGGAGCTGAGTGCTGTCAGCCCAGATCTGCCCAGCGTGCACACTCCGAAGGCATTTGCACAATACGCGCAAGGATGAGGTGGCACAAACTACGCCTCTCGCACCTGCGGAAAAGGCAGTGACCACTTTCTCCAAGTCGGGGGAATCCAGCAGCACGACAAGACGTGTAGCGCTCTTGGAAGCGCGCAACTCTCGCAGCGCCCTGAGACCTGCTCTTGGGCCGTCCTGCAGCTCCGCGCTGACAAGAGCTACTTGCGGCTGATGCTCAGCTACTTGTTTGAGGAGTTCTTTGGAGGAGAGTGCGGTGCCAACCACGTCAAAGTGCTTGCGATGCCGCTTGAGGGCAGCGCACAGCGATTCGCTCGCCATGGGATTCCGACCAGCGATAATGACGGAGATAGACACGAGTGCGACCTCTCTTACTTACGTATCGAGCCCCCATCGAGGTTAGGAAGTTTCATAGTACGCGTTGCTTTGGAAAAAGCAAGCCCAATGTTCCTATACTATTTATAATATAATCAATAACTCAATACTCCATCATACAGTAACCTGCTCTTCATAAGCCGATTTTCAGCAGCAGTGGGGACTAATTCCCCAGAGCCCAGCGGGGCCGATCTTCTCCCCCTTCCTGAGACAGCCGTTTACCTTGAGAGCTGGGGCGGCGGTCCTACCTGTCGGGAGGCCGTTTGGCATCTTGCAGCGTCTTTGTTGGATTTGTAAACTGCGCGATTCATTTCACCGAAAGCTAATAGGGGGGATCCGCCTCGGAGCCGGCGATTATTTCCATGAGGACGCGCGAGAGCGTGGAGCGTCGAAAACACTATCGCTACCAGCTCGGAGTTCCCTTGATGTTTTTCTGGAGGGACGCGCGAGACACTCAGCATGAGGGCATAGGCCTCACGCGTGACATGAGCGTCAGAGGACAGTTCGTCTTCACTACAAGCCCTCCGCCGTTGGAGTCCGAGGTCAAGCTGAAGGCTTTTCTTCCGCCAGGCAGGAGCGCAGTTGCACCACTACAGATCCACGGACAAGGTCGAGTAATTCGCGTGGACGCAGCCCACGGCGGAAAACCTCGCGCAGGCTTTGCGGTCGCGGTCGAGCGCTTCCTCTTGCGCAGAGGAGAGGAATATCGATGAGCAATCGCGCCGTAGTTCTGATATTGAGCACGGCGCTCTCGGGCGAGGGGGTCGTCCTGATATTGCAAGTTGTGTCTCTCAAGAGCCTTTACAATCCCGCGGCGAGCGGGCGCCCTCGTAGCGCCGGGCTTTAGCCCGGCATGCCGCCCTAAAGGGCGGCGCTACGTTTGTAAACCTATTTGAGAGACACAACACGAGCAGGTCGCAGCAAGTATAGCCGAGGGCCTCGGCCAGAGGTACTGGTAGCAGCCAGCAAATGGGGGGTCACAGAGATGTGACTCAGAGGGCGGAGCTTCAAGATGGGATCCACGGAGAACCAGCCATCCCGGCTACGCGTATGCTTATCGCCATTATCATTACGAGGCGACCAGGGGCTAGTGTCCTGTTGAGCCGCAGATCAACGCAGATCAACGCAGATAAGAACCTCAAATCACATTATGAGAACAAGGAGCCTGCCCCCGAGAGCGAACGTATGCTTGGACAGGAAGGAACAGGGGAACTGTTTGCATGAAAGACCCAGTGAACATGTTGAATATCGTCAGTGAGCTTAGTGAGAATCTTGGTTACCGGAGCTGCCGGCTACGTGGGCAGCATCGTTACGGAACATCTTATAAAACAAGGGCATGCTGTGACGGCAGTTTATGTAGAGTGTATCCAGAAGTTAGCGACGGTTCTTAGAGGAGGTTTCTATGAGTCGTAGATGGTCAGAAGTTTCCCGCCGGGAAGAAAGAATCTACGTGGCCCTTCCTGTTACTTTGCGAACCGGAGGGGCAACGGTCGTAAATGGCAACACGGTCGATTACTCGGAGCGTGGCTTGCGAGTGCGCACGAACGTTCCGTTCCGAGTCCGCCAGGATGTCGAGGCTATCATCAGTGATAACCCCAAATTCGCGGGGAACTACAGCGTGATGTGGGTGCTCGAACCAGTTCAGGGGCAGTCTCTCTACGAGGCGGGACTCGAAATTCAGTCTTGCTTCAGGTCGGCTGCAGCATGAAACGATCAATGTGACGAGCTCGCTTCTCATCGCACGGAAGAAAAGTGACCCGTGACCCCTGAAAATCCACCTTCAACGAAGCATTGAACGAGAGCTGAAAAGGCTGGTTTTGTTTTTCACCCACTGGGTGTGGACCTCCGGAGCGTCTTTATTGCATTCAAACCCCTATTAACATTGATGACAAAGACGATCCGACGATTCGTAAGTCGAGTTCAAAATGGAAATGTGGGTTAAGTTCAAGCAACTGAGTTGGAGACTTCCTGGAGCTTCGCGCTCAGGTCGGTCATGAGGAGAAATAGTATGAGAAGCGTTCTGGCAAGAACCGGAGTTGTTTTTTCCATGGTGGTGCTGACTGCCTTCTGCGCCGCAGCCGAGCAGCCAGCGGAGACCGCCACGCTACCCGATTCTGGCTATGTCCTCGGCCCGGACGACCAAATTGTGATGCATGCCATCGACTCCCCGGAGCTTTCCGACAAGCCTATCCTCATTGGAACGAACGGGAACATCACACTGCCGCTGATCGGACGTGTCAAGGCGGGCGGCTTGACTGTCGAGCAACTCGAAACGGAGTTGAACGCTCGGCTCAAGAAATACGTGAAGGATCCACAGATCTCGGTAACGGTAGTGGAGTTCCGGAGCCAGCCAGTCTCCGTCTTCGGCGCCGTCACCAAGCCGGGAGTGATCCAGCTCCGGGGCCGGAAGACGCTCTATGAAGTCCTCTCGATGGCTGGCGGGCCTAACGACGAGAAGGCGGGCTCGAGCCTCACAGTCACGCGCCGCCGGGAGAACGGCGAAATCCCGCTGCCTGGCGCAACGATAGACCCTACCGGACAATTCAGCACCGCTGAGCTAAACGTGGCGGAGATTCTGGAGGGAAAGAACCCGGCGGCGAATATCGAGATCAAGCCAAATGACACGATCTCCGTCTCCGAGGCAAACTCCAACATGATCTATGTTGTTGGCGACGTGGAGCATGGAGGTGGGTTCACGCTCGGCGGGCGCCAAAAGCTTTCCGTGCTCAGGGCGTTGGCTATGGCAGGCGGACTGGGACGCACGGCGAAGCCGGAGAAGGCGAGGATCATTCGCAGTGTTCCGGGGGAACCGAAGCCCCTGGAGATCGCTGTCAACATTAAGCAGATATTTAACGGAAAGGCAGAGGATATGGTGTTGCTGCCCCAAGACGTCCTCGTCGTTCCCACCAGCAGCCGTAAGGTTTTTACGACCTACTCTGTTCCCACGGTGGTGTCCGCCGCCGCTTACGCTGCGATCTACCATTATTGAGGATTCTATGGAAAACCAACCACTCTTGGACGACCTCGGCCCAGACCTGCGCAGACGAAAAAGCGCCGGGACCAGCCTTGTGGCGCGACCGCAGTACATCGAGGCGCCGTCCCCAGAAGTTATCGAGGAGCCAGGCCACGGCCTGCTGCTCGAATACTGGGACATCCTCCGGCGTCACAGAGGCACTCTCGTTCTGATCGCTTTCCTGGGCTTCCTCGCCTCAGTGCTGTTCACGCTTCCACAGACACCGGTCTACCGGGCTCGTGCCTCCCTCGAGATCCAGAGCCTCAATGAGAATTTCCTCAACATGCGCGACGTGAACCCCACGACCAACGAAGGGGTTTCGTCCCCGGCCGAATCGGATCTCGAGACCCAGGTAAAGATTCTCCAGAGCGAATCGGTCCTCGAACGGGTCATCGTCAAGCTGAATCTCGCGCAAAGGTTGTCCGCGGAAAAGGGCCGCAGCCGTCTCTCCGCCTGGCGCAAGGCTCTGGGTCTCGGCGAGTCGCGATTCGACTCAACCCGCGAAGAACTCCTGCGCCAGGTGGCCAAGAACCTGACGATTCAGACTGAGCCCAAAACGCGGCTCGTAGAAATCCTCTACAACTCCGCCGACCCACAGCTAGCCGCCGACTTCGCCAATACCCTCACCGCCGAGTTCATCCAGCAGAATCTCGAGGCGCGCTGGAAGACCACGCAGCAGACGGGCGAGTGGCTCACCCGCCAGATGGACGACGTCCGCATCAAGCTCGAGAAGTCCGAGGACGAGCTACAGAGCTATGCCAGCGCTTCGGGCTTGCTATTCACTTCGGAGAAGGACAACATCGCTGAGGAGAAGCTCCGGCAGCTTCAGGAGGAGCTCTCCAAGGCCCAGGCCGATCGCGCCGCCCGGCAATCGAAGTACGAGTTGGCCTCCACCGCGCCTCCCGAGTCCCTCCCCGAGGTGCTCGATGATAAAACGCTAGGAGAGTACCAGGTCAAGCTCACTGACCTTCACCGCCAACTGGCCGAGCTTTCATCTTCCCTGACGCCGGCCCACCCGGCAGTAAAGAAAGTCCAAGCCCAGGTAACCACCCTGGAGTCGGCCCTCGAGAAAGAACGCACGAACGTCATCCAGCGGATCCGCAACGAATACGAATCCGCCCATCGCCGCGAGAATCTGATTGCCGCCAACTATGCCGCCCAAGCCCGTCTCATCTCCGAGCAGGCGGCGAAAGTGGCCCACTACAACATCCTCAAGCGCGAGGTGGATACCAACCGCCAGCTTTACGACTCTCTGCTTCGCAACGTCCAGGAAGCCGGCGTCACCTCCGCCCTGCGCGCCAGCAACATCCGCGTGGTGGATTCCGCCCAGCCGCCCACCCGTCCCTACAGGCCGATCCTCGCCTTGAATGCGGCGCTGGGCCTTCTTGCCGGAGCTTTTTTTGGCTTCATCTTCGTGGTGATGCGCGAGCGTGCTGACCAAAGCATCCAGGCGCCCGGTGAGACCGCCTTGTACCTCGAGGTGCCGGAGCTGGGCGTGATCCCTTCCGCGGATGCAGAAGGAAGCCCCTGCTTCGCTTACTACCACGACGGAAAGGTCCTCGAGGGCAAGGGAGCGGAGGACGGCAAGCGGCCCCGCCAGGTCGAATTGGTGACCTCACAGCAACCACCCTCGGTTTTGGCTGACTCCTTCCGGGCCGCGCTGGCCTCCATTCTATATTCCGGGCAGAACGGCGACCGGCCGCGCGTGATCGTCCTGACCAGCGCCAATCCCCGCGAGGGCAAGACCACCGTAGCCAGCAATCTGGCCCTCGCGGCGGCGGAGATCGGCCAGTCGGTCCTGCTGATCGACGGCGATCTGCGCAAGGGGCGGCTGCACGAAATCTTCGAAGTGTCCAACGCCTGGGGGTTGAGTGACCTGCTCGCCGGCAAGGAGCCACCTAAAGGCCGCGAGAGGATGGTTATGGCGACGGGCTGCGGATATCTATTTTTGCTGCCCGCCGGGTCACCAGCGCCCAACATCTCCAGCCTGCTCTATTCACCACGGGCGCCGGAGTTTTTGACGCGCGTGCGCCAGGAGTTCCATACGATCATCATCGACACCCCCCCGATGTTGCACATGCCGGACGCGCGGGTGCTGGGCCGGCTGGCGGACGGCGTCATTCTGGTGGTGCGCTCGGCTCAGACCACGAGGGAAACCGCGGCAGTAGCCACCCAGCGGCTAACGGCAGACGGAACGCGGGTGCTGGGGACGATCCTGAACGAATGGGATCCGCGGAAAACCAGCCATCCCGGCTACGGGTATGGGTATCGTCATTATCATTACGACGCGAACAGGGGCTAGGCATTCGCCGCCGTCAGCAATCGAAAATCGAAAATCGTCAATCGAAAATCGTCAATTGCCAATCGACAATTGTCAATCGCCAATCACCAATCGCAAATCGCAAATGAGTAATCGCCAATCACCAATCGCAAATCACCAATGATCTCCGCTCTCCGCCGTCGCATCCTTCTCCAAGCCGCCAAGCTCTTTGACTTGGCGTTGATGGTGTTCTCTTTCGGGCTGGCCACCGTGCTGGTGGCGCGCCAGACGCCCGCGACGTCGCTTGCCGAGTTCCTCTCCATGCGGATAAAGGTCGGGAACTTTGCCCTGTTCGCGCTTCTTCTCCTCGCATGGCGCCTCGTCTTTTCCTCCTTCGGTCTGTACAGCTCGAAGCGTTTCTCCACGCGCCGGGCGGAGGTGTTGGACATCGCGAAGGCGAGCACGCTCGGGTCCGCCATCATATTTGTTGCGGCAATCTTGGTGCGAATCGGAATGGTAACGCCGCTCTTCATCCTGCTTTTCTGGGTTGCCAGCACCCTCGCGGGAGCAGGCAGCAGGGTGCTGCTCCGCTACATGCTGGGAGGCATACGTCGGCGAGGCCGCAACCTGCGCGAAATGGTGGTGGTAGGCACCAACCCGCGCGCTATTCGCTTCGCGCGCAAGGTCGAGTTCCGGCCGGAACTAGGTTACCGGATCGCCGGCTTTGTGGACGACGCCTGGCACGGACTCGCGGAGTTCCGGAAGACGGGCTACCCGCTGGTCGCTGACTTCGCTGGTTTTCACACTTTTCTGCGGGAACATGTCGCTGATGAAGTGATGGTCGCACTGCCGATGCAGTCCTCTTACGCGCAGGCGGCGCGCATCGCCGCGCTTTGCGAGGAGCAGGGCATCGTGGTGCGGCTGCTCTCCGACATTTTCAACCTGCGCCTGGCGCAGTCGACGGCAGGAGAGTTCGAAGGCGAGGCCGTTACCACGCTTTCCACCGGGTCGCCGGAAAATTGGCAGCGCCTCCTCAAGCGCACCTTGGATGTCTCGCTCTCGCTGATGGCGATGCTGCTGCTCTCGCCGCTGTTTTTGCTGGCGACACTGCTCGTCAAGCTCACCTCCCCGGGGTCAAGCTTCTTCGTTCAGGAGCGCGTCGGCCTCAACAAGCGAAGGTTTCGCCTCTACAAGTTCCGGACCATGGTGGCGAATGCGGCCGAGCGGCAACGGGAGATCGAGCACCTGAACGAGGCGCGCGGCCCGGTGTTCAAGATCAGAAATGACCCCCGCCTCACGCCCGTGGGGAAGTTCCTGAGGAAGACCAGTATTGACGAGCTTCCGCAACTCTTCAACGTCCTGAAGGGCGAGATGAGTCTGGTCGGCCCCCGGCCGCTTCCCGTGCGTGATTATCAGGGATTCGATCAAGACTGGCAACGCCGCCGCTTCAGCGTCCGCCCGGGCATCACCTGCCTGTGGCAAATTAACGGCCGCAGCTCCATTGCCTTCGAGAAGTGGATGGAACTCGACATGGAATACATCGATCACTGGTCGCTCGGCCTCGATTTCAAAATCCTGGCGAAGACCATTCCCGCCGTTCTGAAAGGAGCCGGCGCAGCGTAGGCAACGTGTGCGTTTGGCAGTACCTTCACACTGACCTCTATTTGTATCCTCATACTGCTCGGAAATCATAATGGAGATTTCGCTGAGGACCAGAGCCTCCCGGCGATAATCAGAAAGGCAAGGAGCGACACGTGACCGCAAACCCCACGCCCAAAATTTCCGTTGTAATGCCCGTGTATAACGAAATGGCTACCATCGAGGAAATCCTTTTGCGCATCCAGGACGTAGACCTCGACAAGGAAATCATCATTGTCGACGACGGTTCGACGGACGGAACTCGTCATTTCCTGATGACCCTTGCAGAGTGCGCCAGGACTGCTCCCGCCCAAATGACCCTGCCTCGGAGCGGAAGAGTCCTGACGACCGAACGCATCCGTGTGTTTTTCCAGGACAGGAACCGGGGAAAAGGGGCGGCGCTTCGGCGTGGATTTCAGGAAGCGAAGGGCGAGATCGTGATTATCCAGGACGCCGACCTCGAATATGATCCTACCGATTACCATCGGCTGGTTGCGCCGATTGACAGCGGGCGGGCAGACGTCGTGTACGGCTCGCGCTTTCTCGGAGGCCCCCACCGGGTCCTCCTTTTCTGGCACTATGTCGGCAATCAGTTGTTGACGACCCTTTCTGACATGGTGACGAACTTGAACCTTTCCGACGTGTGGACCTGTTACAAGGCCCTGCGGCGGGATGTCCTGCTGGCCCTTGACCTGAAAGAGGATCGCTTCGGGTTCGAGCAGGAGATTACGATCAAAATTGCGCGCGCGGGCTGGGCAGTGTATGAGACCCCGATTTCTTACTACGGGCGGACGTACGTAGAGGGAAAGAAAATCACCTGGAAAGACGGAGTCCGAGCGCTCTGGTGCACCCTACGTTACGGATTACTTTCTGGCCACGCCAAAACTCCGCGCGGACTGATCGATAATCCGGCCAAGAAACCGGATTTATTCGTGCGACCTGCGTTGTGAGCACCAGGACAAAAGAATCCCCTCGTCCGAACCCACCCTTTGGACGTTGCCTCATAGAAAACGAAATAGGACGTGTGCAGCATGGTGTGTTCAGGGGCAGTGGTTTGTTGCGGGGTACTTTTCGCGCTCGTCCGCACTCGGCCCGGGCCATTGAGCAGGTCGATCCGCACAGAGCGTAAGTCAAGACTCAAGTCAGGACGCGGCTAGTCTTTGAGGGGAGAGGCAAGAGGTAAAGGTGATGCATATCGAACAGAGTAGTGGCGACCGGCTTGCCAGCACACCGAGTTCAGAGCCGATGCCCGCTCAGGCCGGACTTCTGGCGTGGGTCTTTGCCTTCTGGCGAGACCATCCCGGCGTCGTGATCTTCGCAGCGTCCTTGGCGGTGCGGGTCGTGTTCATTCTCGCCTATGGCGCCGGCGCGCCACCAGTCAAATGGGGCGACGATTACACATACGACGCCATCGCGACGCGGTTGGTCACGAAACACGAGCTTGAGTACCACTGGTATCCATTAGGCTATACCCTCTTCCTCGCTCTCATTTATGGCGTTTTCGGGCGGCACTGGTTCGTCGTCCGCCTCTTGCAGGGGGCGCTCGGCGCCGCAACCTGTGTGCTGACCTACCGTCTCGGAACCAAGGTGTTTGACGACCGTGTCGGTCGACTGGCAGGCTTGCTGCTCGTCTTCTACCCGGGGCATGTCTACTTCTCTTGGCGGATCATGGCAGAGACGCTGTTTATCTTTCTGCTCATGTGGGCACTCAACATCGCGATCCGCCTGGCGCGGCGGCCGGCGCTACGCGAGGCTGTCGCGCTCGGCCTCATCGTCGGCGTCGCACAACTGGTGAAGTCGAACTTGTACGTCTTTCCTGCGCTCTTGGTAGCGTGGTCGGCGCTGGCCTTGCGCGGGAGCATCCGGCGGCGGCTTGCGTTGGCATGTGGCCTGGCTGGGAGCTTCCTGCTCGTCTCGTTGATTACGCCGGTCGGCAATTTCCTCTCGATCGGCGGCGGCGCCTCGGTGCTGCCGGGAGTCGCGGGCCGCACGTTGTGGACGGCCAACAACCCCCTGGCGGACGGCTATTCCCTTGGCGCCGAGTCGGAGCCGGCAGGCAAAGCGTTCATCGAGGCGCATGGGCTCACCGCGCGCCTGGCACAGGCAGACGAGTTCGAGAAAGATCGCCTGTTCCTCGACCTGGGCTTGGCGTGGATTCGGGAAAACCCGGGGCGGTTCCTGGTTCTGTGCCTCAAGAAGCTCAACAATGCCTTCGGCCTCTTCCCCCACGCCGCGACGTTCGAAGGCAGCCGGACGACACAGGCCGTTCATTTGTTCTCGTACGGTCTCATCGCTCCGTTCGCCCTGGTGGGCATGATCGCCACGCGGCGGCGTCACTGGCTCATCTGCGCGCCCCTCTTCCTGGTACTGCTCAGCTATGTCTCCATGGTCCTCCTCTTCTACGGCACGCCCCGGTTTACGGTCATCGTGATGCCGGTCCTGATCGTGTTTGCCAGCTCGGCACTGTGGACCTGCGCCGACCACTTCGCGCGAACTGATCCGGCGCTTGGGAAACTCATCCGGCGCTTGGGAAAGGAGGGGCGGTGAGCGACGACACCGGAATTAAGGTGCCCGCAGTCAATCCAGAACAAAGCGTGGCGGGTCTCGCGAAAGCCCTTTCATCCGTGGCCGCCGACGAGGGTGTGCGAGACAGACTCGCTCCGGCCGCCTGGGGGCGCACTCGCGAACATTTCACCTGGTCCGCCGACCACCCGACGAGGTCGCTCGGGCTCGATTTCAAGATCTTGGCAAAGACCATTCCCGCCGTCCTGAAGGGCGCGGGGGCCGCGTAAGCGACAAGTCTGATTAGAGGTCGGTCACAAGGCTGCATTGACCCATGCGTGTGTTGAGTCGACTGGTACGAGTGGTGCGACGCTCGGATTTTCAACGCAATCCGATAAAAGCGCTGTGGCGCACCCTTCTGTGGCACCTCAGATGGCAAGTCGATAAGAAGCCATGGGTCCTCCCGCTAATCAACGACCTCAAAATAAGGGCGCCCCGATGCGGACCCGGAGCCCTGATTTATTATCAGGGCTTTTCCGAACCCGAGACGGCCGATTTTGTTTTGCGGTTTCTTAAGCCGGGGATGGTGTTTCTAGACATCGGCGCTCATATTGGGGAGTACACGTTGTTGGGTGCACAAGCTGTTGGGCCGAAAGGTCAGGTTCACGCATTCGAGCCGAACCCCGAGATCTTTCGCTTTTTATGCGAAAACGTGAAATCGAATAGTCTGAGCAATGTCACGCTTAATAACCTCGCCATCTCTGACGTTGATGGAGAAACAGAATTTGAGGTTTGCGATGAGCCTTCTCTCTGTTCCTTGAAATCATCGGCGGGACCCAAGGAGCAGAGAAAAGTCCTGGAGTCTATAGTTGTCCGGTCTATCCCATTGGACAAGTACTGGGTCGGATATGAAACACCGATCGATCTGGTGAAAATCGACATCGAAGGTGCGGAAATGCTTGCATTTGTTGGAAGCAAGCGCCTTTTGAAATCGCCAGACCCGGATAGGCCAGTCTGGATTTTTGAGTATGCACCCGAGAATTACGCCCGTTTCAGATACCAGGCAGATGACTTGTTCCGATTACTCCTGGGAAGTGGCTATACCATTTGGGAATACCACGCGAAGCGACACGTTAGTCCGTTCGTTCTGGGTGCCAAAACGGCAGGCACCGCAAATCTGATCGCGGCGAAGAATCAGGACTGGCTACACTCCATTTTAAGCGATTAATGATCAAAGGACTAAGTTCCTTCCCCTTCGCGAAGTGGATGGAACCCGACATGGAATGCATCGACCAGTGGTCGCTGTGGATGGATTTCAAAATCCTGGCGAAGACCATTCCCGCCGTCATTAAAGGCGCGGGCGCCGCATAGGGAACTTATGTCTTTGGCAATACCAGAGTTAGGGGTTCTCTCCAGGCGCGAGCAGCTTCGCGCCTCACTAACAGGCTGGATGCCCTGGGTTGGGAAGGGGTCACTCGCCGTCCTCGACCAGGGGCTGATTTCGGGGTCCAATTTCCTGATCGGCATTTTGCTGGCGCGCTGGTTAGCGCCCGAGGCCTACGGCGCCTATGCCCTCGCGTTTTCGATCTTTCTATTCCTTTCCGGTTTCCAGAATGCTCTCCTACTTGAGCCCATGAGTGTTTTCGGGCCCGCATCCTACAAAGACCATCTGCCCGCATACCTGGGGAAGCTGCTGCGGCTGCACTTTGCCCTAACCTTTGCTCTTGCACTGCTTTTGGCTCTAGGAGCGAGTTGCTTCCTGAGTTTCTTCGGAAACCGCGCGGTCCCGTACGCGTTATTCGGCGCCGCTCTAGCGACTCCATGGATCCTATCCTTTTGGCTCTGCCGCCGCAGCGCGTACCTGGAGCTACGACCGGCTTTGGCTGTCCGCAGCGCAGCGGCCTATTGCTTGCTCGTTCTCTTGCTTCTGTTTCTGTGCGAGCGGCTGGGACGGCTATCGCCTTTTGCCGCTTTCCTGTTGCAGGCGGTTGCGAGTGTTGCCGCCAGCGCTATCTTGCTTGCTTCCATTCGGCCACAACTCACTTCCATCGAACCCAATCCCTCGATGCGGATGATCCTGAACCAGCATTGGAAATACGGCCGCTGGGTGGTAGCGACGACCTTTGTCTGTTGGCTTTCGGGAGGTGCCTACTACGTCCTCGTCGGAGCGCTTTTCCGGATGCAGGACGTTGCTGCCCTGCGGGCCTTGCAGAATTTTGTCCTGCCGATGACCCAGTTTATTACCGCAATCTCTTTGCTGCTCCTTCCTTGGGCCTCGGCACAGCTCGCAGAGCAAGGTGGGGCAGTGTTCAAGAGGAACATTCGGAAAATCACTCTGCTTTTCGTCTCCGGCGCCGCTGTGTACCTAGTCTGTATCGTGCTGTTCGGACACTGGCTTATGGAAACGCTCTATGCCGGGAGATATGTTCAGGTGGCATATCTTCTGCCCCTAGCAGGGCTGCCCTTGTTGATGGGAGCCGCGTCCCAAGCGCCTGGCATCGCATTGGCGGCAATGCAAGCCCCGTCGAAGGTCTTCTGGGGATATGCCGTGGCAGCGGCAACCACTATTCTGGTGGGAGTACCGCTCACGCGCTACAGAGGGCTTGTGGGGGCCATGTCTGCGATGGTGATTTCATCGTCTGCGTTTTTCGCAGTCGTCGTTTATTACTATAAAACAAGCTTGAGGAGAGTCACGGATGTCGAACCACGCGGGAAAAGATGAGGATCCTCCAAAGCGCATTCGAGTGGCCATCGTCAGCCGGTCAATCGTTCCTTATGCAATCCCAGAGGGCGAGCGCCTCGCGAGCAGACCCGAGATCACAACGAAACACTTCTTTGCAAGGAGAAAGGAACCCGGCCAACAGTGGCAGATCCCGCAAGTTCCTTTCCCCTACGAGATCCCTGCAGGTTTTGCCATCAGACTCAATCCCCCGATCCTCCTCCCCCTGACGCTGCCTATCCGCCTCCTCAAATTCAAACCCGACGTTATTGTGGGGGCGGAGCTTGGGACGCTAAGCGTCTTGACTTACCTATACGCCATCCCAGCTCGGGTTCCGGTACTCATTAGATGGGAGGGCACCCCTCATACCGAAGCACGACTGTCATCAGGGCTAAGGAAATGGGTAAGACGTCTGGTGGTGTCCCTCGCCGCCGGCTTTTACTGCTACAATCCGGGGGCTGAGCGATATCTGAAGTCGATTGGAGCCAAGGGTCCGTTCTTCCCTCTTCCCAATTCAGTGGACGACCGTATATTCACACCACCGCGCGAAGCACGGGAGGAAAACGTGCTGCTATTCGTCGGACAACTGATACCCCGCAAGGGCGTGGAGCTGCTCATGCAAATTTTTCTTGAGGTCTTACAGCATGAGCCTAGCGCCCAACTTTGGATCGCAGGTGACGGCCCGCTCAAGCCTAAGCTCATGCGAATGCTTCCCGCCCACTCAAAAGAACACGTCAGGTGGTTTGGATTTTTGGGCCAGCAGGAAACGGCATCCCTCTACAGACGGGCCAGCGTATTCGTCTTCCCCACATTACTTGACCACACACCGCTCGTCCTGGTCGAGGCTGTAATGTGTGGTCTTCCAATCGTAACGGCCCCATTTGCTGGAAATACTGAGCTTCTAGCAAGAGAAGGCGAAAACGGATTTGTTGTTGACCCAAGAGACACCAAATCGTTTGCGCGGGCCATTGTCGGCGTCTTGCATTCGCCGAACAAACAGGCGATGTACGGAACAAGTCTGATGCTGGCGAAGCGGCATACCCCCGAACAAACAGCCAGCCATTTGCTGGCCGGCATCGTGAGGGTCCTAAACAGGGGAGCAGGCGGACAGTCTGCCGGATTTGGTTCCAAGTAGCAGGGGTTACCGCATATGACGCATTTTGCGCAGCCAGCACGGCTGACCTACGTCTCCCGAATCACAGCAGGGAGCAGGGGGCTGCGATGGCCACTCGTACTCTTTCTGATAGTCGTGTTCTTTGTGCCGGATCAAGACCTGTTCTACTCGCAAAAGTTCGCGGAGGGCTTCATTTTCGATCCAGTGCTGACTACTAAGGGGATCACAGAAGGCACTCCTAGCCGGGAAGTCGCCTTGCTAGCACTAGGGATGTTTGGTGTCATCACTCTATTCGGGAGACGTCACCAGGCTTCACAGGGCAACGGGTGGCTCGGTGGAATCATCGTACTTTACCTGTCATGGTCCTTTCTTAGTATCTTGTGGGCGGAAGACGTATCTCTTACGTTCAGGCGACTTATCGTTCTTTTGATGCTTTGCTTAGGCGCCGTTGCCGCCTCGCGCCACCTGTGGAGGGAGAATCTAGTCAGGTTCACCTTCTACAGCGCGGGCTTCTATTTGGTTGTGGGAATTCTTGCCGAGATTATTCTCGGGACGTTCCATCCCTCATTAGCGGGATATCGTTTCTCCGGAACTAATCATCCTAACCACCAGGGTTGGAATTGCGCGCTGCTCCTGCTGGCTAGTGTCTGCGCTTCAAGATACAGGGCTCGTGGTCGCCGCACGTTCCAATTGTGCGCAGGAATCGCACTCGTGTTTCTGGTGCTGACTCGCTCAAGGACAGCCTTCGGGAGTGTCATTCTCTGTCTTTTCGTCTACTGCATTTTGGTTTGGGCCAGGTCGCGTAAGCTGGCGGCAGTCTTTTGCGTTGGAACGGCTTTGACTCTTCTCCTGTTTTTATTTGGCGACAGGACTCCGCCAACCCTCAGGGGGGTCGCTTTGCTCGGCCGAGACAATCCATCGTCCGTAGAGGACCTGACGGGGCGTCTTCCTCTTTGGCAAGAGTGTCTAAAGTACGTAGCCAAGCGCCCGCTTCTGGGCTACGGGTACGGTGGCTTCTTTACGGGGCGTCATGTAATCGAGGTATCGGGCACGTCCCCGTGGGGGCCCGCTGGGGCTCACTCCATCTATGTTGATTCCCTTTTGGATCTTGGCGCCATCGGCCCGCTCGCCCTGGCGTTGATTTTCTTTCTCGGGATAAAGCGCTCCATTTCCCACTATAGGGAAGGTTCAGATCCGCAATTCGCATTTGCCGCCGTTCTTCTCTTGTTTTGTGCTCTGGATGGGGTCATGGAGTCGATCACCTCTAATCTGGAATTACCTACCTTTCTTTGCATGGTTGTGTTATCGAGATTGGCCTTCCGATGGTTACCTCAAAACGTGCGTAGAGCGTGAAGGCAGACGTTGGTATTGTGGTTTGTACATACAATCGGGCCGACATGCTCGGCCGTGCTTTGGAGAGCTTAGTCCGGGAAGAAACACACGATGAGTCCAGATTTGAGGTCGTTGTTGTCAACGATGCACCGACAGACGGCACGACTGGTACGGCCGGAGGCTTCGACAAATGACCGAGAAAGTTCCCAGAATTTCAATCGTGACGCCGTCCCTCAATCAGGCCAGCTACATCGAGGAGGCCCTGCTCAGCGTAAAGGAGCAGGGCTACTCCCGGGTCCAACACATCGTCGTTGATGGGGCTTCGACCGACGGTGCAATAGAGATCTTGGCACGTTGCCAGACGGTGCCAGGGTGGCAACACCTCCGTTGGATCTCGGAGCCAGATCATGGCCAGAGCGAGGCGCTGAACAAAGGCTTCAAAATGGCAACGGGCGACATAATCGGGTGGCTCAACTCCGACGATCGATATCGCCCGGGATGCTTTGAGAAAGTTGTGGAGGCATTCCGGAGGTTCCCGGAAGCGGACATCATATACGGCGACTACACGTGCATCAACGAGGACGGTCGCGTCTTTCAGATTCGCCGCGAGATTGAGTTTAGTCACTTCGTCCTCCGGTACCACCGCGTGCTCTACATCCCGACTACCGCTACTTTCTTCCGTCGGCGGGTGGTCGATGAGGGCAACTTGATTGACGAACGCTTTGACTGCACCATGGACTATGAGTTTTTCCTCCGCTTGGCGGAGAGAGGCTATAGATTCAAACACGTTCCATATCTGCTTGCGGATTTTCGTTGGCACCCTCGCAGCAAATCGAGCAGCCAACCCGGTAAGGAGCTTCAAACGGTTGACCAGATTGCTCAGATGTATTCGCCGATCTTGCGTAGATTCCCGGAGGGTTGGTGGAAGAAGTGCGCTCTTCAAGTCCTTCGCATTCCTGCGGCAATCCTTAGATACTCCGAGAAGCTTTTTAAGGGCTACTATTTTGAACAGTTTCGATCGCCGGCTCCTTCAACGGCAGGACAAAGGCGAAGACCAGGCCAGGAATAGATCAAAAAGGTCCTTCGTACATAAGACAGGCTAGCCGCAAATGAAAATCGCGCTGACGCATAATCGGTACCAACAGCCGGGTGGTGAGGACATCGTGGCGGAGGCCCCGCATCTTCCGGGAACTTTCTATTTTCCGTTCGTGGGTTGCGACGGCCGCCAGACGCTTGATCCCGGGCATCCGGCAATGTTGGCATCTGAGGGCTTGGAAACCCCCTCCAAATGAAGATCCTCCTTGCCCACAACAACTACCAGCAGCCGGGCGGAGAGGACACATCGTTCCTGGCTGAAGAAGGCGTGCTCAGGGCTGCTGGACATCGGGTGGTCGAGTACATCCGGCACAACGATGAAATCAAACACTACGGACTCGGGTCGAAAGCAGCGCTCCCTTTGCGCACAGGCTGGGCGTGCGATAGCTATCGCGAAATCAAGGCGCTCCTCGAACGCGAACGGCCCGACCTCGCCCACCTCCACAATACCTTTCCGCTGATTTCTCCTGGGGCATATTACGCGTGCAGGGCGGCGGGCGTGCCGGTGGTGCAGACGCTGCACAATTATCGACTTCTTTGCCCGGCTGCCATTTTCTTTCGGCGTGGTCGCGTCTGTGAAGAATGCCTCGAGCATAGCTTGTGGCGCGGGGTAGTGCACGGCTGCTATCGCAATTCCCGGGCGGAGACCTCCGCGGTGGCCTTGATGCTGGCCGTGCATCGTTGGCGGCGTACCTGGACCTCTCGTGTGAACTGCTTCATTGCGCTCAGCAGGTTTTCCCGCCAGAAGTTTATCGAAGGCGGTATACCTGCGGAGAAGATCGCCGTGAAGCCCAACTTTGCATACGCGGATCCGGGATGTCGAGCCCGAAGCGGCGAACATGCGCTGTATGTGGGGAGACTCACGCCTGAGAAGGGTGTGCTCACGCTTCTGACTGCGTGGCAGCGGCTCCAAGTGCGTATTCCGCTCCGCATCGCCGGCAGCGGCCCTGAGCGTGCGTCCTTGGAGGCGCACGCAAAGCAGATAGGGCTCTCTGACATTCGCTTCCTTGGACAGTTGCCACGCGAGGAAGTGATTGCCGCCCTGAAAGGGGGGCTGTTCCTGCTCTTCACCAGCGAATTGTATGAGAATTTCCCGATGACGATAGTGGAAGCGTTTGCCTGCGGCGTGCCGGTGATTTGCTCGCGGCTGGGGGCGATGGAGGAAATCGTCGCCGATGGGCGTACTGGACTGCATTTCACCCCAGGCAATGCCGACGATCTTGCCGCAAAGGTCGAGTGGGCCTGGGCTCACCCCGAGGAGATGGCCGCGATGGGCCGCGCGGGCCGCGCCGAGTACGAAGCCAAGTACACCGCCGAGCGCAATTACGAAATGCTGATGGAGATCTACAGCAGGGTCCTGGGGACTAGTACTACTACGTTAAGTTAGGGTAGACGGTTTCGTTTGCGAATTACGCTGCCACAATACGCGCACTCTCCGGTCCAGGTAAACAACAGGCGTTGGATCTCACGACGCGTCTGTGGCAGGGTCCACCCAGAAGTTTTTTTTGTTCCGC